>ERZ1034680.280-NODE-280-length-30118-cov-16.918937_pt1 | contig 30118 bp, 20 predicted proteins | sample MGYA00520639_ERZ1034680 | MGnify/ENA primary metagenome ERZ1034680 (study PRJEB33766, sample SAMN09781760) | gut metagenome | biome: gut microbiome | host: Homo sapiens | place: Madagascar | study: EMG produced TPA metagenomics assembly of the PRJNA485056 data...
CGAAAATTTCCTATAATCGTCTCTTGACAATGGTCACTTCATAACAGGGATGATTCCCGGCCATAGAATTCATCCTGCCATCCTGCCTTACCCTCGTACCAGCCCGCCGTCGCGGAAATAGAGGTGTCCGATCTTCTCCCCGCTTGCGGGATCATAGACCAGGATCTGCACGTCAATGTTTCCGTTGTTCACGTAGTCCAGCTGGTTTTCGTCGGTATTCTCTCCGACGCTCAGAAGATCATAATTCTCCAGTGTCGTGAAATTCACGGTGCCAAAGCTTGTTTTGATGTTCTCCAGCGGCACCGTTCCCTTGGTCTCCTCGTTCGTGTCGGTCACAGGGTCATGGATCAGGCAGTAGCCAAGCTTCGTCCCGGCCATGACATCAATTCCATCCGTGCCGGACAGATTCTTGATCAGCTTCCGCAAGGACTCGTCGTAAAAGGCAACCGAATCATTGTTGATGAAGATAATTGTGCTGACATCATTGAAATTCAGTGTCATCAGCTCCGCGTACAGATCCTCCGGATTCAGGATGTTCGCGACAATCTGCTGGTGGTATTTCCGAACCGCGGCCTCCCAGAGCTCATATCCCGCTTCGCCTCTCCGGTCCGGCACGCCGACCTCGGAGGAAAGCACCGCTCCGAGCCAGGCGGAGGCTTTCGCCGCGCCAAGTGCGTTTAAATGTGTCTGGCTCTGCTGATCCGTTTCCGGGTTGATGATATTTTCCACATAATTCATGTTCAGGAACGGGATACCGTATTCGTCCGCAATGTCCTGCGCGCTGTTTGCAATCCGCTGCAGATCCTCATTTTCCGCAAAGGGGACCTGAACCAGAATGGGAAAAATATCCTTCTCCCTGCACAGATCCAGAATCCTTCGAAGATAAGTTTTGCCGACCGTAGCTTCCTCGAATTTCTCCGACGGATCCACCCGCGGATAGAGCGAAACGCCCGGGTCCACCTCATAACGGAGCTGCGCGCCAAGAATCGACTCTCCGCAAGGCTCTCCGAAAACGCCCTCATAATCCTCCCGTTCCAGGGAGGACCAGCGGCTGTGATAACGGATAAAATCAAAGGCAAACTCCCTTCGGAGGGAGGGATCTGAAATCAGATCCGCCAAAGCAGCCCTCTTGTTTTTCCCGTAAGGAAAAGCATCCATTACCTCGTGAAGCTGATCAATTGCGGCACTCCTGTCCGCGTCCGATTCCGCATCCGTCATCACATCCAGATACTGATAGTCCTTCTCCAGAAGATACGTGTCAATCACCACGTATTTGGGCGTCCCGTAGTCGAGCGCGTTCACAAATTCCCAGTAGGTCACCGGCAGAACATTCCCATGTCCGCCGAGATTGTAGGAGGCAATTCCAAAGTTCTCGTACAGAACCGCCGGATTGATCCCGTTGATCATGTGCGAGGACCCAAGGAGCAGCACATCCGCCTTCGGAGCCGCGGCAAAATAATCCCCGTTCTTCTCCCTGCTGTCCTTTCTCTCCACCAGGCGGTCTGCCAGATACAGACAGCCTGCGAGAAGAAGCAGAAACAACACGGTAAGAAACACCTTTTGAATTTTTTGTCCTGTTTTTCGAATTCGCATCACTCTTCGCCCTGTGTCAGAACTGACTGTAAATAAAAGTGGACGCATCATAGCCGGGTCCCCAGATTCCGCAAACGAGAATCAGGAGCACCGCACCGATGTACAGCAGCCAGCGAAGCCATATTCCCTGCTTCTGCAGCTGTACCCGGATGGAAATTCCGCGGCGCACGCAAAGATCGCGCACGAACAGGAAAACAAGCCCCGCCGCAAGAAGCACCCAGTTCATCGTATCCAGTCCAAGCGCGATGAGGCTTCCGTCTGTCAGGCTCCAGATCTCCGCCCCCTTCATGCAGCGGATGATCTGAACAGCCTGGGAAAAGGAATCCGCCCGGAAGAAAATCCACGCAAAGGACACCAGAAGGAAGGTCACCAGAATCTGCAGCGCGCGGTGCGAGCCGCGCGTCCTGTCAATGTGAAGACGCTGTGCAAGGGCGTCGCGGATGGGCTTTTGCAAATATCCGGCCACCTGATAAATTCCGTGGAGAAAGCCCCAGAACAGGAAGGTAAAGCCCGCTCCGTGCCAGAGCCCAGACACCGCAAAAACAATCAGAATGTTGAGGTATTTTCGCCCTGTGCCCCTCCGGTTTCCGCCAAGCGGAATATAAAGATAATCCCGGAACCACGTGGACAGCGAAATATGCCAGTGCCGCCAGAATTCCGCAACAGACGCCGACAGATACGGCGCAGTAAAATTCTGCATCACCCGAAAGCCCAGGACCCTTGCAGAGCCGATGGCGATCGCCGAATATCCTGCAAAATCGCAGTAAATCTGAACGGAATAGAGCAGAACCGCAAGCACCACAAGGGTTCCCGGAACGCTCTCCGGATTGGCATACACCCGATTCACCACAATCGCAATCCGGTCCGCCAGAACCATCTTCAGAAAATAGCCCCATGTCATAATCAGAAGGCCGTTCCGCAGATTGTCAAAGGAAAAATTGCAGGGCTTTTCAAACTGCGGCAGCATATTCCGCCCCCGCTCAATCGGGCCGGACAAGATCCCCGGAAAAAACGAAACAAACAGCGCATAGGTAAGAAAACGCGGCCCGTCTGCTCCGGATTTTTTCCCTCCATCCCGCACAGACGAATTCTGCCCGGAAGATGCCTGTGCGGAAGCCTTCGCAGCCTTTCCCTCCCGCCAGCAGTCCACCACATAGCCAAGCGCCTGCAGCGTATAGAACGAAATTCCAACCGGAAGAAGTCTTTGCTCAAAGATTCCCGGGAAAAACATGCCCCAGTACTTGCAGAAAAACAGGATGCCGAGGTTGGCGGCAATGCACAGAAACAGCGCCGCTCCCACGCTTCCAGCTCCGACATTACTCCGCGCGTCTCCTGCGCCGATCTCCTGCGCTGCCCGGACACTCCGCCCGCTGACATATCGTCCCGTAAAATACGTGGTCACCGTCGTAAAAATCAGAAACAGCAGGCACACCGGGTTCCACGCCGCATAGAACAGCCAGCTGAAGGCAAGCAGTACCGCCGTCCTCGCCCTCTCCGGGCAAAGATAGCGCACCAGCGCCGCCGCAAGCAAAAAAGCAAGATATTCCAGGGACAAAAACGAGATTCCCGATCCGATCATACTGCTTACTACATTCATTAGCATCTCTTTCTCACTGTTAAGGATAACTTTTGGTCCGACCTGTTATGGCAACTTATGTTCCGGCAGATCCGCGCACTTTACGGATACAAAATGCGCAGCTTCCCGTCTTTTTCCCACACCGGCTCTCCCAGCAGGATGTTTCTCATGATACCTGCCCGGATTTCCATCTGCATCTTCTCAAAGCCCTTATATGCCTCCTGCGGGAAAACAAACTTCGCATTGTGCCTTGCGTACTGCCGACCGGAAATCACCTGCCGCAGCTGCTGCAGGTAGTCTACCTGTTCCACCCATGCCTGGTCAATCGCATGGAGGGTCATAAGACGGTAATATTTCTCCAGAATGTCGCGGCTCCCAAGCTCCGCACTCTTTCTCTTCAGTGCTTCTTCCGCCTGCTGCATGAGATAATTCACAGCCTTTTCTTTTGTGTTCAGCATCTCCTCCGAAGGGAAGCCGCCGAATTCATAGCTGATATTATCCATGACAAAGCGCACCGCATCATCCGGATCCGGGAGATGTCCCAGGTGGTCCAGATAATGCTCTACCACAAGCCTTTCCATATCCAGATAGTAGGAGGGCTCCAACGGGACCTGGTTCATCACCCGATTTCTCGTTTCGTAAATAAGATTCCGCTGCTTCTCCATGCTTTCGCCGAAATCCCTGGTTGCCTTCCGGCTGGCTCTCGCCATATCGGAAGCAATACGCTGCGCATTGTGCACGGCACGAAGAATCCGCCGGTTTCGTATTGCCTTCGTACCCTTCCTGTGGGAGTTCAGCCATTTTTTCCCATATTCCAGGACCACCTCATCATCCAGAGAGAGGTAAAATCTCGAAAACCCGGGATCTCCCTGTCTTCCGCTTCGCCCTCTGCCCTGCAGCTCCTGTCTCTTGTTCACCATAAGGCCGATCCCGATGACAGCAAGACCGCCCATCTCCGGAACGCCATCGCCCAGACGAATATCCGTCCCACGGCCCGCGACCGCTGTCGCCACCGTCACGGCGTCCTTTTGCCCGGCCTCCTGAATGATCGCTGCTTCCTTCGGAATGTTGTACGCATTCAGAACGTTATGGGGTATTCCCTGATCCAGAAGCATCTCCGAAAAGAGATCCGACATCTGAATCGAGCTTGCAATGACAAGGACCGGCTGTCCGCTCTCATGAACGTGCAGCACCTCCCGGAGCGCCGCATGCATCTGCGCAGACTGATTCGGATAAACCAGATCCGGATAATCCACACGCTGAACCTTTTTTCTTGTCGGAACAATCACTGTATCCAATCCGTAAATCTGTCGGAATTCATCGGCATCATGCGCGCCGGTTCCTGTCATTCCCGCAAGCTTCCGGTACATATTGAAATAGCTCTGGTAGGTCACCGCTGCAACCGCGCGACTCTCCTCTGTTATGGTCACATGCTCCTTCGCTTCCAGCGCCTGATGCTGACCGCAGCGAAGCTTAGTGCTCGGCTGAACGCGGCCTGTTTTCTCATCCAGAAGACAAACCGACCTGTCACGGACAATATAGCGCTCTTCCTTCTTAAGGATCACATGTGCGCGGAGTGCCAGATTGATATGACGGATGATCGCCTCATGCTCCGGCGTATAAAGCTCATGCCGCTTCACACTGAAAAAACGCTCTGCCTTCCGGATTCCAGGCTGCGTCAGCCAGACATTTTTATCTTCTGTTTTATAATCACGATTCTTCTCGAGCGTCGTGACGAAATAATCCGCAATTCCGAACAGATTGGACTGAACTCTCGGCATCCCCGAAACGATTAAGGGGATCTGTGCACTGTCCAGAAGGACAGAATCCGCTTCATCCACAATGACATAATTCATCCCGCGAAGATAACGGCTCTCCGCCGAGGATTCCAGATTCTCAAACAGGTAATCAAAGGCAAGCGCATCATTTGTCGTATAGACAATGTCAGATGCATAAACTCTCTTTTTCTGCGCATTGGTGAGCTGCCCGCCCTCTTCGGGCGATACTCCAACTGCCTCCGTCATACCCATAAAGCGATACAGCGGCTTCAGCTCCTCTCCGTCACGTGCCGCAAGGTAGCTGTTAGTGGTCACCAGAATGCAGCCCTTTCCCGTAAGCGCATTGAGATACAGCGGCATAGTGGCTACCAGCGTCTTCCCCTCACCCGTCTTCATCTCCGCAATTTTGCCCTGATGCAGTGCAATTCCTCCAAGGACCTGCACATCATAAGGAAATTTTCCAAGGACTCGCTTGGAGGCTTCCCGCATCGCAGCAAAGGCCCGGGGAAGGAGCGAATCGAGCGCTGCGCCGTTTCGAAGCTCTCCCCGAAGTTTCCCGGTCACTGCCTGCAGATCCGCATCCGAGAGCCGCTCCATCTCCCCCGAGAGGGCATTCACCTTCGCAAGAATCCGGTACATTTTCTTCAGTTGTAATTGATTCTGTACAGAATTCACAGGCGCAGCGTCCTCCTCCGAAGCCTCACTGCGTTCTCCAGAGCAACTCTCTCTCCGCTGGTCTCCGCATGCAGCGCTTTCTGTTCTCTCTCCCAGGTTTCCTCTTCCATCAGTGCAAGATACCGGAAGCGGATCTTCTCTGCTCCTCCCTGCACCAGCTGAACGCTATAGGAAAAAGCTCCCTCCGGATACGTAAAGCTCCCCTCCTCTTCCCGAAGAAGGCAAAAATCCAGCAGTTCTCCCTGCCGGTCATAGAAATTCAACCGGAGAAAGGACCCATTTTCCGGCTCATCCATCTTCCTTATCAAAATATGGTAATCCTTCTTCTCCTCCAGAAGCGGCAGCTGCGGCTCCATTCGTTTTTCCTGATAATCCGTCAGAGAAAACCACTCCCTCACCGAAAATCCGGGAGGCATTTCTCCATTCTCAAACAGAACCGCCCCATCCGGCAGAAAAGAAATGGTACTCCCATAGAGCCATGTGTCCTGGGCATAGTGATCCCAGTACAGCAGCCAGATAATATTTTCCTTATATTCGGCTGTGCCGTTTTTCTGCATCTGTTCAGGATTCATATCTTCCAAACCGTTCCAGCAAAAGCCTCCTGTGACGAAGGCTCAGCCATTCCAGAACCTCATCTCCGCCATCCTCATGCCGTCCCTGAAAGCCCTTTCCGTAAACTCTGGCCTCCTTGCCGCGCAGATGGTGCAGAAGATCAAGATAGGCAGACGGATCGAAGTCATCCTCCTGCATATACGCAACCGCCATCTCCGTCCCCGCAAAGGAGCCATTCTCCAGTCGTTCACACATGCGCAGATCCAGCTGCTTTGCAGATTCCCGGCCGGTTCCTCCGGAGAGCTTCTGAAGCAGATCAAGAGACGCAGGATAGCCGCCCGGCCTCCAGATTTTCTCCCGAAGCGCCGTCTCCCCAAGATGAATCAGCGGCTTTCCAAGAAGCATCGCCCGCGGATGAAGCACTGCACCATAGTACAGCGCTCCGACTGCTCCCAGCGAATTCCCGGCAAAAATCAGATGACTGTTGTTAAAGCCAAGTGTTCCCAAGGCTCCGCGAATGCGTTTTGTTATCTTTTCCTCGTACTCCGGAGAGCCAAGATATCCGCAGCCGCCGCCAAGTCTCGGATCCGTAAGAACAAGAAAGGGAGCTCCCAGTGAGTACAGATAATCCAGATGATCAAAGCCCTCCTGCGGTCTTCTGTCTGTAAAGAAAACATTCAGCGGCGGCTTCCGGTCCATAGATCCGAACAACGAGAAAAACTCTTCTCCCTTTGCGTCCGCCTCGCGCCTTGTTCCAGGAAAAAAAGCATCCCCGTCCGGCACTGCCTGACGGATGTGAAGTGACCCAACAGAAAGGGTTCCCTCTCCCCTTGCTTCCAGAGAAATTGCAAGACGAAGCCCCTCTCCCGCAGAAACTGCAGCCGGCTGTGTAAGGTTCTCCTCCGTCCACGTACCTGTAATGCCGGAAAAGCCGTTTCTCCGCTCGTAAAACCGAAGTCTTGCCCGCACACCGCCATCTACCACAAGCTCCGGCCACACCGTCCACTGTGTTCCTGCAGGAAGAGAAATGCTCTGTGTCCATTCCAGAAGCGGCCGAAAGCTCTCCCCGAAGTTTCCGGATAAGTGCAGCCCGCCATGCCCGCGGAAGGTCACCGCTCCCTGAAAGGATGCGTGCACCGTAAGCTGGCTTACCGGAAGCTGAACTGCCGGGCTCTGTATGATTCCCTGCTGCCAGGCTCTCACTGCGTGCCTCCTTCCCGGATCAGCTGCTTCCACTGCTTCACCAGCGTACCGCCGGTGTATTTTGAAATCTCCTGTACGCAGTACACAAGCGCTTCATTCCAGCCCGAAAGGCCGTCCAGATAATACTCCAAAGCCCCTGTGATGTAATTGATGTTCTGAATGATGTAGCCATCCTTCTGATGCTTCACATATCTCGTAAAACGGTAATTGACCTGCGGAATGCCCGCACTGATTCCCGCAATCTGCAGGTACAGATCCGGCTGATCACGAACATCAAGAATCAGTCTTGTATCATACAGAATCCGGATCATGTCATTCTCCGAATGATATACGGTGATCTGGATTCTCGCCTTGCCGTCTGCATTCTCTTCCGGCCCGGAGCCCTCCCGTCCGGCTCCATCCGGCTCTCCATCCGCAGCAGCAATTCTCCATCCAGGCTGTCCGGAAAGTCCCATCTCCGCCAGAATTTCCTCCAGCTTCTCCTTCAGCTGATCCAGACCGCTTTGCGAATCCTCACCTGTGGCTGCCAGCAAAACCACATCCGGATTACGCTGCATGTAATCAAAAACCTGACGCAGCGCCTTTTCCAGAAACACGCCCTCCAGTCCATCCATCGGCATAAAAATCTTCAGCTCCCGGATGCGCTGGCTCTTGCCAAGAGACAGTCTCGTGTCAAACGGCGAGATATCGCAGATGTTCTTGTCGCGAATCCCTGCTTCTTCAATCAGCCTCGCCGTATGCTCTGTGTCCGTGACCAGAAGACAGGCATCGGCCGCATCCTCCTGCAGCACCTTCCGATTCGTCAGATCATATCGGTTTTCAAAAAATGACAGGACAATCCGCTGTCCGGAAAGTCTGCGAAGCGTCTGCAGAATCAGGCTGTTATGCTGCGAATTTGCTGCAATGACAACCGCCTCCCGGTCCGGATGGCGCATCAGAAACGCCTCCAGCTTCTCACGGATCATTTCCTTCGGAAACGGATAAAACCGCCTCTTAAAATCCCCCCGCGCATTCTCCGAAACCTGAACGCCGCCCGTTGTGCAGTTCAGCGTAAATCGTAATTTTCCCTGTGCATCATAATATTCCTGACGGAGCTTCTCATGATCCCGGAAGAAAACCGACGAAGAGCAAAATCCCCTGTCATCATAAAGATCTCGCCGGACAGCCTCACCTTTCTCGTAATATTCCACCCAGCAAAGCGTCCCATCTTCCGTAAACTCTACATCGGCATACGTCTGCTCCTGCCGAATGGCTACCGCACGTGACGGAAGGTACACCCATTCTACGTCCTCCGGCCAGGGAAGCTCCAGATACGAGAATACAGCCGGCGTTCGCAGCTTAATATTCTGCATTTCATCAAAAACCGACCAGTAAGCGATCGGATAGAGATTCTGCCTGTGCAGAAATCTGCGAAGATTCGGAAAAAAAGCAAGACACAACAGCTCTGTCTCCTCACCCGCATCCCGGAACATCCGAAGCTGATTCACCGTGTCATCAAATTCATACGACTGCGCCTTCTGATACCACGGCGCAATGTGCGCATGCCACTCGCCGGTTTCCTCGTACCATGATGGAATAAAACTGTACATAAACCTGTGGCCTCCCTTTACAAAAACGGCCGGTAGCTCTCCATCGTCCGGTAAACCTTTGCCTCCTCCAGAAGCTCCGCCGCCATTCCCGCCGCCACCATGATGGTCATCGGTGCCATGTAAAGCCCGGATGAGCTCCCCTGCGCCGCCCGCGCAAAGAGCGGCGGAATCACAAGAAGCCAGGTCACCACCCCGGAAAAAAGCGCAGCCGTCACCGTCTGCCCGAACAGATGAAGAGCAGTTTCCCTTCCGGGCTCCATGTAATCCAGGTAATCCCCCTGCTGCTCCAGATTCCTTGCAATCTCTCCCGGACCGACCATAATCACAGACAGTACCACCGTCAGAACAAGAAGAAGACCTCCGAAGATCCAGACTCCCGCAGTCTGATTCAGGTTCAGAACAGAAAGGCCCTCGTCAATCCACGCGCTTCCCGGAAGAAAGATCCGCAGAATAAGCAGCACATAATACGGTAAGGTAAAAAAGGACATGACATACATCACCGGCATCGTTCCTGCAGGCGTCAGACGAATTGCAATGTAATCATCCGCCGCGTACAGATTGTTGATTCCGATTCTGCGCACCGTGTTCCGGAATTCACCGCCCTCCAGAAACAGCATGGCAAGGACAATGACAAGCCCTGCTGCCAGAATCAGAAGAAGCCTCACCGGCCTCATCCCTGCTGTCCGAATCACTTCAGCCGCCATCGTCCTCAGATTTCCAAGGATATTCACCAGAATGATCAGCGCCTGTCCTCCGATTCCCCATGCTGTATTGCGTCCGACAAGCCACCGGATCAGAAACGATCCGCCGACCAGAACCACAGCAGTAAGAAGCCACAGCTCCGTGGCCCGAAGATTTCCATAAGGTCTGTACTGCATCTTCCCCGCACCAATCAGTGCCTGCACCACGGCAAGAAAAGAAGCCAGGACCAGAATCTTTCGATTCGACTGCCCCGGCGATCTCTTTTGTGTCTTATCCTGCACCGTCTTCTGAAAAACGCTGACCACCACCATGGCCGTCACCCACGGAGTCAGTCCCAGAGAAAACAGCGATGTTGTGCTGATGCTGCTTCCCAGAAAGCTCCCGATCAATGCCTGGATGCCATTTCCCACATTCTCCGGTTCCTGATATACCACCCAGGGAATCGGAATGCTGCGTCCCAGAAGATATACCAGAACGATCAGCACCGAATATTCAATTCGTCCCCGTAAAATGCTGTGTCCCCGCATCAAATCTCCTGCAGGCTTTTTCTCTCTGCTGACAGCCTCTCTGCTGACAATCTGTCTCAGCCTCGATTTATATCATACAACATCCCAAGTACAATCCGGATATTTTTCACTTCCAGGATGCTTTCCTCAGCGTTTTTCACGACAAACAGCAAAGGGATTCCAGCAGATCCCGCGATCACGCAGGCTGCTGAAATCCCCTTGTCTGCTCCTGTTACTGGTCCGTCTGCCTTTTTTCCTTCCGCATCATTCTCCGGTGTTCACCTTCTGTAAACAACTCCCGAAGACGATCTCTCCGGCAAACCTGAAAAATCACTTCCTGCGAAATCACTTTCTGCGATTTCTCCGATTGCGAAGCTTCTTTACAAGACCGATCAGTCCAAGTCCACCGCCGGATGCTCCCGCCATCATGGCACTCGCCATCATATTGGTCTCATCTCCGGTTGCCACGTGACGGCCGCGCTTTGCACCCAAGACCCTGCCGCCGGACGGCCGATCTCTGTGAACACCAAGAACCTCTCCCTCATCGGTATCCGTGTCCGTATCCGTGTCAGTGTCCGTATCCGTGTCGGTATCCGTATCGGTGTCTGTATCCGTGTCGGTGTCTGTGTCGGTGTCCGTATCGGTATCCGTATCGGTGTCGGTGTCTGTATCGGTGTCTGTATCCGTGTCGGTGTCTGTATCGGTGTCTGTATCCGTGTCGGTATCGGTATCTGTGTCGGTGTCTCCCTCTGTTCTGCGGAAGATGTACTGCTTTTCGGATTTCTTCGAGGTTTGGGTCACCTTCTTTTCATATTTTTTTGTTTTATAGTACTGAGCATCAATCTTGGTCTCGTAAATCTCAATCGAGTCTTTGGTTGGCACTATATAATACGTGGTCGATTTTCCCTCTGAAGGCGTCAGGAAATACGAAGTGCTCTTTGTCGGCGCAACAAAGAATCTGCTTTCCCTTGCTTCCGCCGGTGTCAGCGAAGCACTCTTTTTCGGAACAACAAAACAGTTCTCTCTCTTCCCTTCCATCATGCTGATACTGTATTCAACAGAATGCTCTTCTTCCGGGTTATACTCATACCCTGTTCCGGGATATGTTCCTGTAAAATGCCATTCACCGTTGTTCGATTCATATTTTCTTGCAACAATCCTTCCCGATGATGTATTGTTCATTGCAACGGTGGCATTCGGTGCAATCATAAAGCCGCAGATAGATCCGTCTGTTCGAATTTTACCGTTGAATTTGCCGAAATTGAATATGATCTGCTGTGCATACCGCAGCATGGCATCGCCAACAGTCTCTCCTAAGTTATGCGGATCTGAAGAAAAGCTTACCGTAGAACCATCTTTCTTCTTCAGATTCACCTCGAATTTATACAGTCCAATCTCGCTGGCATCTCCAGCATCAACATTTATAACAAGGATCTGATCCTCACGCATGGTGATGGTTGTCTGGCTTGCCTGTTTAAAGCCATTCACATATCCGGAATTGGTTCCTACAGACAGATAGACGACATCCTTGTTCTCGCCGGAATTGGTAACCCCTGTGATATCAATACTTTTTTTCTCGTCAGATACATCCCTATCCGAAAGGTCCCAATTCTTCTCTGTCAGCTTGTTAATATCACTGGTAACTCCTTCCGTCTGTTTGTTCTTTCCAAGCTGTTCCGCATGATTTGCTGTTTCGTCAAGATCCTTCCGGATGCTGTCAGCAATGTTTTCTTGTACCACAACGACTTCAGCAAAATTCTGGATCTCATAATACACATATGTTCCATCTGCCTTTTTCGTCCGGACAAAGCAATATCCGTTTACCTGATCGACTCCTGCAGCATTCGCCGTCTGGCTTGTCACAAGATCCTGGTTTTCGCGCAAATTGATGCAAAGCCGTTTCGTAGAATCTCCCGAATTAACGACCTTTTCCTTAACATATCCGATATACGATGTGTCTCCCTTAGTATGACCAGAAGGAAGATAGTCACTCTTTGAACCGCCAAGTGCCCTTCCGTTGCTTTCTCCATAACGATAGTTGGAGTCCATATGACCGTCGCCAATTTTGATGGCTGCTGTTACTCCAAAATCTCCAATGATTCTGGAGATTTCCTTCAGGTTCGGATCATCCGCATAGATACTGCCAGCGATTGTCTGTATTTTATCCACAGCAATCTCTATCGGAGTACTCCCATCTTTCGGAGTAAATCGGACGTAATACCGTCCATTCCTTTCTTCCACCTTCAGTGCCGTTCCGGACGAAACTTCATATTTTTGTCCATTCGAGCCGACCACATAGTATTTCTTCTCTTTAACAGTTTCCGTCAGATTGTTCTTATCAACCTCAAACCGCTCCGGTTCTCCCGTTTCTCCGTTTTTCCTGACCAGCACATAGAATTTGCCACCATCTTCTACAACTTCCAGCCCGGCGTCCTTCGGAATTTCCTTTTTACCGTCAAGGGTATTAATGTAGTAATACTGCTCCCCTTTTTCATGCCGAACTTCGCTCTCTTCAAAGAGCAGTGAAAATTCTTTTCCGTCTTTTCCTGTGAATGTCCCGATATACTTCCCGGTTTCTTTTCCAGCCTTATCCAGTTCTTTTCGGACATTCACCTTTTCCGGGGTACCCCCTGCAAGTTCCTGTCCTTTTATGGTTATCTTTTCCGAAACACTGCTCGAATCAACCGTGTATGTCGTACCATCCAGCGTTATCTGATAAGCCTTTTCTGTTTCATTCCAGACAGGTGTCGGCAGGTTTTTCGGATCTACTCTGACCTTTTTCGTTCCGTTTTCGTCTTGCACAAGAATAAAAGTATATGAGCTTACCGTTTCCTCTGTCGCAGAATCAAAGAACAATGTAACCGTCTGGCCATTCTTGTCCTGAAAGGTTCCCTTGTATTTTTTCTTATCGGTATCCCATGCCACCTGAATTTTATCTACGTTATCTGCTACTTCCGCCGATCCAGACGTCCCGTTCTCATCTGTTCCGGAAAGTGTATTCTGTGTTTCTGATTGTATCTGACCTGCCGCCGCTCTGACCTTATAAGATATTCCATCGATGGTTACCTGGTACGTTCCATCAGCATTTCGATCTGCAGAAAAAGTACCTGATCCATTCAGACGCACTTCCTCTGTTGTTCCATTCTCCTTCACTGTTTCCAGGTAGTAATACGGCTCGCCTTCTCTGGTCTTTACCACCCCATCCGCAAACTTAAGCGTAACCGACTTCCCATTCACATCCTTAAATGTATATCCATCTCCGTTCGGCGTAACCTCTATTTCCGCCTTCTTATCATCAACCTTAACCGATATATCTTTTCCGTCGTTATCCTTCCCGGATACGGATGCTCCGTTTGGCAGAGTGCCTTTTTTTGTGACAGCCGTGGCAGCTAATGTGTAAACCTGTCCACCGTAGTTCACAGAAAATGTGCCGTCTCCGTTCGGCACAGCTTCCAGCTGCACGCCTGCACCGGATACCGGAACACGGATTGGCTGTCCATTTTCAATCGCTGTAAAATAATATTCCGTTAAGCCAAGATCTACGCCTTCTTCATTGGCGCTCTCTGCCTTTGATGTCGTAATCGCCACATAAGTCGTCGTAGTTGTCTCACCCGTCGACTCTGTCTTCTTTTCTTCCCAATCCGTAACTTTGTCGGTGATATTTTTCCCGTTCGCATCCTTCACCGGATTGCCATTCTCATCTACCAGAACAGCATCTTTCTTCGTTCCGTCTGAGGGAGAAATGACAGTAGGGCTGGTTGTTCCCGGTGTTTTGGTTTCCGTGATAGTTTCCGTTGTTGTAGATCCATCCGTACCGGTATACTGGTTTGTGGTCGTTACAGAACCATCCGGATTCGTTACCTTTTTTGTCTCCTCTGTCTTCTTATCTCCGAACGTTGATTCATCATAGCCGCCCGGTGCTATCTCAGTCGTTGTCTTTGTTTCTGTCTTGGTTTCTGTGCATGTGCTCGGATCGTATGTTGTCTCTGTTTTCGTTACGGTGGTTGCTCCCCCCGCATTCTGCTCAGTAGTAGTCGTTGTCACGCTGTTCCCAGTCTCTGGAGTTGTAGTTGATGTGGACTCAGACACAATCGGCGCGGGCACAGTTGTTGCAGGAGCAGTCGCTGCAGGGGCCGGCGCAGCCGCCACAGGTGCAGGTTCTGCTGCAGCAGGTGCAGGTTCTGATGCAGTTGTTGCAGGGGCGGATTCTGTCGCGGAAGCTGCTGGTTCTGCTGCAACCGCCGCAGGGGCAGGTGTAGCTGCCGCAGGAGAAGCCACAGCAGGGGCAGGTTCTGCTGCAGGTGCGGGCGCAGACACAGTTGTAGTCACTTCTGACGAAACGCTGACCACGCCTGTCGGAATTTCCACAGAATGCTGCTCAACGTCACTCTGTGCATTTGTATCGACAGTGACGCCCGGATCTCCGCCGTCCCCGTTCTCCGCAGCAAATACGCTCATATCGCCAAACGCAGTGGCTCCGCCGACGGCAAGTCCTGCTGCCATGACGCTTTTCGCAAGTCTGGACATTTTCCCGGTGTTCTCTCTGTTATCCTGATTGTTCTCTTCACGACGTCTCATGCAATGCCTCCCATCGTACAATCTCCAAAGCCAACGGATACACAACCTGTTATACCGAAACATATTCATGCCATTTGCACATACGTCAAGCCTCGGCTAATATTAGAGTTGTTCATTTATTACAGCTATCATTATAAAAATCAGCAATCATAAATTCCATTAGATTTTTGATAACATCTCATATTTTCCAAATATTTTCTTCAGGGTGGCTATAGTAATGAGAGAATTTTCCTTATCTGCATCGTTTTCGTCCTCCTCTTTCTCGCAGGCATCCTTTCGCGGCGCCTGCCGGGAGCTTTTGCCGGCCATGCAGACTTCCGGCGTCTATGTCCCGGAAAATGGCTTTCTTGTTTTTCTTTCCTTCAGTGACGGAAGTGCGCGGGCGGACGTCGTTCATGGGAGCGGCGCGGATATCGCGGAGGCGTTTGCCGATGCGCAGCAGAAGGCCTGGACACTCATTCAGAAGAAGCGTCAGCGGTTCCGCTGGCTGAAGGCGGACGTCGTGACGGAATACGCCCCTGCGGATGCAAAGATGCTTGCATACATGATCAAGGAGCCCGGCTGGAACGAATTTTTCCGCTTCGGGCTTTCTTTTGACCGGAGCTTCCGGACGGCGCTTCTTGAGGAAGAATTAAACGGTGCGAAAATACTGGATTATGCAAGCGGCAGCATCTCTCTGGCGGATCTCAATCGCTATCTGAAGAAAGCAGGACGGCCGGCTCTTCCAAAGCTTCCGGAGTTCTTCCTTCTGTTTCAGACCGCAGGATTTTTCTACGACACCGATTCTGCCGCCAATACCGCTGCCGCGACTGACGCCGATTCTGCCGCCAGTACGGATGCCGATTCTTCCGCCAACGCTGCTGCCACGACGAATACCGATTCTGCCGCATCTGCCTCTGCATCAAGATGTGTCATTCCGCTCATTCCCGACGGCCTCTCCCGCGGGCGCCGCGAAATTCAAAATCTTGATGCCGCTGCCGCACGAAGCTTCGTCACCGCTGCCGCTTCCTTTCTGGAAAAACAAGTGCAGCAGGACGGCTCCTTCCGATATGGGTACTACCCGCGTTTTGACCGCGTGATCCCCGGCTACAACTGCATGCGCCACGCGAGCACAATCTGGAGCCTTCTGTGTCAGTACCGCATAACCCAAAAAGCTTCGGTCCTCTCCCTCGCCGCGCGTTCCATTGATTACCTGCTCTCTCACGCCCTGGTTTACAGGGATCCGGATACCGCCTATCTTTCCGAACCGTTGAAAAACGAAATCAAGCTCGGCGGAGGGGGCGTCCTGATTCTCGCCATCACAGAGTACCTGGATCTGTGCTCCGAGGAGCCTCGTCCTGCAATTCTGTGCTCCGGGAAGTCTCGTCCTGAAATTCTGCGTTCCGGGGAGTCTCGTCCTGAAATTTTGTGCTCCGGGGAGCCTTGTTCTGAAATTCTGCGTTCCGGGGAGCCTCGTCCTGCAATTCTACGTTCCGGGGAGTCTCTCACAAAGGCTCCGAATGCGGAGATTTTGCACGCAAAGGATGTGCTCCCGGAGCAGGAAGCTTTGCGACGCCGCTATACCGAAATTGCCTGCGCTCTCGGAAACGGAATTCTCTCCCTGCTGAATCCGGAAACCGGCGAATTTTCACATGTTCTGAACATGGACTTTTCCCTGAAGGAGCGCTATCGCACGGTGTACTACGACGGAGAGGCTGCCTATGCGCTCTGCAGGCTGTACCGGCTGACCAAAGAGGAAAAATGGTTATTTTACGCCGAAAAAGCAGTGGACCACTTCCTGGCGGCCGACTATACGCGTTACCGCGATCACTGGGTCGCGTACGCCATGAACGAAATCACCCGGTACATCCATCGGGACGATTACGATACCTTCGCCCTCCGGAATGCCCGGGTGAATCTTGATTTTCTCTATAAACGGGAGACCACCTACCACACCTTCCTGGAGCTTTTGATGGTCACCTTTGAAACGTACGAAAGGATCCTTGCGGAGAATCCCGGCCTTCCTTATCTGAATGAATTCGATCTGCCGTACTTCCTGCGCACGATTCGCGTGCGGGCGGACCGGATGCTGAACGGCTTTTTCTTCCCGGAGTACGCCATGTACATGCGCTGCCCGGACAAAATTCTGGGCTCCTTCATGGTTCGGCACGATGGCTTCCGCGTGCGGATCGACGACATACAGCACAACATCGGCGGCTTCTATCTGTACTATAAAAATTACAGCCGCCTCCTCGCACTTGGCATGCCAAAGGACATTCCCTGCGAAGAAAACTGAACCTGCTTCCACCCGGGGTGCCTTGCTGCAATATTCACGCCGCTCCGCCTGCCTCGCTGTGGTTTTACGACGCTTGAACGTAAAAAACCTGTCAATAACACGGAAAGGCTTTGTCGAATAAGCCTTTCCCGAAATCACTTCGTAAGCTTGCGGATGATTTCCTGAATCTGGTCAACCGGAGCTCCCAGTTTCTCAGCAATCTGATCTGTAGAATAATGCAGTTCCTTATAATAGACCTGTATCATCCCTTCCAGTTTTCCCTGCGCAAGGCCTTCCAGCTTTCCCTGCGCAAGACCTTCCAGTTTTCCCTGTGCAAGGCCTTCTTCTCTGCCCTTATTCTCAACCTTGTCTAATACTGTGCACATACTGGTACCTCCCTTTCCCGGCAGTTCCTCTATGACCTCTTCAAATCTCCGGTCATCCGTCAGAACTGACATTAATTTTAACGTTTCATCCACATGCTGCAAAAGATCCGCGCTCGGCTTGTAATCATTCGTCATCCGTTTCTGAACCAGATAGTCTGCAACATATCGGAAATCGCTCCGAAACAGCTTCACCTTCTCCGGTGTCAGAAAGGCAATTTCGTAGAGATTCTTCAAACCTATCACGGCTCCGGATTTCTCCGGAGCCGCAACGTCATCAAAAGAGTGTTTATGTCCTGAATACTCTGCTTCTTAATGCCTTCATAATCACTTCATAAGCTTGCGGATGATTTCCTGAATCTGATCCACCGGAGCTCCCAGCTCTCTGGAAATCTGATCTGCGGAATAATGCAGCTTCGTGTAATAGACCTGAATCATCCCTTCCAGCTTTCCCTGCGCAAGACCTTCCAGTTTTCCCTGCGCAAGTCCTTCCAGTTTTCCTTCTTCTCTGCCTTTATTCTCAACCTTGTCTAACACTGTGCACATACTGGTACCTCCCTTTCCCGGCAGTTCCTCTATGACCTCTTCAAATCTCCGGTCATCCGTCAGAACTGACATTAATTTTAACGTTTCATCCACATGCTGCAAAAGATCCGCGCTCGGCTTGTAATCATTCGTCATCCGTTTCTGAACCAGATAGTCTGCAACATATCGGAAATCGCTCCGAAACAGCTTCACCTTCTCCGGTGTCAGAAAGGCAATTTCGTAGAGATTCTTCATCTCGTAATCACTGACATACGGCTCAAACCCTTCCGGAATGTCCATCAGATCTGTCAGATGATGGCTGTAATTCCACGGTGTCGTGCCAAAGTACAGGACCAATGTGATTACCGGATAAATGTGGTCCGGATCCTCATGCAGGAGCTGCGCACGGTATGATTGTCCATCATAGCCAATCTGCCGCACCGGCATGAACTTTTCGGTTGACGTCTGATGTTCAAAGCCAAACAGCGTAATCGTTGTCTTACCGCTTTTCAGCAGCTTGGACACATCTCGTTCCTGCTCATGAATCCTTCCGTCGGCTTTGTACTGGCTCCGATCCTTCACCGTTTCCAGCTCATCTGCCGCTACGATTTGTTTTCCATCAAAGAGCAACACGTTCACAATATCAGCGAATACATCATTATAATCTGCCAGCAGTTTCTCGGTAACATCTTTCTCTGCCATGTTTCCCTCAGCTTTCTCTCCGGGCCCCCGCTATGCTCCTATATTGTACCAAAGCAGCGCGCAGCAAAGGAAGCATTTTCCGTCTTCACAGCACTCACATTGCAGAAAAGATCACTTCTGTAACATTCAGGAATTATGAATGATAATAAACAGCAACAAAAATCCCTTGAAACCATTATGGTTTCAAGGGATTACACCGAGTGACAGACAAAGCAGTTCCGCCTGCCTTGCTGCAATTTTTACGCTGCTCCGCCTGCCTTGCTGCGGTAGCAGGCTCCCTCGAATTCCTTGAGCTTCTTCACAGCTTCCGGACTAAGATTCTTCGGCACAATAACCTCTACCACAACATACAGGTCTCCCTTTACGGAAGGATTGGCTCCCGAAGGCATTCCCTTGCCGCGAATCCGGATCTTCGCACCGGACTGCATCCCGGCAGGAATCTTAACCATGATACGACCGCTTCCCGTGTTGACCGGAGCTTCGCCGCCAAGGCAGGCCGTGATAAACGGAACCCGAACCGTAGTGGTCCGATCACCGGTCTGTGCTGCGGAAGGCCCGGAAGCCGAGCTCCCGCCCTGCGCAGACGATGTTCCCGACGTCCAACTCCCGCCCTGCGATCTTCCGGAACCTCCGAAGGACGAATGGAACGTCGCCCCGCTTCCTTTTCCGAAGCCTCCGCCGAACAGATTTTCAAAAATGTCACCCATGTCCCCCATATCGCCCATGTCGCCTGTGGTGTAATAGGTCGTACTTCCATCCGGAGAGCGGTAAAATTTGCCGCCCTTTCCGCCGCCAAAGCCCGAGAAGCCCCCCTGACCGGCTCCTCCGCCAAATCCGGAAAAGCCTCCCTGACCAGCTCCGCCGCCTGCAGTCTGGTCAAATGCAGCCATGCCGAACTGATCATACATTTTCCGCTTCTCAGGATCCGAAAGGACCGCATAAGCCTCTCCGACTTCTTCAAATTTCTTCTTAGCATTCTCATCATTCGGATTCATATCCGGATGGTATTTCTTCGCAAGCTTCCGGTATGCCGTCTTAATTTTCTTGTCATCCGCGTTTCTGTCCACGCCAAGAACTTCATAAAAATCTCTTTTCATAGAAGGCACCTCCTTCATCTTCAATCTATATCAGCAAAAACGGCGGTCAGGAACGAGTTCCTTCCGCCGCAGTATCATTCCTTATTCCATTGTCTGTTATATCATTTATAGAACACGTAGTCAACTATTATTTCATCACCACACGGTCTGCGTATTATTTCATCCCTGCAAGACATTCCTATCGAATCAGGATGAATTTCTTCGCTGGAATTCATCCCTGCATGACATTTCTTGCAAATCAGGATGAATCTCTCCACTGGAATTCATCCCTGCAAGACATTTCTATCGAATCAGGATGAATTTCTCCGCTGAAAATCATCCCTGCAAGACTTTTCTTGCAAATCAGGATGAATCTCTCCACCGGAAATCATCTCTGCAAGACATTCCTTGCAAATCAGGATAAATTTCCCCGCTGGAAATCATCCCTGCATGACATTTCTTGCAAATCAGGATGAATCTCTCCGCCGGAAATCATCCCTGCAAGACATTTCTATCAAATCAGGATGCATACCGATGCCGAAAGGCATTCCGCCACCAGAAAGCATTCCGGCAGTCTTGCCCCCCCCGAAAGCTCCTGCCTCAACTTCCACCAATAAGCCCCCAGCCTCAGCTTCTTCCCGCAAGCTCCGCATCCATCTCTGCCTTGACGGCAAGCACGATTCCCGAAAGCTCCCGGATGCGGTCATTGTCCATGCGGCTGATGGGAACCGAGATGGAAAATGCGTACCGCGACCCCCCATCCAGCGAAAGCGCCGCTGCAATGCAGCGGACGCCCGCCTCATTTTCCTCGTTATCGAGTGCATAGCCCTTCCGGCGGACTTCTGCAATTTCATCCATAAACTCATCCAGGTTGGTGATCGTATAGGCGGTCCTCCGCTCGATCGTGCAGTTCTCCCAGAGTGTTCTGATTTCCGGATCACTCATGTTGGCCGCCATAGCCTTGCCGACGCCGGAGCGGTAAAACGGCATCCGGCTCCCGATGTGTGAGGTCATGCGAATGCTGTGATCGTAGGGATCTACCTTATCAATATAGATCACCTCGCTCCCATCCCGTTCCACAAAATGAACCGTCTCCTTCACCCTGGCTGCCAGATGCTTCAGATGAGGCCGGGCCATCTGTGCCACATCCACCTGCTCCATCAGTCGGTCAGCAATATCCACCAGCTTGAAGGTTGCCTCATACCGGCCGCTCTCAGGATCCTGCCGCACATAATCCATACACTGGAGTGATGCAAGAATCCGGTGGGTTGTGCTCTTATTTAAATGCAAAGCCTGCGTCAGCTCGGTCAGAGAGCTCTGCCCGTTCCGCACAAGATATTCCAGCGCACCAAATAAGCGTTCCGCCACCTGAATCGGGTTCTGATTCGAATTCTGGCTCAGGGCGGCATCCTGGCCCAGCGCAGCATTCCGGTTCTGATCCTGATTCTGGCCCGGCGCAGCATTCCAGCTCTGATCCTGGTTCTGGCCCGGCGCAGCATTCTGCCCCGATGCAGCATTCCCGGAAGTCATGTCCGGATTACCGGGTTCTGTTCTTTTCATCTCTTCCATATTGGCTTCTCCATGATATATGTTTCATAATATGGAACATAATACCATTTCCTCTTTTCCTTAGCAAGCTTTACATCTGAATTTATACTGCTCCCGCCAAGCCCGGATCCATTAATGAGTTTTTATGGAATTTTCAATGCATTTTTCCAATCATTTTCTTCCTCTCCCGTCTTGACTTCCTTATCTGCGTCTCTATAATAAGGATCAGGAAATATCATATCGTGGAACAAAGTTCCATATTGTGAAACCTGTGAGTTTCTCAATTGGAACCTATGAAAGCAAAAAAACAGCACCAAACACCACCTGACTTGAAAGGAGAATGTCATGGAACTGAATCTGAAAGATCGCAAGGACTGCAAGTATGATGCCGTATCCCTCGGCGAGGTTATGCTTCGACTGGATCCCGGTGAAGGCCGCATCCGCACTGCTCGCAGCTTCCGTGCATGGGAAGGCGGCGGAGAATACAACGTTATCCGCGGCCTGCACAAGTGCTTCGGCATGAACACTGCCGTTATCACTGCTTTTGCAGACAACGAGGTTGGCCGTCTGATGAAGGATTTCATCGAGCAGGGCGGTGTGGATACTTCCCTGATTTACTGGAAGAAGACCGATGGAATCGGCCGCATCTGCCGCAATGGTCTGAACTTCACAGAGCGCGGCTTTGGCGTACGCGGCGCAGTCGGCTGCTCCGACCGTGCGAACACTGCAATCTCCCAGGCTACTCCTGAGGATCTGAACTTTGAGCACATCTTCGGTGAGCTTGGTGCACGCTGGCTCCACACCGGCGGAATTTACGCCGCTCTCTCCGAGCAGAGCTGCGAGACCGTCATCGAGGCCATCAAGACCGCGAAGAAGTACGGCACTCTCGTTTCCTATGACCTGAACTATCGTCCTTCCATGTGGTCCGCAATCGGCGGCCTTGAGAAGTGCCAGGAGGTCAACAAGGAAATCGCGAAGTACGTTGACGTCATGATCGGAAACGAAGAAGACTTCACTGCCTGCCTCGGCCTGCAGATCGAGGGACAGGATGCCGGATTGAAGAAGCTCAACATCGACGGCTATAAGAAGATGATCGATCATGCTGCGGAGGTTTATCCGAACTTCAAGGCAATCGCAACCACCCTTCGTACCGTAAAGACCGCTACCGTCAATGACTGGAAGGCAATCTGCTGGGCAGACGGCGAGATCTATCAGTCCAAGGAGTACAACGGACTTGAGATTATGGACCGCGTCGGCGGCGGCGATTCCTTCGCATCCGGCCTTGTTTACGGTCTGATGACCACTCAGGATCCGGAGAAGGCTGTCAACTACGGTGCAGCTCACGGCGCACTGGCTATGACTACCCCCGGCGACACCTCCATGGCTTCCATCGATGAGGTAGAAGGCCTGATGGGCGGCGCAGGCGCACGCGTAAAGCGCTGATCACTGCACAGGAAACAGCAAATACAGAATTCACCACAAAACCTATAGTAGGAGGATTTTTACCATGGCAAATTCAGCTAAGGCAGAAGCCGTATTTAAGAAATTTGAAGAGATCGGAATCATTCCGGTTGTTGTTCTGAACGATGTAAAGGATGCAGAGCCTCTTGGAAAGTGCCTCGTAGAGGGCGGACTTCCGGCAGCAGAGGTTACCTTCCGCACCGACGCCGCAGAGGAGTCGATCCGCATCATGGCAGAGAAGTATCCTGATCTTCTTGTCGGAGCCGGCACCGTCCTGACCATTGATCAGGTTGACCATGCTGCAGCAGCCGGCGCGAAGTTCATCGTTTCTCCCGGATTCGATCCTGCTATCGTGAAGTACTGCCTTGAGAAGGACATCCCTGTCTGCCCCGGCACACAGTCTCCTTCCGAAATGATCGCTGCCATGAACCTTGGCCTCGATCATGTGAAATTCTTCCCGGCAGAGCTCTCCGGCGGCCTGAAGATGATCAAGGCAATCACCGCTGCGCTTACCTCTCTGAAGGTTATGCCTACCGGCGGCATCAGCGCTTCCAACGTCACCGAGTATCTGCAGAACAGCAAGATCTTCTGCGCAGGCGGCTCCTGGATGGTAAAGGGCGACATGATCAAGGCCGGCCAGTGGGATGAGATCACCGCTAAGGTTCGCGAAGCTGCTGAGATCGTAAAGTCCGTCCGCGGATAAAACACAGATAAACCACAGACTGGCTCACCGGTCCGTTTTGAAAATCGGTTTCTGTTTTCACTTTATTTCAGCTCATGGCGCTGTCTCCGGAAGAAGGCAGCGCCATGATTTCATTTCACAATCCATCTGCTCCAACTCTTCCGACTTCATATTCTCCTGCATCTGCGTTTGAATTCCGCAACACTCATTCCGGCGCAGTCCGCAGCCATCTGCAGAGTCATGGTCCCTCTTGTCACAAGGTAAAACAGTGTTTTCAGCGCGCCCTTGCGCTCGCCTTCCTTCAGGCCGGCAAAATGCCCTTCCTGCAATCCTTCCGTTCTTCCCTTCTCCATGCCTTCCATCAGGCCTTCTCTCAGCCCTGCTTCCATTCCGTCCTTCTGACCATCCTCCCATGCCTTCTGATACAGGCGCTGTTCTGCTCTTTCCTCATCATATTCTGTAATCAGCATACCAATTACCTCGCTCCGGCGGCCTTTCAGATAGTCCCGAACAGGGCCTTCCTCCATTTCATCAATAGCATCGTTGACTGCCCGCACATCTCCTTTCCCCGGTCTCCCGCTGCGATACGCTTCCACCAGAAAGGAATAGTCACGAAGCGGCTTACATTCTTCCAAAATTCTTGCGCCGCTTTTGTAATTGACATTCAGGATATGCACCTGCGTCTCGAGGTCAGGCTCCGACTCCCAGCAGCACTTTGCAAACAGCTCGCTCAGCTTCAGAATCCGGTTCACCGGCTCTCCATTCCGCCCGTGATGCAGCACCACAAGCCTTAGCGATGGAAGCTCCGCCTTCTCATTCATGATATTTTTCCGATCGCAGAAGCAAAGGTACATCTCATACAACAGGGCTGCACACCAAAGAAGCTTCAGCGGCAGGTCCTGTTCCCCGGGCTCCGTCGTTTCATGCAGGTTCAGATTTTCAAAAAGGATCAGAAACTCCCTTTTCCTTTCTATGAAGATAAAATCCTCGACGATCCGGATTTCAATATCCTCCGAATTACAATCGTCCATATGTCCCATTGCGCGGCACAGCTCCAGCGCAAGATCTTTCCGATCTTCCGACCCAAAAAGCACCTGAAACAGATGCATTCTGCGTTCTCTCTGATTCATCTTCTTCTGCATTTTCACGATTCTTCCCGAAACATAGTTGCTACTGCTCCGATGATTACGGACATGCATACGTTTCGTTCGATGCGGCTGAGATTCGAGTAAAAGACTTGTCCGCAGACTTCCTGCGGCGTTTCTGAATGAAACAAGATATGCACTTGTCTGCATTATAACAGGCAAGTGTACATGTCGCCAGTTGCTATTTTTGATAAGGATTCTGGGGCTATTTTGTACATTCTGACGTTTTTGCGGGTATTTTTAAAGATTCCGGCGGCAAACAAGGGTTTTGAGCGGCAGCAAATGCCCGGAGTTACCCGTCAGACAGAAAAAGCATCTGCATTGGAACCTCCTGTTTTTTCTGCTATACTGAAGACAGTTGCATAGTACAGTTCATTTCTGTGAATGCCGCATGGCAGAGCGCCGCGGTCACGTCTTGATCCTATCTGATTCACGTCGAACGAAGCTTATGCACACGATACCCTTTTAACCTGCAGGAGTTTCGACACCGGACCAGAAAGATCAGGAACAATCGCTCGCCAGGTCATGTGAGATACTTCACGAAGCCTCTGCACCACCATTTTCATGCAGGAGGCAGAGATGGACAAAAGCAAAATTACCATAACGGCAACCGAAGAGCAGCAGAAAATTCTTAACAAACGCTGGGATGAGGCAGGAATCGGAAATGATTATATTTTCTCCTGCGTTATGCGCAACGAGAGCACCTTTCTTCAACTGATGCAGCGGATCTTTCCGGAGCTGAAGCTCTCCAGAGTGGAACGGCATTCTCCGCAGATGACCTTCTACGGACCATACGGAACAAAAAGCGTACGGTATGATGTCTATTCCGAAATCAACGGCCGCGTTTTCGATGTGGAGATGCAGATGGAGAGCCGGAAGAACGAAGCCAGGCGTGCCCGATACTATCAGTGCATGATGGATGAACAGGAGCTTCGAAAGGGCGAGGATTACGCCGTGCTCCCCGACTCCTATGTTGTCATGATCTGTCCGCAGGATCTGTTTCATCAGGGACGGCATATCTACCGTTTCCGGAATTACGAGCAGACGGACCGGAATCTGGAGCTTCAGGACGGCACAACGAAGGTGTTCCTCAACACGCACGGAACCGGAAACGATATCCTTCCGGAGTTAAAGAACTTTCTGAATCTCATCAACGGAAATGCTCCCGCAGATGATTTCTGCAGGGAAGTACAGGAGCAGGTCCGCGAAGCCAAGAAGGACGCCGAGACAAGGAGGAACTTCATGGAATTCGAATACAAACAGATGCTGATTGCAAAGGATGCCAGGGAAAAGGCTCTGGAGGAAGGACGCAAACTGGGGTTAGAGGAAGGAATAGAAAAGGGCCATAGACTGGGGGTAGAGGAAGGAATAGAAAAGGGCCATAAGGAGGGGATAGAAGAAGGAATAGAAAAAGGTCGCAAGGAAGCGACGTTGGCAAGCTACGCTTCTCTTGTTCAGAAAGGCAAGCTTTCCCTCTCCGATGCCATAAGCCTGTCCGATCTCAGCGAGCTAGAAATAAACGGCTGGATTCAAGCTCACTCCAACACATAGAATCAATGCCAAGAAACAGCCCAGACAGCGCATAGAATTGATACGACCCTTCTCAAAAGGAGGTCGGCACACCAGAGGTCAGGTCTCCGGTGTGCCGGCCTTTTTATGCATTCGGACGATCGATCATCTGTCGCCTGTTCTTAATCAATAATATCCCCCAAACGCAGCACTCGCGCCGGCTCCTACCACAGTCACAAGCAGAATCACGAGCAGAATGAGGACAATAATGGTAAAGCAGAAATAGGATCTGGCAAAATTCTTTACGTTCTGATTCTTTCCATTGATGCTCAGCACGATCAAAACGATAAAACCAACGATCGGTATGGAGAACAGTATTTCATAGCCAAAATACCCCCACATCGAAATCGGCTTATATTCGTCCGGCAAAACAACCGTGTCTGACTGAAACTGCACCTGCGGATGCGGTCTGGCTCCGCTCTGAGCTCCGGTTGCCTGCCAGCTTTGCTGCTGCGCCCCGAAATTCTGCTGCTCCCCGGCAGTCTGTTGTCCTTCGGAAGCTTGCTGCGCCCCGGCTGTCTGTCGGGCTCCGGAAGCTTGCTGTGCCTGCGACTTCAAGGGATTTCCGCACTCCGGACAAAAGGCCTTGTCATCGGATACTTCAGTTCCACACTTAGGACAAAACATAAAACACCTCCTCATAAACAAGCGCCCATCCGGCACGATTGCCGTTCAGGACCGCTCAGTTCCCTCAATCAATTTAAAATTTCTTCTGCTTCAGCCCCTGCAGAGCCACCAATTCCTGCAGAACCTTCCTCTTTCTCAGCAGAATCTCCAGCCCCTGCAGAACAAGAATCTCCAGCCCCCGCAGAACAAGAATCTCCAATCTCCGAAGAGCCAGAATCTCCTGTCTCCGCAGGCTTCTGCTCCCCGGCATCAATCCTCGTCCCGCATTTTACACAGAACTTTGCACCGGGCTCAATCACTTCCCCACAGTTTGGGCAATGCCGCTCGCCGCCCATCTGCGGCTTATCATCACCCATCGGCCGCTCATCACCGCACATCTGCTCGCCGTCCATCTGTCGTTCCCCGCCGTGCACCTGCGGCTCTGCCGGCACTGCCGCGGCCACCGGTGTCTGCTCCATCGGAGCCCCGCAGTAGCTGCAGAACTTCGTGCCCGCGGGAACACTCTTGCCGCAGGAGGGACAGGTGACCCGGTTCATGATCTCCTGCTTGGCCACCTTCTTCTCCTGTATCTGCTGCAGAATTCCATCGATCTGCCGCATGATTACCTCATAATCCGCAGCCTCACCAGAAGAATGCCGGGACGCATTGTACATGGCCCGTCCCAACTCCTCATAATTGGCCTGAGCAGCCTTCTCCAGGTTCTTAATCTCATTCTCAATCTTCACCTGCTCCGTGAAGTCCTTTGTCTGACTGGTGACCTGATTGAAGCCCTGATTCACCTTTGCACTCAGCTGATCCAGAAAAGACATTTTCTCACCCTCCTTACTTCATCGCGCTCACATTTACCGCGCTTCACCGCAGCCATGCTTCACCGCACACACATTCGTCTTACTTCACCGCACTCACATTTTCCTGATTCAGCGCAGTCACCGGAACCAACGTTCCGATCTCCTGATACTGCGCCGCAATGGCACTCGCTGCCTCCGTCGTCAGCGTAATCGCATCCCCTCCGACAGGATAATAAACAACCGCATCATTCGCGACATCCTCCAGAGTATCGCCGGACCAGGCCTCGCCGGTTTCAACCAGCTGCGTCCCGTCATAGTTGTACAGAACCCAGCCCACATCATCCAGGCACAGGAACCCGCCCGTTGCCGGATCATACCCCGTAACCGTTCCGACGGCTCTGCCCGCTTTCCCGTCAAACGTATACATCATCCAGCCAACCGAGCCGTAGCTCCAGTTATCCCCAACAAGCAGCTCCGGAACCCCGTCCGCATTGAAGTCGAACAAAGCAAATTCCGGATTCTCCGGTGCTTCGCCCTCCGGCCATGTCATGTTCGACGTGATGCCGCCGAAGTCAAAATAATTCGTCCCGTTCAGGTAATCCTTCAGAATGCCCTGATAGGCCGAAGCATAGGAAACCTTCTTGCCCGCCTTCTGCGAAGAATTCTTCGCTGCCTTCTTCGAAGAGCTCTTCCCAGTCTTCTTGCCGGACTGCTTTGTTCCGGAAGCTGCCGTCTTCTTTGCAGCCGTACCCTTCCCGGCCTTCGCCGCCTTCTTTGCAACCGTACCCTTCCCGGTCTTCGCTGTCTTCTTCGCGGCCGTGCTCTTCCCGACCTTCGCCGTCGCCGCATAAACCGTATCCGTTCCTGCCGCAGCCGCGCCGCCCTCCGAAATCAGCATCGCCGCCATCAGCATTCCCGCCAGACGATATATTTTCCCTGTTCTCATCCTGCACCTCCTGTCTCGCATGCTTTACGGGTAAAATATAACAGCAGGGCCACCGCACGGCTTCTCCTCCCCTCTGTGCTTCCAACAAGGTTCGGAGGAAGCCGAATGTCGGTGGCCCTCACGTTACGTTATTTTGTTCCCTTTCCTGCTCTCTTTCTTCTTGCGATCATCCAGACAATCAGCGCGAGCAGCGAAGCTCCGGATACCGTTCCGTAAACCGTCATGTCTGATTCGTCTCCGGTTCCGCGGCCGCGGCCTGCTCCTGCAACGCCGCCATTGGAAGGCTTGTTGCGGTTTGCTCCGCGAACATTTCCGGTCCGCTCCTCGTAATGCTTGTCCGTCTCTCGATAGTTCTTCACGGTGAAAACATAACTGCCATCGCTCCCAAGTCCGGTCTCATAGGAGGCCTCATAGTAGTTGCCTACCTCGTCCTCCTTCACCGCGTAGCTGATCGCCACGCCGTTCCTGGTCTTCGGAAGATTTCCGAAGGAAACCGTCCAGCCGTTTGCCTCGCTTGCCTGCGCAGATCCGATCTCCACACCATCCGCGAACAGACGGAACGTCACGCTCGAAGGCCGCACGCCGTCGGTGTTGTTCTCATCGTCCCAGACCTTCGCGGCGCTGACACCGATTTTCTCATCCACAGGCTTGTTGGTGACGCGTACGCTTGCCGGTGCACTGACCGTGGTCGCCGCATTAATCGTGAAGGCTGCTCTCTGACTCTCCAGCGCATAGCCCTCCGGCGCCTTGGTCTCGACAAAATAGTAGTCGCCGAATGTCAGTCCATCCACCCGCAGGACTCCGCCCGCATTCGTGGTATAGGTGCCGACCTTCGTGTTGTTCGCGCGGTACAAATCAAAGACCGCACCAGCAAGTGCTGTGCCCGTCGTCGCATCCACCTTGGTCAAAATAACACTTCCCACCTGCGGCTTATTCACGGTATTCGTGACGTTGTAGCCGCTGATGGAGGATGTGTAACCATTCACCGCATCCTCGGAAATCGTGTAACTGATCTCCTTGTGATCCGTGTCGTACCGGTTCAGGCCTGTCCAGTTCCAGGACCAGCCTTCCTTCTCAGTGACCGTCTTATGACCGATCTCCGAACCGTTCGCATACAGACGAATCGTAATGCTGCCCGGCCGTGTACCCGCCGCGTTACCATCGTCGTTCCAGTTCTTGGAACCGGAAACCTGTACCTTTTCAGGGGTGTAGGTGTTGGTAATTGTAAAACCCTTCGCAAGGTCTCCGTTCACACTCTTCGTGTAGCCCGTCGGCGTATTCACCTCATCGGCGGAATATTCCACCAGCTGGCCATTATGGTACTTCGGCAGCTTGCCCCACGAAGCCTTCCAGCCATTGGCGGCCTTCAGCGTCGCGGTCTTCGAAAGATCCGTGATCTCCGATCCGTCCACCTTCGCTGTCAGCTTCACGTCGATCGAATCAGGACGCTTGTTGTCACGGTTGTTGTCATCGTCCCAAGACTTGATGATGGAAGTAGAGACAACTTCCGGAGTGTGGGTGTTCGTGATGTTGTAGCCGTCCACCTTCGTCGTGTAACCAGCAACCGCATTCTCTGTTACCGTATACGTGATCTGGTTTCCGTTTGCATACTTCGGCAGATTCTCGAAACTGTATGACCAGTTCTCTGACGCATTCACTT
>ERZ1034680.283-NODE-283-length-29986-cov-19.980255_pt1 | contig 29986 bp, 45 predicted proteins | sample MGYA00520639_ERZ1034680 | MGnify/ENA primary metagenome ERZ1034680 (study PRJEB33766, sample SAMN09781760) | gut metagenome | biome: gut microbiome | host: Homo sapiens | place: Madagascar | study: EMG produced TPA metagenomics assembly of the PRJNA485056 data...
ATGATTTTAAATTGTTATCTTTTTTCTGATAACTCATTGTACCTCCGTTTTCTGTTTCTTGCAATACTATTTTTCTTTTTTCTGATATTTTATAATTAGAGTATCTGATATTTGAATTATCTAATTTATTTTATGCGTGTAAATTCCCTTCCTTTATATATAGTGATGAAGGTAAAACTTTAAATTTTTACCCTTTGATGAAAAACCCGGAAACCCTTGAAAACAATGGTTTTTTGTGGTATTGTAAATTATCAGGAAGGTAGAAAATCGCAAAAGTGCTATAAACTCCCCTTGAAGGAGGTCTATATAGTAAAAGTTACTGCATTTTTCTGATTTTTTGCACTTTTACTATTATTAGAGTTTTGTATAATTAGAATTTCTAATTTGATTACTGTATGTTTTACTAGAATTTTTCTATATTTTCTAATTCTAGTTAACTTGTATTTGTAGTTAAATTAGAAAATTTGTTGTTGCGTAAAATTCTAATGCCGCACCCACCCGATCCGGGTTTTACAATTTACGATAATTCTTTATTCGTGAAATAGAAAAACCTCCCAACTAGGGAGGTTAATCGAATTTCATTAAATTTTGAATTAGAATTAGAATTTAATTAGAGAAAATTTTAATTAGAATCTCTAATCTAATTAAAATCTAGAAAAATTCGAGGGCAAAGTCGATAGTCGCTGCCCCCGATAGTCGCTGATAGTCGCTAGAGTTTTTCATAGTCGCAGAGGGATAGTCTCTGATAGTCGCAGAGGGATAGTCGCTGATAGTCGCTACTCGTTCGAAGGTTCCTCAATCTGATAGTCGCTACCACTGTAGCGTTTTTTAATGTCATCAACGGAATAGTCTTCCGAACTTTTCACATTAGGTGTAACCTCATACTCTACTTTATCTCGATATCCATAGTTGTTTTTGCCCAAAAATATTCCCGATACGGGATTTATTTTCCCATTTTGCATGTAAGTTTCCCAAAGATTTTCTAACAGATTGTAAGCATTTTTTATACGGGTGGTACTCTCGGAAGGCAAGTTGCTATAGTTTCCCTTACCACCAATAGGTTTATCATGAGTAATCCCATACAACACTCTTCTGCTCATTCCAAGTGCCATAGCAAGACCCATAACAGTTGGTTTAGTATCATATGACATGTACAGGTTGAAATATTCAGCAATCCGGTTGTCCAGCAGCTCGGTGTCTCTCAGATCAATCTTTTCCATGTTGTACAGTGCCATGTTGATTTTCAGATACTTAGCAGTATCACCTTTGTTTGTATTCAGTGCGGCCTCTGCACCGATTACCGGGGAATTCTTACCGTTTCCGGACATTTTCGGATACTTTGGTGTCTTTTTCCACTCTTCCCACGGCTTGACAGTCTCCTTATCTTTCTCAACAGTCTCCTTATCTTTCTCAACAGTCTCCTTAACTTTTGACATGACAGTCTCCTTTCGTTTCCGTTTCTAGGCTATTTTTAGCTCCGCCACGAGGTTTTTATCTCGCTTAGGTATAATTTATCGACTCGCTTCTAAAAATCGCTTAGAAGCAAAATAAAGAGCGTACAGCTATATCTACATTCAGCCACGGGTTGTTGGGTAGTAAGTAATCGATTTTTTGGTTTCAGTAACTTTCGGTGTGGCTGTAGTATTTAAGCAGTACGCTCTCTATTGTTTATTCTCTTTCCGTTATCGTAACGGATACATCGTATCCAAGTGCGTTGGCAATGTCTGTGAGACACTGTAGCGAGAACTGTTCGCCGGTCTCGTACCTAGCAATGGATGATTGCCCATATCCTGTGACAGCGGATACGTCTCGCTGTGACTGGTTTCGGCTCACTCTCAGCATTTTGAGAACGCTCCCCGGGTCGTGGGTGTTAGAATCAAAGTTGATTGTCAGCACGGCTAATCCTCCATCTCTTTTTCCATAATCTCCATTGCTTCGAGAAGATCCCCCAGTAACATGTCTTCCTTTGGGTCGAACGAGGAAAGAGCGAATTTCAGCTGATTCCACAGGTGCTCGTACTTGTCATCATAGTTCTTTGGTGTGTAGTTGTTAATGTTTACGATCATTGTTTACTCTCCTTCTACAGGGCTGTTAAGCCATTCTTCTTTGCAGTTGTAACAGCGTTTTCTAGTCATCGTTGCGTTCTTATTGTAACAATGCGCTCTAGGATCGCCGACTGTGTACGGACACGCTATGTTGTAGAATACGGTTGCTTCATGGCTGGATCCGCTGCCTTCCGTTAACTGTCTTGCGACATATTCTCTGTTTTGCATGTCTCATACTCCTTGATTCTATTCAATTCCCGGATTGTCTTATATTCTACCAGATTGTGAAAGAGGGTGTCACTAGCAAAGAAATCTTTAATCTGTTCCAGCATGACGTACACATCGGTGATCTCTTCCACCACGGTGAGTTTAGCAATCTCGCCACCGTTTTTGTTGTAGTAGTGCAGTAGTGCTGTGCTAAGCTCTGACAGTTCCTCACAGGTTTTAAGAATCTGATTCGGCAATCCGTAATAATCCCGAATTCTTTTTATATTTTCTATTTCGTTTTCGTTAAACATTATACCTCCTCTGCTAGTTCGCAGTACTTCCAATGCTTAATTATCCCATCCGTTGTTTTGCTTGTCCTTCCGTCATCCCACGCTTCAAATTTGTGATCCGGTATGGTGTCGCTAATGCCTTTGAAATATTGCAGCGTCCAGCCTTCGTCTTCTGAATTACGTACTCGCACAAGCGTGTCAACCGGAACATTATCCCAATCAACTTCCGGCTCTTCGTATTCTTCGTCAAGCCAAATCTGTAGTGCCGTGCCACAAGTAACACAAGTCATTTCGCAGAAACTTTCCAAGTCCTTTCCGAACATTTGGAATACACCATGCTTTTTCACGAATCCGCATATCCTACCATCCACCTTGATAACGTCCATCAACTCGTTTTTATATTTTTCTTTGTTCTTCATATCCTTTCTCCCTCGAACCTCTGACACATTCCGATTCTCGTTCTCTATAAACCTTTTCCAACTCATCTAGCATTATTGCAACTTTGGTATATCCCACTAATATTCCGTGGCACAGTGTTTTAAAATTCCTTCTTCCGGCAAATCCTTCTTTGGTTTCTGTCGCCAAGCGCTCTAATTCCGCTCTCACATCATCAATATCAACCCACATAAGCAATCCTCCCCATCACGATCAGTACCAATGTTATCAACCCAAGACACGCAAATCCGAATTCCAAAGCCTTAACAACCGTAGATAGAGCCGTTCCGTTGTACAACTCCCCCGACTCAAACATTTCCTCGCCGTCCTTCATCATCTTTGACAGCACGCTCCACCTCAAATTATCGAACCCTTCTATCGTGGCAAAGAGATCCGCAGTTTCTTTCAGTGATTCCCACAATATTTTGTATTTCACCATCAATCTTCCTTTTCTCGAATTGTCATATCAACGGTGTAACCCATCAATTCCGCATAATCTAAGAATATATACCATGATATCGCCTGTTTGTTGTTTTCGTGTTTACACAGGTCGGAAGCATTACGTCTTGCTTTTTCAGCGACTTCCACCTGTGTCAAGCCTTGCTCTTTCCGCATGGTCTTAAGCAGCGTTCCTAGTGTGTTCTCGTTACAATCTCTTATTCTAATCATTAATCTACCTCCTTTCCCGGTGGCAATCGAGCGGACAACCTTTCAAGCTGATGATTTGCGAAAAAGGAACATCATCGAGCAATTTGCATTTCGACCAATGGTCACCGAAATTGTCAATCCCTTGTTCCCCGTGTGTGCAATCGTCACATCTACCCGGCTCGAACGGCTCGTGAGGAAGTTTTATCCACGCTTTAAGCGATTCTTTATCGACAGGATGACTCACCGTCTTCCCGGCGAATATGTATCCGCCATCAGGGAAAAAATCGTTAACAGTGCCGACTGCTGTATAAACTTCTCCCGTGTATTTATCAAGCACGGTGAAGATAACATCTTCATTACGTGGTACTTTACCCAAGTCTCCATTCACAATCGGATTCCATTTCATTTCCATGTTCTTATACCTCCTTCTTAAGTGGACAATCCACAGGTTTAGCGTTAGAGAAAACAACTTCTTCAAGTAGCTGACAATGTGTCGTCCATCGAAAACCGTCATCGTTATATAGTGTCATACTGTATCTGCAATCACGACAGATTCTCGGTACATACGGTGTCGGAAACGTCATCCAAGCGGTTACATCATCGAGTGGTGCATGATCGAAACCAAATGTTCCGTCAGCCCTTATTCTAAAAATATCTGTTTGAACAAACCATTCACTGACAGTTATCAACACTCGCTCTCCGTCATTCGGCACCATAAGGCAACATTGAGGGTTATGATTAATCGGAATCCACAGGCTTGACCGGTCGTTTGGATTATACGGTTTCGGAAATCTCATCCATGCTTCCACCTTTTCACCAAAGTGTATAAAGTCTTTTCTTCTGTCCGGAAGAAGTAGGAATGTGTCAAACAACACTTTTGTTCCCTCAACTGTTACAAACACTGCTTCACCGTCTTTCGGCAATTCGCTTACAATCACATCTGTTCCACAGATATCAGAGTGTTTAACAGGTATCCATTTACACATTTTTAACCTCCTTGAATGGGCAATTGTCAGATTTAATGAATTCTCCACATCTCCAAATAAGCTGTTCGCCGGTAACTGCACAGAGTTCTAAACACCCACCACCCTGTTGTACTGCGAGGCGAAAGTGTTCACACAGCTCACAGTGTTCGTGAAACTTTTCGTTTCCTGTTCTACTTGTCATCGTTTTCATCCTCCACTAATTCGCAGAATGCCCAATGTTTAATGGCTCCATGTGATGTTTTGCTTGTCGTCCCATCTGACCATGTCACATATCTGTGGGTCGGTAGCTCATTGCTGATTTCTTTGAAGTATTGCAACGACCACTCTTTATCAGTGTAGTCCTTTACCCTAACCAGCGTGTCAATTGGAATTCTATTCCAATCAACTTCGGGTTTTGATGGTTCTTCATACTCTTCGTCAAGCCACAAGTCAAACAGGATGGGACACCAATCCTCGTTAATGTCATCACAATCTTCTTTGCCGAAATGCGGAAGCACGTTGAGTTTGATAAATTCGCATACATCAGCTTTCATTTCAGGTGTTTTCGCATATTTTACAATCGCTTTTCTAAATTTATCTCGATTCTTCACTGTTGTTTCTCCTCACTCTTAATTCCAATTAGCCAACATGTGGTTGAATAAGAAATCTAAAGCATAACCTACACCAAATGTTTTCAGCATGTATTTTCTATATATTTCGTTGAGATTTCCGGAATGATGATAAATTTTAACATTGTAATCCGAAAGAGCGTAATCGTTGTCTACGGTTAATGTTGCATGTGGGTTTATTTCTAAATACTCTTCCTCATATTCTGGAATCTCAATCTTACCCTCCAGACCGATTTCATCGTCGTATCTAGAAATGTCTAGAAAAACAATCCTTTCGTCCTCGCAAAGAAATAACTGATAAATTTCTTTCAATTGTCCATCGCTTAACCGATTTGCATGTTTCAAAGGCATATTATTCCTCCTGTCCCATAATCAGTGCTGCCCACGACACGAAAACGAATGCCATCATTAAGATTTTTATTACTGTGGTTAGTGTCGAAAACAAAATCATCAGGATTAGTACTAATGTTAGCTCCGAAATTGCAACAGCAAACAGTATTTTGATAAAATCTCATCATGAAAAATCACCTCTCATGAATCTATAGCCTTCGACATTGTCACAGTATCTAAAATTGTCATCGTTGATTTCGAGTTGTTTTCTCTGAACAAGTTCGATGAAGTCGGTTAAACTGACCTCTTCATCGTACTCATTCATAATCACTATCGTGTCGTTGTCGGTATACTCTTTTAGAAATCTAATCCATCTGTTGTAGCTATCCAGCGGTTCACCACTGATATGATTAAAGTATTTCGGAACACTGTGAAATAAGAATTTCCACCCGATTGACGATTTACCGATATGAATCGGATCCGCTATTGTTGGTTTCTTCGGTACTGCATAATAATTCGTTCCCATCTTCACTACCTCCTATATTCCATGCACATGACTTGCGATCATATCCGCATGATGTGTCCACAGTACGTTCGGGTACGTGTGTACAGCTCTTGTATAATCGCTCCACTCTTCTTTCGGGGTGAATGCTCCCATGTGGTAACGAATACACATGATTTCCTCTTCCGTCAGCGTGTAAAACCGTGACAAAAGCATTACCGACTTTTCGCCGTGTCCTTTCAGCAGACAATCATCATTGTGTTCCCAACAGTGCCCGGTTCCGTTCGAAATGTAATAATCCGTCTTACACAAGTCGTGAAACATTCCGATAATATATGGACTTTCTTTTCTATACCAGTCAAGATTGTTGTACTTTGTGAGTTTCACTAGTGTTTCGGCAACTTTGAAAGAATGGTCAAACAATCCACCTTCGTAGTTTCCGTGAAATCTAGTGCTTGCCGGTGCTGTAAAGAAATTCATTTTGTCCAGTCTACCAATATCATAGCTCGTGACATACTCTCCCATGAAATCTACCATGTCTGCGATTCTTTTTTCTTTACTCGGTTCTAATGATGGTATTTTCATTGTTGTTATCCTCCTTTTCATTCTCTGCGATTTCGTAAGCACAGGCTGCATAACCGGCTAAGTCAACGTAGCTGTCTCCTGTGCCACCACCGGTTTTGATTCTTGCGATTTTGAGAAGTGCCATCATGATCGGCACATCCTTTGGTGATATTACAATGTTTTCTCTTCCGAGATATTCAGACCACATTCTAGCGATTGTTCCGAAATTATCTTCCGGTGTGCCGTAGTCCTGTTCTCTCATGCCGTTCACGCAATCGTTCGCAGCTCTCAGACACGCTTCTCTGTGATTCATTTATTTCCTCCTAAGAATAAAATCTCTTTCACAATATTCCAGTCATGTTTGGCGAGATACCCATTTTCTAAAACATCAATGTCCACAGCACCACCGTTGGTTTTAACAACCACAGCCTGTTTCTCCATGTTTTCGACGGATTCCGGACAAAAGGTTTCATCCACAATCAGCCATTTGGTCTGTCTGTACCCAAAGCATGGGTGCATGTTTCGCTTTTTAGCTCTCTCTTCCACCGCTGTGTCACCGCAAGGTGTACTTCTCGGGTGGATTCTTTTTTCACACGGTTCCTTTTCGTAACTGTACCATTTTCCGAACTGGACATTCTTTTCACTATTCATGGTTATCTCCTCCTGTGATAAGCTCCGACAACGGTAGTAGTTTGATTGTTTCGCAGAATTCTCTCCATTCATCCAGCTTGTGGTGTTGTCTTGATTCGTACATATTGGCTAACACCTCGTAATTCAGCATTACGTTTCGAGTCTGATTGTAGGAACTCGGGAGTAGCTGGATCATCTGCCACCAGTAATCTTTCGAAACATCTTCCATGAAACGCTCCCTAGCGTAATTCAAAACTGTGATGGTACAGTTCAAAAATGTCTCTGACGTATGGTCTAAATGCTCGTGGCTAAAATCATCAAGTTCGAACTCCTTCTCGTGAATCTTGTGCATGGTGGAGCAGCTGTTACAGGTCGTTCCAACCTTGTATGTGTCGAACTCTTTCCACCAGTACAACGGTGCTGTAATCCTCATGTACACATTCATCATCCGCATATACTTTCGGTGATCGGTTCCGGCTACACAAAGTGTTTGCATTAGCTTCAAATCCTTCTCCCCAACGGTCAAACCTTTGGTGTCAGACTTGTTCCAGCTATTCATTGGGTTTCGCATACCCTGTATGACGAAACCAAGCTCTTCTGCATTCGATGTAATTACATCTTCAATGTTAATCATCTTTTATACCTCAAATACTGTCTTTTAACTTCAACCCCTTGTAGTGTTCGTATCCATCGACACGCACCTTACAACTACACCAGTCAGAATGCCTTTGTAACTCCGAGTTGAACTTCTGTGATGTTAGAACAGGGTATCCCTCTGCTTTTGCCCATCTTTTGAAATTCTTGTTCAGTTCCGAACATTTCACTGAATGATTTTCACCTTGCTCACATCGTTCTTCCAAGAATTGAAGTACCACATCATTGTCTCGTTCATACTGCTTGATAGGTTGCTCCAAGTTCTTAGAAATCGACAAGCCGTGCGTTTTATACTTCTTATACCCTCGAACGAGCCACATGAATATTCCGCTCATGTTTTCCTTTTTGGTAAACTCGCTTTTAAGGTGTACGTCTTGTTCATCATGGCAAAAGTGCCTGTTGAACTCGATAATCTTGATTCTGTCGGAAGCAAACAGCGATTTGTCTGTTACTCTCGGTAAGTCATTACAACTGAGCCACAGCGTAAATTGGGGTGTGAATGTAATGGCTGATTCATACAAGGCTCTTGCAGACAGTTCTTCACCGCCTGTAAATTGCTTTATCTTCTCTTCATCCAGTTTCCCAAACTCATTGCTTTCACTCATGGTTACAAATCGTTTTCCTTTGAGTCCTACCAATGTCGGAGAGGCCGCTTCCGCTGATACGCTTCTTCCGCTGCTACAAATCATTCCCACAGGTGCGACTTTGGCATAATCACCGAGCATGATTTCGATAGTGTTCAGAAGTGTGGATTTACCGTTTCGGGTTGTTTTACCATGTAGGATAAACATACACTCTTCGTTACTCATGCCGAGTAAGCTATAACCAAGTCCTCGCTGTAGAAAATCTGCTTTTTCTTTATCACCCTCTGTTACCTCATCGATGAATCTTTCCCATCGGAGGCATTTTGCTTTTTTATCTATGGTGTGCCTAAAAGCAGTCTGCATGGTTATGAAATCTCGCCAGTCGTGTTCTCGAAATGTGAAGTCTCGCAAATCGTAAGTGCCGTTCAAGCAGTTTATGAGATAAGGGTTACTGTCGAATGTGTCAGCACTTATGGGTAACTCTCCTGTAGCGTCTTTTAGGATTCTGTCTCTCATTCTTCTGTCGCACATCTTGTTCACGAAGGTGGTATAGGCTTTCCGCTTATCATCGTCTACAATCTCGCCACAGTATAGAATCATCAATCTGACGAAATCTTTCAGCTTTTCGGATACTAGAATGGATCCTGTATCTTTTACCCATACACCTTCGCTGTAGGTGTACCAGCACTTCCGTTCAACGCAATATCTAGCCTCTTGGTTATACAGAATACCGAACAATGCTGCCATGCCCATTTCAGACCATTCGAACCCGGACGACTCCGAGTCTGCTCTTTCGGGGTGATATTGTTTGATTGTGTACATCTTTGCGGACAAATCTTCGTCCATTATCACTTTTCCGTTTCGTGTCTCAAACAGTTCTTGCATGTCATCTCCTGTATCTTGTAATCGAATTGCATATGCTTTCTATCTCGTAAGTAGGTAGGGGTTTCTCACAAGCTATCTGATTTACACGCATTAATTCATCGAATATCTGTTTTTTCGTATAACCGATGGTATGCATGTTCCCGGCAAGGGAGGTTAGAGATATATTTCTTCCACCCTCACCGATAGGAGGGTATGTTGGACGAATCTTGAACCTGTGCCCATCGAATGGATTTCCCCAAATGGGGTTATAAATCCGTTTTCCGAAAACAGGCTCTTTTGATTTCTCCCTCACGTTTTTGAAATACTTACCCAAAACATAATTTATAGCGTCTTGGTCACAGGTGATTTTGTCGTAAATTACGGTATCACCTGTCATGATGAAGTATCTTGATTTCTTATAAACCTCAACCCCCGATAGGTTGTTCTTACCTAGGAACGGTAAGTCACCTCTCAGCACAATGTGAAACCCTCTACCACTTCTCGATTTTTCGGTGTAGCTGCGACAGCGACCGATTATATCCACCGCTGTATCGCTCAGAAAACCGTCACTGTCGTAGCCGTCATCAATATCAATCCCAACATACCCGTTGTCGTTAAAAACGAAACCTACGTTGTTATAGGCTCCCTGTCTGACAGATTCAGAAGCTGTTTCGAAATCCGACCATGTCTTAGGGTTTGTGCTTGAAGCAGCCGACATTTCCCATGATCTCATAGGAACTTTGCTGTCAGCCGTGGTACAAACCCACTGGTTTAATCTTTTCAGTTCTGTTGGTATGTTTTCGATAGTCATTAAATCAATCCTCTCGCAATCGCAACATTCTTTTCCAGTCGTTTTACAATCGACCACAGCAGTACACGGTCGGTGTTGGTGTCGTGTGAAACTTTGTTCACCGCCTCCGCAATGTTCATACTTTCCTGTTTGTAGATCGCCACTGCGAGCTTCTGAACCCTCGGACTGTGGAGCGAAAAAGCGTCCTCACAGGCTTCCCAGTTCAGCCGGTCTACATCGGTACGAAAAACCGAAGGCTTCTCGTACCGAGCGTAGAATCTCAAACAATGGCGAACATATTCAGAATAAAATCTACTTCCCATTGTTCTTTTTAATCTCTTTCTTAGGTTCTTCCTCCGCAATCTCGAAATAGTATCTGAGACTGCCGGTTTCTTCGAAACAAGCGTATCCTTCGATATCGGATTCAACCTGTTTGCGACTGTGAATGATATCGGACGCGGTGAGGGGTGATACAACCATCATTGCCGTATCGGTGCCTGTCACATACAGCACCGGGACAAGTCCGTCTTTGTTAATCGTTGGTTTGAAATTCATTTGATACCTCCTTAGTCAAGTAAACCATCTAAATCAAGTGAGTTGCCTGTTGTCTCTACAGGTACTCCCAAAGTCAAGGCACGTTCGGTCGGTTCTACATCGAATCCATCTGCCGTGGAGTAATCCTTCAGATTTGCGAATGTGTTGAACTTTCCCGGATTCTTTCTGCTCTCCACCTCGTTATGAACAACCATTGCTCTAACGTAGTGGTTCACCAGTTCCATCGGGTCGATATCATCTGAATCGAAATCGCCTGTAGCGTTCCGGGCGAAATATGAGAAAATGTTGAGTACCTGTTCGTTAAATTCATCATCTTTGTTCTTATAATTGAACCGCTGATTGATTGTCTGTCCTTTAGCGTTTACCAGTTTCACCTCAATCTTTCCGAACTCTTCATCGTGAGTGACCTCGTAAATTCTGAATACGTCTTCTCCTTCCGGAATCAGTGTGAAACCGCTTCTCAGTGGAATTCTTGCCATTTTTCTAACCTCCTATTTAACTGTCAATCTATAAGTAACTTCATTGGTGCTGTATTTGTTCAGCAGTCCGTCTTCTTCTAACTTGTCTTTGGCGATTGTAACCTTTTCTCCCCGGCTGATTGTCCATGTGTACTTGTCACCTTTGACCTCGACCTTCTTGTCACCGTCACGGAAATTCTCGATCCCGTAATTCTTGATTTTGTCATTGAGTGCTTTCAGCTTTTTCTCTTTTGGAGAAATCACCTTGGAGAGTTCATCAATCTCTTTTTTAAGCTCCCCGGCTTCTTTTACGATGGATTCAATGTCGGAAGAATCCGCTTTGATATCGTTTTTTCGCAGTGCGTCCAAAATCTCTTTGTCTTTCTTTTCGTCATAATCCGGTGAGATTCCGGTCACAACGTAATCGTTCCACCATTTCTCCACAGGCTTGATATAATCCTCTTCAAAGTTCGGATATCTCACTGACAGCTCGAAAACCTTGGTAATGGTGTTCGTAACATTCGGTGTGAACCTCTCGGTATTCTTGGTATCGAATTTACCGTCTGCTGTTTCTACAGGATAATCCTTGTCATCTAAGAAAGAGGCCACCATCACAACGGTGTCTACACCTTTGAGATAAGCGTAGAGTGCCGCCTGTAGTGCGTAGTACTCGGGAATATCTTCTTCCCAATCCTCTACACGTTTGGTTGTTTTCATTTCGAAAATGGTGTCTACGTTTCCTTTTTCATCGATTCCGAGGTAGTCCCACATACCGCCGAAAATCGGATTCTCGGGATAGAAATCACCGTAGGTCTTGCGGAAATAATTGTCTCCGTATACATCTACAGGTCTTACGATATCCAGTCCGAGGGTTTCCATGTAATCAGCCTGTTTCGGTTCGATGGTCTTACCGGCGACTGTATAAATCGTATCCTCGAAAGGCTTCTCATAAGTCTTGGTGATTGCACACCACATCTCGAAGGGTGTACTCCACGGATTCAAACCGAGAATGGTTGCGAATCTCGTTCCTGTAACCTTCTTAGTTCTACCGGGTGGTGTGATTTCAAGGTGGTTTCCCACCCAATTTACTTGTTTCGACATCTGTGATAATCCTCCTCATGCATTACGATTAATCCGTAGGTTGTAGCAGCTTCGTGTTCAATAAGGCAACCTCTCGCCCTTTCCCATCCCTTGCAGAAATAGGCAACATCGCAAAAACTCATACTCTCAAGCGATTTGGCAAGGTAGCAAAGTGGGATGTTCACAACACCCCTGTCCTTCATAGATGAGTCGCTGTACCAATCGTCGGTGAACAGTGTATTTACAACTTCGTGTCCACCTTTTTGGAGAAATTCGATTGCTCGTTCTCGGGTTTCCGCAATTTCTTCCGGTGTCTTACCCGCCATCGGCTGCGAAATCATTACTTTCATCCTTATTCCTCCAACATTCCGTTGATTTTCTCAACCAGTGCTTCACAATCCTTCTTGCTGATAACCTTGAAACCGTTGGTCTGAATAGCGAGTTTCGCAATCATTTCTTCCTTGCTCGGGTCTTTCTCTTTCAGCTTTTTCAGCACGTTCTTCAAGCCTTTAATCTGAATGTCGCTTGCGTTATCCTCTACGGCTGTCAGATTCTCTTTAACCTCGGTTCTTTTCGCCGGGGTAGCCGGTTTCTGCTTGGTAGCAGCGTTCGTGGTTTTGTCGATGGTCGGTTCAATTTCATCGTTCACACAGATATCCATTGCAATGAGGTAGAGGTATCTTCTCATGTAAGTGATACTGGATCCCAATGCTTGCATATTGTTTGTTGCCTGTTTTCCTGTGTTACTTACAATCGGTTCAATCTGATTGAACGGTGCAACAAAATCGATGGTTTCTTCCGGGTTGTCGGTGTTGATGATGGTCACACGACCTGTTTCATCGGTGAAATTCATAACCGCAAGCAGTCCTGTCTTTGCGAAAATCTTGGTAATTGTAGGCACAATGTCCTTGAGTTCGAAATACTTGAAAGACAGGTGCATGTTCTTTCCGCTCTGTTCGATTTCGGATTTGAGAAATTCTTCTCTTGCTAGAATTAATTTCTGATATACATTCTGTTTTGCTGTAGCCATTTTTTTCCTCCGTTTTGTTTTCTTTTCGGGTTTGATTCCTTTAAAATCGTTCACCCTTTTCTGTGTCATCTCGATGTAAAATGTCTTGTCGATTTGGTCAATAGTTATAGCGTTCTCATTGTCGATAATGCAATGTTCCGGCAAGCTGTCGATTTTGGCTGTCGAATCGTCTTCTGCCTTCACTTTGTACAGCTTTCCGTATCGTTCATCTGATGTAGCGTAAACCCTGTTTACACGCTGTACAGGGTGCTTCTCGCCATCTACGAGGTGATAGGATTCCTTGTACTTTGTACCGGCTTTCGCTATCATCTGATACTGGAAAACATCATCACAATTGTTGATTGTGTCCTCTACAGGAGTACCGTTCACGAAATACTCTTTGATTGCCGTAGCGACAATCACAGCGGAATTGTTAACCTTGAATGCACCCACATTGGACACACCTTTTACAAGGTATCCACCCTTGCATTTGGCTGTTCCGTCCGACTGTACCTCGACATAATTGTTCACATCTTTCTGAGCGATTCGAGCGACTTTATCTTCTTCGAGGTCGAAACCTGTTCGCTGTTCCCACTCTTTAGTGATTTCAATCACATCGTTGTAGAATTCGTCATCGAACTCTACCATTACACCATCGGTGTTAAGCTGTACAATCTTTAGATTCGGTATCTTCTCTTGTAGGTGTTCGGATAATTCCAGTAAGTATAGCTGTCCCGATATGCACACCGACCGCCCCATGAGAGGATCATATAGGTCGTTATACTTATTCAGCAAACAACCGTATGTTGTGTTGCATACAAGCTTTAAAGCGTTGGCTGTGGCTTTGTCTCCATCAGCTTTTGCCTTCATTCTTCTGTCAAGCACATCTTCGTAGATTTTGGCTGACGGAATGTTTCGGCTTGTATAACCGTTGATGGTCATGAGGTGTGGATAGTATGAACCCACATCGTAGTTACGAATAATCCGTCCGTCCTGTTCTTCAAAGAAGTAGTTCGGTATCGCACCGTGAATCCCACCGTAACCGATGGTTACAGGACAATCACCCACGTTGATTTTCAGCTTCATCTTGAATACTTCATCGTCAGTGAGTGAATCATCGTACATATGCTCAAAGAACTCGAACACTTCCTGTGGAACGTGTTCTCTCAGCAGATTGTCGGGAACAACATACTTGCGTTCATCGTTCCTGTCCTCGTGCTTTTCAGCTTTCAGCATGGCCGCTGTTAGCTTTGCGTTGGTCATGGATAATGCCTTTGCGTCACCCAGCCCGGCTAATCGTCCAAGGTTGATTTTGTTCTTAAGGTAATCTTTCCGAATGTCAATAAGCATTTCTGTGGTATCCACATCGTGTTTACAATAGTATTCGGTTTCCTTCCGCTCTTCCTCGGTGAGTTTCCTGTCAATATCAAACCTCACACTACTCTCTCGAATCGGTAATCCGAGGTGTCCTTCGACGGACTTGAGAGATTGTCCGAGCTGTGTGTCGTCTTTGAGGTCAGCGTTATTGAACTGGAACCAAGCACCTTGCAGCATTGGACAAGACCACCCGATACCGCCACCGATGATATAATCGTTCACCTTCTTCACATCTTCCGGGGAATATCCCATTGCTATTGCTTTGATGATGTGCTGATCGTAGTGTTTGTTGTTGAATCCACAGTAGATGGTGTCATCGTCTATACAAGCCGTGAGAGCGTCATTGTCGTTCCATACAAGAGTGTATTCTCCGCTGTCCTTATCCTTGAATGTAACAAGCCAGTCGTGGGCGAACACCTCACAGTCATATGTTACTAATCTCATATGCACCCTCCACAGCAGCCGTGAGGAATGTTCTTATTGATACATTTCTCGATTTCCTTTCGGAGCGGTTCTAAATCTTCCGGGAGGTCGATAGACCATCTTCCAGTCCTAATGTGTTCAGCCCCCCAGCCTTCCTCAAACCAAACACTACCACCGGAATGTAAACAGTAACGAGGAAGTTCTCGCACCTGTCCGTTGATTTTCAACACTAACTGCCCGGAGCATAAGTTCGGATATTTGCCGTCATAGGAAACAAATTCAATCATGTTTCACTCTCCTTTCAATAACCTGTCTCAACAAAGTAGCACCTGTTTTTCTTGTAAGTACTACACCGTTGCTTGTATGACCGAACGAGATAACCGATATCATCTACAAAGTCATAGCAGATCGGGTCGTCTTTCCCATCGAACTTACGAGCGATTCGACCTATCGCCTGTGTCACAACAGCGTAATCCTTTACAGGACTCGCCATGTACAAGCGTTCCAGTCTCGGAATATCTAAGCCTTCCTTGCACAAAGCATATGTGGCAAACAGATACTTCTTCTTTCCGTTTCTCATATCATCTAAAGCCTGTTCTCTTTCAGCTTTACCCTTCTTTGAAGTCATGCGACCGCTGATAATCACAGCGTCTTTTCTCATGCTTTCGGGTAATGCGGATATCATGCTTTCAAGATGTGCTAGACGGTCTGACAGGATAATCGAAGGTCTACCCTCTTCAATGTTGTCCACAATGAGCCTTGTTCTATCCTCGTTTTCTGCGAGGTAGGATATGAGCCTTTGGTAATTGAGCGTTCCGTCACTGTTGAGACACTCTCTGCTGATTTGTACGTTTGTTTCCACTGGCTTGATACCCACGGTCATTACAGTGTCCGCTACATCGTCTTGTGAGACTGTGTACATCACATCACCCACTAAAGCCTTGGTGGCTATGATTAGACCGTCAGAGCGGTGTACAGTAGCCGATAAGCCGTACTTATGTGGTGCCTCTAAACTGTCCAGCACCTTGTAATATTGCGTTGTGGCTGTCGGACTTCCGCTCACTCTGTGTACTTCATCGGTGATGATACAACCCCAAGTGTTTCGGTACTTGCTCAGATTCAGCTTACTCATTGTCTGAACCGTGGCAAACGTGATACCCTTTCCGATATTCACTTTGCCTTCAGCAATCGTGCCTATGAGGTCACTGTCCATATAGAGCTTTGCTCTCTGCTTGGATTGATTCAGCAAGTCCTTAGTGTGGCACAGCCACAGCGTTTTCTTTCCTATCTTCGTTGCGATAGATAATCCCATCTGTGTCTTACCCGATCCAGCCGGTGCTTGCAGAATACCCTTTCCTCGTTCAACCATTGCCGAAACAGCTTCCTGTTGGTAATCGTACAGCGGAATGTCTGCTCCAAAATCCACCTCGGAACGCTTGTGATAAGCGTCTAATACCAGTGTTTCTTGTAGAATATCCTGTGGTAACAACGTGGGTGTTCCGTAAGGCACAATCCATTCATCACCATCTGTTTCGTATAATCTTAAGTACTCGGGTGTATTACCGAGCCAAAACCCCATTCGAGCCTTTGTATCATATGCCGGATTCCGAACTTTCAAGTTGGTTCTACACCATTTCTTAAAGGATTCTGTAGGGTCACACACTCTTATTGAATTCTGTCTAATGAAAATCATAATTCATTACCCCACGAATCCCATCCGTCTCGTTCACGTCTTGCGTATAATTCGAGCTTTCTACAATCGGGGTATAAGCGTTCTATGATTTCGTATGAAACCTCGGGTTTCTGAGAATGTCTTTTAACCTGTTCGGTAAAGACCGTATGAATCTTTCCTCTTTCTTCTGTGGCAACAGGTCTAAGTTTACCTTTATACATATACAGCAGATATTCATGTCCATAACGGACTGTGAATGCCGCCGGGATTCCGGTAACTTTATTCCATATCATTCGAGCGTGGAGCTTATAACCGAGGTTTTCAGCCATTTCTTGTGCTTCAAACAGATACTTGTCAATTGTCCACAGAAATAGTAAACTGTTATCGGTGGTGAGTTCCGTAGCTACCTGTAGGTGTTTTTGGATTGTATCGAGTCGGCAAACAGGATAATCCAAAGCTTTGCCCGAGGTATTAGGTCTGACGGATTTCTTACCACCTTTTGTTTGTTTCCACGGCGGATCGGCGAGAATCAATTCATACTGCTTATCACAGGAATTGATATTAACAATCGCCATAATAGCCTCCGTTTCTGTCGAGCCATTCTTCAATCGTTTCGCCCAGTGCTGCGATTCTACGCATGTTGAGAACTCTTGACGTTTTCATAGCGTCTCTAATTGCTTCCCACGAGAGCATATACACCCCGAACGATGTTTTGAGTGCGAACCATGCATTATCGTTTCCGCAATTATTCCAGTGTGTCATAGCGAGCTGCTGATTTTCTTCGACTCTCGCCAAATCGAATGTGTCGTGTGTACACACCTTACAATCAATCAGATCCGCTTGGTCGTCTTTGACAGCGATAATGTCCGCTGGCTGACCGCTTGCGTTCTGTGTCAGTCTGTGTACCCAAAAATCATGTTCGTAGAGCAGTTTGTCAAGCTCCTGTTCAAACAGATTTCCGATTCCTTTGTTTGACATTGTTTTCCTCCTTTTGCTTTAACCATTCATTAAACGCTTGAACATTTTTAGGGTCTTCGTAAAACTCCCGAAGGGGTTCTATTAGTGACCGTGCTAAGTTTTCCACACACTCGCTAGTCATCGAGATTGAGCAGTTCTTCAAGTGGAACTTCCAACACTTTAGCGATTTTTGCGAGCTTATCCACCTTGGGTGTGTATGTGCCCCGTCTCCATTCGTACATCGTTGAGGGTGTTAAACCAGCCGCAAGGACAACTTGGTGGTCATTCAAGCCTTTTGCGTCTCTCAAACGAGAATACTTTTCATACATTTGGTTACTCCTTTCGATTTAATTTGACATTCTATCAGAAATCGGATATACTACTCTTGTTTAAAGTTTTATCATATAAAGATATGTGTTGTTGTAAAATATCCGATTTCTGAACAACTAAATGTTACTACAGTTTTCGGATATTGTCAACACATAATTTTGAATTCTTATTTTTTAGAAATGGAGATTATGTTTTGAAACAGAAAATACCCTACGATGTGTTTGCAAGGTTGTTAGAAGAAAAGGGAGTGAAAGCTTATGATGTAGCTAAACACACAGGTGTTAGACAGTCCACTTTATCCGAATGGAAAAGAGGCACCTACACACCAAAAGCTGACAAGCGAAAAATATTGGCAGATTATTTTGGAGTAACACTTGAATACTTGGATGGCGACAGTCCTTATCCACACGGTGATCCAACGGTTGCAGAAAAATACACCCAACCGTTAGAAATGATTAGGATACCTGTATTCAACAATATCCCCGGTAATCTTCCTTTGATTTCTATCACTGATAGACGGGAGGATATAATGATTAAAAACCCTAATGATAATGAAAGTTATTACGGTATAATAGTGAATGACAATTCTATGTCTCCAAGATTGATGAAGAACGATGTCGCTGTTTTCAGAGAACAAAATGTTTGTGAAAATGACGATGTTATAATTGTGAAACCAAAAGAACTCGATCACGCTATTATCCGTAGAATCGTAAGGAAAGAACATTTCACGGTCTTACAATCTATTGATAGTGCTTATGATTCATTTGTTTATATCGATGAAAGCGAATTTAAAATAATAGGTGTTGTAACAGGAATGTATAGAAGTTTTTAGTTATGAAAAAAGCCGTAATCTATGCTCGATATTCGAGCCACAAGCAGAATGAAGAATCCATTGAAGGACAACTGAGAGAGTGCTATCAATTTGCCGAAAAGAATGGATTCACCGTTACACATGAATACATCGACCGTGCTATATCGGGTAAAACAGCAGACCGTCCTAGTTTTCAAGAGCTTATAGCCGATAGTTCTAAGGGTAAGTTTGAAGCTGTGATTATGTACACACTGGATCGTTTCGCCCGAAACAGATACGATTCTGCAATGTACAAAGCCAAATTAAAAAAGAACGGTGTAAAGCTGTACTATGCGAAACAACCTATGCCGGACACCCCGGAAGGTATTATATTAGAATCTGTACTAGAAGGTTATGCTGAGTACTACAGTGAAAATTTGTCGAGAGGTGTGAAACGAGGTATGCACGAGGTAGCACTACAAGGTAGAGTTACCGGAAAAGCACCCCTAGGTTACGTTGCAGATAAAAATAAAAAGTACCAAATCGATCCGGAAACAGCACAGGCGGTTAAGTATATCTTTCAGATGTATTCAGAAGGTATTACACAAAGAGAGATTTCGTTGTATTTGAACAGCCACGGCTACAGAACAGCCACAGGACGGAAGTTTGGGAAAAGCAGCTATCACTCTATTCTCACCAACGAAAAATATATGGGTGTTTATCGCTACGGTGATGTTGTTATAGAGAACTGTATTCCACCGATTATAAGTAAGGAATTATTCGATAAGGTACAGGAAAGAATGAGATGTGAAAACCATAAGGGAGCAAGGAACAAAGCGAAAGAAACCTATCTTCTCTCGGGGAAAATTTATTGCGGCCATTGCGGAAAACCGATGATAGGTGAGAGCGGAACTTCTAGACACGGTAACATTTACCGATACTACAAGTGTTCGTGCAGAAAAGCAAATCCTAAGAGTTGTGACAAGAAACCCGAAAAGAAAGAACCTTTGGAAGATTTGATTGTACGTAAAACAATCACTCGTGTTTTCACTGATGAAAATATTGAAATCATATCCGACAAAGTGATCGATTTGCTTAAAGAAGATTTGGAACAGGTTTCACACGTTAAGCAACTGGAAAACACTTTAGAGGAAACCAAGAATAAGATTCAGAATATTTTGACAGCAATCGAGCAAGGTATTATTGTCAAATCTACTCTCGAAAGATTGCACGAGTTGGAAAAAGAAAAAGATGAAATCGAATCCAACTTGTCGATTGAGAAATCGAGATACAACAATCTTCCGACAAAGAATCAGATCATGTTCTATCTATATTCATTGAAAAACGGAAACGTAGATAACGGACATTTTCGCAGACAACTTGTTCGGTCAATCATAAATTCTATTTTCGTATACGATAACCCGGATGGTGGAAAGAAAATCGTTGTGAATTTCAATTTGCCTAACAATGAAATAGACACGTTGTCACTTTCCGATTCGGATATGAATCTTTTAGGAGCACCAATACCTACAAATCCGAACATATTTGTAAATAAGGATTGGTTTACAATAGTTTTCGACATAAAAGAGATAGGCTAGTGCCTATCTCTTTTTCTTACGCTCTGAAGCCCTTGATATATAAGGCTTTCAGAACCTCGCCGTTTATTTGCGTTTTAAGGCGGTTGTTTTAGTCTCGTGGACATATTATACCTTGAATTTTATCCTAGAACTTATCGGAAAGTGTATTTTCTTCCTCTCTCACTGCCATGACCTGTTCTTGCAGCACTTCTTCCAGCACGGCGACCCGCTTCTCAAGCGTTCCGCCCGGCTCAAAGTTCTCTTTGTCGATAATCTCGTACAATTTTTCTAATTTTGCCATCATTCCACCTCGTTAAGCTTCCGCACCCAGCTAACCGCATTCGGCACCGCCAGTTGCTTCGATTCGTCTGAATTTCGGAATGTTACCGTTCCGCCAGCTTCCACCGGTAGCCATTCTGTTAGGGCTTCCGGGATGGTGACGTCTGTCAACTCATCCGATTCGGTTTCGTAGTATACCGTCGTCGGGTTATCCGCCAGCCATGCCGAAACCTTTTCTTTTGTATCCAAATCCGTGCGGTCTTGCAAGCGCATCGAGATTGATGCATAGCCGGGGTACGCTTCTATCCCGGTATAGGCATCAGCAGACCAATAGTTATTATGCGTGATGGTCGCCAGCTTGTCCGCTATGATATTCGTCGGAACTGTTGGCTCTTCCGATATTACAATTCCCGGCGCCGATTCCGGTGTAAAAACTACCCTGCAACAATTATCTTGGTCGGTTCTCACGGAATAGATGGGCGTGTTCCCGCCAATCCTCGTTGTTTTGATTTTCCTGTGGACTTTTTCGCCGTCCATGTCGATGTAGTCATGCGCCGCCAGTGCCGACCGTAGCTCCGGGAAACCGGTTGTGATACTCTGCTTTGTGTGCGGCGAATACGATGTTTCAACTGTTCCACGCTCCAACTGGATATTCTTGATTTCGCACGATGCACGTTGTGTATAGTCAATGTAGATTTTGTGCACGTCGTCCGGCAAATACACGGAATGGTGCTTCCAACTTCCGTCTGATTCGTGAGGGCGATCGATTAAGCCCCCGGAATTCATGGCAAATTTAAAGCGTGCATTAGCTCCTGCCGGTGCCTTTATGTCGTAAGAGAATGATGTTCCTTTTTCGATTTTTATCGGCGTGGCGATAAAATCAATCAATTCTGATTTCCATACGGTTCCGTCGAACGTAAACCCTGCTTTTGTCAGAACCTTCGTGAAAGCCGGGTCAGAATCATCCCACAGATTCTTTCCTTCCAGTTCCACGTTGGCGGTGGTGCCGGAAACGATTTCTCCCGAATTGTACGGGTAGGACACCTCCGGGAACATCGCCTCGAACTGTTCGGCAGTCGGTTCATGCCCAGCACCGAACATCAAAGTCAAATCGCAAGCGCTGAGTACTAATCTTACGGCATAATCAGTATTCGGTTGCAGACCGCTGAAACCGATTGATTTTCCTTTCTCTGGGTCGCTTACCGTGCACAAAAAGTTCACTCTTCCAGTATAGTTTGCTGGAATATTCGCAACAAATCCACGATTAAGAAAACCGAATCTAATGTCCTCTGCGGATTGGTTCTCAACAACAGAAATCTTGTAGATGTACTGGTGATTTTTTAGATTTAACGCTGCGAAAGCGCCATCATCCGGGATGATGCTTAGCCACGCATTGTTGCCAGAATTGCCGTTAAGTGTAACAGTTTGAGATTCAAAATTGATTTCAAATTGTCCACCATCAACACGATTACTTTGACTCATGTTAAACAGCTGATTCCAGACTAGGCTCTTACCGCCTATTTTATCCACGCTCACATATTTTGCCCCGCTCGGTGCCGTTCTGCTTGCGGCTTCGCCTTCTTCCGGCAGAATGTCATAGGTTTGCCCCTTGTTCAGCTTAATTAGGGCGCTGATTTTGTTTTCTTGCTTCCGATTCTCTGCCGCCAAATTGTCGCATTCACCCCGCAAGCGGTCCACCTCGGTTTGCAATGCGGCGGCGTTGGCGTCGAATTCCGCTGTTTTGGTTTCGGCATTGGTGTTGTACTCCGTTAACTTTTCTGTGTGATTGCTGTTATAGGATTCCAGTTTCTGTTCAGCATTGCTGTTGTAGGTGGACAGCTTGTCGGTAGCGTTGGTATCATATGCCGTCATTTTTTCGGTATGATTATCGTTGTACGCTTTAAGTTTCTCGGCAGCGTTGCTGTCGAATTCCGCTGTTTTGGTTTCCGCATTTGTATTGTAGTCATTGGTTTTCACACTACTGTTCTTATTGAAGTCAGCAGTTGCACTATCCACGACTTCTCGGAATTCTCCAACAGCACCGCTCGATACGCTCTGTACCATCTCATTCTTCTCGGCTTCTGTGAAATAGTCCTTCCCTTTCACCGGTGTATAACCATCAAACTCGCCTGTGTCAGCTCTATGGATTATATCGGCTACGGTATCATTCACCTTCTGCACCAATCCCTCGAACGTCAGCTTTTCTGTTGGTGTATACACATATCCCGGTGGCTTTTCACGAGGATGTACAGGGAACATGTGATTCTGAATGGTGTAATCCGACATACATTCGTAAACCGTATGATAGCCGCTCTTTTGTAAAAATTCATCCGGGATGATACACTCTCCGTTCACAATATCAACTCTATAGACGACTTTTTCGTTTATTATGAAATCCACGAACCTTCCGTCACATTCTGTGAACTTTTGATTAATATCCCATTGGTAGAAATTTTTAGAAGGTTTCATATTTACCTCCCTTACTTCAATCTGATACGAACCATCACTTTACGATTTTCGTAACTCTTCTTTCGCTTTGCTCCGTAGTTCTTAGGTTTGGTGTCCGAGCCCCCGGCTGAATACCACAGCGGATAGCCGTGCTTGGATTTTCCGGCATAGACCATCGTGTGTGGCTTATTGGAAAATCCACAAATGTCACCTTTTCTGAGTCCGGCTTTAGACGGAACTTTTTTCGGATAAGTCACCGTTGCTTTCTTTTTCAACCTCTTTGCACCTTTACCGTGAACCTTGCTGTCTAACCAAAAGGTTGTTCCCGAAGGGAAAATTTTGATTCGCTGCAATCCATAAGAGATATACGCTGCACAATTAATTCTCTTCTTCTTAATGGTGGCTTTCAGCGTGCTTGTTCCCGGATTATTCGACCACTTGATAGGATATTTCTTAAGCGTTACCGCAATATCCTTAAGAGCCACAATCAGCTTGTCTGCATTGCGTGAAACCGGTTTCGCAACCAGTTTCACGTACTTCTCGCCTTTCGCACTCTGCCAAATCGTCCAACCCTTGTATTCGGGAACATAGATGTAAAAACCGTTAATCTTTGTAGCTTTTACTTTCTTTCCTACAGGAATTGTAGCAATCTTTTTGGTTTTATAGCTTGGTTTCACCCTTACAGGATCCGCTTTCAGAACTACATATGTTCTGTTAATCTTTCTCGTTTTCTTCTTAGCCATTGTAAACCTTCTTTCCTGTAGAGTCATAAACATTCAGCTTATACTTATCTGCACAGGCTTTCGCATGTTGAAGACTCTCAAACGCTCCCTTCTGAGACTTGGTATTACTCCAAGACTTTCGCACTCTATAAATCTGTTTTACAGGTGCCTTGTCCCGAAAGGGTACTCCGAGGTACTTACAAATTCCTTTAGCAATACACTTTCCGTACCTATCGGACTGTGACAGATGTTTCTTGTCAAGAATGCTGGAGGTTTCCAGCAGAACAGCTGGCATGTTGGTTTGATTCAGTTCGTACAGGTCTGTTCTCCGAACGACTCCTGTAGACGGCATGTTCATACCGCTCTTAACAGCACTGTTCACGCACTTTGCCAATTTCTTACCCTTAGCAGATACGTAGAGTGGAGAAACCTTTTTATAACCCTTGTACCAATCACAATGAATGGACATTTCCAGTTCTACCTTTTCCCTGTTTGCCTTCTCAACCTGTTTCACCATGTTGATGTTATTGCTCGGAACATCGGTTACAACCTCAATACCGCTTGCTCTGAGGTACTTCACACAAGCCTTTGTGATAGGAAGACAATATCCTACCTCGGTGTGTCCGCCGTATGCAGTACCAACATCTCTACTACCGTCAAGGGAACGACCGTGTCCACAAAATACAGCTACCTTATGCTTCTTGCTCATCTTCTTCAACCTCCTCATCTTCTGCTTCATCCTCTTCCTTTTCAAGCAGATAATCTCGAACTTCGTCTTCTGTGGTTTCGTTGATTTTGTATCCACCGTTCATCACAAGCTGTTTAAAAGCTTGGTGTAATCCGATAGAGGCCAGTCCACTCACCAGTCCACAAGCTACAGCGTCCAATGTGATTCCGAACTTAGCAACACCGCAACCTACACCCACAACAGCTAAAACAAGCGGAATCCACTTGTTATCTGTCGGAAGAAAATTCTTAAGTACGAATCCAACCCCCAAGCAGATTGCAATAATTACAGGAACAAAATAATCGTTTACAAATGAAATATCCATATGTACCTCCTAGTTTTTTCTAAACTCTAACTTTTCAACTTCGTTCATTACCTTTTCTGCTGTTCCGTTCCCACCAAGTTCTTTATACGGTAAGAATAGATAATCGTGCAGATTTTCGTAATCGTCTTTGGTGATGTACCCCTGTTTGATGTAACAAGAGCCTAAATAACAAATGCGATCGTGTGCCAATCCTTTGAGCATTCGGCTTTCACCGTTGTTCTTTTCTCGTTTATGTTGAATTATTGTGGTGAGGAATGCCCAAAACCCAGTACTAGCGAACACAGTTATAAAAATCGTTTCGAACATGTGACCTCCTAAGCTGTTCTCTTCCACATATTGACCGCCAAATACGGTGGTAAATTCTTATCAGTACCGTCAACACCGTAATTATTTATTGTCGGTTGTTCAGAACTCATACTGATTAACCATTTATAATCTTGATCTTTTGTCGCTGCATAATATTTTCCTGTGCCGCTGACTGGTGCCCCCTGTTCGGTTGATCCGGATTTCGCACCCCAAGGTTTATACGGCTTATCACTTTCATCACTCGGATAAGTGTGTGTATGTTCGACTTGTGTATGTGTGTGCGAAACAACAACAGCGTCTTTACTACCGCCCGATTGTCCGAGATTGAAATAACTCCCTGTTGCAACCAAGAAACTATCTTGAATTTTTTCCCACGTTCCACCGAACAGTGCTGACGGATTCACATCATTAACACTCATGTAAATCGAACCAACAGGATACATGATGTTAATAACATCATTCACAGCACCCACAAGCTTATTCATACCGCCATTAATCTGATTCGCCTCCGCAGCTCCGAAAAATGTTCTAGACACGTCTTCGTTTTCGTAGACAGTAACATCTGTGAGAGATACGGTGTTGTCAGCGTTCTTTTTCATCTCAAACTTTCTGTCACCGCTGTATCTTGCGTCCTCGTAATTAGTAGGCAAGTCTTGCCAATCGCCAATAGTACTCATTTAAAAACCTCCTGTGTTTGGAATTCCTAATCGATATTTCAATTTTCTCTTGTCGTTTTGAATCCTTTTTATGTCGTTATTGAGCATTTTTGTTATTTGCTCAACAGCGTTGTACCATTCCCATGTTGGTAACATCGTTGCGTTATCCATGAGGCTCACTATATATTGATTGAATAGTTTAGTTGCTTCGATATCATAGATGTATACCAACATGTCTCCGATAGTATCTTGTAGCGATTTGAAATATATTCGATTGAGTATGTTACCTCGAATTACATCCGGTAGATATTCAACATCAAACTTGTGCTTTGAAAAAAGTATTTGGCGAATTTGGGCAGCGATATTTTTCAAATTGTTAATCATTCTATTAACATCTTCTGCATTGACATAATCACCAATGTAATTGCCTTTTTCATCATATTCGACTTTCCAGTTGATTTTTGGTTCAATCCATTCCACGACTTAATCCCCCTTTCTTCTCGCTGTTATCTGTCCCGACAATCCTGTTCCGAATTCTACAATGTGTTTCGAAATTACAACCTTCATGTCTTTGTGATAATCGTTTTCTTGATACAGAATGTCGGTTGCGTCCAGTTCTGGGTTTCCTCTTGTAGCGTATTCATACTCAGCACCGCTTGTGTAGTAATCCTTAATCCAATCAGCCAATTCATCAGCTTGTGTGTAGTTAGAAATCAATGGGTTTTCCCAAGTAACTACTTTACCTTTGAGGTTCAAGTATTTTGTAACCTTCTGCTCCACAAGGCTCAGTTTGTATCCGGAAATCTTAAGTTCCCACGGATAGTTATATTCAGTACCGATGTTGTCGGGGATACTTACTGTCACAAAATACGCACCGTGTTTTGTGATTTTCGGCGGGTCTGAATCCCAATAATATTCTCTCGTGCCGTCTTCTGTTTCTGCTTCAAAACTGAGTTTTACAGAATAGTTTGTGTACGGTTCATCGAAATAGTAGGTTTGTGTCGTTCCCCAAAGTGGACTTTTTTCTTCCTTAGTATAGGTAAGCGTTTCGGATACAACTTCTTCCGATACTCTAGGAATTTTGCAAGTGTAATACGGTACGATGATTTCTTTCACCAAAGCTTGTTTTGTAACAGTCACATCACCGATGATATCGTCTTTGGTGATTTTCGTATCGACATTATCTTCAAGTCCGATATAATGTACAACAATTCGGTTATACGGTTTCTGAGTTTTGTAAAAATCAATAACGATTTTGTCACAGTCTGCATAATCTCGAATTATGGAACAGTTCTGACTGATTTCGTCACTCTTCACAACGAATATGTTCTTTATCTCCGAACCGAAATATGTTTCAATTTTGAACTCAGCCGGTAAACAATCACCGAATTTAAAAGTCAAGGTTCGATATGACCGAACAGCACTCATGGTTAATGTTACTTTCGGACTGTCATCAAATGTACAATCTGCTTTCGAGTAGTTCTCGGATATATACCCACCGTCTGTTATTGAATCCACAACCTCGATAAAATATTGTGAACCGTCTACTTTGATGTAATCATCAGACAACCAAGCGTAATTCTTCTTGCTGTTCGAATCCAACAGATTGACTGTAGATACGAAAGAGGCCTTGTTCGTAACACTGTATTTTACTTCTGGCATGAAGTTAGAGCGAATCTCAATTCTTCCGTTTCGAGATTGTGTCAGCACACACCTACACGCATTTGCTATAATCTGCAAAGCTTCTTTGTGTGTCACACGAGGCACAGGAATGTCCGTGTACAGGCTTTTCATTCGAGGGTCGATGTAATAATCCTCTATCCCCATATCCGCTATGATTCTTTCCGCTAAAGTGTAAAAAGATGGTTTGGTGTCATCATACACACCTTTGATGTACTCACTTTCCTTGTTACGGAAAATATCGGTCGCTTTTATTGTTGCGGTTGTGCTGTCGGATTCCCATTCTGTCGCCCACAGATGACAACCCTTAATCCACTCAATCTGTGGTTCAGCGTCTGTTGTATCAACTGTTTCCACCTGTTGTGGGAGTTCGTAACCATACCAAACATCAATTTCTTGACCGTCTGTGAAGTAGTTAATCGCTGATTCGGGATCGTCTACATCAAAGTACCTTTTTCCTGTGATTTCGTCACCGTAGTTATCAAGCGATACCGAGAAATCAATCTGAGGAACATCTTCACCGATAGGTGATACGTTTGTTTCCAGTGTCGAATTGATTATAGAATCGTTCGTATAAGTCAGTCCGAGACCACACAAGATTGATTTGATTCGAACCCTCATCGCATTCGATTTCATTTTGTAGAAGTTGAATGTTAAGGTTTTGGTTTCTCTCAACACTTCTTCTGTTTTCCACTTCCCTACATTATTTCCGGTAATAGAAACCGTGTTGTTATCTCCTACCACATCGAAATCAACAGGATATGCTTCACCGAAATCTACAGTAATACCTTTGAGGTCAATTGGTAATTCTTGGTCAAACACAATCTTGAAAGTAACCGTGTTGTTACCTGTAAGCATATCTTCCGATATCCACTCTTTACTGCTGTCGGTTGTTCCTTGAAAACACATCGAACCGTCAACCTTTGTGAAATTCTCTTCCAGTGTGGCGAATTCGGGATTCGAATCGCTCTCATTTGTGAACAAATCAGATGATTCGCTGTATTCATATTCAGTAGAAGTTCCGCTTTTATCAACCCTCGCACTGTTCTGTGCCTCTTGATTAATAAGACCAAAGTATATTTTCATGTATGAGCGTTCTCGCAACGGAGAAGCCATGCTTTCTTTATATAATTCCCAAATTGCAATAACAAGTTGAACATTGAGAGTTGAATAGTCCTAAGCACACAGGATAGTTATCCTGGAGGAATGGTTACATTCCTCTTAGATGCCCAATTGCATATGGCGAACAGGCAGTCAAGGCCGCCGAAGGCGCCTCGTCAGAGGTTGCCTTGACAGACTGTGAGCCTGTGCTACCCAGAACGTTATCCTGCGATGGCGTAGATTCTGTCCAGTTCGGCTTCAAAGAGTTCATCCGGAGTACTGTATCCGAGTATCTTCCTCGGAAGACTGTTGCACCAAATTTCAATCTGACAGATTTGCTCGTCTGAGTAGCTGTCAATCCTACGGCCCTTTGGTATAAATCTACGTATCAGGCCATTATGGCGCTCCACGGATCCTTTTTCACAAGAGGTGTAGGGATGAGCAAAGTAGACCAGCGTTTTACTCAGGTCTTCCAGTCCTGACAATAGTGAGAACTCAGAACCGTTATCCGTGGTGATCGTCTTGAAGACGTCATCCCAATGCTCACCATACCAGACCCTGATTTCACTGAGTGCTGTCATGACGCCGTTTGGGTCACGGCCAGGTACCCGGATCATCCAGTATTCCCGGGTCTTTCGCTCGATCATCGTAAGCAGAGCGTCATCATTATCGCTCTTTGAACCGATAACCAGATCTGCTTCCCAGTGTCCGAATTCCGTACGATTATCGATGCTGGACGGCCGCTCTTCGATACTTCTGCCAAGGACCCGTTTATTCTCGCGGACACGTGTCATTTTGGGAGAACGCCGCAGCTTTTCCGGAAGATCGATGTTCTTGATCCTCAGGAGTCCGAGGTCTGCATAATTGTAAAGTGTTTTCGTGCAGACGATCTGTTCCCGGGTAAAAGATCCATCCTTCAGGGCACGGTGGGCACAGACGTCCAGCGACCATTCGTCCTCAAAAAAGTGTTCTTCCACATAGGAGATAAAGGGACTTTTTTCAAGGAAATCATAATGGCGGCAACAGGCTGCACGATTCTTTTCGTAGGCAGCCTGCCCGGCGCTTGCCTTATAACGGAATACATTGCCTCGATATAGAGAAACGGTGCCCCGTTTAATCTCGTTTCGGACGGTGTTCGGCGCACAGCCTATTTCCCTGGCGATCCTGTTGGGTGTCCATCCATCTTTGAGGCGGGTTTGAATTACGACACGCTCTTCATACGAAAGATGTTTACCCTTCTTGTGTTCAGTTGTGGTAGAATGTAAGTGGTCCATAGGGTCTTCTCCTTGTGAATTATGTTTGGTCACGTACATTCTATCAAAGAGAAGCTTTATGGACTATTTAATTTGTATGTTCAACTTGATGTTACAATCTGCG
>ERZ1034680.288-NODE-288-length-29654-cov-23.289875_pt1 | contig 29654 bp, 25 predicted proteins | sample MGYA00520639_ERZ1034680 | MGnify/ENA primary metagenome ERZ1034680 (study PRJEB33766, sample SAMN09781760) | gut metagenome | biome: gut microbiome | host: Homo sapiens | place: Madagascar | study: EMG produced TPA metagenomics assembly of the PRJNA485056 data...
GTAGAATGCATTACAACGTCTCCTTTCAGGAGACTGGCACCACTTCGGTGGTGCTTTTTTTATGTCCTTAAATTAATTTCTATCTAAAAAAGACCACCGAAGTGATCTTATACTATGTTTCATTAATTTGTACTTCTTCATTTAACATTTCATAATCAAATAATATTGTTGTACTTGCATAATTCCAATAATTACTATCAGAAAATATCATAGAATAACCAGCAAAATTATAATCTTTCAAATATTGTAAAATGCTATCATAATCCAATAATGTACTGGCAACATAATATTTTTTGCCTTTCTTTGTTTCAAATAGAATTAAATTATCTATAAGTTTTGCGAGCCATATATTTTCATATAAATTATCTATATATTCACCTTTTGTAAAATTGTATTCTTCACATACAACTTCAAATACTTCTTTTTTAAACTGTCTATTATATTTAGCTAACTGTTCCCCTAATTCTTCTACCGTTATCATATTACCCCTCACTTTCTAATATGTTTGCATATTCAAATAATGCACAGCTTGTTAATTGTGATGCGCTAAAAATATTCATCTTTTTGCAAAATTCTTTCCATTCATCAATTAGCTGTTTTGAAATAATCATTGAATATGTAACCATTTCTTTGCTAAAATCATTTTTTAAATGCTCTATTATGTCAATGTATATATCTTTTTCATCTGTATACTTGTTCATATAATTAATTAGCGCAGCTTCACATAATACCTGTTTGTCATATAAACTTATTTTTAATCCATTTTTCCAGTACTGCACAACGCTTGCAGGAATTTTCAAATAAAATGTTTTAGTATCATCATTTATATATTTTTTTACTTGTGCCATTACTTCTCCAGCTTTTTGCTGCTCTACATTAACACTAAATTTATTTTTGTATACTTCCACCTGTTCACTTAGTTTCTTATTTTTTTCTATTAATTGCTTTTTCTCTTCACAATAATTTTGGAATTCTTTATATTCCTTCTTTGTGATTATTTCTTCATTATCTAAAACAATACGATTTAACTTATATGCTGTCTGGTCTAACACATATCCAATTTTTTTAAGTTCAACAGATGCTTGTGACCATATAATATCCAATTCAACATTTTTAAATTGTGAAGTTTTTAAATCGTGTATCTTTAATTCTTCCAATCTTTTTTCTACTACTTCCAACTTTTTGTCTTCGGGTAACAATTTAAATTGATTTAAATTCATAAAATATCACCTTACCTTTCCATAAACACTTTTTGTCTTTACAAATAATATGTTTATTGCGTACAGATGATAAAGTTAATTTTTCTATTATCCTATATAGTTTGCCAGATATGCTTATATTGATGTTTTATAAAAAGTAACCTGATTTACAATAGTCCTGTATATAGATACTTCATCTTATTTCCCTGTATAGCCTTTTTTATGTCCATCTTTACAACATACCATTTATAACGATACAGCGATTATGTATTTTCCTATACCGTAGTCTTGTATTATCCTTACAATACCTGTTGTAAACCAAATACAGCACCTCATTGATTATCTATACAACTATTGAATGGTTATTCTTACAGATATCCTGTAAAGCCTTGAATTTACTGGTTTTCTGCATAGCTAAAATAAATCATTTAAGCAAAAGCACAGTAAAATCATTTGTCGCGCGCTACATAAAATAGCTATCCATTGCTCAGGACGCTCAATGCTGGCTTATGCCAGCAAAGTTTGTCCTGCTTCATTCCTATAGCTATTTTATTCCGCCGTAGGGAGCTTCGCTGCACTATACTTTGAACTACGTTCAAAATATAGTGCCCTATGGGGATTTTATGGACATCCCAGCCCTTTTCAGGTCTGGCATATCTCATAAAAGGGAAATACTTCACAAAGGTATTTGTTTCGTATTTCGTAAATGGGAACCCCTACCCCCATTTACAAAAATGCCCTATGATGCAATTTGCATCATAAGGCATTTCCTATCATTCATATCACAAAGTATTGTGATATTCATTCTATTGTCATTCCCAATGCCCAAAGGTCGCAGACGCTTCCAATGTGCAAAGTTCATTCCTAAATTTTTTTATAAACTGAACAAATATATTTTATTAAAATTTCTTGTCCATCTAAAAATTCCAAACTAAAACGAGTTTGTCCATTTTAAACAAACTCTTTAATATCCTTAACTTGCATTAGTTAATATCACAAATTTTTTTTATGTCGTTCTAAGAAATCTTCCAATGTAGGTGGTGTAACTGCATATTGGCTCAATTCGCTTAAACGATTCGATGTCAGATTAATATGTATATTATTATATTTAGTTTCAAAATATCCGCCATCATCATTCACTTTTTTAAGGGTTCTAATAAATCCCACAAAAAAATCTAATTGATTTTTACCTCTAAAATTCAAAGAGAATTTTCCTTTTCTAACCAATTCTTCTTCAGCCTTCTCTATTTCCATTTCTTCAAATTGTAACTTTTCTTTTATCTCATCTATTGTTTCATCATATTTTGTTGCCTTTTCTACCTTATAAATATGAATCTTCAACATATGTGATGTTTTAATTGAACCGAATGCACAGTTACTATTAGAATCTGATTTCTTTCTTCGCAAGTATACCAAAGAATTAAACTCTAATATTTGTTTGTTAAATTCTTCTTCTCGCTCATCAAAATCCTGTAAACATTTTTGAAAATCATTGTCAATCTCGTTTAGTCCAAATTCCGACTGTAATATTTGCTTTAAACATTCTCTTTGAACATAAAGATTTTCGATTGAATAGCAAGGAGTTTCAAATAACTTTTCGTTCTGTCCACTTAGACTCACATCATAATCTCTATCAATAAAGAACATAGTACATACATCATCATATAAATTTGTAGATGTAATCCTATTTAATAATTTTAATACTTCCTTTTTGTTTCCTACCGTGTAGGTAACAAATTTATCACCGAATTTCTTTCTTATTCTTGAATTATAATACTTCCCATCTTCTCCCTCATAAAAGCAAAACGCATATGTTTTAAAATATTTACTATTATTTGCAAATTGCGTAAAAATAGCCTGATGTGTTCCTCGCTCCTTACGCATTTGCTCCAATGATATACTACCACCATCTATCATTTTATCATCCTCACTTGTACATCGCTATATATCTTCTTATTTCTTTTGCATCATAATCAAACTCATTTTCAAATATAAATGGTGAATGAGTAACTGTTAGTAATAAATCACAATTTTCTGTACGCATAATATCTGGCAACAACATTTTCTGCCATTGAAGTGATAATGATAATTCTGGTTCATCAATAATAACTATACTTTTTTCATCACTTTCAAGATATAATTTAGAAAAAAGAGATACGATCTGTTTTTCACCAGACGATAGTTGTGTTAATTGAATAATATCTTTCTTTTCGCCAAACTCATTGTCTAAGAAAATATCAAGATTTAATGTACTTTGATTATAATTAAAATGTTTATTAATAAGGTACTTATTACATGTATTAGCAAACTTTTTTATTCTATCATCGTATGCCTTTTGCAATTCATAATTATCTATAAGTTTATTAATCAAATTCCACAGATACAAGTAATCATATTCCCTGATTTCCCCACTGCTTACCAAATCTAGAATCTTTTTCTTGTAAGGTTCTTCTATTTCCTTTCCTACTCGATCTAGTACTATTTTAACAGTATTAAAATCAAGATTTGTATATGCACGCTTACTATAATTTTCTTCTAATGGATTTTTTCCATCTGCATATTGCTTCAAAAGTACTCCCGTCATTTCGGTAAAACCTTTCATTGCAAGGGAACGAATCCTATCCAAAATTCTATCAATAGAAGTCTGCACATCCGACATTCCAAACCGAATCAATAATTCTGCTTTATTCAGCTCTTCATTTCTAAGATTTAATGATGCAAAATCATCTTCTATTCTACGATATGTTGGTAAATAAATAATTCTATGCGAAACATTTGATGATATAGCCTTTACTAATTCTACAACATTGTTTTTATTTCCTTTTCGCTTGTTTTTAGTAAAAATTTCTTTATCATTAATGTAATGTCTAATTTGATTTCTCGCCACGTTTACTGGCATGTCTAATGTTCTGGCAAGCTCATAGGTTATTTTTTCCCACTTACGTTCAGTATCATCTTCAGACATCATGTCATCATATCGTAAAATAATATTTTCAATAATATCCGTCGTATACAGCTCTCGATCTCTATAATACTTGTAGGAAGATTCCCTTTTGCTCCTGTTATATTCATTGATATCTGCAATAGAAATTGTATGGATTTTAGAATCACTTCTAAATTTTATCTTTATCTCAGAAAATTGAATGTCAGCTAATTTCGAAATATTCTTTTCTAACACATAATATATACAATTCAATATTGTTGTCTTTCCTAATCCATTTTCCCCAATAAATATATTTACCTGTTTATCAAAGGGAATTTCAATATTGTATCTATCAAAAAGTCCAACAATACCTATATACTCCAAATTTGTTTCATTCACTCCATTAAATACCCTCGTTTCAAACAAACTATCATATTTCATTATATGCCCTCCTATCAGATTTTATGCTATATATAAATAATACTATCACACAACAAATTCCAAAGCAATTTTTGATGCAACATTTTTCATATAGCAAAAAAGACAGCCGAAGCTGTCCTTTTTTACGCATTTTTAGATAAAATTTTTATAGATTGAATCATATTACTGATTCTTTCATATATCAATGTAATAACACTCAGCACATGTTCACATTCCTTCTTATTATATAGTGTAGAATACTTTACATCTTCTGTGTCACACATTCCATTAGCAATATTCAAAAAAGCATTTGCCATATCATGCAACATTTCATTTTGTTCTTCTAACATTTCTGCTTCTGTAATGCTTTCACTAATAGCATCTACTTCCTGTATGTCTGCTGCCAATGATCTTATACATTCACCTGCATCTGATTCCAGTTTTAAAAATTCATCCGTAAGCTCATTAACATTCACTTTTCCATACAGTTCTACTGCTCTTCTGCAATTTCTAATTTCTTTTTCTTCTGCTTCCGCTTCAATGTTTTCCTTCCATTTTTCAATATCAATCATACCAATACCCCCTTAATTTATTCCTGCTGATACTGCTAATAAATCAATAGATTTTAACATATTCACAATTTTGTCATGTAATGACCGCATTTCCATTAATAAATTCATACATTCCTTTTCATCAAAAAAATATGAATTGTCTGTATCAATCTTTCCACATGCTACTTTGTATGCTGCTTCAAATGCCTGATACATAATATCATTGGATTCCTTCAAATCATTTGCGTTCTTATAATTCTCTTCAAATGCTTCTAAATCATCCAAATCTTCTGATGCAGATTGCAGACAGTCAGCAACCTCATTTCTAAAATCGTAATAATTTTCTTTTAATTGTTCTATTTGCGGCTCCTTTCCAAATAATTCAATGAATAATTTACAATTTCGAATTTCACATTCAGTTTTCCAATTTTTTAAATCGGACATTTATTTACCTCCTATGCTTTAAGAACAGTTGTTCTCCTTTGGTTGCTCACATGCTAACTCTCATTTATATGTTTGTAAAGCCGCAAATTTAGGATTTTATATAAAATTATTTTTAGGTGTAAAAAAAAAGATCCATTTCTGAATCTGCTTTCATATTTTATAATTTTAAATCTATCCAGCTATATCCTTTTTGCATAAGCTCCATCTTTCTATCTCGACTTATTGTAAATGTTGCTTCTACTTTGTGATCAGCTTCTACATTTAAGAAATTATATTTTGTTACTGGTGTTACTGATACCCCATCTATTTTTAAACTGCTTGTTGTATATCCTTCTGCTGGTATTATAAATACTGATGTATTATTTGTGTATGTTGCTACACCACTATTTGAAATAGTACCACTTTCAGTTTTATTTGTTGTTATAGAATAATCATGTTTCTTCCATTTTGCTGTAACACTTATATCCCCTGTTGTTCGTTTATTTAATCTATTATACAAATCTTCAGTATCAGCAAATGTTGCATAGCAGCCTTCATTGATTCCTGTTAGCTTATTTCCATTTGCATCATACCAACCTAAAAAGTCATACCCCTTTTTACTTGGATCTGCAAATTTTACACCATATAATACTGTATAACTGTCTTGATTAGAACTACTATTTGTTCCACCATCTAAATTATACGTTATTGTATAATCTGTTGGAAAATAGTCATATTCAAAATTCATTACATATGAAGGTTGTGTTATCTTTGTTCCGAAATTAAATGTTTGCCATTTTCCTGTTATCTGTACATTGCCAAATCTTAGTGCTAAATAGAATCCATTTGGTACTGTCAATCCATAGCTTGCATCTGGTGAAAATTCTTCTCCATATGTTTCTTCCCCATATGTTATTTTTAATCTTAACGCATTTTTTGTACCATTATTACCTTCATTATTTTTAAATCCAAATGCCCAATGATTATATACATTCTTATATTTTGAAACTATTGTTGTAGTTTCTGATATATTACCTGCACCATCTACAGCTGCTACATGCAAATAAATTTTATCATTGCTATATGGTATAGTATCAGTTTTCACTTCCGTTCCATTTGATTTTGTTACCGTCGTATCTGCATTATCATCATATATTTTACTGCTTAGAAAAGTGGAAACAAAAGGGGTGTTATATTTTTAATTATTGAGAAAACCGAAAAAAAAAGAGGTTTTTATATTTTATTTTCTAAAAAACACCAACTTTCTTTCAAAAAATAACTAAGGTGTAGAAAAGTTGCTATTATAATGGAATTTATATTTTAATTTTCCACTTTTGACCCCTTTACCTTCCACTTTTCTTATTAATAGGTGACATTTTTTGACTATTTATCATATTTTGTCACTTGAAATGTACAAAACTTACACCTATAATCTTTAAATCTTATCTAAATAGCAACTTTTCTACACCTTTAATATAAGCTACACTTATATTCTCAAGTCTTACATCAATACTTTTAGTGTATAAAATGCCATCAACATATAAATCCTTCACAATAACTATAAAACTTACACTTTAGCATCAAGAATATCAAAAATTGATTTTTTAAGGTGGAAAGAAGTTGCTATTCAAGTGGAATTTATGTTCTAATTTTCCACTTATACCCCTTTACCTTCCACTTTTCTCTGTATAAGGTATATCAAAAACCCCGTTTGCTTTCGGTTTTCTTATTAATAGGTGACATTTTTTATTATTTATCATATTTTATCACCTGAAGTGTACAAAACTTACACTTATAATTTTAAAAATAGCAACTTTCTTCCACCTATGCTATAAAAGACACTTTATGTTTTCTAAGTTCTGTACTTGTCTTTTTGATGCGAGAACTATCCTACTGTATCAAAAATTGATTTTTTAAAGCGGAAAGAAGTTGGAGTTTTACAAAGTAACATTCATAAATATTTTGCTGTATAGCCTTTTTTCTTTAAAAATAACAGTAATACCAGTAATTTTTATAGAAAACCGAAAAGAAAAGGGGTATAAACCGAAAATGAAAATTTCATTTTTCGCTTATACCCCAACTTTCTTCCGCTTTGCTTTTATTCAATCATCTGGAAGTATTTAAGTGCATCTATAATAGCTTCCCTTTTTTCTTCCACTTCGTGGAGCTGACCATCACTTGTGAAAATCATAGATTTTCTTCGTGATGCTGAAAAACAAAAGGCTTTTATATCATTTGATAATATTTTAATGCTTCTATAATCGCCTTTCGTTTTTCTGGTGTTACTTGTGGCACTTTTGCCTTGCCTTCACCTGTGTTATAGTTTTCTCTTTCTATAATTCCAAATTCACGTTTTACTTGTGCTATATATAAATTTGTTACATGCAGGTCATATTTATTTTTTACATATTCCTGTATTTCTTTATATGTTGCTTTGCTTTCTGCACTTGTTATGTCTAATTCCGACATATCCAATCTTACCTTAATTTCGGCATCTGGAGCCTTTCGGGACAACAAAATTACAGTTTCGACGTGGCTGGTATTCGGGAACATGTCAACTGGCTGAACTTTTTTTGCTTTATAGCCAAGTTTTGCTAATACCGCCATGTCACGCGCCAGGCTAGCCGGATTACAGGATACGTAGACTATTTTTTCTGGTTTCATGTTGGCAAAGGTTTCTAATACTACTTCAGTGCAGCCTGCTCTTGGTGGATCTACCACAACGACGTTAGCTCTAATGCCCTGCCGATATAATTTAGGCATAATTACCGTTGCATCACCAACGATAAATTCCGCATTGCGGACATTGTTATCACGGGCATTTTTTTTGGCATCCTGGATAGCTGGTTTTACGATTTCGATACCATAAACCTCTCTGGCTTTTTGGGCTAAAAACAGCGTTATCGTGCCCGTACCACAATAAGCATCAATGACAGTTTCTTCACCATGAAGATCAGCAAATTCCAAGGCTTTGTTATAAAGGACTTCCGCTTGCTCGGTATTTACTTGGAAAAATGATCTAGGTGATATGTGAAAGCTTAGACGTCCAATGTTATCTAATATAGTCGGTTTGCCCCAAAGAAGCTTGGTGTCCCTTCCCATGATGACGTTGTTGCGATAAGTTTGGATATTTTGCTGGATACTTACTACCTTCGGCAATTTAGCTCGCAGCATTTTAACAAATTCTTTTTCGCGAGGCATTTTATCGCTAGCTGTGACGATAACTACCATGATATCGCCTTTTTTCCCTACTCTGCCAACTACATGACGCAGGACACCGCTATGTTTATCTTCGTTATATACAGGAATATTTAGTTTATTTACAATTTCTCTTATGGCATTAACGACTTCGTTATTGCCTTCTTTTTGAATATGGCAATCAGTAGTATCAATTATCTGATGACTCCCCTGCGCAAAGCAGCCAATGATAGTCTTGCCTTTTTGCTTTCCTATCGGAAACTGCATTTTGTTGCGATAGTTCCATGGCGTTGCTGCCCCGATAGTCGGCTCAACATAGACACCACTTTGCTTGCCAATACGAGTTATCGCATCTATTACCTGCTGGCGTTTTGCCTTTAACTGGGCCATATAATCTAAATGCTGGAGCTGACAGCCACCGCATTTATCATAAATAGCGCAAACTGGGTTTACTCTATCAGCACTTTTATGCAACACTTTTATAAGCTTGCCTTTAGCATAAGTTTTTTTGACTTCTTCGATACCAGCTAAAACTTTTTCACCTGGCAGGGCATACGGTACAAATACCGTAAATTCCTGATAACGTCCAACGCCCTCACCACTGGTGCCAAGTGTTTTTATTTCAATTTCGTATGATTTTCCTTTTTCGACGGGAACCTTTATTTTCATATTTTTATCCTCTTGCAAATTTTACCTTTTCAAACAGTTCGGCTGGATTTTCCAAAAGCACTTTTGCGCCATGCTCAATTAATTCTTCTTTTGGTCTAAATCCCCACAGCACGCCTATCGGCAAGAAACCGCCATTATTAGCCGTATCCATATCGACACTCGTATCACCAAAATAAGCAACCTCAGCTGGCTTTACGCCATATTCAGCTGCCATCATCAAGACCTTTTTGGGATCTGGTTTCCGCGGAAGTCCCGCTCTATCGCCCATCACCGTGCGAAAAGTACCCGCTGGAAACATCGCCTGCACGATTTCTTCGGCGGCTGATTGATGTTTATTGGTACAAATCCCCATTGGTATATCCATAGCCGTCAATTTATCAAGCATTTCCTGGATGCCTTTATACGGTCTCGTTTTATCCTGCGTATGTTTCGCATAAATATCCTTATACCGTTCTAAGGCTTCATCAACAAAATGTGGATCAGCTGCCTTTTCTTTTGGCAGGCAACGTTCCATCAATTTACGCGAACCATTGCCAACAAAGTAACGATACGGATCTAATGGATGCGTAGGAAATCCATACGACTTTAGCATCGCATTAGCACTATCTGCCAAATCAGCTAGCGAATCAATAAGCGTTCCATCTAAGTCAAATATTGCTGCTTTATATTCCATTTATATACCTCTTTTAAAAAGTCTCCTCCGCACTAATAGTTAATACTGCTACGGAGGAGACTTTTCAATCATAAAATTAATTTAATTTTTCAGCTAACATCTTATTAACCATCTGGGGGTTAGCTTTACCCTTGGAAGCTTTCATTACCTGCCCCACTAAAGCCCCAATAGCTTTTTTGTTGCCGCCTTTATAATCGTCAACAGCTTTCTGGTTTTTAGCGATTACTTCATCAACTATGCCTTCGATGGCTTTCGTATCAGTAATCTGAACTAAACCCTTATCCTTAACGATTTTTTCTGGCGCATCAGTATTCGTCCACATTTCCTTAAAGACTTTTTTAGCAATCTTGCCGGAAATAGTATCTTTCATGATAAGCTTAATCATCTGACCTAAGCGCTTAGCCTCAACTGGTGATTTGCTGATATCAAGCTCAGCTTCATTAAGGTTTTTAGCGAGATCTCCCATAATCCAGTTAGCTGCTAATTTAGCATCAGCACCTTCAGCCACTACCGCATCAAAGTATTCAGCCATAGCACGGGAGCTAGTGATAATACCAGCATCATATTCTGAAAGTCCATATTCACTTTCCAGCCGTGCCCGTCTTGCATCAGGAAGCTCTGGCAGTTCACTCTTGTATTTAGCAATAGTCTCATCGCTTGTTACGATCGGCGGTAAATCCGGTTCCGGCATATAACGGTAATCATGCGCATTTTCTTTACTGCGCATCGAAAGCGTAATTCCACGAGCTGGATCAAAGGTACGCGTCTCCTGAATTATATGACCGCCGTCCTCTAATACCTCCGTCTGCCGCTCGATTTCATAATTTATCGCATCCTCTAGATTTTTAAAGGAGTTGATGTTTTTCATTTCGGTACGAGTGCCTAATTCTTTCGTACCAACCGGGCGCAACGATACATTGATATCGGCCCTAAGGTTGCCTTCTTCCATCCGGCAATTAGATACATCAATGTATTCCATGATGGATTTTATTTTTTCCATGTAAGCTCTAGCTTCTTCAGCTGATGACATATCCGGTTCGGAAACAATTTCCAAAAGTGGTACGCCAGTACGATTATAATCAACATTTGACGATGCTGAATCCTTTATCGTAGTTCCTGAATGAACCAGCTTGCCCGCATCTTCTTCCATGTGGATACGCGTGAGGCGAATTCGTTTTTTCTGACCGTCAACATCTATGTCAACCCAGCCATGCTCAGCAATCGGCAAATCATACTGCGAGGTCTGCCAGTTTTTAGGCAAATCCGGGTAGTAATAATTTTTACGGTCAAATTTGCTATATTTATTAATTTCGCAGTTAGTAGCTAAGCCTGCTTTGATACCAAACTCAACTACTTTTTTATTTATTTTTGGCAACACACCTGGCATACCAAGGCATACGGGGCAAACATGAGTGTTTTGCTCAGCTCCGAAGCCAGTGGCACAACCACAGAAAATTTTCGTTTTTGTCTTTAATTCGCAATGTATCTCAAGACCAATTACGGCTTCATAATTCATTACTTGTTTCCTCCCAGCTTGGCCATCTCGTTATGAAATTTCTGGCTCTGCTCATAGGTATAAGCCGCCCGAATAATAGTCACTTCATCAAGTGCCTTGCCGATTATCTGAAGTCCTATTGGCATTCCTTGACTGCTAAAACCACATGGCAGCGAAATACCAGGAAGTCCGGCAAGGTTCAAAGGAACGGTGCAGGCATCCTGCAAATACATTTGCAAAGGATCGCTAATCATCGAACCAATCTTATAAGCCGTTGTCGGTGCTACTGGTGCCATAATAACGTCAACCTTCTTAAAGGCTTCGGCATAATCCTTGGCAACCAGCGTCCGTACCTTCATTGCTTTTAAATAATAAGCATCATAATAACCAGCCGAAAGAGCATAGTTACCGATAACGATGCGGCGTTTGACCTCATCACCGAATTTTTCGCTGCGGGTCTTGGTCATCATTGATACCAAATCATCACTTTCTACGCGCTCACCATAGCTTACACCATCATAGCGCTGCAAGTTAGTTGCCGCCTCGGCTGGCGCGATGAGATAATACGTGGAAATAGCATAATCTGTATGTGGCAAGGAAATATCAACGATTTCAGCGCCTAATTCCTGGTACTTTTCAATAGCCTTTCTTATCGTCTGCTCAACTTCACTATCCATACCTTTAACGAAATATTCTTTCGGCAGACCAATTTTAAGACCTTTAACATCTTCAACCAAGGCCTTAGTAAAATCAGGAACCTCAGCCGTACTAGAGGTTGAATCCATTTCATCATAGCCGGCGATAACGTTTAATACATTAGCGCAGTCAGTTACATCACGCGTTATTGGTCCAATTTGATCAAGCGATGATGCATAGGCTACCAGTCCATAACGCGAAACCCGGCCATAAGTCGGCTTTAAACCTACTACACCACAAAAAGATGCTGGCTGACGGATGCTGCCGCCCGTATCAGAACCAAGTGCCCAGATAGCTGTGCCAGCTGCTACTGACGCTGCACTGCCACCCGATGAGCCACCTGGTACACATTCAGTATTCCAAGGATTATGGGTCGGATAATACGCCGAATTTTCCGTCGAACCGCCCATAGCAAATTCATCAAGATTAGTCTTGCCTAAAATTACGGTGTTCTCCTCTTTGAGCTTGGTCATAACGGTTGCATCATAAGGAGCCACAAAATGCTCTAATATTTTCGAAGCACAAGTAGTCTTTACGCCTTTAGTGCAAATATTATCTTTGATAGCCCCAGGAATGCCTTCCAAAAAGGAAATTTTTTCACCACGGGCAATTTTTTCGTCAACGGCCTTGGCCTTGGCCAATGCTTCCTCACGCGTAAGCGTAAGGTACGCTTTTACTTCGCCTTCCACCTCGTCTATACGACTTAAAACGGCCTCAGTTAGTTCTACGCTAGTAATTTCTTTATTGACCAGCATATCATGCAGGACATGTGCCGGCTGCTCATATAAATTCACGCTATTTCCTCCCTCAGTCCTCGAGTACCTTTGGCACCTTGAAATAACCGTCTTCTTTAAGCGGCGCATTAAGCAATGCCTCATCACGATCGAGCGACTCTTTTACTTCATCTTCCCTGAACACATTCTGCATAGGAAGTGCGTAAGTTGTCGGTTCAACATTTTCCGTATCAATAGCAGCCAGATTTTCAACATAGGTCAAAAACTCATCAAGCTGACCTAGATATTTTTCTTCCTGCTCTGCCGGAATCGACAAACGGGAAAGGACAGCTACATTTTGCAAATCTTCTTTAGTAACTTTCATTTTATCACCATCCATAGATGTTATTCGTCTAAAAACACACCTTGTATTATAACACAAAGCCAGCCTGGCTTAAAGCGTAGATATTGGGTCAATATCAATCGCTATATCATTGCGCAAATTTATTTTTTGTTCCCGCAAAAATTGCTGAACCTTAGCTATATCAGCCGTTTTTATCAACAGCACATAACGGTATATGCCACGCAAGCAAGCAATAACCGCCGGCGCTGGTCCTGCTAACTGCTGTCCATCATCACCAGCAAAACAGCGTTCAAAGTCAGCTGCTAATTGTTCTGCATTAGCCTTTGCTTTGTTTTCATCTTCATGCTGAAATAATAATTTCAGCAAACGGCTATAAGGAGGATAAAACATTTGCTGCCGCATAAATAATTCTTTTTCATAAAAACCTTCATAATCCTGCGCCATACCGCAAGTTACAGCATAATGCTCGGGATTATAGGTCTGAATAATAACCTTCCCCTGCTCACTATGCCGTCCTGCCCGGCCTGCGGTCTGCGTTATCAGCATAAATGTGCGCTCCGATGCCCGAAAATCCGGCATATTCAGCGCTGAGTCAGCACTTATTATCCCCACTGCCGTGACATCCGGTATATCATGTCCTTTAGCTACCATTTGTGTCCCTAGTAAAATATCATATTCATGCTGCCGGAATTTATTTAAAATATCCTGATGCGCAAACTTGCGGCTGGTAGTATCCCGATCCATTCTGATAACCCGCGCTGATGGCACGATTTCCTGAAGTTCCTGCTCTAATTTTTCCGTTCCGGAACCAAAATATTTTATATAACGACTGCCACATTTAGGACAAACATTCGGAACTTTTTCACTTATATCGCAGTGATGACAAGCTAATTTGCCACTTTTATGATAAACAAGCGGCAAACCACATTCCTTGCATTTTATGACTTCACCACACGAACGGCACATGACAAAGGTCGAAAAGCCACGCCGATTAAGCATAATTATCAGCTGCTTTTTTTTAGCAATTGTCTGCTCGATAAGCTCACGCAAGGCATTGGACACAATATGACGATTACCACGACGAAGCTCTTGCCGCATGTCAACACTTTTCACCACTGGAAGTGGCATATCGCCAATGCGCTTAGGCATATCAATAAGGGTAAATTCTCCCTGTTTCGCTCGATAATATGTTTCTAGCGAAGGTGTTGCACTGCCTAATAACAATACAGCTTGATGTATTTTAGCGATTTCCTCAGCTACCACCCGCGCATGATACCTTGGGGATTCATCTTGTTTATATGACAGATCCTGTTCTTCATCAATGATGATTAGTCCTGCATCCGCAACTGGCGTAAAAAGGGCCGAACGAGCACCTATGACGATGCCAGCTTCCTGACGGCGAACCCTGATAATAGCATCATTTCTCTCAGCTAAGGAAAGCCTGCTATGCATAACAACAATATCTTGCGGAAAATAAGCCTTAAAGGCACTAACTACCTGCCCCGTAAGGGCAATTTCTGGCACTAGCACGATAACCTGACGGCCTTTATGCCGGACTTTTTTAGCCATCTCAATATACACCTGCGTTTTACCACTGCCAGTAACACCTTTTAATAAAAAGCCTTGATATTTCTGCGCCAAAATGCTGCTTTCCATCATTTTGATAGCCTTTTGCTGATCAGCTGTCAACGCAATTTCTTGTCTGGTAACCTTTACATCCTTATAGCTGTCACGCAAAACTCTTTTATACTTTAACGTTACTTTGCCCGCAGCACATAAACTCCTGATGGTTTGATCAGAAACTTGCTGTGCTTTTAAATCTGCCTGTCGCATGGTCATTGCTGGTGCTGCCGCCAAAATTTCCATAGCCTTTAGCTGCGCTCGTTTGCGTTTAAACTCGGTCCGCAGCTCACCATCTAAAGCTTTATTTAATACCAGCCATTTTTCTTTTAACGCCTTATCCCTTTTAGCTGCCGCATAATCCTTAGTTACTAATTTATAATTAATTTAGTTAAAGCAGCGGTTAAATCAGCGTTGCTATTAAATATTTCTTTTTCACTAAGTCCTAGCCTAAGCTCATTTTTACTAGCTGGTCCATATTCTTTGAGCCAAGTAACAATTGCCCTATACTGGGGCATATTCAATAAGATATGATCCTCTTTTATATCATCAGCATCATACCTGACACTTATTTTCAGCCCGCTTTTGCCTGGCATAAAAAGCCGCATCATTTCTGCCAGCGAGCATAGATAAAAATTTGCCAGCCACTTAGCCGTTTTTATCATGGCTTCCGAAAACCAGCTCTCCTCATCTACTACTCCCTGTATATCCTTTAGGGTTACACCACTATAAGCCGCTTGCAATTCTGTTTCATTCATATTAGCTGTGGCTAAAATAAAACCTTCTACCTTGCGGCCACCAAACGGCACCAATACCCGCCAGCCAGCTTGAACATAGTCGTATTCAGCTGGCACTAGATACGTATAGGCTTTAGCTATGCTCTTTACCGGAATATTTACGAAAACACTTGCTGTTTTCACCTTCTGCTCTCACCTTCTGCTTTATTAGATTAAATTCTATTACGCAATTATAACATATAGTGAAATCCTTGTTTACTCCAAATTAAGTCCTAAATCATTGCGCAGCTGCACTGCTTCAGCTAGCTCCTGCGAGTCTATTTGACCTAATCCTTTTAAATCAGCTATAGTCTGCGCTACCTTTATTATCCGATCGTATGAACGAGCCGATAATTTTAATTTTTTAAAGGCTTGCTCTAAAAGAGTTTGGGCTGCTTGTGTCAACTGACATTCCTGTTTTAAAATTGCATGATTCATCTGCGCATTGCAATAAATACCATATTTTTGTAACCGCTGTTGCTGCTTTTTCCGTGCCTTTACTACCCGCTCACGGATACTAGCCGAGGATTCAGCTTTTTTCACTGACGTTACTTCATCATATTTGACACGTGGCACGCGAATATGAATATCAATTCTATCAAGCAATGGTCCGGAAATTTTGCTAGTATAACGCTTTATTTCATTATCTGTACAATCACAGCTATAATCTTTATCACCATAATAACCACAAGGACAAGGATTCATTGCTGCTATAAATATCACTGCTGAGGGAAATTTTAGGGTAGCATTTACTCTGCTTACGACTATTTGTCGATCTTCTATGGGCTCACGCAAAACCTCGAGTGATTTTTTGCTAAATTCTGGCAATTCATCCAAAAACAATACGCCATTATGAGCCAAAGTAACTTCACCTGGTCGAGGAATCGAACCGCCACCTATCATTGCCGTCATAGATATTGTATGGTGCGGACTTCTAAATGGTCGTTTTCTGATTAAACCGCCTCCATGTGGCAAAAGCCCAGCTATGCTGTAAATCTTGGTTACTTCCAAAGCTTCTTCTCGTGAAAGCTCCGGCAAAATGGTGCTCATACGCCGAGCCAGCATCGTCTTGCCGGAGCCAGGCACACCTACAAGCAAAACGTTATGACCGCCCGCAGCCGCAATTTCCAAAGCTCTTTTCGCCTGAAACTGTCCCTGCACATCGGCAAAATCATCGGTAACTAAAGGCAATGGCTCAGCCTCCACACTACTGCTTTTAGCTGCCGTTAATTCTATTTCTCCATTCAGGAACCGTATTAATTGATTTAAATTGTCGAGTGCAAATACTTCTATTCCTTCTACTAATAATGCTTCATTAGCATTACCAGCTGCCACAAACAGCTTTTTAAAACCAGCTTCTTTGGCTTTTATAGCTATCGAAAGTACGCCATGAACCGCTCGGCACTCACCTTCGAGTGAAAGCTCAGCAGCAAATAGTGACCCTTCAGTACTATAACCTTCAATAATGCCATAAGCAGTTAAAAGCCCCACCGCTATCGGAAGGTCTAATCCTGAACTGTCTTTTCTGATATCAGCTGGAGCCAGATTTATCGTTACTTTTTCCTGTCTTAACCTTACCCCAGAATTTTTAATAGCCGTCCGCACCCGTTCTTTTGATTCTTTGACCGCCGCATTAGCTAAACCAACTATTTCAAAGCCGGGAAGCCCAGCCGCGGCATCCACTTCTACATCAATAATCAAACCATCAACGCCTAATGTTGTTGCGCCAAATGTACGTGCAAACATCAGATTACACCTCCACTAAAATATATCAAGCTTCAAAGGCATCTTTTATATGATTGATACTAAATTTATCATCATTTTTCAGTAAAACCTCAATCACATCAAAACGACAGCAGCAATCTATTGCTAGATGCTGCTGCCTTAAAAAACATTGCGCGACTTTGATAATCTTTTGTTGTTTATAATAATTAACCGCAGCTGCCGGGGTACCATAACTCAGACTGCGACGGGTTTTTACTTCAACAAATACCAGCAGCTTGCCTTGACGCGCTACAATATCAATTTCACCTAATGGAACCCGAAAATTGCGCGCACAAATATGATAGCCTTGGCTAAGCAAAAAATCCGTTGCTGCCTGCTCACCCTGATTACCAAGTATCTTATTATTCATAACCAGCCCTTCTTTGCTATTTAAATTTTTCAGAAGGACTCTTTATTGCTATCAGCTTTCGGTTTAGCTTTTTTATCAAGCCGATAAACATGTGCCATAACCTCAGCTATGGTACGATATAATTCCGGTGGTATTTCCCGATCTATGTCAAGTGCCATCAACATATTAACTAAAGTCTTATTTTGATAAACCGGTATGGTGTTTTTTTGCGCAGCTGCTAAAATATTTTCCGCAACATAACCGCGCCCTTTGGCAATAACCCGTGGCGCACGATCATTTTCCATATTATATTTTAATGCCACTGCCTGTTGATTTTCGGTTGCTTTAACCTGAGACTCAGCCTCGCTATTTTTCCTATCTGCCTGATCTGACACGCTGACATCACCTGCCTAAAAAAGTCCCTCATGATTATTATAATTCTTATTATGTCTATTAATCAAGGACGTTTATTACTTTATTTTTAATACTAACTATCGGCTGCGCCTATCTTAAATTCTTTCAACTGTAAGCTTGATTGACGCAAGTAAGCTCTGATATCTGCCGTTTCGGCTTGAAACTCCTTGGCAACACTGCTGCTCGCAAAGAACAGTCTTATATCCAGCTGATTGCCATTATAAACCCGGCAGGTCATTTCTACAGCACCTATATTATCTGTTAAAAAGCATATTCTAAGCCAAGTCTCTTTTTGCTTGACACCAGTTTCTCTATCCTGCCTGTTTTCGTCATAAACGTGGATGTAAGTCGGATAAGTTGTATCAGCTCCCATATACATGGGCAGCATAAAATTAAGCGACCGCTGAGCTGGTAATAGTGAATTATCACCTTCAATAGAATTGCGCATCATTAGTACAAAGGTCGCTACTTCATGACTAGCCTTTTTTAGTGTCTTGGCACTAAGCTTTTTGACCACCGTCATATCGCAAAGCTGCATAAACGCCCATAACCTGGGTAAATCTGGCAGGTCATGTTTAATGGCAGCCTGCTGTACCGTAGCCGGAATATTGCTTTGACAAAGTTTTATTAGATTTTGCAGTTCTTTAGCATCTTCATTTTTTAACACTAACTGTCCACTAGCAATAAAGTTTTGCAGTTTAGCCTGTTCAGCTGTAGTTAGGTTTGTATCATTTAACAAAAATCTGGCTAATGACTTTAATGTATCCATCAGCTTAGGCGTATTTTCTAAAGTCTTACTAAGCAATGCCATTTTTGTCTGCTGCATAAGTTCTATTTGGGAACTGTTGTTATTTGCTGGCTTATCAGGCGCAGCTTGATTGCCATAAACAGCTGCTTCTTGACTAACATCAGTCTTATTAGCTATAACATTATAATTTACCTTTGACTGATTAAGTGATTCAGCTGCGTTAGCGGCATTATTTTTTTCAGCAGCATTATTAACCACATTCATGCCGCTTGTATTTTGTCCTGGAACTTTAGCTGACGTAGCGTCTAGCTTGCCGCCGTTATTATTAATATTAGGTTGCGAAGAATTTTCCTTTACGGCAACAGCTGTATTTTCACTAGCGCTAGCCTTTGCCGGCATATCAGCTGGCAGCTTAGCATTACTGCCATTTACCTTTTCGGATGTCACGGTCTTAGCTGCATCATTGCCATAACTATTATTAGCTGGCAAACTAACGGCATTATTGGCGGCTTGAAAATTATTACTGCTATTGTTAGCAGCCAGCGAGCTATTGGCTGACTGCTGGGCATTTGGCAAATTGACATTTGCTGGGCGTGGCATTAAATATTCTACTAACTGCTTTAAAAAGCCTAATGAATTATTATTTACCGGCACCATTTCTGCCTGTCCCTGTGGCTGCAAACTTACTAACAGCTGCTGCATTGCCTTCGGTAAATCAGCAAAATTTTTATTATCGAGCAATTCAAAGGCAGCTTTGGTTAAAAGCACCGGTTCAAAAGTCTTAGCATCTGTACTGCTTACTAGATTTTTTAAATTAGTTAAAAGTGTTTGCACTTCATCACTAGCACCAGACCTGATACCATTTTCTGCTAAGTTGCCTAGCTGCGATAGCATCCGGGAAAAAGCACTGAGCTGATCTAAGGTAAAACGCTGGCTTTCAATAGTACTGCCTAAACCTTGGCCTAATGTTTCCGGCAACGAAAATGCCTGCTTTAATACATTTTGCAACATTTTTTGCAATTCTTCAGGCATTTTTTCCGCTGCTTCAACCTGACTGCTAGCTATTTTATTCAAAATCCCAGCCATATCGCCGATAGCAGTTTCAATAGCCACATTGGTTTTCGGCATAAAGGCTGACGCCGTACTGCCACTATCCTGACGAGTAACACCGTCAGCCTTGCCGGCTGTTTGCGGGCGATCTACGGGACGAACCCCTGCATTTATCGCGGTTTCCATTGGCATTACCAATCATTCCTTCCTTGCTCGCCTATGTTAAACATCTACTCTTTAAAATGGTTCTTCTATTTCATTATTTACCATAGAATGAACTGGTTCAAAAGAAAGCCGATGGATCGGACATGGTCCAAATTTGCGCAAAGCCTCTAGATGCTGTGCTGTACCATAACCTTTGTGCTGCGCAAAACCATATTCCGGATATTTTTTATCATATTCATCCATCAAACGGTCACGTCTTACCTTAGCAATTATCGAAGCGGCTGCAATCGAAGCTGACTTAGCATCACCCTTGATAATAGGCTGTGCCGGCATCGGCAGCTTCTCTAATGGCATGGCATCAATCAGCACTGTTTGCGGTTCAGGGTCAAGTGCAAAGATAGCATTGTACATACCATTAATAGTAGCCTGATAAATATTCACTCGATCGATGGTCTTGGCATCAACCAAGGCCGTCCCGATGGCAATAGCCTTGGCCTGTATTTCATCATAAAGTTCTTCACGTACCTTAGCCGAGATTTTTTTCGAATCATTTATCTTCGGAAGATATAGATCTGGTGGCAGGATTACTGCCGCAACTGATACCGGACCAGCTAGTGGTCCCCGCCCAGCTTCATCAACACCAGCTATTAGCTTATAGCCTTTGGCCCGAGCAGCCTGTTCATAGCCGTACATGGCTGCGACCCGCTCTCTATCCGCCACTTCCCGTTCATAACGCTTAAAAAGCCGGCCAACCGCCTTACGGGAATCTTCCTTGCAAGCGGTTAAAAACTCAGCACTTGCCGGAAAATCAGCCAAAATCTTTTCGATTTCCTTAGTCGTATATCCGGTTAAATCCATTTTATTCTGCCTTTCCCGCTGCTGGCACTTCATCTAATGTAACTAAGCCTAATTTGCCTGCCCGAAATTCATTTAAAACAATATTTTGTGCTTTTTCCAAATCAACCAGCCCGCCCTTTACCAGACAGCCTCGTTTACGACCAATAGCCTCTAATAAATCAAGCCCCGATTCCGGCAATTCACCTTTGAACTTAAACCGCTCTATTAGTCTAGCCGCATAATCACGCCGCATAACTTCCAGTAAAAGCGCGGTTACCTGCTCCCGATCATAAATATCATCATTGATAGCTCCCGTAAAAGCTAATTTTAACCCGACAGTCTTATCTTCAAATTTTGGCCACAAAATACCTGGCGTGTCTAGTAAATCCAAGTTGCTGCCAATTTTTATCCACTGCTTGGCACGAGTTACTCCAGGCTTATCTGCTGTTTTAGCTTTAACGGCACCAGCCAGCCGATTTATAAGTGATGACTTGCCTACGTTCGGAATACCAAGTATCATGCAGCGGGCAGCTCTAGCCTTAGCCCCCTTAGCTACAAATTTTTCTGTTTTCGGTTTGGCCAGCATTTCTGCGGCACTTACCAGCTGCTTCATCCCGCGCCCTTTAGCTGAATCTATACCAACAGCAATTATTCCCTGCGCTTTAAAATAATTAAGCCACTTTTTAGTCATCCCAGGATCAGCCAAATCTATTTTATTTAGTGCAATCATCCGTGGCTTAGTTTTTATTATTTCTGCTAGCATGGGATTGGCACTGCTAAAAGGAATCCTTGCATCTAAAAGCTCGATTACTACATCAACCAGTTTTAGATTATCCTCAATGAGACGCTGAGCTTTTTTCATGTGCCCGGGAAACCATTGCAGCTGCGGCATATCTTGTTTATTATCCATATTTATGTGTACCTTTCTTATTCAGTTCATTCAGTAGCAAAAACACTTTTATGTTAATCTTACCACAAAAAAGCTGCCTTTAAAAAAACTGAGACAAAAAAATTACTATTTGTCTCAGCTTTCTTATTATAGATTTAGCATTGCCTTTTTTTAATCAGCTTAATCATTTAAGGAACTGCCCATTTTGCGAGTAACACTAAATACATCTTTCAGCCGTCTAAGTTTAGTCATAATCTGCGTAACCTGGGTCGAATTGCGTACCTCTAAGCCTAACATGATAGTCGATGTCTTATTGCTGCGGTTAGGGCTGGCATTAACACTATGAATATTTATTTTCATTTCCGTCGGTACTGCCAGCACACTAGTAAGCATACCACTTTTGTCATTGCAAACAATTTCAAGTTCAACCGTATATACTTTATCCAGACCAATATCCCAGCCGACTTCAATCATCCGCGAAAAATCAGTATCCTTCAGCACATTAGGACAATCCGAACGATGTACCGATACCCCACGACCTCTAGTAACGTAACCAGTTATCGGATCACCTGGTATCGGATTACAGCAACGGGCCAGCCGTACTAAAAGACCGCTTTCACCTTCAACCAGCACCCCATGACTTGATTTTGACTTCTTGCCATTGTGCTGTGGCTGCTTGAGTTCTGATAGCATTTTCGATACATCTACCGGAGTATTAGCTTTTAACTCTTTTTTATGGAGCTCAATCAGCTTAGTCATTATACCATGAACGGTAATGCCGCCATAACCTAAAGCAGCTAACAAATCATCTTCACTAAGAATATTTAATTTCTTGGCTACTTCTAACAAACGTCCTTCTTTTATTAGCTCTTTGGGGGCATAGCCTAACCGCTTAGCCTCGCCCTTTATAAGCTCCATACCGCGTTCAATATTTTCTTCTCGCCGTTCCTTTTTAAACCAGGAACGAATTTTACTGCGGGTTTCTGATGAAGCAACGATATTCAGCCAGTCACGGCTAGGTCCATTGTTAGCCTTGTTCGTAACTACCGAAACTATATCACCATTTTTAAGCTTGTACTCCAGCGGTACCATTTTGCCGTTAACTTTAGCCCCGACACAATGATGCCCGACCTCAGTATGGATACGATAAGCAAAATCTATCGGATTAGATCCCTTGGGCAGATCAACGACATCACCTTTTGGGGTAAAGACAAAGACTTCGTCAGAAAAAATATCAACCTTAAGGGCTTCAAAATATTCCTTAGGATCACTTAGTTCCTGCTGCAAATTAACCATTTGCCTTAGCCAGTTCATTTTTTGATCAACTGCATTGCCAGCCGTTGCGCCCTTGCCGGCCTCTTTATATTTCCAATGCGCTGCCACACCATATTCTGATACTTGATGCATCTTGTAAGTGCGAATCTGTATCTCCAAAGGATAACCACGTGTCATTACGGTAGTATGGAGTGACTGATAACCGTTAGACTTTGGCATAGCTATATAATCTTTAAAGCGTCCAGGGATAGGCTTCCACATTGCATGAATGACACCTAAAACACCATAGCAATCCTTTACCGATTCTACTAAAACTCTGATAGCTGACAAATCGTAAATTTCGCTGATACTCTTATTGTCACGCTTCATCTTTTTGTAGATACTATAAAAATGCTTCGCCCGGCCGTTGATATCGGCTTTAATATTAGCTTCGTCGAGCTTTTCCCGAATCTGTTCAATAGAAGTATCGATAAAAGCCTGCCGCTCCCGCCGTTTTTGCTTTACGTTTTCAACTAAGTCATAATACGTTTCTGGCTCTAAATAGCGCAGACATAAATCCTCCAGCTCCCATTTGATATTGGATATACCCAGCCTGTTAGCTAACGGTGCATATATTTCAATAGTTTCCTTGGCAATGCGCTTTTGCTTATCTTCACGCATATACTTTAATGTCCGCATGTTGTGCAGTCTATCTGCCAATTTCACCATAATAACCCGGATATCCTTGGCCATAGCCAAAAACATCTTACGATAGTTTTCCAGCTGTACTTCCTCTTTGGATTTATATTTTATCCGCCCCAGTTTGGTAACACCATCAACAATCATGGCGACTTCTTCCCCAAACATATCCGCAATCTGCTCATTAGTATAAATCGTGTCTTCAACCACATCATGCAATAATGCTGCACTGATAGTAACATCATCAATATGCAGTTCGGTTAAAATCTGAGCTACATGCAAAGGATGAATAATATATTCTTCCCCCGATACTCTAGTCTGTCCCTTATGAGCAGCTTTGGCCAAATCATAAGCCCTTCTTATCAGTCTGGTATTTGCCTTCGGTTCATATTTTTTTACGGCTGCTATAATTCCTTCTATAGTAACCGGTGCTTTATCTTTGTCGTTCATAAAAGTCCCTCCTGAGCCAGCGCAATATTTTCTCACGCTATTTAGTGACGGCTAAACGTTGGCGAATTACTTAAATCCATTTTTGTCGTCACCTTGGGCAAATAATAACTTTCTTCAGTTAAATTTGTCCGCAATATCCCAAGTTCCTGAAAAATTCGCAAACCAATACTGAGTGTATACAACGATATATGTGCACGTTGCTGGTTAAACTGAATAGTTAGTTCAGTAGCATTATAGGGAATTTTACCTTCCTGCTGCTGAATTTGATATAACAACCGATATATTTCTGCCAGCGTTTCCCGCTCTGGAAAAACTTTTTCCCCAGCCGCTGGATTAAGCGCATTTATCATACATTGCAAACTGCGCCTTCCCTGCCATTCATTTATGGCTGGACTATATACTATATCGATATTTTCCGCATTAACTATCCCTGCCATACTGCCCTGATTCCAAAAAAGTGCTGTTCGCAAGGCTTCGTCCGTGCCAATCTGAAACCGTAAATGCTGGCCTTGACTGCCAATAGCCATAGCACTCTTCGCGCGAATATTTTTCCAGCCGAATAACGGTTTAGGATTTCCCATACCATAAGGCTCTAATTTATCTAATTCTTCTACCAAGTCAATAGTAACTTTGCTAGGCTCCAGTTCAGCTTCTACCTCAACCTTAGGAATATAATCATCAGGCGTAAGCTTAGCTGCTGCCACTTTATAAAAAGCCTGCTTAAAATCATCAAGTTCAGCTATAGCAACTGAAAGCCCTGCTGCCTGCGCATGTCCGCCAAACTTAATTATATAGTCTTGACAAAGCTTTAACGCTTCATACATATTAAAGCCATCAATGCTGCGGCAGGAGCCTTTGCATACACCATCCTCCTGGATGCTAAACACGACAACCGGCTTATAATACTTATCAACCAGCCGCGAAGCTACAATACCGATAACACCTGAATTCCAATTTTCACCAGCTACTACTATTGCCGGCAGGTTTATTAAATCCTGTTCTTTTAACGAAGCTTCCGCCTTTTGCAATATTTCCTGTTCAATAGCTTGCCGCTGACTATTAAGCATATCAAGTTCCATCGCCAGCTCCATAGCCTTGCCCTCGTCTTTAGCCAGCAGTAAATGCACCCCTTTAACCGCTGAGCCGATTCGTCCAGCAGCATTCAATCTTGGTGCCAGCCTGAAACCGACATGACCCGTATTAAGCCTGCTATCGCTGATATCCGCTGCTTTTAATAACGCTCTTATACCGGCAAACGTTGAACTGGTCATATTTTCCAAGCCAGTTTTCACTATATGCCGATTTTCACCTAGCAGTGGCACCACATCAGCCACGGTTCCTAAGGCTACTAATTCCAAATCACGTTCATATTTTTCATTTTCCAGCTTTTGCCATAAAGCCTGACAAAGCTTAAAGGCTACGCCTACTCCAGCTAAATTCTTATCGGGATATTCACAATCAGCACGATGCGGATTTACTACTGCCAAAGCCTCTGGCAGCACCGCTCCTGGCAGATGATGATCAGTAATTATAATATCTAATTTACCTTTCATGGCCGCCACATCAGCTACGGATGCAATACCACAATCAACCGTCAATAAAAGCTTAGTTCCCTGCTCGGCTAAATAGTGCAATGCTTCTAAATTAAGACCATAGCCTTCCTTTTGCCGATCAGGAATATAAAAATCCGCTTTGCCGCCCAAGGCCCTAAGATTGTGCAGCATAAGCGAAGTTGCCGTCATCCCATCGACATCATAGTCACCATAAACAGTTATATGTTCTTCCTGTTCAATGGCTGTAATTATCCGAGCCACGGCTTTATCCATATCCTTCATCAGATACGGATCATAAAAAGGCTGCTTTTCTGGCTGCAAAAATTCCTTGGCTGCCGCTGCTGTTTGTATCCCACGATGCCAAAGCACCCCAGCAATGAGCTCTGACGCTCCTATTTTTTTAGCTAAACCGGATAAATCCGGCACTTTATCTAATAGTTTCCACTGTTTCATCATGTTTACAACTCCTGCCTAATATCATACATTATTTTCCATATGGCGTAAACATATATTTTTCCAGCAGTCAAATACAAAAGCCCGTTTTCAAATGAAAACGGGCCACCATGCCTGATATTTATTTAGCAGCAGATGTGTTTAAATGAGCCGTTTTTTTATTACCCCAATTGCGCAGCATCATCCAAAGCGGGCTGGCAATAAAAATTGATGAATAACAGCCTACACCAAAACCAACCAGCAAAGCAAAGGCAAAATCTTTGGTCGTATCGCCACCAAAGAAGTACAAAGCAAAGGTCGTAAACATAACGGTAAATACTGTATAAAGTGAACGCGTAAGCGTTTGGAAAATAGACGTATTTACCAATTTAACAACATCGCCGCCACGACGGAAATGCAGTCTCAAGTTCTCCCGAATACGATCAAAAATAACTATCGTATCGTTAATTGAATAACCAACAATCGTCAGCAAAGCTGCAATGAAGGATGAGTCAACCTGACGTCCCGTAACCGAAAATACGGTAAGCACTATCAAAAGGTCATGAATGAGTGCTAACACCGCTGCTACACCAAAGCGCCATTCAAAGCGATAAGCAACATACATTATAATTAACGCCCATGATACGACTAAGGCCATTACCGCATTGGTGATTAATTCACCGCCGATAGTAGCACCAACCTTTTCTTCGCGTAAAACAGTATAATTGCCAACATCATTTTTCAGTCCTGCCATAACCGTTTTACGTTGTTCTTCTTCCATATCAGTTGTCCTAATCATAACATCATTGGATTCTAAAACATCTGACTGAGCTCCTGACAGCTGAATCTGTGCGCCTTCATAACCAAAATTAGCCAGACTTGAACGAACCTGCTGAATAGTTACCGGCTGGTCAAATTTTAAATCAATAATCGTGCCGCCAGTAAAGTCAATACCAAAGTTAAAGCCTTTGGTGAACATACAGAAAATACCTGGTATTATCACTAAAAGGGAGATTATGAACCAGACTTTGCTATGTCCGGCAATATTGAACTTAGTCATGCTTCATATCCTCCTTTTTCCACAACATAAAACCATTAGCACCATAAGCACCAGGACTATCAAAAATCTTAGAATTAATCATCAGCTTTAACATATACTGCGACAGGGTAATCGCCGTAAACATTGATAGCATAGTACCTATCCCCAAAGTGATAGCAAACCCCTTAATCGTACCAGTTCCCAAGAAGAACAAGACACCAGCTGCGATAATCGTAGTTATATTAGAGTCAAAAATGGTGGTAAAGGCTCGCTTAAAGCCTGCATCCATCGACAAACGCAATGATTTGCCTTGAATCTGATATTCTTCTTTAAAGTGTTCAAAAATAAGCACGTTAGCATCAACCGCCATACCTATGGTCAAGATGATACCAGCTACACCTGGCAAGGTAAGCGTTGCATCCAAAAGATACAACAGCCCCAGCAGCATAACTGTATAGGCCATCAAAGCCACATCAGCAATAAAACCTGACAAACGATAGAAAAGTACCATGAATAACAAGACGGCCCCGATACCGACAGCAAAGGCAAATTCAGATTTATCCTTGGAATCCTGTCCTAAGGACGGACCAACGGTACGAGTTTCGATAATATTTACTTTTACTGGCAGAGCACCACTGCGTAAAACCACCGCCAAATTTTGCGCTTCCTCCAAAGTCTTCTGACCAGAAATTTCTGCCTTGCCACCTAAGATAGGCTCGCGGACATTAGGCGCCGTAAGGACCTCGCCATCAAGCAAGATAGCAATGGTACGACCAACATTTTTCGTCGTAAGGTCGGCAAATTTCTTGGCGCCTTCATCAGAAAATTCCAGGTTAACTACATTTTGACCATTTTGCGAATTAGTCGCTGCCTGCGCATCTTTTAAATCAGTACCCGTAAGAACCGTATTGCCTTCCTCATCCTTAAATTCGAGCATGGCGGTCTTGCCGATAGTCTTAATGGCTGCATCCGGATCTTTTACCCCTGGAAGCTCAATAATAACTCGGCGTTCGCCCTCACGCTGAATGATAGGCTCGGTAAGTCCTAACGAATTTACTCGCTTTTCCATAATAGCTACGACCCGATTCATAGCGTCATCGTTTACTTGGGCGATATCTGTGTCCTCAGCCTCTAAAACTACATGCGTACCACCTTGCAAATCAAGACCTTGCCGAATGGAAAACGCTAATGGTTTTACAAAAGCAATAAAAATACCAATAATAACAACAACACAGACAATCAGTTTCATAAGACTGTCTCTTTTCAATGGATTCAATCCTTTCCATTTTAAATTTTATTTAGTTAAAGCTATATTTTGTTTTTCTGTAATAATATAATCAACTGTTAAATCATGTACCTCAGCTGGAACAGCCGCTAGCAGCTGACAATCATAAGCTAAAGCTGCTCTTACTGCCCTAGAGGCTCTCAGCATAAAACGGTCATAAAAGCCGCCGCCCATCCCCAAGCGATGTCCGGCTTTATCAAAAGCAACCCCCGGTACAATTATAAGATCAATTTTATCCGGAGCAATAAGCCTTCGCTTTTCCTCGCTTACCGTCTTGATACCATATTTATCCGGTACTAAATCAGCCATATCACTTAGTTCAACGGCTTCCATCAGCCCAGCACCAGTAACTAACGGAATAACAGCTTTTTTGCCATCCTTTAACACCATAGCTATAAGTTCATCGAGCTGAACCTCATCTGGCATAGCCATATATAGCATTATATATTCAGCCGCTTGATAGCAAGGAAGCCTTGTAAGCTCCGCTTGCATTTTACGGCTAGCTTGCTGGCGGTACTCTATACTAAGCGCTCTTCTTTTTTGTTTAATACTAGCGCGAAGGGCTTTTTTATTCGCCGCTAACACTGCCTCAGCTATCATAATTTACGCCTGTTTATCTTCGGTAATATTAGCATTAATCGCTGAACGCGAAACCTCAATAACAGTATTTTCAGCTATTTGCAGCTTAACTACTTTATCGTCAATGGCTTTAATCTTACCGTAAATACCACCTATGGTCATAACCTCATGACCGACTTTTAAACTGTCTAACATACTGCGACGACGTTTTTGCGCATTTTTCTGCGGACGATACAATAAAAAATAAAAAATCAAGACCATTACAATAATTGGTCCCCAAGTACCTAATGCCATCATTTCCTGTTCCATATTAATTTCTCCTTATTAAAATATGGTCAAATATGTCTAGAAGTGTTTATCTAAGCACATTTAAACCAATATATCTTGCTGTATCTCCAAACCAGTTTGCATTTTAAGGCATTAGCCT
>ERZ1034680.290-NODE-290-length-29403-cov-15.701581_pt1 | contig 29403 bp, 21 predicted proteins | sample MGYA00520639_ERZ1034680 | MGnify/ENA primary metagenome ERZ1034680 (study PRJEB33766, sample SAMN09781760) | gut metagenome | biome: gut microbiome | host: Homo sapiens | place: Madagascar | study: EMG produced TPA metagenomics assembly of the PRJNA485056 data...
CAAGCTCTTTACTGCCATTGAGATTGCCATTGATATGGCTTGCGGATTTTAGGTTATGTATGAATGTCGTCTATGTCGTGCCGGCGCTCAAGCTGATAGTGAACTCGGCATTTTCGCCTGAAGCGGCAGGCGGCGGTTTGGCAGGCGGATCGGTCATCATGGCTGCCCGCTACGGCATTGCGCGCGGTCTTTTCAGCAACGAGTCCGGACTTGGTTCGGCTCCTATCGTTGCGGCTGCTGCACGCACGAAGAACCCCGTACGCCAGGCTTTGGTTTCCTCTACCGGCACCTTCTGGGATACGGTAGTGATATGCGCGCTCACCGGACTTGTCATCGTAAGCAGCATCATCGCCTATCCCGACATCGACTATTCTAACGGTGCCGAGCTGACGAAGATGGCCTTCTCGAAGATTCCGTGCGTCGGTCCGTTCATATTGAGCTTCGGACTGCTCACCTTCGCCTTCTCTACCATCCTCGGATGGGGCTATTACGGAGAGCGTGCGATGGAGTATCTGAAGGGCAAGCGCTGGACTCACGTCTACCGCCTGCTTTACATCCTGGCGATATTTGCCGGCAGTGTGGCAAACCTTTCTATCGTGTGGAACATAGCCGACTGCATGAATGCCCTCATGGCCATCCCTAATCTGCTCTCGCTGATCTTCCTCAACGGTGTCATCGTTCACGAAACACGCAAGTATCTGTGGCGCGACCGGCTCGACCGCGAGATGAACGAATTTTAAAATCGAGACATAATCTTTACCTTACTATCTAACGTCTCTGTACGTGAAAAAATCTACCATATCTCCCAGCATCTCCGTAACGCTCACACTATTAACAACATAATGGCTGGAAGATACCGCTCCGCAAGAGCATATCTTCCAGCCATCTACCAGCACTCAGCATTTTTGTTATATTAGCTTTATGCATATATAAAGCATAATTGCAATGACATTCTTTAGACTTGTCGACAATAAAAAAGGTTAAACTCGTGAAGCGTAGCTTGCGATGTTCTCATTTTTGTTTAACTTTGCGATTAATAACATAACGATGGAGCAGCATGAAGAAACTGATTGCTTTTTTAATGTTTCTGTTGGCAGTAGGGCAGAGGGCAATGGCGCAGGAAGTGTCGGGGCTGCAGATGCTGTTGCCGAATGAGGAGCTTCATCAGCTTGTTCCGAATACCGAACTCCGGCCGATAATGCCTACTTATTCTGACATTCTGATGATGAAGGCGCTATCGTCCTCCGAACTTCTTGCTGCGCCGAATATGCCGATTGTGGCGATGCCGTTCGCAACAGCGCAGCCGCTTGTTTATGGCTACGATGCGAGCCGTTCTGAGACGGCATCGATGGAAGTGTCGAAGAACTTGAGGCTGACTGCCACGGGCGCATACCGCAGCTACATCGGACTGATGGATGTGCAGTCGGTAAGCGGCAGCGTGCAGTACAGTCTGGGAGCGATGACAATGCAGGGCGCACTGGCTGCCAACCGTTACCTCTACTACGGACGCGTCGTTACGCAATACGGTGTGTCAGGACAACTCTCCTACTGCTTCAACCCTAACCTTGCGCTCACCGTCTTCGGAACCTATTACAACACGAATCCGTTCCTCAGCATGGCGGCATTTCCGTTCGTGCCGACCACCAGTTACGGCGGATACATGACCGTCGGCAGTCGTAGCTTCTACGTTAACCTCGGCGTTGAGCGTCGCTTCAATGCTTTCGAGCACAAGATGGAGACGGTGCCTATCGTCACTCCCGCGTTCAAAATCTCGAACAAGGTGACTATAGAACTGCCGTTGGGCGACCTCATGAAACATCTTATTGAGGAAACCTTGATAAAGAGCGGACCGCACAGACGCTGATTGTCGTTAATAGCTCACCACAAATAAATTGCTATGCTATATACCAACTCAACGCTCCTCCTCCAACTGCTTCAACAGAAAATCCTCAAGCGTCTTTTTGTCGGGCAGTTGCAGCATATAGGTAGAAACGAAGAGGTTGTTATCCATGCCGGCGAGCGCGTACTCCACCATCTTCTTGCCTTTGCGTGTGCAGAGCAGGATGCCGATAGGAGGGTTGTCGCCAGGTTGCATTTCGTTCTCGCGATAATGTGAGACGTATGCGTTGAGCTGTCCGAAGTTCTCGTAGGAGAACTCCTCGTTCTTCAGTTCTATGATTACGCCGCAATGCAGTATGCGGTTGTAGAACACAAGGTCGGGATAGTAGTACTCGTCGTCGATGATGATGCGTTTTTGGCGAGCCTCGAAGCAGAAACCCTTGCCAAGCTCGAGAATGAACTCTTGCAAGTGGCTGATAAGCGCATCCTCCAAGTCGTGCTCGTCAACAACTTCCTGCGCCTTCAATCCAAGAAACTCGAACGTGAACGGCTGGCGTATCTGCAACTCTGCCGAATCGTGCCCTTGAACAGAAGGAAGCGAAAGCAACTTCTCGGGATTGGCGCTGATGCCTGCCCTGACATATAGATTGGTGCTTATCTGACGGCGAAGCTCACGAACCGACCAGGTACACTTGATGCACTCCTGCTCGTAGAAGTAGCGGGCGAGGGGGTCGTCAACCTTCATAATCTCATTGATATGTGAGAATGAAAGCTTTGAAACCAATGTTTCTCCAGAAGATACGAATTTGCATGACGCTGTTGTGCAAATTATATCGGTACGCATTGAGGTGTCTTCGGATGGTAATGAAATTATATCTTCTGTAGATTTGCATGACACTGTCGTGCAAATTCTATTCTTAAAATTCTCAATCATCTGAGGATACATACGATAAAAGTTGCGAGAACTTTGGAATGTATTACGTGTCAGTCCCTTCCTATCCACCCTTTCCTCCAACTTCTTCAGCAGTTGCGTTCCATACTCGGCCCTATCCTTGCCGTGCTGTTCAAACTCAACGATGTAATAGCCAATGAGCCAGTTGCGCATCGTCTGCATACGATTGATTGCTTTTACTGCAGAAGATTGTGCAGCATCATGAGTAGTCTGAACGATAGAAGCCAAGTCGTTGAAGGAGTGGAGCGTCTTGCTCCAATCCTCAAAAGGCAGTTCCATGCCGTCGTGCAGATATCTTTTCACTTCGTTTGCCATAATATTTTAGGTTTAGCTATTCAGAGGAAACTTCCACAAAGATACAAACTTTTATTGAATATAAAAAAGATGGCGAAATCGTTTATTTGTATTAACTTTGCATTCAATATTAATTTATTGACAAATGGAAATAGATAAAGAAGTAATACTACTTATGTCTCAAGGCGACGAAAGGGCTTATCGGACCATGTTCCATAAGTTTTACCCCAAAGTACATCGCTTTGTCTTCATGTTGCTGAAAAACATGGACGACGCGGACGATGTATGCCAGATTATTTTTGAGAAAATATGGAATAAGCGTCAGAAGTTTGTCGAGATAAAAGATTTTGATTCTTATTTATTTATATTGTCTAAATATACCGTTATTAATTATATCTCAACAAAGCGTGTTATTCCTATAGACATAGACTCCTTGTCCGATAAGTTTGCTAACGAAACTTCGCCACACGATGAGGTGGTGGCAAAGGATACGCAACTGCTTATTGATATGGTGGTTGAGAACATGCCGCCCCAACGCCAGGCTGTTTATCGCATGAGTCGTGAGCAATGTCTGAAGAATGAAGAAATCGCCCAACAATTAGGATTGCAAAAGAAAACGGTAGAGAACCATCTTAATCTGGCTCTTAAAGAAATAAAAAAAGCCTTGTATCTGATGATTTTATTGCAAGCGTATTGGGTGTAACGGTCTTTTAATATGTCTTTAATATAATAATTGTACGGAATATATTATGGCAGTAAATATAAAACAAATCATAGCATATTATTTAGAGCACGATGTGTCTGCTAAAAACAGAGATAGGGTGTTGGAGCGGATTGCGCACGCTAAGGACGACAAGGATGTAAATGAGTCTTTAGGTTCATTGTGGGCTCAGTCTGACTCTGCGTCTATGGACAATGGCGAAATATCTGAGGCCTATGAACGGCTACGGATAACAAACGTGGAAAAGAAAAAGAGCAAATACCTTAAGCTCTTCACTTGGCAAAGAATTGCTGCCGTTATTGTCCCCTTGGTTATGTTCGTTGTGTTTGGCAAGCTGTATGTTCAAATGAGCGATGAGTTGAAGGCTTCGCAGGTGGTGGCTATGCTTCATGAGCATACTATCTCCGGCGAATGCAAGACGATAGCTTTGGCAGACGGTACGCAGGTAAGGCTGAATCAGAGTTCGGTACTTCTTTATCCCGAGAAGTTTGTAGGCAAGGAACGCAAGGTGTTCTTGACTGGCGAGGCTTTCTTTGATATCAAGCACGACGGCAGACATCCTTTTCATGTGAGCACACCTTATTTTGATATAACCGACTTGGGAACATCCTTCTCGGTATCTTCCTACGCAACAGACGAGGAGGTTTCCACTACGCTCAAAACAGGTAAGATAGAACTTAAGATAGTAGGCGAGGACAAGGTGTATAGGATGAAACCTAACGATCAGTTGGTGTATAATGTGCATACCAAGTCGGTCGATTTGCGTTTGGTTTCGGATGAGGATGACGGGTTGAGTTGGCGAAACAAGCAGATCTCGCTTGATGATGTCACTCTGGCTGAGGCTGCCCGCATGATGGGCGGTGTCTATGGCGTAAAGTTCGTCTTCCGGTCGTCACGCCACCGTAACACAAAGATTACTGTCCACTTCAATCGTGGAGAAAGTCTTAAGAAAGCCTTGGCTATCGTGAAGAATTTGGTACCGGGATTGGAGTATGACCTGAAGAAAGATGAGGTGGTTATAAAATAGTTATGGCAAGAATAGTGGAGCGCATCATGATGAATGATGCGCTTTTTTTGATAAAAGTTTCATTTTTTTTGTTTTTTGATTGGGTGTAAATTTAGAAGAGGTAGTCTTTAAGGTGTAGCTACTCAAGTAAGAATAATAACTAAAAAAATAAATCTATGAATTTTAAAAGAATTTCAGCTTCATGCTTTTGTTTGTTGCTGGCTGGAAACATAGCGGTTTCAGCTCAAACAGTGACGCTTGGCTCTAATAAGGTCTCTCTGAAGGCTGCGTTTGAGAAGATCGAGAAAGCATCTAAGTACAAGATAGCTTACAACTCCTCGACAATTAACGCTAACCGTATGGTCACCATCAGCAAGACTAAAGGTGACGTGTTGGAGATACTAAACCTGCTGTTGAAGGAATGTGGTTGCACTTATGAGGAAAAGGGCAATTATATTATTGTGAAGCCTCAGTCGAAGAAACAATCCAACGGGCAGAATGTGAAGCGTGTGACGGGTCAGCTTATTGACGAGTTGGGCGAACCGATGATAGGTGTTACTGTCATGATTAAGGGCACCACAACTGGTGCTGTGACCGATTTGGATGGAAAGTTTTCTATAGACGATGTGCCGGAAGGCGCTTCCGAGCTACATATTTCATACATAGGCTATGAGGCCAAAGATGTGCAGATTTCGTCTTCTGCAATGCAGATAAAGATGAATCCCGACAATGAGTTGCTTGATGAAGTTGTTGTGGTTGGTTATGGAACTGTAAAAAAAGACGACCTCACTGGCTCGGTTTCTGCCATAAAGCCAGACGAGTTCAATCGTGGAGCCAAGTCAACTGCCCAAGATGCCTTGGTAGGCAAGGTGGCTGGCGTCAATGTGGTGTCAAGTTCGGGCGCTCCTGGTTCGGGTTCCACTATCCGTATTCGTAGTGGTGCCTCGCTTTCAGCGTCCAACGATCCGCTGATTGTGATAGACGGTGTTCCGGTAGACAACTCTTCCATAGAGGGAGGAACCAATCTTATCGGTGGTATCAATCCGAATGACATTGAGACCTTTACGGTTTTGAAGGACGCTTCGGCTACAGCCATTTACGGTTCGCGTGCATCCAATGGCGTCATCGTGATTACAACAAAGAAAGGTACGAAGGGCAAGCCTAAGTTCAACTATTCTTCCAACTATGCCGTAAGCACTACAGCAAAGCGTTTGGAAGTGTTGACAGCAGACGAGTTCAGAGCTTTCGCACCTACTGTGACGGGTGTTCCCGAGAATGTGGAAATGGGCAAGAGCAACACCAACTGGCAGGATGAGATTTACCGCACGGCTTTTGGTATGGACCATAACATCTCAATGTCGGGAAGTATCAAGAACAAGACACCCTTTCGTGTGTCTGCAGGCTACACAAACCAGAATGGTGTGATTCGCACCAACAACTATCAGCGTTACACTTTTGACGGAGGCATTTCGCCTAAGTTTTTCAAGGACCATTTAAGTCTGAATCTCAATGTCAAGGCTTCCTACGAGGACAATAGACGAGTGGACGAAGGAGTGGTAGGAAGTGCTTTGTCTTACGATCCGACACGTCCGGTGAAAACGGGCAGTGCCACTTCTGCTACAGATCCTGGTCTTGGCTATTTCATTTGGATGAACGGCAATGCGCCAATGGCTATCCAGGGCGATAACCCTATGGCTCAGCTTGATTTGCAGGACATGCGCAATAGAATCTATCGTTCTATCGGCAATGCTTCGGTTAATTATAAGGTGCATGGCTTCGAGGATTTGCAGCTCAATATGAATTTGGGCTATGATATTTTGGAAAGCAAGTATGCCAAGGATGTTCCTGATCTTGCTGGTATGATGTATACAGCCAACAAGAAGGATGGAACGGGCTTGGATTATGATTCGAAACAGAAGAAGCGCAACACCCTGCTCGACCTTTATGCCAACTATCAGCATACATTTGCCGGAAAGCATGATGTGAGCGCGATGGCCGGTTATGGATGGCAGCATTTCTGGAAGAAGTATAACGACACCACTCTTTCGCCGAAAGGCGAAGAATTGTTCTCGCCGAAACACTACGAGTCAGAGTATTATCTTCTGTCTATGTATGGACGCTTGAATTATGGCTTTGCCAGCAAGTATATGGTCACAGCCACTTTGCGTGCCGATGCCTCTTCTCGTTTTGCGAAGGGCAACAGATGGGGCTACTTCCCTTCTGTGGCTTTGGGCTGGAAACTGTCGGAAGAGAAATTCCTTAAGAACAGTAAGGTGCTTACCAACTTGAAGCTGCGTCTGAGCTACGGTCTTACCGGTCAGCAAGATATCATCAACGACTATCCTTACATGACCACTTTCTCCGTGTCTTACCCGGAGTCAAGCTATCTCTTTGGTGACAAATGGTATAACACTTATCGTCCAAACGGATATGACAGAGACATAAAATGGGAGACTACCGAGACCTGGAATGCCGGTTTGGATTATGGATTTCTCAACAACCGCATTTATGGTTCGATTGATGTCTACAAACGCCATACCAAAGATTTGCTGAACACGATTCCGGTGATTTCGGGTGTGAACTATTCTGCTGTCCTGACTACCAACATTGGCGAGATGGATAATAAAGGTGTGGAATTCTCGATTAATGCTGTACCAATCAACACAAAGAATTTCACATGGTCGGTAGGAATGAACTACACCTGGAATGATTCGGAGATTACCAAGTTGAACGTGTCGGATAGCGAGGGCTCTTATGTGGAGACGGGTGCTATTTCGGGTACTGGTAAATTTGTTGAATGTTTCATGGTTGGCAAACGCCCTTACACATTCTATCTGGCAAAGCAGGCTTACGACGAGAAAGGCAAGCCAATCGAGGGACAGTATGTTCAGCCTGATGGCTCAATATCTTCTACAGAGACACGTTATGCCGATAAGTGTGCTTTGCCGAAGTCGTACCTTGGCTTTAACACTCAAATCTCTTACAAGCAGTGGGAGTTGGGCATTACCGGCCATGGCTCTTTCGGCAACTACATCTACAATTACATCGAGGCCGACCAGTATCAGCAGCAGGTGTATAGCGACCAGGGCAATTTCTCGAATATCCTGAAGGTGACAGCAAACAAGGGATTCCAGCAGCAGCAACTCTACACCGACTATTTCTTGCAGCGTGGCAACTTCTTCCGCATAGACAATATCACGTTGGGTTACACGTTCAGAAAACTGTGGAACAGCACTTCGTCTCTGCGTGTGTCTGCAGCTGTCCAGAATGTCTGCACATTCACCAGCTATTCGGGCATCGACCCTGAGATCTACTCAGGTATCGACAGAAATGTTTATCCACGTCCCCGTACCTACTCTTTGTCATTCAATCTGAATTTCTAAACAATCATAATAACGACAGGAATATGAAAAAGAATATATTTAAAATATTGATGTTTGTATTTATGGGTTGCTTGACAACTTCATGTTTCGGCGACCTTGACACAATGCCTCTTGACGAAACACAACTGGTCGGCGAGAAAGTTTATAACACGGCTGATGGCTATACGGGTGTGCTGGCAAAATGCTACGGCTCTCTCATCTTGACCGGACAGAAAGGTGGAGATGGCGGCGATGGCGACATTGAAGGAGCCAACGAGGGCTATTCCAGCTATATGCGTCTGATGTTCTACCTGCAGGAATTGAACACCGACAACTTCCTTATGCCGTCTTCGTCCAATGGCTTGCGCAAGTGTCTTAACCTTCAATGGGATGCTTCAAATGCATCGGTCATCCGTTGGACCTATCAGCGTCTGTACATGAGTATAGCTTATTGTAACGAGTTGTTAAGAGAGTGTACGGAGGAAAAGTTGAAGTCGCGCGGTCTTTGGGACCAGTTGGGTGGCGAGTGTGCCTCCTATCGTGCAGAGGCCCGTTTCATCCGTGCTTATTGCTATGCAACCCTGTGCGATATGTTTGGAGCTGTTCCTTATATAGATGAAAATACGGGTGTAAAGGATATTCCGGTGCAATGGTCGCGTAAGCAGATCTTTGAGTTCGCCGAAAATGAGTTGAAGGATATACAGAAAGACCTGAAGGCTCCTGGTGAAAATGTTTATGCGCGTGTAGACTGCGTGGCAGACTGGTTCTTGCTCTCTCGCATGTATCTGAATGCCAAGACATGGATTGGAGAAGACCGCTATGACGATGCTTTGACTTATGCCAAGAAGGTGATTGAGGACGGTCACTATCCTTTGGCTTCTGACTATCGCCATATCTTCCTTGCCGATAACGACCAGTGTAAGGAAATCATCTGGCCTTTGGTGCAGGATGGATTGAAGGCGCAGAGCTCAGGTGGCACCAACTTCTATGTGAAGGCTTTTGTCAATGGTCCGATGGACGAACTGTATAACACCGGTGTCGGTTCGCGTGGTTGGGGTAATGTCAGATCCAAGACAACTCTCGTTGACGCCTTTGATCCAGCCGACGTGATGTTTGACGTGAATGATCCTTGGGGCAATAATAAAAACGACAAGCGTGCGCAGTTTATGACGGCTTTGCCTAATCAGGTGAAGGAAACTTGGGACTCTAAAGATGCCATGACAAGCACCTACACATGTGGATATGGATACATCAAATGGCGTAATGTTACTAAAAACGACCAGATTCCGGCAAGTGGCGACGCTTATACTTCTATTGATTTCCCACTCTTCCGTACGGGTGAGGCTTACCTGACTGCGGCTGAGGCTATTCTGCGTGGAGCCAAGGGCAGCAAGGCTGAGGCTCTGAAATATGTTAATGAAATTCGTGAGCGTGCTTACATGAGTGGCAAGTATGCACAAGCTGGTGTGCGTTCTGATGTCTCTGGCGATATTAAGGAGAGTGAGCTGACTCTCGATTTCATCATGGCTGAGCGCCAGCGTGAGTTGGCATCGGAGCTTGTACGCCGTACCGACCTTATTCGTTTCGGCAAGTACACAAAGGGACATAACTGGGACTGGAAGAACGGCGAGCGTTTGGGTACTGATGTGGACGACCATTTCCAGCTGTTCCCGATTCCTCAGACAGAATTTTCTAACAATCCGCAATTGAAGCAAAATGCTGGTTATGCAAACTAAAAAACATATATGATGAATCTAAGAATTAAGATATTAGCCTTTATATTGGCTACATTGGGTTTGGGCGTGAATGCCCAAACCACATTTGAGGAAATCAGTGCGGATCTGAACAAGGCGGGTGGCGTTTATCTGGCATATCCGAAGGTGGAAGCCAAGCAGACACCAGCCCCCAAAGGGTATAAGCCTTTCTATGTGAGCCACTATGGCAGACACGGCTCTCGCTATTTGTTAGGCGACAGAGATTATCTATGGATTATACAGCTGATGCAAAAGGCCGATTCCATAAATGGTCTTACTCCTCTGGGCAAGGATGTGTTGAAGAGATTGTCGTTGGTGTGGCAGGAAGTTCAAGGACGTGCAGGCGACCTGACTCCATTGGGCGTTCGCCAGCATCGAGGTATTGCGGAGCGAATGTATAAGAATTTCCCTGAGGTTTTCAGCGGCAAGCGTTCTGTCTCTGCCCGTTCTACAGTGGTTTATCGTTGCGCGATGAGTATGGTTGCTTTTGGCGACCGACTTAAGGGATTGAACCCTAAGCTCGACATCAGTTATGAGATGAGCGAGAAATACATGTCGTATCTCAATTACCATACCGACCGCTCCAATGCCTTCACTAATGGCGAGAAAGGACCTTGGGTGGAAGAGTACCGCAAGTTTGAGAAGGCACAGGTTAAGCCCGACCGTCTTGTGAACTCTTTGTTCTCCAATGCCGATTTCATCAGATGCGAGGTGAATCCTGATAATTTGATGTGGGGGTTGTATTGGATTGCTGTCGACATGCAGGACATAGAGACTCCGTTGTCTTTCTACGATATTTTCACAGCCCGCGAGATGTTCGACTTGTGGCAATGCGTAAACTATCGCTTCTATATCGGCAATGCCAATCCGTTGGCAAGCAAAGGCATCGTGATGGCTAACGCCAAGTCGTTGGTAGAGAACATCATCGAGTCTGCCGACGCAGCCATCAAAGACCGCTCTATAGCTGCCACGCTGCGTTTCGGACATGACGGCAATGTGATTCCTTTGCTGGCTTTGCTCCAGATAGAGAACTTCGATGTTGCTGTGGCCGGACCTTCTGAGGTTTATAAGCATTGGTGCGATTTCAAAGCGACGCCTATGGCTTCAAACGTTCAGATCGTGTTTTTCGAGAACAAGAAAGGCGATGTCCTGGTGAAGTTCCTGCACAACGAGAAAGAGGTTCATATTCCGGTCGAAACAGATATTTGGCCTTATTATCATTGGAATGAAGTAAGAGATTATTACCAGAAGCGTTTGGCTGGCATGTAGTCTCGCCGCCAATTCGACGAGTTGGCGAAGAAGATGTACAAATACATTTGAAAAGATTTAACCTGCTTTTGTTACAGCAGCATGGTAACGCGATGCCCGATATGCGGTAACGATATGCCCAATATGCTGTAATCATGTTTTTGCTGCGCGGTAATTGTTTTACCGCGCAGTTTTTTGCTTATTATTTCTGAGGATTGATAATAATAAGTTTGAGAGTTAGGGGAAAAGAGTGTAATTTTGCGGTGATGTTCCTTCAGAACATCAAGCTGAAAACCGAAACAAAATACACTATAAATATATGAAGAAATCCTTACTACTGCTCACTTGCGCACTTGTAGCAAGCCAAGCCTTCGCCGGAGGTCCGCTGCGCGCCGACATCGACCAGCACAACTTCCGACCTTCTACCAATGTCTCCTTCAGCGAGACCACGCTCCCTATCGTTTACATCACGGTCGACGGACAGATAATTCAGCGCGAGAGCCGCGTGCTCGCCACGATGAAGATTATCGACAACGGCGACGGACACAACTACACCGACCTCACGGCGCACCCGTCGCAGAAGGTAGACTGGGAAGGTCCGGTAGCGCTGAAGTATCGCGGCAACACCTCGTTCACCGGGTCTGACAAGAAGCCGTTCTCGCTGAAGACGCTCTCCGCCGCCGACTTGAAGGCGAAGAAGGCGAAGGTGTCTATCATGGGCATGGGCAAGGACAACGACTGGGCGCTGCTGGCTCCGTGGGAGGACACGAGCTACATGCGCGACGTGCTCACCATGCAGCTGGCGCGCGGAGGCCATTCGTTCGCGCCGCACATGAAGTATTGCGAGGTGTTTGTCGACGGCTACTACTACGGCGTGTACATCATGTCGGAGCGCGCCACGAAGGGCAAGACTCGTCTCAACCTCGACGACCCTACCGCCGACGACCTCACGGGCGACTTCCATGTTGAGATCGACCGCAAGGACGAGGAGCACTACTACGTGTCGAAGCATCACCCGGTGAGCGCAAGCGGAGTGGAGTACACCGACCGCACCGTGGCTTACCAGTATAAGGAGCCTGAGTACGACGACTTCGCCGACCTGCCTGAGGGCACTCACGAAGCCATCGACAACGCCATCGCCACGATGGAGGACGCTTTCGCCTCTGCCGACTACACGGGCGAGAACGGATACCGCAAGTACATCGACGTGGCGTCGTTCGTCGACTTCCAAATTGCGCAGGAGATGGCGGGCAACGTAGACGCCTACCGACTCAGCTCGCCGCTCTACAAGTACAGCGAGACGCACGCCGCCGAACTCGGCACCGACTCGAAGTGGAAAACGGCGCTCTGGGACTTCAACATCGCCTATGGCTCAGCCAGCTACTACGACGCCAACAAGGTGAACACTTGGCGCTATACGAGCAACGACCTCATGGCTTACGCCGACCAGCAGCTCGTGCCGTTCTTCTGGTACAAGCTGATGAACGACCCGGCGTATGTCGACGAGCTGTACCAGCGCTGGACCGACCTGCGTTCTGCCAACTACTCGGAGACGAACATCACGGCGCAGATCGACTCGCTCGCTGCCGTGCTTAAGGCGAGCGGCGCCCTCGACCGCGACAATCAGGCCTGGCGCAACCACTTCGGAACGTTCGACGACGCCGTAAGCACGCTCAAGACTTACTGCACCAGTCGACTTGCCTTCATCGACAAGAGCTGGAAACTGAAGGAGCCTATCGACGCCGACATACAGACGCTCGCCGTAGCCAGCGGATTCAACGCCGACATCATAGCCGAAGCGCTCACCTCTGCGGAGCATACCACCGCCACCGTCGACCAGACCGGCTACGTGCTCTACACGAAAGCCGTCAGAGAGAGCGGCGCGCTGGCAGGCGACGACGGCGTAGTGATGTCTGACGCCGGCGTGACCTATCAGCTTGCCGACTACACCAAGAACAACGCCCTGCTGCTCACCACGTCTTCCGGCGCCGACGTCGTGTTCGACAGCCCAGTAGCGGCGAAGTCGGTCTACTGTCTTGCGCTCAGCGGCGACGGAGCGTCCGAGCTCACCGTCACTCCGCGCTACGCAGACGACACGAAGGGCGACGCCTTCACAGCCAGCGTGCCCGACTGGTACAGCTCGTCGGCGCAAGGCGATGAGGCTGTGTACGGATTGGGCCGCATCCTCACCTCTATGAGCGGCGGATGGCAGGGCGCAACCGACAAGTTCGACAACAACGAGTACATACGTCTATACGAGATAGAGGTGCCCACCGACCCTGAGCGCCAGCTCAGCGGACTCACGATGTACAAGACCGGCGGACGCACATCGGTGCTTGCCATGACTGCCGTTAAGGAGAAGGTTGAGACCAGCGTCGATCGCCTTTCGTCAGGCGCTGGCAAGACGCTCCTCGGCATCTATTCTACCGACGGCGTGCGCCGCACCGTGTGCCGCAAGGGCATAAACATCCTGCGCTACTCGGACGGCAGCGCGAAGAAGATAGTAAAGCGATAATTCTTACAGTCAACCGTAGCGGAGGTCTCCGGCCTCTGCAGCACCAAGTCAGATAGTATTCTTTGGTTGCTGCGGAGGCAGGATACCTCCGCTACGGTTTTGTTATATGGTTTTGTCGTTATAAAAAACAAACCACTTGAGCACGATTTTCAACCGCTTGTGCCGTCGCCCAATCCGTTTGAGCACAAGCGTCCAAAAGTCGTGTTGTGCAACTGCCAAATTAATCATACCTTTGCATTGTAACCTTTATTAATAATAGGTCTGGAAAATTAACAAATCATGGTGGAGAGTGTGCTTTTATAAAACGTATAAAAAGGTACAAACGACACAAAAAGCGAAATGTAATTATGAAAAAACTTTTGGTTATCGCAGCGATGGCGCTTGCCGCCGGTACTGCAACAGCACAAACAAACGAAAAAGGAGGACACAGAGGTGTGGACTTTGGTGTAAATACGGGCTATTCTTTCTACACTAAAGGTGGTAGTGGCGAGATTCCTGTAGAACTGAGTCTTGGTAAGCGATTTAACAAGAGCTTTTATTGGGGAGTAAGTTCTGGCGTAGTCATCCCGACAAGCGAAGATGCAGAGGTGCATATTCCTATAACAACAGATTTCAAATTGCTGTTTCCGCTCTCATCGCCAACTCTTACACCTGGAATATCGTTGCGTGCAGGATACGTGATCAATACGAAGAGCGAAAAAGAGGTGAAGATAGACAATCGACACACCGAGTACATAGAAATGCCCAACCATATAATGGTTGAAGCAATGCCAACTGTTGATGTGGCTCTTTCTCCTTCAATTGATTTGGTTCTTGGTTTAGGATATACTCACTACGTGCCCACTAAGGGAGGTGACGGATTTGGTGCCGTTAGTTTGAAGACAGCTCTCAACTTTCATAAGTCTACAGTAGAGCGCGAAGCAAAAGAGAAGGTTCCTACACGTGATAGAGGTGTGGAGATTGGTGGCGATGTTGCCTTTAAATTCGGTTTTAACGAGCCTGTTGGATTGATGGGCGAACTGGCGTTTATGTATAAATGGAATCCTAATATCAGCTTTGGTGTCGGTGGTGGATACGAGTATGTAGCACCGTCTGCAGATGGAGTAGACCCGACAATGAGCGCAACAAAGTTTTTCGCTCGTGGAGAATACCGTCTCAACGATAATAAAGTGTCTCCGTTTGCATCACTTGACCTTGGTATGAATATGTATAGTTTGGATGATGAGGATGATTTTGAAAATGTAAAGGTCGACAAGTCGAAGTTTTACATCTCTCCTGCTGTAGGCCTTTCATTCCGTACTGGCAGCAACTCGTATATCAAGGTGAAACTTGGATACGACTTCTGCTCAAAGCTGAAGTTTGAAGAGAGTTGGTCAAATTCTCATGTTACTGTTGGCGATAAGCTTGGTGTTTCTGCACCGTTCATTAAGATTGGATATACACACACCCTGAACTGGGGTGCTGATTGGTTTAAATAAAAAAACAGACTAGACTTAACGTTTTTAATTAGAAAGAAGAACACATCGGTTTACACATAAATGTGTTCGGGTGGTTTAACGGGCTGGCAGATTCGGCGTATGAGCCGATCTGCCAGCCTTCGTTGTCAAATATTGCTAACTCATTTATATAGGTTATGCGATATGAGCTATCTATATCACTGTGATAATATACCTTATTAAGGTGTAGCTTTGGGATTAACCTTACACCGATGGCGTGATAATCAGTCTCCATGTGTCATCTTTTTCTACCCTTTGTATGTATCCTTTAGAGGTCATTGTTTTCAGTTGCTTGTTTACAGCTGCAATATTAATGCCCACTTCTTCTGACAGTCTTTGGATTGTAATGTCAGGGATAGCATACATGAGATTGAGAATCTTATTGGTTGAGTTGCTACGGAAGTTCACTCGCTCGCCATCAAACCACCATACATTATCGCCCCGTTCTGTAAGGAAGCGAATGTTGTATGTTACCTCTTCTATAAATAGATTTGTGAAATAGGTTAGGAATTGTTGAATATCCCTTTTGGAGGCATTGGCACCAAGATACGGTTCAGGACCAACAGTAAGATCAGTTTTGTGAAGAGCCTCTAAGTATTCATTCTTTTTACGGCTACGCACTACTATCATTGGATAACCATGACGAGCGAGAATGTAGTTTACCATCAGGCGTGCAATACGCCCATTGCCATCCTCGAATGGATGGATGCGAATATACCGATAATGAAATATTGCAGCAAGTTCAATTGGAGTGTATTTGCCAGAAAGTTCAGCTTTGTTGTACCAATCCACTAAGTCGGACATCAGTGAGGGTGTTTCTTCTGGTGACGCATATTCGAATCTGTCTCCATAACGTGTAATGACACTATTAGGACGAGTCTTATACAGACCTGCATGAATCACATAGCTGGTTGGTTGTCCTCCTGGCAGATTGTAATAAACAGTATAGTCTTCACGAAGCAATGTTTTGTGAAGGGTACGTATAAAGTTCTGTGTAAGTGGTACGTTCTTGATACTTGCTTCTTCGGTCATCATTTTCAGACCTACATTACTTGCTGTCATCTCTTGCACGTCTTTTACCTCAGCTTCACCTACAATCTTTCCGAAGAGCAGTAGTATTTCTGTCTGCCCATATGTCAGCGTATTGCCCTCAATGTGATTGCTGTTATAATTGAAGTCAATGGTAAATCGACGGCTCAACATATCCCGGTCTCTCTCAGAGAGGGGTTGTAATGCTGTCCAACGTGCCATTATTTCTTGTATCTTATCTTTTTTCATATTGTTTGTTTTTTGCAAGTTTTCGCTCTTAAAGGTATATACTGTCTACCTTTTAATGCATTTTCTTGCATTTTCTTGGTGCAAAGATACAATCTAATTGCGATAATCGTGCAAGAATTAGATGTCAAAAATATAATTTCTTTTCTATCCCACCGCCAGCGAGTAGAGGAAGAACATCCAGTGGGCGGTGATGGCAGCGACGAGTCCGCCGCAGAAGTGGGCGAGGATAGCCTTCGGCGTGAGGTCGCGGTAGCCGAGCGAGTCGAGCATGGCGGTGTGAGTGCTGAGGAAGCCGCTCCAACACATGCCGATGGCGGTGAACACGGCGATGGCGTTGCCGTCAATCCAGCCGTGCGCTATGAAGTTGGGTATCAGGCTGAGCGCAGCGCCCACTGCGCCGAGCGCCGTGATGGGGAACGCCACGAGGTGCGGGTCGTGGAAGCCGAAGAGCCACTCGAACACGAAGTCGATCTTGTTGGCAAGCCACGGCAGCAGCTCCACACCCTGATAGGCGGCGCCCGTGTACGAGCCGTCGGCAGACGCGCCGAACGTGAATATCATCACGAACGTAGAGATGATGAGCACGCCGGGGATGATGGCTATGCCCACTTCAACGCCGCTGCGTCCGCCGTCGAGCATGGCGTTGAGCAGGCGTATGAATACGGTCTTCTCTTCTTGTGTTCCTTCCTCTTTCTCTTCTTCCTCTATGTCCTCCTTCGACACGGCGTCCTCCGTGGCATACTGCGGATAAGCCTTCAGCACGAAGCGCTGCATCAGTCGTGTGGAGCAGACGCAGCCGAAGCAGGCGCCGAGCAGACCGATGAACGGAGCGGCGTAGTAGCCCTGGCTCGCCATGAACACGATGACGAGCAGACCCATGCCGAACGCCGTACCGAAGTTGGTGAGCGAGATGAACTGGTATTTCTTGAAGTAGCTTGCGAAGCGCTTGTCGTGCGCAAGCGAGATGATGGCGGGGTTGTCGGAGAGGAACGTCATCACGGCGCCCAGCGACGTCACGCCCGGCAGGTTGAAGATGGGTCGCATTAGCGGTCGCAGCGTTCGTTCGAGCAGCGTAACCACGCCGAACTCTACGAACACCCTGCCTATGGCGCCGGTTATCACGCAGATGCTCATAAGATAGAATACGGTGTTGAGCAGCAGGTCGTGCGCCGTGCGCATGATGGTGTTGAGCATGTTGGGCACACCCATCACCATGCCCAGATAGCCGAAGAGCACTACTACGCTGGTGATGCACCAGATGCCACTCGGGATGAGCGCTTTGCGTTTAGAATTGTTCTGTTTCATAAGGGTTCGTTTAATAGTTAGTAGATTGAATGGCTGAGGCTTTTCCGCCCGCCGCCGTAACCAATCGCAAAGATATGAATAATTAATGAAGTGACGAAAGGAACTGCATCCTTTCGTCACCGTTTTTTTTAATTTGTAATTGTTAATTTTTAATTATTAATTGGCATGTGTTAATTATTGATTTTTAATTATTAATTATTAATTGGTTGATTGATTATCAAGTATGCTTTATATTCTTATGAAGGCATAATTAACGGTTTCAACCAACCAATTAATAATTAAAAATTAATAATTACTAATTGTTAGAAGTGAAACTTCGTACCGATGCTGAACTTCAGCTCGCCGTTAGCCGGCTCCTGGTCCTTCACCTGGTCGATCGACTTGGCGTGTACCACCGCTGCCGGCTCTGCGTATATCTCGAAGTGGCGGCTCAAGCGGAAGCCAGCCTGGATAGCTGCGTGTACGCCCGGCACAACCTTCGTCTTGTGCATGTCGCACGAGTTTACGCTGAGCTGTGCACCAAGCATACCCGTCACCTGGAACAAGCGGTCATCGCTCTGTTCGCCAGTGATGGCGTTGCGCATGTTCATCATATAGTCGGCTGTAACGGCTGTGATGTGGTCGGTGTAGCTGAGTCCGTTTGCACCGCGCTTGGCGAATGTCTCGCTCACGCTGCCGTGCACACCATGCACACCGTTGAACCAGTGACCGTAGCCAGCCTGCACGTTATATGTGAGCTTGTGCTGAGCGTGCAACTCGCTGAAGCTGCCCGAGAAGAGTCCGGCGCCACCGCCGATAGTGATGAAGTTCTTCTCTTCGGGTGCCTCCTTAAGGTCGCTTGAGCCCTTGTCGCGGTTCATCGTGTAGTCGAGACCGACGAGCGCGCGCGGCGTCACACGACCCCAGTTGCGATGCATGAAGCGGTCTGACAGCTCGTAAGCCATCTGCGGCTCGATGAACAGACCCGTAGTGCTTGAAAGACGGATTCGACCCTGCGCACCGGCGTGAACGTCGGCAGAGAAGTACGACTTGTGGCCGCCGTAGTCGGCGCCGACAGCGAAACCGATGACAGAACGTATTGAGAGCCACTTGGTGTTCTCTGTGCCATAGTTCATAGCGGTGAGGTCAGCAAGCCAGTCGAACGCGCCTACAGCCTTAGAGTAGCGCTTGTCCTCGATGCGGCGCTGCATCGTTCCGTCGAGACTGAAACGCACGCCGTGCGAAGCTGCCGACCACTTGGTGTAGCTGATGCGTGCAACCGGCATCCAGTAGTCGGTCTGCTTCATCTTTGTAGACGTAGAAGCCAGACCTCCGGCGATGCTTATAGACGCCTTGGGTATGCCGTGGATGCCTGCTTCGCGGCGCTCGATGGCGTATCTGTCATGATAGGTGTACATGAAGCCGGCGAGAAGCGACGGCATCACGCTCCACTTCTTGAAGACGCGGTCCTGCTGCATGAAGTTCTTGGTGTAAGAGTCGACACGCGGTTCGATAACGAATGCGAGTCCGCGCGAAAGACGTATGTTGCCCTGCAGACCTCCGCTAAAGCCCCAGCTGCTCTTGATGCCGTCGATGCGGTCGGAAGAACGGTTGAAGCTGAAACCTGCCAGCGCATTGATCCACACGTAACGCTCTGGATCGACACCGCCGATGAGGTTGTTAAGGTTGAGAAGGTACTCGAACTGTGAGCTGAGTGCCTTTGTGCGCCACTGGTTGTCGGGGCGGATAGTTGTAGAACTGAGCGTGAAGCGCGCTCCGTGATACGGTCCGAACCATTTGCCGGCACTTGCTGCCTGACGCACGCCGAGGAAGTCGCCCCAAGTGGCTTTGTGAGCGTTGGAAAGCGTTGCCGGACCAACCATTCCGCCTACGAAGACGCCGTCCCAGATGCTGTGTTTGCCACGTTCAGGGTCTTCATAATTCTTGCGAACAAACGGCAGGCGATAGCCCAAACCCATAGTGAGCGTAGTGAACGGGCGGTAGCCGTGCCATGTCTCTTGCTGCGAAATCTGGTCCTCCATCAAGCCGTAGCGCGACTCGAGGTAAGTATAGAAGTTGTCGCTCAGAGCATACTGTCCGCGCAAGCCGATATGTATGCCCATACCGTACTTTGTTACGTTGTTGTGGTTTGACGTAGCGAGGTCGAAGCCTGCGATGCCGTACACCTCGAAGCGTTTTGTCTCGTAGTAGGTGCCGGGCTGAGCGATGGCTGTGATATTGAGCAGGTAGTCGAGGCTGAGGTCAAGATACTTTGCCTTCAGTCCGCGTGTGCTCCACTTGCCTCCGTTGATGTTGATGCGTGCGCCGTGCTCGGGAGTAAACCAGTCGCCGATGTTGAAGTCGGCGGTAAGTCCGAACTCAGGGTGGCGTGTTCCCATGATGTTGGTGCCTAAGCCAGCGTCTACGAAGAGATGGTCGAAGTAAGTCTTCTGTTTCCACTTCTTTGCAACGCGTGGGCGCTGCAGCATATAGTTGAGAGCACTGCCTTCAATCTGTGCGTTTGCTGTTGCGACGTAGGCGCAAGCCATGAAGGCAGCCACAATCGCTTTTCTTATATTGTTCATAACTCTTTTCCCTCCTTATTTATTCTGCTCTAACAACAAATCGTTAACATCTCCATCGGTGTGCGCAATCTTCTCGAGCGACGGGTCCATCTCGAACGAGCGCTTCAGCTCCTCGTATGCTCCCACGGCGTCGTCGGCGCGGTTGAGGCAGATAGCGCGCAGGTAGTGGGTGAGCGCCTCGTCGTTGGGCAACTCGCGGCTCAGCTTGAGAGCCTCCTTGTTGCGCTTCATGGCGAGCATCATGAGCAACTCGTTGCGCTTGCCCGTGGCAGCCACCGTCTTGTAGTTCTCGTCGTAGCGTCCGTTGAGAACGCCGCTGATGGCGTGCAGCAGTTCTGACTCCTCTGTCTTGGGCACGTACGAAAGACACTCGTCGGCGGCAGCGAACTGGCGGTTCTGAAGCAATGCGATGGCGTGGTTGATGTTAACCGTAGCCGGTGCCTTCTCGCCTGCGAACGGCTCGAGCAGTTGCGGGTCAGACTCGCCGCGGTTGATAAGATCGGCTGCGAGGTCGTTGGCTGCAATCATGAACGAAGGATACATCTCCAGAGCCTGGCGTATGATGGTGTCGCGCTTTACGGCGTCGTTCTCGCTGCGGTAGAGTGTGAAGAACTCGTAGCGAGTGAGCTTCTTGTAGTCGGCAGCGTAGAGATTGCGAATCTCGTCGAGTGTGAGCTGACGGAAGATTGTGTAGTTCATCACGTAGTTCACCTGGCGGAGCTTCGGCAGATAGCGTGCCTCAAGCACACTTCTGAAGAACGGCAGGCGGCGTATTCTTGCGCTCTGCACGTCGATGTTGCTGCTGCGGTTGATGATGCTCTGCACCTGGTCGGCTTCGCTGAAGAGCGAGTCGCGGCGCAGCAGAGCAACCACCTCGCTCCAGGGAGCTACCGACGACTTGCTACTGAACTCGATGCCGCTGCGCAGATTCTCGGGCAGCTTTTCGCGTATATATTCCAGCGCGAAGTCCATACGCTGGCGTGCAAGATTCTGGTTGAAGTTGTAGCGACCGTCAGGCGAAGCGATACCTTCGAGTGAGAGCGACTGGATTGTAGCGTCCTTGTCGGCGCGTATGGCGTCAATCTGCTGGCGCAGTTTCTCAATCTCTATATCGTTGTGCGGGTCGTTGGTGTTGAGCGTTGCCTTGCCGATGAGGAACTTCAGGTTGATGTTACCCTTGCTGTCGCGCATCTGCTTCTCGGGAGTGGGGTAGTAGGATGCGTCGGTGAGCGGCTTGCCCAGCAGCGAGCAGTCGAGCCAGCGCAGCGGATTGACCGTTCCGCGGGCGATGATGGTAGTGTCGCGGTAGATGATGTGCGTGTAGTCCTCGATAGCCATGTACACGTCGCAAGAGTATTCTGCCTTGAGGTTCTTCACGAAGATAGAGTCGCTGTAGCCGATGATGTCGTTAGCCTGACCCTTCTCGCGTGTGGCGCTGCTCTTCACGGTGACGTGCTTTGCAAGCGGGTCGCCGGCAGTCTCGCTGTTCATGTTGAAGTTGTAGAGGCGGTCCTGCGTTCTGTGATACTCCTTGGCGTCGTACACCATCGGGCGCATCAGCGTGAGCTTGTTCTCCGTCACATTATTCAATATAGGCTGCACAACGAGTCGGCGGTCGTGCTGGAACATCTGCTTCGGCACGCGAACACGTGTACGTACATAGAGCCAGTTGCCCTTCACCTCGATATCCGTAGGCTCCGGCATGATGCGGTCGGTGATGCGCTTTGTCTTCACCTCAACCTCCTTGAGCTGCACGTCGTCCTCGTCGAGCTTCACTGTGAGGAACTTGTCGTTCTTCACCTTCACCATTTCCTGCTTGGCGCCAATCATGGAGAAGCGCAGCTGAGTGCCTACGTGCGTGTTCATGGAGAAGCGTCCGTCCTCGTCGGTTACGGCGAGCGCGCGGCGTAATCTGGTGTCGGTGATGTTCACGCCGATGAGCGGTTCGCCGGTCTGCTTAGACACTACGCGACCCGTAAGGCGCACCACTTCCTGAGCCTGCGCACCGAGTGCGAGGCATAGCAGGGCTGCGAGTGTGAGTGCCACCCGCTTAAAGTGTGTTGCTATGTTTACTGAATTCATATCTCTTTACTTTCAAACTTTAAAATGAAGTTACTTATAAAACCCTCTAATCTAAACTTGTCTTTAAATAAACTTGTCTTTCAGCGTCGCTTGTCCGTCGGCGGACATATCGCGAAACGCCGTTTATAAGTATTTAGCTTTAACTTCCAGTTGAGTTTGTGTTGTGTTATTTAATAATGTATACGAAGTTGACGCCTGCCTTTATCGGAGCGAAGTTGACGGTTTCGACGTTAGGCTTTTCGAGTGTTGCACGCTGAGCGTCGTTTCTCGAGAACTTCTCCTGGCGGTATACCAGACCCACGCCGAGCGTTGTCTCTATACTCCAGTGGCGACTGAGCACGAAGCTGTAGCCGTAGGTGACGCCACCGCCGAATACATCGCCGTCGTGTCGCTTCTGTTTGAACTTCAAGTCGTAGTTTGCTGCTACTGCGGCTATGCCCACAAAGTGAGCAGCCTGAGGACGTGCGCTGAACCAGTAGCGTACTTCGGGTTCGACTCCGAATCCCTTGAAGTCGTATTTGCCGTTGTTAAACTTGGTGCGGGTGACAACGCCTTCGAGGTTGAACGTCACATGACGATTAATCCTGAATTCAAGCCCGAGGTTGGGTGCCGCTACAGCCCAATATAAGGCGTTCGTTTTTACATTTACGCGCTGCGCATTAGATGGCGTGGTTGTCACAAGCACCGCCACAATGGCTACCAATCGCGCGAACCATTTGTTTGACATGTGTGTTTGATTTTATACTGAAAAAAAACAATTTGCTGCAAAAGTACTAATAATATTTAATAAGTCGACGCTCGAAAACTTGTTCAAGCGCCGACTTAATATATTATTAACATCTTTTATGTTAACGCACACCGTTTGTGTACGCAGATGTCTCAGAAAGAAAGTGCGGGTTTAGTAATGTGTTGAGCGCTACTATGTTATGCTAAGTAGCCGACGTGTTGCATTCGTCGAAGTGGTCTGCCACCTCGCAGAGCGCGGCATACCACTCCTTGCCGAAGCGTCTGGTGAGTGGACCTTCGAGGAACTTGTATACGGGCAACCCGAGTTCGCGACCCTTCTTCACGGCGTCCTTGCACACGTCCCAGCGGTTGTAGTTGAGCGCCACGGTGCCGTTGGCGAAGCGCTTCTCGCGGATAGGGTAGAGTGCGCAGGAGATGGGCTTGATGAAGCTGGTCTTGCCGGCGCGGTATGCACGCTCTAAGGCGCAGAGGCAGCAGTCGCCTTCGTAGCAGGTGAAGACGCAGTCTTTGCCGCCCACGATGCTTGTCACGAGGTCGCCGTCGCGATCGGTGTACGCTACGCCCTGCTTGTCGACCACGGCTTGCGCTTGTGCCGACATGTCGCCCCACACGGTGTCGAGCGCGTCCTCTATGCCGCCTATCTCTTCGAGTGTGACGGGTGCGCCGGCGTCGCCTTCTACGCAGCAGATACCCTTGCAGGCGTCGAGGTCGCAGCAGAACTGCTCGGTGATAATGTCGGATGAAACGAGTATGTTGTCAATGTCAAGTATCATATTTTCTGTTTTGTTTCTTAATGATTATTTCTTCTTGCTGTGAAATGCCTCCCACAGATTGCACTCTTCTTGCAGTATATTCTCCCACAGAATTCGCGGAATACACAGAACCTTTTTGTTGTATATTCTCCCACAGATTGCACAGATTTTCACAGATGCTGCTTTAAGGGGGTGCACTTGTCTCAAGTGCACCAACCTGTTCTGTTGTTGCACTTCTTGCTCTGTTGGTGCACTTGAGACAAGTGCACCCCCTGAAAGAACCTATCTTGCTCTGTAGGCGCATCAATCTGCTCTGTTGGTGTACATCTTGCTTTGTTGGTGCACATCTTGCTTTGTTGGTGCACTTGAGACAAGTGCACCCCCTGAAAGAACCTATCTGTGTTGATTTGTGAAATCCGTGGGAGAATTCTTTCAGCAACCTCTTCTATGGATTTCGTGAATTCCGTGGGATAATATCTCAGCAGAGCGTGTTACCAGTCGATCTCCTGCTCGCCGTGTTCGCGCAGATAGGCGTTGCAGAGCGAGAAGTGGTGGTTGCCGAACCATCCGCCGCGGTTGGCAGAGAGCGGCGAGGGATGCACCGACTCGAGCACGAGATGTCGCTTGCGGTCGATGAGCTGCTTCTTGGAGCGCGCATAGCCGCCCCAGAGAATGAACACGAGGTGCTCGCGCTCGGCGCTGAGCGCGCTGATGGCGGCATCGGTGAACTGCTCCCAGCCGTGACGCTGATGACTCGCCGCCTGATGCGCACGCACCGTGAGCGTAGCGTTCAGCAAGAGCACGCCCTGCTCAGCCCAGCGTGTCAGGTCGCCCGTCTGCGGGATAGGCTTACCGAGGTCGAGCTGAATCTCCTTGAAGATGTTCTGAAGCGACGGCGGAAAAGGCACGCCTGCCGGCACAGAGAAGCTCAGACCCTGCGCCTGACCCGGCTCGTGGTACGGGTCCTGACCGATAATCACCACTTTCACCGCGTCGAACGGACAGATGTTGAAGGCGTTGAAGACGAGCGAACCCGGCGGATAGCACGCCGTCGTGGAATATTCCTGGCGCACGAAGTCGGTGAGCTGAGCGAAATAGGGCTTCTCAAACTCCGCTCCGATATGCTTGCGCCATGAGTTGTCGATTTTTACGTTCATGCGTACAAAATTACGAAATTATTGCGAACAACCCACACTATCTGATATATTTTCGCTACTTTTGCTCCGTATAACAAAACCCGACGATAATGCAACTCATACGCTTACTGAAAGACTGGACGCTGCCCGTAGCCATCGCCACGGGATGTGTCGTTTATATGATATTCGCGCTCGTGCCGCAGCTCGACGCGTTCGCCACCTGCGCCGCACCCGTGTTCGACACCCTGCTCCCCATGTTCATGTTCCTCGTGCTCTTCGTCACGTTCTGCAAGGTCGACTTCCGCCGCTTGCGCCCCGTGGCGTGGCACTGGTGGCTCGGCGCCTTCCAGGTGTTCGGCGTGGGCGTGGTGATGGCAGCCGTCATAGCCTTCTCTCTGAAGGGCAACCGGCTCATCCTCGCCGAAGCACTCCTTACGTGCATCATCAGTCCGTGCGCATCAGCCGCGCCCGTCGTCACGCAGAAGCTGGGCGGCAACCTCGAGGAGATGACCACCTACACCTTCCTCTCCAACTTCATCACGGCGCTCATGATACCCGTCTGCTTCCCGCTCCTCGACGGCGGACGCGAGATGCACTTCCTCGCCGCCTTTGCCCTTATATTATATAAGGTGTTCACGGTGCTCGTCGTGCCGATGCTGCTCGCCTACGTCGTGAAGCATCACGCCAAGCGCCTCTGCCGCCGCATCGTCAGCGTCAAAGACCTCTCCTACTATCTCTGGGGATGCTCGCTGCTCATCGTCTCCGGCACCACGATGAAGAACATCTTCCACGCCGACACCACGCTCCGCTTCCTGCTCCTCATCGCCGCCGGTTCGCTCCTGCTCTGCATCTTCCAGTTCGCCTGCGGCAGAACCATCGGCAGACGCTTCGGCGAGACCGTCAACGCCGGTCAGGGACTCGGACAGAAGAACACCGCCTTCGCCATCTGGATAGCCTGCACCTACCTCTCGCCACTCTCAGCCGTAGGCCCCGGATGCTACATACTCTGGCAGAACATCATCAACAGCATAGAGATATGGCGCGCGCAGATTTCTGAAAAATAATTTGCACGACCCAAATGAAAACCGTATCTTTGCAGATACAAAAGGAAAACACATAATTAATAACTTAAACAAAATAACAAAAATGGAAGAAAACAAGAACCAGCAGCCCCAGGGTCTTCAGATCGAACTGAAGCCAGAAATCGGTGTAGGCGTTTACGCTAACCTCGCACTCATCACACACTCTTCAAGCGACTTTATCCTCGACTTCACTTGCATGCTCCCCGGTATGCAGCAGCCGCAGGTACGCAGCCGCGTCGTAATGGCTCCGGAGCACGCAAAGCGTCTGCTCATGGCCCTGAACGACAACATCCAGAAGTACGAGCAGAACTTCGGCAAGATCAACCTGCCGGAGGCACAGCAGCCTCGCACAGCTACTCCGTTCAACAACCCGGAGGCTTAATCAACGCACTCGTTAGCTCTCCGTCTGCTTCCTGAAGCAGACAGCTTGAGCCGATATGCATATAGGCGCAATTCCCGCAAGGGAGTTGCGCCTTTTTTGTTGCCGTAGCCTCCTACAGTTAGTCCGTCACTTCTCGCTTTCTGCCTCATAATCCCCAACATCTTTCCACCGTTCGCGTCCGCCGCCCGATCAGATTCCGTCCGCCGCCCGATCGGATTCCGTTCGCCGCCCAATCGGATTCCGTCCGCCGCCCGATCGGATTCCGTCCGCCGCCCGATCGGATTCCGTCCGCCGCCCGATCGGATTCCGTTCGCCACCCGATCGGATTCCGTCCGCTGTCGGTGGAAAATCCTGAAGCTTTCGCCTTGTTGCAGCATACGGAATAAGCTGCTGAATTTCACCGCATATGAAGATGTTGAAACTATTTTTATCAAGAATGCCTTGCGTTTATTATGAGAAAGTAGTATCTTTGCGTTCAAAGTAATAAAACAACCTAAACACCAACCGATGAAGAAATTTTTCATTTACACAATCATGTGTTTTCTTTATATCACGCTTACGGCAACAACGTGCGATGATAGTGAATACAGAACGGTATGCATCCGTAACAATACAAGTGATACGATATTGCTGGCAATGGCTCGTAATATGCCTCGGCAACAATCTTTTACGTTGAGGGAGTTTTTCGCCGATAGCGTTCAGTACTATGATACGATACCGCCGAGCGAAAATACGTCCATTGGAATGTACGTTGATCGTGAGATATCCCTTCTTAACCAGAAACTCTTTATCTTTGTCTTTAAGCCGGAAACTCTACGTAAATTTACCCCGGAACAACTCGTTGAGCGTGACTATTGCGACGGAAAGTTTTTCTTGAATTGTACCGATCTTGATAGGGCGAATTATTGCTTATCGTATAATGGCGAATGATTTTGTAGTTGTTCCATGTCTCTTTTTCAAGGAAAAGTAGTAACTTAGCAGGCAAAACAATAACTGAACAACCTATTTGTATATGAGAGAAAAGATAAGTGGTATATTTAAAAAGGCATTCAATCTGGTTAAGTCTTTCTTCGCAAGGATACTTGCATACTTGATACCCATTGTGGCAAGTGTAGTCCTTGTGATTGTTCTATGCGTGTTAGTGCTGTGCCTCTCAGACAAGTGGGAGAGTTGCATCCCCTCCAAAATGGTGCCCGACTATAAGGAGTCAGACGGCAGGGTGAGCTTCTTTTGGAACGACTTCAATTTCTATGGCATTGTTGCTACGGTCTTGGCGCTTTTCTCGCTTTGGTATACCTTCCGAGCATACCGTTCTCAAAGTCTCACGGAAAGCAATACGAGAAACGTGTCTATAGAGGATCAGAGAAACAAGTTCAAGGATTTTGCTCGGCACGAATATCGCAATCTCGTAGTGGTGATGACCACTGCGGTTAAGTTCTTTTCAAAGGCAAACCAGTTGAATGGATACAGAACGTCATATCCTTCTGAGAGTCATGTGCTGAAATTGCAGGCAGGTCCAGAGGATTTCGTGTTGGATATTGACTCGAAGATGGCTGCGACGGTGTCTGAAATGCGCCTTCTGCTGAGAAACTATAATATAGAAATAGAAGTGGCGTGCAAGCATCTACAGAGGGTTGCAATCAACAACGATGCGCTCTATAGAGATTATGACAACCTTATATTCAAACCATTGTTTCTGGTGAAGAATGCCTGTAGAATGGAGGCTGGTATGGATATGATGGAAGAAAAGAGTGCGTCTAAAAAGAAAGGAAAAGATGAACGCATTGAAGAACTTGTAGAACGTGCTGCTGAGATTATGCTTACAGAGCATCTGGACAAACTGAACAGATCGTTGCCAAACCTTTTAAAGGTTCTGAAAGACAGCACGGGCTCTGCAGATATAAAAGATAAAATAAATTATAAGCACTATTTCAAGATGCTGGCTAAAGGTCCGGGCATGCTCTTCGAGTGTGACAAGACCGCAGCTCTGGAGCGCTCATTCCATGTGCTTTTCGGAAATAAGCGTGAAGAAAATGAGGAATACAAGCCGCTGCTTTACACGTGTCTTTTCAATAAATACAAACCCGACTTTAAATTCGGGGAGAGTATAGACAGGATATTGAAGACTCTGCAGGATCTGGAAAAGATAAGTTCTGAAGATTTCAAGTGGCTGAAGTTGTATGGGGAAATGCTCGGTGATATAAAGGAGAAAAAAGAATTCGATTTTCAGAAATTCTTCCTTCTGATGCTCATTATGGACATACTCGTGGAGCTGCCCAATATAGGAATGGTCAACTACGAACATGAGCAGACGGTAGCGAGATAGTGAGTAGGGTGGCGACCCGTCCCACTGCCTTATACATATATATAATGTGTAACCACGCAGCAAACAGCATGTTACGCATGCGTTTCAATCAGGATAAACCTCGGTTGCTATTCGTGAAATGGTTGCGTACTATTGTGAACGTCTGTTAAAATATCCTGTCGCATATTAAATTTTTAATTTCGTGGTGAGATTGTGTTTTTATATATTAGGTAGTTTCGAGAAAAGTTTGTACCTTTGCACCCCGAAAACAGCTTGTAATAGAGCGGTTTTATGGAATACGACAATAGAAAAATAAAATATATAAATTAAAAATTAAAATCATGCCTACAATTTCACAATTGGTAAGAAAAGGCAGAAAGGTGCTCGTAGACAAGAGCAAGTCACCGGCTTTGGATTCATGTCCTCAGCGTCGTGGTGTTTGCGTTCGTGTTTACACTACAACACCTAAGAAGCCTAACTCGGCAATGCGTAAGGTTGCCCGTGTACGTTTGACAAACTCTAAGGAGGTTAACTCTTACATCCCGGGAGAAGGTCACAACCTTCAGGAGCACTCAATCGTGCT
>ERZ1034680.291-NODE-291-length-29377-cov-18.335925_pt1 | contig 29377 bp, 17 predicted proteins | sample MGYA00520639_ERZ1034680 | MGnify/ENA primary metagenome ERZ1034680 (study PRJEB33766, sample SAMN09781760) | gut metagenome | biome: gut microbiome | host: Homo sapiens | place: Madagascar | study: EMG produced TPA metagenomics assembly of the PRJNA485056 data...
CAGGCAAAGGTGGAAGTTACCCCTTCAAACTGGAACTTTGGATTTCAACCGACCATCACAAGGGAGATATGGCTTATGCCGTTTCAGAGTGATATGATCGGGATAAGAAGCGGCATATTAATGTCCGGGGGAGGATGCGAAATGGGAGATCAAACTGCAGCGGACTGTATCGGAAGGTGTTCTGCACAGACGTGCCCTGCAACCTTTGAAACGGCGCAGCCGTGCTCCGGAAAGACCGGAACCACGCCGAAGGGGGCTGCAAAGACAAAAGCCAGAGATATGACAAAGGGGCCGATTCTGCGGCAGCTGATTCTGTTTGCACTTCCGCTTTTCTTCGGAAACGTGTTCCAGCAGTTCTACAGTACGGTGGACAGCGTTGTGGTGGGAAATTTTGTCAGTGCGGATGCGCTGGCAGCCGTGACCATGACGGGTTCGGCGGTCAATACGCTGGTTGGACTCTTTATGGGAATGTCAACCGGAGCCAGCGTGGTGATCTCGCATTGCTTTGGAAGAAGGGACCGTGCAGGTCTTCGCAAGGCGGTGCACACCGCTCTTTTTGCGACCTTTCTCCTTGGTCTGTTCATGATGGTGGTGGGAGTCGGCATCACTCCGACGCTTCTTCGCTTCATGCAGACGCCGGAGAGCATTGTGCCGCTTGCTTCGGTGTATCTGAGAATTTACTTCCTTGGAATCGAAGGCCTGATGTTCTACAACATGACCTCGGCGATTCTTCGCGCGGTCGGAGATTCGAAGAGGCCTCTCCTGTTCCTGATTATCACAAGCCTCCTGAACGTGGTACTGGATCTTCTGTTCGTCCTGTATTTTCAGCTTGGCGTTGCCGGGGTTGCCTGTGCGACGATTCTGTCGCAGTTCGTATCGGCGTTTCTGGGGCTGTTTGTGTTATCCCGGAGCACGGAGGACTATGGAATTTCCTTCCGGGAGATGCGGATTGACCGGTGCTCCCTGTGGAAAATCATCCGGATCGGTCTGCCCGCCGGCATGCAGATGGCGATCATTTCGTTTTCAAATGTGTTCGTGCAGGGCTATATCAACAGCTTCGGAAATGCCAGCGCTTCGGGCTGGGGCGCATACGGACGAGTGGATGCCTTTGTCATCCTCCCGCTTCAGAGCATTGCGCTTGGCGTGACTACCTTCACCGGGCAGAATGCCGGTGCCGGCAATGTGAAGAGGATCAAGGAGGGCGTCCGCACTTCCATCCGGCTCGCCATTGTCCTGACGTATGCGATCTGCATTGCAGAATTCATAGCGGCGCCGCAGATTGTCGCGCTGTTCAATCAGGACCCGGAGGTTCTGCGGTACGGAACCCTGTTCATACGCTGCAACTGTCTGTTTGACGGGCTCTGCGCCTCCAATCAGATCCATGCCTGTGTTCTTCGAGGGATCGGTCAGTCGAAGACGCCGATGATCATAATGCTGTTCTCTTTTGTGATTTTCCGCCAGATTTACCTGTATGTGATTTCGCACACCCTCAATTCGGTGGCATTGATTGCGCTGGGATATCCGGCCGGGTGGCTGGTCTGCTCTCTGATTATGGCGATTTATTTCCGGAGAAGCGGCTGGGAGAAGCAGATCGAAGCAGGAAGGCTTTGATTCTGAAAAATTGAATAAGGACAGTATATTAAGCAGATATATACAAAACGGGCGCGCAATTAACACGATAATTGTGCGCCTTTTACATGAAACCCTTTTATTCGCCAAACCGGTTTGATACAATAAATGTAGTTTTTATTTTATCCTTATCGGGGAGGTAATTCATATGAGCAAGAACGAAATGCTGGCGATGATTCTGGCCGGCGGACGCGGAAGCCGTCTGAAGGACCTGACGAACAAGGTCGCGAAGCCGGCGGTTTCCTTCGGCGGCAAGTACAGGATTGTGGATTTCCCGCTTTCCAACTGTGCAAACAGCGGCATTGACGTGGTCGGCGTTCTGACGCAGTACGAGTCGGTTTTACTGAATTCCTATGTAGCAGGTGGCAAGAACTGGGGCCTTGATACTCGTGACGGCGGTGTCTATGTACTGCCTCCCCGCGAAAAGGCAGATGCCAATCTGAACGTTTACCGCGGAACGGCAGATGCCATTACGCAGAATATTGACTTCATCGATCAGTATGATCCGGATTATATTCTGATCCTCTCCGGCGACCATATTTATAAGATGAACTACGACGAGATGCTTTCGTTCCACAAGCAGAACAAGGCAGATGCGACCATTGCGGTGATTGGGGTTCCGATGAAGGAGGCCAGCCGCTTCGGTATCATGAATACCGATGGAAACGGTCACATCACAGAGTTTGAGGAGAAGCCGGAGCACCCGAAGTCCAATCTGGCTTCCATGGGAATCTATATTTTCAGCTGGAAGGTTCTCCGGAAGCTTCTGATTGCAGACAGGGACGATCCGAATTCGAGTCATGATTTCGGAAAGGATATCATTCCGCGTCTTCTGAATGACGGGAAGACGTTGATGGCATACGAGTTCAAGGGATACTGGAAGGATGTCGGAACCATCGATTCTCTCTGGGAGGCCAACATGGATCTTCTGGATGAGAAGAGTGCACTGAACCTGGATGATCCTTCCTGGAAGATCTATACCGAGGATGCACCGGAGTTGCCGCAGTACATCGGACCTGAGGCACATGTGGACGAAGCCTACATCACACAGGGCGCGCATATTGAAGGGGATCTGAAGCATTCCGTTGTTTTCACACACGTGGATGTGGAAAAGGATGCGAAGGTGGTGGATTCCGTGCTGATGCCCGGAGCGGTTGTCGATGAGGGAGCCGTCGTGACAAGAGCCCTTGTTGCCAACAATGTTCATATCGGAAAGGGTGCCGTTGTCGGCAGCGCGGACAGCGAGAGCATTCTTCTGGTTGCGAAGAACGTAAAGGGGGTTGAATAAGATGATCAATGCATTTGGAATCGTCACGGCCTCCAATGGCCGTTATCATGTACAGGGAATGGAGGACTATCGGCCGATCGGGGCCTTCTCCTTCCTGGGAAGATACCGCGTGGTGGATTTCCCGGTTTCCAACCTGTCCAACAGCAACATTGACCGAATTCAGGTTTATGTCAGCCAGAATCCTCGCTCTCTTGCCGAGCACTTAAGCTATGGACAGCATTACAACATCAATGCCAAGCGCGGCAAGCTTCAGCTTCTGTTCAATCAGGACAGCCGTGTAAACGCAATTTATAATACGGATGTCGCTGCTTTTATGGACAATATCGAAGTCATTGAGAGAATGCAGCAGCCCTACGTGGTCATTACTCCCGGCAACATGATCTTCAAGCAGGATTTTCAGCAGCTTCTGCAGCAGCATGTGGACAGCGGAGCGGATGTGACGCTTCTTTATCACAAGACCGACAAGGCGGATGACTGGTATCGGAACTGTGCTGTTCTGGATCTGAATCGTCAGAAGGGTGTGAAGTCCATTCATCGCAATGATGGATCGATCCCGAACCGCAACATCTTCATGGATACCTATGTCATGAAGAAGGAGATGCTGATCAAGCTGATCCGTGATGCGAAGAAGCATTCCTCCATCTTCAATCTGACCGATATCCTGAATCTTGAGCATGACAGCCTGGATATCCGCGGCGCACAGCACAAAGGCTCATATATGGCAGCCATCTATGACCTCCGGAGCTATTTCCGTGCGAACATGGAACTTCTGCACTATGATACCGCGCAGCAGCTGTTCTCCTCGGACTGGCCGATTTATACGCAGACGACAGATGCGATTCCGGTTCATTACTACGAAGGAGCCAAAGTCGTGAATTCCATGGTGGCAAACGGCTCTTCTGTTTATGGTACGGTAGAGAATTCGGTGATTGGCCGCGGTGTGGAAATCAAGAAGGGCGCCGTCGTGAAGAATTGCCTGATCCTCGGACACTCTGTCATTGGTGAGAACGTGCATCTCGAAAACCAGATTGTGGACAAATGGGCGAAGATCATCAATGTGAAGGAACTGACGGCAGAACCGGATTACCCGGGGTACGTTCGCAGGAGTGACGTTCTGTAATCCGGCTCTGTGAGCGGACCGGACTTCATCGGGGTGGTTTTATTTTTATATGGTATAGATTTTCAGGAAACCTCTTCATCCGTTTCGGATGGAGAGGTTTTTTGTGGCTCGATGAAATAAGGAATGACAGAAACACAGAAATCCGATAAACTGAAAATCGTCTGCTGACTCAGATAAGCAGGAAATGCTTCCAGGGGAGAAGGGCATATTCCGGCAGAATGATTGATATGGATTGACATTTTCCGGAGAGCAGGGTATCTTGGAAGAAGGCTAGTTAGCGGCCACTAATTACACACTGTCTAACATTCAAAGAGGAGGACATGAAACATGTTACAGAATGAAGCCTGGAACGGGTTTGAGGGCAACATCTGGAGACGCGAGTGCAATGTGCGCGACTTTATCCAGAAGAACTATACACCTTATGAGGGAGATGAGAGCTTCCTGGCAGATCCCACCGAAGCAACTGGCAAGCTTTGGGGAAGACTGCAGGAGCTGCAGAAGGAAGAGCGTGAGAAGGGCGGCGTCCTGGATGAGGAGACGGAGGTAGTTTCCTCTCTGACCGCATATGGCCCCGGATATATCGATGAGTCCATGAAGGATCTGGAGCAGGTGGTCGGACTTCAGACCGACAAGCCGCTGAAGCGTGCGTTCATGCCCTTCGGCGGAATCAAGATGGCAGAGGAAGCGTGCGAGATGTACGGATATCATCCGAATCCGCAACTGCACAAGATTTTTACCGAGTACCACAAGACGCATAACCAGGCAGTATTCGATGCATATACACCTGAGATGCGTGCTGCACGCCACAGCCATATCGTAACCGGACTTCCGGATACCTACGGAAGAGGAAGAATCGTCGGCGATTACCGCAGAGTTGCTCTGTACGGTATTGATCAGCTGATCGCGTGGAAGCAGGAGGATCAGGAGAACTGCGGCGATGGCACAATGACCGACGACATCATCCGTCAGCGCGAGGAAATCTCCGAGCAGATCCGTGCTCTGCAGGGAATGAAGGAGATGGCAAAGGCTTACGGCTATGACATTTCCGCACCCGCCCGCAACGCGAAGGAAGCGGTTCAGTGGCTGTACTTCGGCTATCTTGCAGCAATCAAGACCCAGAACGGCGCTGCGATGAGCGTGGGAAGAATTTCCACCTTCCTTGATATTTATATCAATCGTGATCTGGAGGAAGGAACGCTTACAGAGGCTGAGGCACAGGAGCTGATCGACCACATCACCATGAAGTTCCGTATGGTGAAGTTTGCAAGAATCAAGTCCTACAATGAGCTGTTTTCCGGAGATCCGGTATGGGCAACACTGGAGGTTGCCGGCATCGGGATGGACGGCCGTTCCATGGTAACGAAGAACGATTATCGTTTCCTTCATACGCTTGAGAACATGGGACCTTCCCCGGAGCCGAACCTGACGGTTCTCTACAGCAGCCAGCTTCCGGAGAACTTCAAGAAGTATGCGGCTAAGATTTCCGTCACCACCTCTTCCATTCAGTACGAGAACGATGACGTTATGAAGCCGGTATGGGGCGACGACTACTCCATCTGCTGCTGCGTATCCGCAACACAGACCGGTAAGGAGATGCAGTTCTTCGGCGCAAGAGCAAACCTTGCAAAGTGCCTGCTGTATGCCATCAACGGCGGTGTGGACGAGAAGAACGGAAGACAGGTCGGACCGGCGTATGCACCGATTACTTCCGAGTATCTTGACTACGATGAGGTCATGAAGAAGTATGACCTTATGCTGGACTGGCTGGCAGGACTTTATGTCAACATCCTGAACCTGATTCAGTACATGCATGACAAGTACTACTATGAAGCTGCTGAGATGGCTCTGATTGATACCGATGTACGCCGCACCTTTGCAACCGGTATTGCAGGCTTCTCTCACGTTATCGACTCCCTGAGTGCGATTAAGTACGCGAAGGTAAAGGTCATCCGCGATGAGAACGGCCTCGCACAGGACTATGAGATCGAGGGCGATTTCCCGAAGTACGGAAACGATGATGACCGTGCCGATGAGATCGGTGTATGGCTTCTGCATGCCTTCATCGAGAAGATCAAGAAGCATCATACCTACCGGAATTCGGAGGCGACAACCTCCATTCTTACCATTACCTCCAACGTTGTGTATGGTAAGTACACCGGAAACATGCCTGACGGACGCCGTGCGTGGACACCGCTTGCTCCCGGAGCAAATCCGTCCTATGGCGCAGAGCAGAACGGTCTTCTGGCATCTCTGAACTCTCTGACAAAGCTCCCGTACCACTGGGCACTGGATGGAATTTCCAACACCCAGACCATGAACCCGGGCGCACTCGGACATGATGATGCGGAGAGATCCGCAAATCTGGTCAATGTTCTGGACGGCTATTTTGACCAGGGCGCACATCACCTGAACGTCAACGTCTTTGGCCGCGAGAAGCTGATCGATGCCATGGAGCACCCGGAGAAGCCGGAGTATGCAAACTTCACCATCCGTGTATCCGGATATGCGGTGAAGTTCATCTCCCTTACCAGAGAGCAGCAGGAAGATGTTATCTCCAGAACCTTCCACGATCACTTATGATTCAGGGAAATATCAACAGCATAGAGACCTTCGGCGCGGTGGACGGGCCGGGGGTCCGCTATATTGTTTTTCTTCAGGGCTGTCGGATGCGGTGTCAGTACTGTCATAATCCGGAAACCTGGGGGGATTCCGCAGAAGGCTCCTATCTGGAGACGCCTGCGGAAACCTTCCGAAAGGCATGGCGGTATCACAGCTACTGGAAAAACGGCGGCGGTATTACGGTCAGCGGCGGTGAAGCACTGCTGCAGATGGATTATGCGACGGAGCTGTTTCGGCTGTGTAAGGAGAAGGGCGTTCATACCGCGCTGGATACCTCGGGACAGCCGTTTTCAGAAGCGGATCCGGAGCTGCAGAAGTTCGATGAACTGATGAAGGTGACGGACCTGTTTCTTCTGGATCTGAAGCAGATCGATTGCGGGAAGCATAAGAAACTGACCGGATGGGTCAATGACAACATCAGGGATCTTGCAGTCTATCTGGCAGTTCACAGGAAGAAAATGTGGATTCGCCACGTTCTGGTTCCGGGAATCACAACGGACGAAGAAGATCTGAAAAGGCTCCGGAGCTTCCTGGATCATCTGCGGGAGATCTGCCCGGACTGCGTGGAGCGTGTGGAGGTCCTTCCGTATCATACAATGGGTATTGCGAAATATGAAAAGCTTGGGATTCCTTATCCGCTCGAGGGCGTGCAGCCTCCGACAGCGGAGGAAATCCGCAGAGCCGAAGAGATCCTGAAGGGATAAGAAAAAGAGTGTTTCACCGGAAAACCGGATGAAACACTCTGTTTTTGTATCTGTTTAGCACCTGCCACATTTCAATGTGAATTGACTGCTTGCAGGCAAATTCACATTGAAATTGGCAGGCGGCCAAGGCCCGAAGGGACTCTGGCCAGCCGCATCGAGGATTTGCGAAGCAAATTCGAGATGGGTGCTAAATAGATACTCTTTTTTAAGGTATGCGCCGGGCGCCAAGGCTTATTCCACAGCCTTCAGGGATTCCGCCATTTTGATCTTTTGCACCTGACGTCTCATCAGAAAATTAACAAAAATGGCAAACAGTGCCGTACAGATCAGCGTGGAGACATAGCTCTTCGGAGCAATGTAAACGCGGAAGGCCGTTGCTTCCAGGTCGATCATCTGCATGACCAGGCGGTGGAACAGGGTGCCGAGAGGAAGTCCGATCACACTTCCGATAAGCGACAGGATCAGATTTTCCTGCAGGATGTATTTCGCCGTCTCTCTTGGATAAAAGCCGAGAACCTCCACAGTGGCAACCTCTCTGCTTCGCTCAGCCAGATTGATGTTCGTCAGATTGAAAATAACAATAAAGGCAAGGGCATCGGAGAACAGTACAATCAGCCAGATGATATCGTCCAGGCAGGACATCGGGCTGTCAATGGAATCTCTGGTGACGGAAAGCTGCGACACACCTGCGATATCCGGCAGTGCCATGATCTCCTTCGCAAGCTGCTCCTGATCGCTGACATCGGAGAGGATCAGAGCGGAATTGGTTTCAAAGGGGCCAAAGGACTTTTCACAGGTCTGGTCCGACAACACAATGAAATTGTCCACATAGCAGGTGAAAATACCGCTGATCTTCACCTTAAGCTTCTCATGGTCCTCGTTTTCCATTTCCAGAGAATCGCCGACAGAAAGGCCAAGGCGCTGTGCGATTTTCTGACTGATGATGGCTTCTCCCTCGCGCGGCAGCCGGATTTCACCGGTGTCGGTGCCAGGGACCTGGTGAAAATCCCAGAACGGCGACAGGTCCTCCAGGTTTTTCGCAGCGAGAAGATTGATGTTCTTCATGGAGCGGACGTCGACATATTCCGAGAGAACCGGGAGCGCCTCCTTGATGCCGTCCAGTTCGGAAAGCTCTGAAAGCGCTTTCTCTTCGTCTCCTTTTTCATAGGAAGCCTGCAGATCGTAGTGCTGGATTTCCTCGAAATGCGTGGTTCCGATGCCTGTCATGGAGTCCCGGACGCCGAAGGCGGTAAGAATGAGCCCTGCGCAGCAGCTGATGCCGATGAGCATCATGAACAGTCTCCTTTTATAGCGGAACATGTTGCGAAGCGTAACCTTCTGGAGAAAGGAAAGATGGTTCCAGAAAAGCGGGAGCCGCTCCAGAAGAATTTTCCTTCCGATCTGGGGAGCACTGGGACGAAGAAGCTCGGCAGGAGCACTCTTCAGCTCATTCCGGCAGGAGAGCCAGGTGCTGCCAAGGATTCCTGCCATGGAGGCAAGGAGCGTCGCAGCGGCAAGAAACGGGCTGAACAGATACTTCAGCGGAGCAAAGCTGTACATCGAGGAATAGGCGCGCCAGAATATCTGCGGGAGACCAAAGGTGCCGAGAAAAAATCCGGCGGCCCAGCCGGTCAGGGTTGCGCTTCCTGCATACAGGAGATATTTCCCGATGATGGATCCGTTTCCGAAGCCGGTTGCCTTGAGAACGCCGATCTGCGTGCGTTCCTCCTGAACCATGCGTGTCATGGTGGTCATGCAGACCAGCATGGCAATCAGGATAAAGAACAGAGGAAAAATATTGGCGATCCCGCTGAGAATCGAGGTGTTGTTCTCGAAGGTGACATAGCCGGCGTTTTCCTCTCTTGTCAGAAGATAGGTTTCCGGCTTTTCGATTCCGGCTGCCTCCGCCATTTCCTCCGAGAGGTGGTTCTCTTCCAGAATATTCTCGAATCTTTCGTCAGCCCGCTCCCTGAGGAGCGATTTCATGGAGCTTTTTTTGTCCTTGCTCTGTTCGGTGTACGCATCGCTGTAGGGCGGTTCGGCATCCTTGATCGTCACGTACAGCTCGGTATAGATGTCATCTGTCTCAAAGGCATCCTCGGGCAGATACAGAAAACCGGAGAGCGTGCCGACTCCGATGGAAGAAGCTCCCCGCTCGTTTCCAAGATACAGCGGAGAGTCCGCAAGTCCGACAAGGGTGAAGGTGGTTTCGGAGAGAGGAAGGTCATCACCCTCCACTTCAAGCTCCGATCCGATGTCAGATTCGGAAAAATATGCCGCATCTCCCAGACATTCATGTTCTTCCGAGGGAAGTCTTCCGGCCTTCAGAGACGGAAGATTGATTTCTGCAGGCAGGGAGATCAGCCGGAACGGAACCGCTGCATCGCCCGTTGTGAGCAGGGCATCCGTGCTGAAGCTCCCCTCTGCAGCCTGCACATCGGAAGCGCCGGAAAAAGCCTGTACATCATCCTCTGTAAATCCGAGCGTGGAGATCAGCCGGTAATCGTAAAAATGCTGCTCCGTCAGGTAGTCGCCTCCGGTTTTCGCCATGGCGTCCCTGGTGATCTTCAGGCCGGAGAAGAAGCCGACGCTCAGCATGACGATCAGAAGTATTGCCAGATACCGCATGAAGGAGGAGCGGATATTTCGTATCGTTAATTTCAACATGGACTTCATCGATTTCACCACTCGATCTCTTCAATCGGAACGACATGTCGGTTGATGTCATTGGACAGGATCCTGCCGCTTTTGATTCGGATGATCCGGTCTGCCATGGGAGCAATGGCCTGATTGTGCGTAATGATGATGACCGTGGAATGACGCTCGCGGCTCAGATCATGGAGAAGCTTCAGAACGGACTTGCCGGTCATGTAATCCAGAGCACCGGTCGGCTCGTCACAGAGAAGAAGCTCCGGATTCTTGGCAAGTGCTCTCGCAATGGCAACGCGCTGCTGCTCCCCGCCGGAGAGCTGTGCCGGGAAATTGGCGGTGCGCTCTGACAGGCCGACCATGGAGAGCGCCTCCTCTGCAGGAATCGGATTCTTGCAGAGCTGAGCGGCAATCTCCACATTTTCTTTCGCTGTTAATGTGGGAATGAGATTATAGAACTGAAAAACGAAGCCTACATCATGACGGCGGTATTCCACGAGCTCGCGCTTTTTGAAGGCAGAAACCTCCTTCCCGTGAAAATAGATTTCACCGCTGCTTACGGTGTCCATACCGCCGAGCATATTCAGAAGTGTAGTCTTTCCAGCACCGGAGGAACCAAGCAGAACACAGAATTCTCCTTCATCAATTCCGAAGGTAACATCGTCGAGTGCGTTGATTCGGGCATTTCCGGTCCCGTAGCTCTTGGTGACATCCTGAAACTGGATATAATGCTGCTCCATGGCTTTCTCCCATCTTACAGTGTGGAAAAAACGTGAGCCTGTATCGTAACAAGCTCACGTCTGTTTCTGTTAATACTACTATAATACAGGGAATTGGCGGAAAGAAATCTGAATTGTTTATAAATTGTTTCTTAAGAATTTTATTTCCATACCAGCCACAGGAAGAGGTAACCGACGGTGACGGCGGTCAGTGTGAACGGAACGCCGATCTTCATGAAGCTCTGGAAGCTGACCTCGTACCCCTCCTTCTTCAGGATACCGGTTGCCGCAATGTTGGCAGAGGCGCCGACCGGAGTCAGGTTTCCGCCGAGGGTCGCACCGGTCAGAAGGCCGAAATAGAGAAGGTACGGCTCAATTCCAAGGGACATCGAAACGGCGCGGATCACAGGAAGCATGGTGGCGACGTAAGGAATGTTATCGATGAAGGCGGAGATAACAACGGATCCCCAGACGATCACGGTATAGAGCAGGAACAGGTTGCTTTTTCCAAAGGAAGCAATGATGCCGGAGAGATCATCGATGACGCCGACCTGCTCGAGACCGCCGATTACCAGGAAAATGGAAACCAGCATCAGTACGGTCTGGTAATCAAACTGGCCCATGGCATGCTTCCAGCCATCTGTGCTATGTGTGCGGAGAAGATGACGAAGAGCGGTGACGGCAGCGAAAATGCAGCAGAGGAGACCATTCGTGACCGCGGGCTTGTTCGGAAGAAACGAAGCAAGAATCAGGGCAACGACAACGCCGCACAGCATGAAGGAGGGAAAATAATCGTTCACCTCCGTCTTCTCTTCACAGTGCACCGGCTGGGTATCATGACGGAAGAGGAACATGATGACCGGAACTGTTGCAAGTGCGCCAAGCTCCACGGCGAAGAAGATACCGGGGCGTCCGTTCATCCAGAAGAAATGGGTGAAGTCCATCTTAGCATAGGCGCCGAGCATGATGGAGGTGGTATCGCCGACCAGAGTGGCGGCACCCTGCAAATTGGAAGAAACGGCGATCGAAAGGAGCATCGGAACCGGATTGGTCTTCAGCTTCTTGCAGATGGCAAGCCCGACCGGAGCAACCATCAGGACCGTTGCCACATTGTCAATAAATGCCGAGACAGCGCCGGAGAAGAGGGACATGAAAACGGCGACCCACATGACATTGCGGGATTTGTCCAGAAGAAGATCGGCAATCCGGTTCGGCATCTTTGACTCGATGAAATAATCGACAAGAATCATGGTACCGGAGATCATCAGCAGAACGTTCCAGTCGACCGCTCCGAAAATGCTGCCAAACGGAAGAACTCCGAAAACAATGAACAGGGCAGCCACTGCCATGGCCGTGTAGGTGCGCCATTCGGTTTTTATGACCATGACGACGTACATGGCGATGAAACAGATGATGGCGAAGGTTTTGATCATAACGTGATTCTCCTTGATTTTTGAAGCGAAAGTAATCGTGAATGTAAGAAACAGCGTTCCTTATTGTAGCCATTGTTCCTTCCGGATGCAATCTGAAAAGAAAACTCTCGCGGGTGCAGGAAAAGTATGCTACACTCATAACCTATATAACATATGGAAAAGATATGATATGCGAATGAGGACACCATGCATACAAAGAAAACACAGACTGCAGCGAGCGCATTCCGGGCGGCGTTTCCGCTTACCATTCCTGTTATGGCAGGATATTTATTTCTCGGAATGACATACGGAATTCTGATGGTGACAAGCGGCTTTCCGGGTTATTATCCCATTCTGACAGCGGTTATTGTTTATACGGGATCGATGGAATTTCTTCTGGTTTCGATTCTGTTATCGCCGTATCATCCGATGGCTTGTTTTCTCACGGCCCTGATGGTCGGTGCGAGACATCTTTTTTACGGAATCTCCATGCTGGATCGCTATAAAGGGACGGGGTGGAAGAAGTTTTACCTGATCTATACCACCAGCGATGAAACCTTTGCGGTGAATTACTCCGCTGCGATCCCGGAAGGAATTGACCGGGGGTGGTTTTATTTTTGGGTGTCTCTTCTGGATCAGATCTACTGGGTGGCAGGGGCTGCACTGGGGGCTTTGTCCGGCTCGCAGATTACGTTTAATACCAGAGGACTTGATTTCGTGATGATAGCCATGTTCGTGACAATTTTCCTGAATCAGTGGGTCAGGGACAGGGAAAGAGGGCATGCCAGCGAACTGATCGGAGTCCTTGGGGCACTTCTTTGTCTTCTTCTGTTCGGTCCGGACCGGTTTATGATTCCTGCAATGGGAGTCATTCTGGCAGCTTTGACGATTCTTCGTCCATGTCTTCTGAAGAGGGAGAAGATGGCTGATATTCATTACAAAGAGGAGAAATGTCAAAATGAGTGAGATGACAGAGCTTCAGCAGGCCGTTACCGTGGGGGCGGCGGTTTTTGCAACCATATTGACGAGGTTTCTTCCATATATACTGTTTCCGGCAGGGAAAGAGACACCGGCCTTTGTCCGCTATCTTGGCAGCTATCTGGCACCCGCGGTGTTCGGCCTTCTGGTAATTTACTGCCTCCGAAACGTCTCATTTTCTTCAGGCGGGACCTTCGGAATTCCGGAGGCTGCTGCGATTGCGGCTGTGACGGTTACCTTTCTTTGGAAGCGGAGCATGCTGATCTCCATGGCTTCCGGCACGATTCTGTATATGGTGCTGGTCCAGACGGTGTTTTCATAAACCGTGAATCTGATAAGTCATTCGGATTTTTGTGAAATTTCATCTTTTTGCAGAAAATTGGACCCCTTGTGTGGAGTTTTTTTCGCGGAAAAGCTACACTGTTTGTAAAACTTTATTAGCAGAATGCTGCAATCCGAACGGGGATGAGGAACGCGGCAGACGAGGAACGCAGCAGGGGATGGAAATGAAACGAAGAATTGCATTGGTGACGGCCGGGTGGAAGAGAATGATCACAACAGCCTGGTCGACTGGCCTCATTGCGTACATTCGGGATCATGGACTGGATGTATCGGTAGAGTGGTTTCACAGCTGGGAGGGAGCAAGTCAGAATACGGATTTCCGGCATGGAGAGGATAATATTTTCACGCTCCCGGAATTTGCCGGTTATGATGGCATCGTGGTAGATCTGGTCAACATGGAGTCTGCAGCAAGAGAGAGCGTGCTGCAGCGGATCCGGGAGAGCGGGGTACCTGCGGTTGCACTTTGCCAGGATATTGAAGGAATGTTTTACATCAGCGTGAAGGGCTTCGGGGCAATTCAGAGGTTTGTTCTTCACCTGTATGAGGAGCATGGGTGCCGGTCGTTCCATTTTGCGGGAGGACCGAAGGGAAACTACGAAAATGAGCAGCGCGTTTCCGCTTTTCTTGATACGCTCCGGGAGCTTGGGGTTCCGGAAGAGGCAGCTACAGTCAGCTATGGGGATTTTGGTAAGAACACCGGAACAGAGGCGGTCCGGTTTTTGACGAAAAACGGAGGGAAGCTTCCGGATGCGATCATCTGCGCCAATGACAACATAGCGGTGGCGGCAGTGATCGAGGCGGAGAAGCTCGGATATCGTGTTCCGGCGGATGTCAAGGTCACAGGCTTTGATAATTTTGATAAGGCACAGCTGTTCCAGCCGCAGATCACTACCGCAGAGGTGTGCCGTGAAGACATCGGCTATCGATGTGCCGACATTCTGAATCAGATCTGGAATGGAGAGAAGCCCGAGCGTGTGTCTTACATTGAACCGAAGGTTATCCTCGGTGAGAGCTGCGGCTGTCCCAATGATGGAAAGATTGATTATCGAAAGGTGCTGAAGCAGCAGATTGTCTCCTCGATGGAGGATGCGGATCTTACGGCGGCACTTTCCTCTGCAGAGGCAAAGCTTCATGACAGCCAGAGCTTTCAGGAGCTGGTCCGCAGCAGCATGGATCTGTTTGATCAGATGGATCTGGACGGATATGCTGTCATTCTGGACCGGAGAGTTCAGAAACTGGAAGAGAAGAACGAGCTGAATACGGATGGATATGAGCTTTCTTGTCTGGAAACGGCAGGCTGCAGAATGGACGGGATGCGCAGAGAGCATATCCCGAATGTGAAAATCCGGGATGAAGTTCTGAATGCACCGGCGGGAACCCTGCATCTGATGTTTCCCTTCCATATTGACCAGTATGCGGCTGGAATTTTTATTCTGAAGAACCCAAGATTTCTGATCGACCGACAGGATCTGTACGAGATCATTGAGCTGATCCTCAGGGAGGCGTCCAACCGGTATGCAAATCTTCGGTTGAGGTCGGCATTGAACCATCTGGAGAAGATTTATAACCGGGATCAGCTGACCGGAGTTTATGCACGAACTGCTTATCAGAAGGTGATTGCACCGTCGTTTCAGAGGTGGCGCCGGAAGGAGGGCGTCGCTGTCATGTTTCTTGATGCAGACCGCTTCAAGGAGATAAATGACCGGTTTGGACACAGCTACGGAGATTATGTACTGAAGGAAATTGCAAAGATCGTGGTGGAAAGCCTGCCTGCTGAGGCAGTGGTCTGCCGCTTTGGAGGAGATGAATTCCTTGCGCTTTATCCCTGTGGGACCCAGGAAGCAGCTCTTGCGTTCCGTACGAAGATCGAGCAGGGACTTTTGGAGAAGTCCATTCAGACCAGCATCGGGATCGCTGTTTATGCCGGGACAGAGGATGAATGCAATGAGAACATCACGCTGGAAGAACTGGTAAAAATGGCGGATGCCAATATGTATCGGATCAAGGAGGATCATCACAGTCAGAAATAATCCCTGCGGAGAAAAAAGCAAGATAGAGATGAATCCGAGCGGAAGAAATAATCCCTGCGGTGAAAAAAGCAAGCTGGGGATAAAGCCGGGCGGTCGCAGTAATCCCTGCAGTGAAAAAGAGCAAGATAGAGATGAAGCCGGGCGGAAGAAATCATCCCTGCGGTACAAAAAAGCAAGCTGGGGATGAAGCCGGGCGGCGGAAATCATCCCTGCGGAGAAAAAGAGCAAGATAAGGATGAATCCGGGCGGTCGCAATAATCCCTGTGGAGAAAAAGAGCAAGATAAGGATGAATCCGAGCGGTCGCAATAATCCCTGTGGCACAAAAAAGCAAGCTGGGGATGAAGCCGGGCGGTCGCAATAATCCCTGCGGAAGAAAAGAGCAAGATAGAGATGAATCCGGGCGGAAGAAGTAATCCCTGTGGAGAAAAAGAGCAAGATAGAGATGAATCCGGGCGGAAGAAATAATCCCTGCGGCACAAAAAAGCAAGCTGGGGATGAATCCGGGCGGAAGAAGTAATCCCTGCAGCACAAAAGAGCAAGATAGAGATGCATCTGAGCGGAAGAAATAATCCCTGCGGAAGAAAAAGCAAGCGAGAGATGAATAAGAATAGATACGAAAAAGCCGCGTCCCTCTGGACGCGGCTTTTCCGTGAAAAAAGAATAGAGAATATGTATAGTGAAGCGGTCCCGCGGAAGAACCGCCTTACTACCGTACTCGTTGTTGCCCGATGGCAACAACTCCTACTGCGAGCAAGCACAGCATGTGCTTGCTCGGTTGGCGGAGAATTCGCCTTCGCGAAATTCTCCACCGACACTTGAATCTGCCTGATGGCAGATTCTCCTACTTAGAGCGGGAAACTTCGTTTCCACGCTCTCGGCATTGGAGAATTCGCCTGCGCGAAATTCCCGCTCGCGGCGCCGAAGAATTTCGTTTATTCTCCGGAGGCACCGTAGTTGGAGAGCACTCTTGCGGAAGGGTCGTTGACGTTGCAGCCTTCCCAGCTCTTGTTCGGCATCCAGAAATCAGGAATCATCTGGCTCTGGCCGGGGTAGTACTTCTCGAACAGCTCACGGTAGAGAAGAGACTCTTTCGTGAACGGAGTGCAGTGTGTGTATTTGCGGCGTTTTTCCTCATATTCTTCGTCGGTGTAGAGGGATTCCGCATATTCAATCAGATCATTCCGGAGGGAGTGTCCGACGGCGTCGGAGAAGGCCGCTTTTTCACGCATCAGAATGGATTCGGGAATCAGCTCATCCTTTTCAAAAGCATGACGAACCAGATATTTGCCGATTCCGTATTTGTTGAGCTTCTTTTCCGGATCGATGTGCATGACATAGTCCACGAAATCCAGATCGCCGAAGGGAACCCGGGCTTCCAGAGAGTTGACGGAGATGCAACGGTCTGCGCGGAGCACATCATAGACATTGATTTCGCGGATTCGTTTCTCGGCTTCCTTCTGGAAGGCGTCTGCACTCGGGGCAAAATCGGTATATTTGTAGCCAAACAGCTCGTCGGAGATTTCACCGGTCAGGATGACGCGGATGTCGGTGTTCTCGTGAATCCACTTGCAGACAAGATACATGCCGATGGAAGCGCGGATGGTAGTAATGTCAAAGGTTCCAAGTGCGGCGACAACCGGCTCAAGAGCATGGATTACATCGTCACGTGTGATGATGACCTCGTGATGATTGGAATGAATGTACTCCGCAACCTGTCTCGCATATTTCAGATCGATGGCATCGATGTCCATGCCGATGGAGAAGGTCTCCAGAGGCTTGTCCATCAGCTTTGCGGCAGCGCCGCAGACAAGGGAGGAATCAAGGCCGCCGGAGAGCAGGTAGCCGACCGGAGCATCGGCATCGAGACGCTTCTCAATACCGCGCATCAGCTTGTCATGAATGTTCGTGCAAATCGTATCCAGGTCATCTTGACTATAGTAGTCAAGATCGGTCATGTCACGATAAGTATGGAAGGAACCGTCCTTATAATAGCAGCCGGGAGGGAACGGAAGGATCTTGTCGCACAGCTCGATCAGGTTCTTCGGCTCCGAAGCAAAGACGATGACGCCTTTTTTGTCATAGCCGTAATACAGAGGGCGGATTCCGATCGGGTCGCGGGCGGCGATGTACTCACCGGTGCGGCCGTCAAACAGGATCAGCGCATATTCCGCATCCAGAAGGCGGAACATATCTACGCCGTACTCTTCATATAAAGGAAGAAGGATCTCGCAGTCACTGTCGGAAACAAAAGTATAGCCGCGTCCCTTCAGGTACTCTTTCATCGGGCGGAATCCGTAAATTTCGCCGTTGCAGACAACATAGCTACCATCTCTTTCGAAGGGCTGCATTCCCTCCGGCGTCAGTCCCATAATGGAAAGACGATTGAAACCGAGAAATCCCTTTCCGGTATCAATAAGTCTGGAATCGTCGGGGCCCCTGGAAATGGTCTTGGCCAGAGCCGCGGCAGCATCTTCTTTCCGCGCGGATGCACCGCAGTAACCTAAAATTGAGCACATAACATATTCTCCTTCTGAAATTATTCAAAATAAAAAGAAGCGGCAAAGAGCTCGTTCTCACCGCATCCGGATCCTTTCTGTGACGGAGCCGGCTTCCATATATATGGAAGGTGAGTACGCGACCTCTTTGTCGCTTCTTAATATCCCGCATTATTGCGCTGCGGAAAATAATTGTCAAGAGAAAGTCTCACAAAGAAAACAGAAAGATCTGCGTATAAAAGGACAAAATGCAGAAGGATGTATTTTTGTATACAATCAGAAAGAAAAAGTGTTGACATGAAAAAAGCAATGTGATAAACCTACGTCCATAAAGCAAAGGCGCTTTGAGAGACAGAGAAACTGTCTTTCAAGGCGCTTTTTTGTTTTCCGTGATTTCGGAAAGCATGGCAAAAGCATGACAAAAGAATGTGACAAAAGAATCATGAATGTCATGACAAAAGGAAATCGCGGATGGCATGAAAGAAAAAGGAGGATAGAGAATGGAAACAATGGGATCAATTCCTGAAATCTACGGAAGTCTCGTCTTCGGAGATCAGGTAATGAAGGAACGTCTGCCGAAGGACATCTACCGGGCAGTTCATAAGAGCATTAAGAATGGAAGCCATCTGGAGCTGGACGTTGCGAATACTGTCGCAGCAGTTATGAAGAACTGGGCGATTGAACGCGGCGCAACGCATTTCACTCACTGGTTCCAGCCGATGACCGGACTTACGGCAGAAAAGCACGACAGCTTTATTTCGCCGACTCCGGATGGAAAGGTCATCATGGAGTTCTCCGGAAAAGAGCTGGTAAAGGGTGAGCCCGATGCTTCCTCCTTCCCTTCCGGCGGTCTTCGCGCTACTTTTGAGGCAAGAGGCTATACTGCCTGGGATCCGTCCTCACCGGCATTTATCAAGGACGGAACGCTCTACATCCCGACCGCCTTCTGCTCCTACGGCGGACAGGCACTGGATAAGAAGACACCGCTTCTTCGCTCCATGGAGGCGCTCTCCACAGAGGCAGTCAAGGTGCTGCACCTTCTGGGCAACGAAGAGGTGACACATGTAGATACCACAGTAGGATCCGAGCAGGAGTATTTCCTGATCGACAAGGATATGTACCTCAAGCGTAAGGATCTGCTTCTGACCGGCCGCACACTGATCGGTGCACCGGCTCCGAAGGGACAGGAGATGGAGGATCACTATTTCGGTGTTCTGAAGCCGAAGGTCTCCGAATATATGCACGACCTGGATCAGGAGCTCTGGAAGCTCGGCGTTCCCGCCAAGACCAAGCACAACGAGGTTGCTCCCAGCCAGCATGAGCTTGCACCTGTTTTTGAGACGGCCAATATCGCCGTGGATCACAACCAGCTGACCATGGAGATGATGAAGAAGGTTGCGGACAAGCACAACTACGCATGCCTTCTGCATGAGAAGCCGTTTGACGGAGTCAACGGCTCCGGCAAGCACAACAACTGGTCGATCATCACCGATACCGGCGAGAACCTTCTGGATCCCGGCAAAACACCTGCTGAGAACATTCAGTTCCTGGTCTTCCTTCTGGCAACCATCGCAGCAGTGGATGAGTATGCAGACCTGATGAGAGTCAGTGTTGCAACGGCAGGAAACGATCATCGTCTGGGCGCAAACGAGGCGCCGCCGGCTGTCATTTCCGTCTTTGTCGGCGATGAGCTGGCAGAAGTTCTGAAGTCGATTGATGAGGGAACTGCCTTCAAGGGAACCGGAAAGAGCTCGATGAGCCTTGGGAGCGCAGTCCTTCCTCACATCATGAAGGATACGACCGATCGCAACCGCACATCGCCGTTTGCCTTCACCGGAAATAAGTTTGAATTCCGTATGCCGGGCTCTTCCCTGTCGGTTGCAGACCCGAACATCGTCCTGAACACGGCAGTAGCGGAGAAGCTTGCTGAGATCTATGACGCTCTGAAGGACGTTAAGAAGAGAGAGATGGGAGATGAGGTCAAGAAGCTCTTAAAGAAGCTTTTGGATGCCCACAAGAAGGTTCTGTTCAATGGCAACGGCTACACAGATGAGTGGCTTGAGGAAGCAAAGAAGAGAGGCCTTGACAATCTGAAGTCTCTTCCGGACGCAATGCCGAGACTGGTTTCCGACAAAGCAGTTGCGCTGTTTACCAAGCATAAGGTCTTCACGGAGGAGGAGCTTCAGTCCAGATACGAAATCTTCCTGGAGAACTACTCCAAGACCATTCACATTGAATCGCTGACGATGCAGGAAATGGTTCGCAAGGACTTCACAAGCGGTCTTGTCAGCTACATGAAGGATGTCACGAACGAAGCTCTGAAGAAGAAGCAGCTTCTTCCTCAGCTGAAGTGCACCTACGAGGACGAGATCATCACAACTCTGGATGAAACCTCTGAGAAGATCAGCAAGTCTCTGGACAAGCTGAGCAAGGATACCCAGAAGGCCGAGAAGGAAACGGACGAGCTGAAGGCTGCGAAGTTCTACCATGAAACCATTCTGGCAGATATGGATGCGCTCCGCTCCTCCGTTGATAAGGCAGAAGCAATCATTCCGGATGGCTATCTTCCTTATCCGACCTACGGAGAGATGCTGTTCTCGCTTCGCTGATAAATTCATAAAAGGCGGTCCCGGTTCGGTCATAAAAACCGGGACTTGCTGTACAGGAAGCCAAGGAAGGGCGATGGCAATTCCTGATCCGGGATAAACGGACCAGGAATTGTTGCTGTACTGAAAAGCACAGACACAATATTCACCGGCACAACAAGTAAAGAGAATGAGAGAATATGAAAACATTACAGGAATCACAGGTAAGCCGAATGTATGAAGGACTGCAGGAAGAGCACGATGCCTGCGGAATCGGAACCATTGTCAACATCGACGGCCATCAGGATTATCAGGTTCTGGACGATGCACTTCATATCGTTGAGAAGCTGGAGCACCGCGCCGGCAAGGACGCAACCGGAAAGGTTGGCGACGGCGTCGGTATTCTGACCCAGATCAGCCATAAGTTCTTCAGAAAGGCAGCGGCAGCAGCCGGAATTACGCTTGGCGGAGAGCGTGAGTATGGCGTCGGAATGTTCTTTTTTCCGAATGACAGCTTAAAGCGCACCTTCGCGATGCGAATGCTGGAGGTCATCACCAGAAAGGACGGATTGGAGTTCCTCGGCTGGAGAAAGGTACCGGTTCATCCGGAAATTCTGGGTGATCTGGCAAAGGACTCGATGCCCTGCATCATGCAGTGCTTTATCGGGAAGCCCGAGGATGTGGAAAAGGGAATCGAATTCGACCGGAGACTTTATGTGGTCCGCCGCGAGTTTGAACAGAGCAGTGAGGATACCTACATCTGCTCCTTATCCTCCAGAACCATCGTTTACAAGGGCATGTTCCTTGTCATGCAGCTTCGGAAGTTCTACGACGATCTGCAGGATCGGGATTATGAAACCGCGATTGCCATTGTGCACTCCCGGTTCTCCACCAACACAACACCATCCTGGAACCGCGCACATCCGTACCGTATGATCGCGCATAACGGCGAGATCAATACCATCCGCGGCAACAGCGACCGTATGCTGGCCCGTGAAGAGACCATGTCCTCGCCGGTCATGGAGAAGGATATTGATAAGATTTTCCCGGTCATTGCGGAGAAGGGATCCGACTCTGCAATGCTGGACAACACGCTGGAATTCCTGTACATGAACGGGATGCCGCTTCCGCTTGCCATGATGGTAATCATACCGGAGCCGTGGAAGAACAACCGCTTCATGGAGCAGGACAAAAAAGATTTCTACCACTACTATGCAACAATGATGGAGCCCTGGGATGGACCCGCGGCAATCCTGTTCTCCGATGGTGATGTGGTGGGCGCGACCCTGGACCGCAACGGACTTCGTCCCTCCCGTTACTACATCACAGATGACAACCGTCTGATTCTGGCCTCAGAGGTCGGCGTTCTCGACATTGCACCGCAGCATATCGTGAAGAAGTCGCGCCTGGAGCCGGGCCGTATCCTTCTTGTGGATACGAAGCAGAAAAAGATCATTTCGGACGAGGAGTGCAAGAGCCTTTATGCAGGTCGTGAGCCGTACGGTGAGTGGCTGGACGGCAACCTGCTGCATCTGTCCGGACTTGCCATCCCGAACAAAAAAATACCGACTCACGATCAGGAGCTTCGCGACAAGCTCTATAAGGTTTTCGGTTACACCTACGAGGACGTGCGGGATGACATTCTCCCGATGGCAGAAAACGGCGTGGAGCCCACGGCCTCGATGGGACATGATGTTCCGCTTGCCGTGCTTTCCAGACAGCACCAGCTGCTGTTCAATTATTTCAAGCAGCTGTTTGCCCAGGTTACCAATCCCCCGATTGATTCCCTGCGTGAGAAGGTGGTCACGGATACCACGGTTTACATCGGTTCCGATGGAGACCTTCTGAATGAAAAGGCAGAGAACTGCCGCGTGCTGGAGGTCAATCATCCGATTCTGACCGGTGTGGATCTGATGAAGATCCGCTCCCTGGATCAGCCGGGCTTCCATACGGAAACCATTTCGCTTCTTTATTACAAGAACACCTCTCTGGAGCGCGCGCTGGAGCAGCTGAACATCGCTGTGGACCGTGCGGCAGCGGAAGGGAAGAACATCATAATTCTGTCGGATCGCGGCGTGGATGAGAACCATGTGCCGATGCCGTCTCTTCTTGCCGTATCCTCCGTGGAGCAGCATCTGGTCCGGACGAAGAAAAGAACAAAGGTATCCATTGTTCTGGAATCCGGAGAGCCGAGAGATGTGCACCAGATTGCAACGCTTCTTGGCTTTGGCGCCCGTGCAATCAACCCGTATCTTGCCCATGAGTGCATTGCCGAGCTGATTGACAGGGGAATTCTGGACAAGGATTATCATACGGCCATCGAGGATTACAACAAGGCGCTTCTCTCCGGTGTCGTGAAGATTGCAGCGAAAATGGGAATTTCCACCGTTCAGTCCTACCAGTCTGCGCGCATCTTTGAGGCAGTGGGGCTTTCGAAGGAGATCATCGACCGCTATTTTACCGGAACGGTTTCCAGAGTCGGCGGAATCGGTATCCGGGAAATTGAGGAGGGGGTTGCCTTCCGTCATGATCATGCCTTTGATCCGCTGGGACTTGGAACGGATACTACGCTCGACAGCGTCGGCTTCCATTATTTAAGAAGCGGCAAGGACAAGGAGGACCATCTTTACAATCCGGAGACCATCATCAATCTGCAGCAGGCAGTCCGGAAGGGTGACTATGCGCAGTTCAAGACATATACCGGAATGGTGGATGACAGCAAGCGCCCGCACACGCTTCGCGGTCTGATGGATTTTGTCCCGCAGAATCCTCCGGTTCCGATCGAAGAGGTGGAGCCGGTTGAGGAAATCGTAAAGCGTTTCAAAACAGGTGCGATGTCCTACGGCTCAATTTCGCAGGAAGCGCATGAGACGATGGCAATCGCCATGAACCGCCTTGGCGGAAAGTCCAATACCGGCGAGGGCGGTGAGGATCCGTCAAGATTCGGAACCGAGCGGAATTCTGCCATCAAGCAGGTAGCCTCCGGCCGCTTCGGAGTGACCTCGGAGTACCTCAACAGCGCCGTGGAGATCCAGATCAAAATGGCACAGGGTGCAAAGCCCGGTGAAGGCGGCCACCTTCCCGGAAAGAAGGTTTATCCGTGGGTTGCAAGAACCCGTTATTCCACGCCCGGCGTTTCTCTGATTTCGCCGCCGCCGCACCATGACATTTATTCGATCGAGGATCTGGCACAGCTGATCTATGATCTGAAGAATGCAAACCGATACGCAAGAATTGCCGTGAAGCTGGTTTCGGAAGCAGGAGTCGGCACGATTGCAAGCGGCGTGGCAAAGGCAGGTGCCCAGGTCATTCTGATTTCCGGCTATGACGGAGGAACGGGAGCAGCTCCGGTTTCGTCCATTCACAATGCCGGCCTTCCGTGGGAGCTCGGCGTTGCGGAAGCACATCAGTCCCTCCTGCAGAATGGTCTTCGCGACCGCGTCTGCATTGAGACGGACGGCAAGCTTATGAGCGGCCGGGATGTCGCAATCGCTGCCCTCCTTGGAGCGGAGGAATTCGGCTTTGCGACGGCACCGCTTGTCTGCATGGGCTGCATGATGATGCGCGTGTGCAGCAAGGATACCTGCCCTGTCGGCATTGCAACGCAGAATGAAGTGCTGCGCAGACGTTTTGCCGGAAAGCCGGAATACGTCATGAACTTCATGCGGTTCATTGCGGAGGAGCTTCGTGAGATCATGGCTTCCCTTGGCTTCCGAAGTGTGGCGGAAATGGTTGGCCGCACCGACTGCCTGAAGAAGAAGGACAACCTGATCACAGAACGCGCAGAGGAGGTGGATCTCTCCGGAATCCTAAATCCTTCCTACGCACATGCGGAGCATTCGCATTTTGACAGGGAGCACATTTATGACTTCCATCTTGAGAAAACAAAGGATGAAGCAGTTCTGCTTCCGGCCTTTACCGAGACCCTGAAGAAGGCACAGATTGAGGTACCCAAGGCGGACCCTCTGTCGGTGACAACGTATGCGGGAACCGGAAAGGGACCTGCGCTTCGCACCGAGGTGGAGAAGAAGAGCGCGGCCTCAAAGGCGGAGAAGATGGCGGTGTCACTTAAGGTGTCCAGCACAGACCGGTCCTTCGGAACCATTCTCGGATCGGACATCACCAGAGTGTTCGGCAGCAATCTTGCAGAGGATACCTTCGTGGTGAATGCGGAAGGCGGCGGCGGACAGTCCTTCGGAGCCTTTATTCCGAAGGGACTTACCATCCGGCTTACGGGTGATGCAAACGATGGCTTCGGAAAGGGACTCTCCGGCGGCAAGCTGGTTGTGGTTCCTGCCGGGAATTCTCCGTTCCGGGCATCGGAGAATATCATTGTCGGCAACGTGGCACTGTACGGAGCTACGGCAGGAAAGGCCTACATCTGCGGCATTGCCGGTGAGCGCTTCTGCGTGAGAAATTCCGGTGCGGTTGCAGTAGCGGAGGGCTGCGGCGACCATGGCCTTGAGTATATGACGGGAGGACGGGCAGTCATCCTTGGACCTACCGGCAAAAACTTCGCAGCAGGTATGTCAGGCGGAATCGCGTATGTTCTCGACCGGGATCACACGCTGTACCGCCGGATGAACAAGGATATGGATTCTCTTCAGGAAGTGACGGATAAGTATGACATTGCGGAGCTGAAGGAGATTCTGAGCGATTATGTAAAAGAGACGGGATCGAAGCTTGCGTCGGAGATTCTGGAGAACTTTGGCAGTGCGGTTTCGGATTTCAAGAAGATCGTTCCGAATGATTATCAGAAGATGCTGGCTGCAATCAGCAAATATGAGGAGCAGGGCATATCGCATGACAATGCGGTCCTGGAAGCATTTGAGGAGGTGACCGCATAATGGGCAAGCCGACTGGATTTCTGGAATTTGAACGTAAGAATAACCCGGACGTTCCGGTAGAGGAGCGTCTTACGAATTTTAAAGAGTTTCATCGTCCCCTTTCCGAGGAGGAAAGGAGAAAGCAGGGAGCGCGCTGCATGAACTGCGGCGTTCCGCTGTGCCAGTCTGCGATGAAGCTCTCCGGTATGGTGACCGGGTGTCCGCTGCATAATCTGATTCCGGAATGGAATGACCAGATCTATCACGGACATGACGAGCATGCATTTTCCCGCCTGATCAAGACGAGCAATTTTCCGGAGTTTACCGGAAGAGTATGTCCTGCACTGTGCGAGAAGGCGTGCATCAACGGTGAATACGGAGAACCGGTTACGGTTCATGACAATGAGCTTTTTGTGATTGAGACTGCATATGCAAACGGATTTATCAAGCCGAGAATCCCTGCGATCCGAAGCGGCAAGAGGGTTGCTGTCATCGGCAGCGGTCCGTCCGGACTTGCGGCAGCGGACGAGCTCAATCACAGAGGTCATCTCGTTACAGTTTATGAAAGAGAGAACCGGATCGGCGGGCTTCTCATGTACGGAATTCCGAACATGAAGCTCGATAAGAGCGTCATTTACCGCCGTCAGAAGCTGATGGAAGCAGAGGGCGTGGAATTTAAAACCGGTGTGAATGTCGGAGAGGATATCTCCGCAAAGGAGCTTCTGGATTCCTATGATGCTGTGGTTCTTGCCTGCGGCGCCAAGGAGGCACGCTCCCTTGCCGGTGCGGATCCGAACGAAATCAAGGGCATTTATTACGCAGTGGACTTCCTGACCTCCACAACCAGAAGCCTTCTGGATCAGGGACTCGATCCGGAAACCGGAACCTGGAAGAATTCGGATTCCAGAGACGTGGAGACGTTTCTGAAGGGCAAGGATTTCATCAGTGCAAAAGGTAAGAATGTGGTAGTGGTCGGCGGAGGTGATACCGGCAATGACTGCATCGGCACGGTAATCCGGCACGGCTGTAAGTCGGTGACGGCTCTGGAAATGATGCCAAAGCCCCCGGCAGAACGGGCAGAATCCAATCCCTGGCCGGAGTGGCCGAAGGTTCTGAAGACCGACTATGGCCACGAAGAGGCCATTGACCGATTCGGTCATGATCCTCGCGTCTATGAAACCACGGTCAAGGAGTTCCATACCAATAAGAAGGGGGAGCTCAAGGAGATCGTGACGGCGAAGGTCCGCTTCGAGAACCGGAAAATGGTGCTCGTCGAGGGCTCGGAGAAGACAATCCCCTGTGATCTTCTTCTGATTGCTGCCGGCTTTACCGGTGCACAGAAGTATACGGCAGCTGCCTTTGGCGTAGAGCTGACGGAGAGAAACGTTGTAAAAACGGCAGAAGATGCTTATGCAACCAATGTGCCGAAGGTCTTCACAGCCGGAGATATGCATCGCGGCCAGTCGCTTGTTGTCTGGGCGGTAGCCGAGGGAAGACACTGCGCACATGATGTCGATGAATTCCTGATGGGATATTCCAACATGCGCGAAGCATAAGAAGCGGAATCTCACAAACAGAGTGTGAAATAAAAGGAATTTTTCGTGAATTTTGAGGCTTGCACCGAATTGTATGCAAGTATACAATAACGGATATCTTAAAGAGCTGTGATGCTCTGCAGGAATTCCATCAGAAGGAATAACGTCAGCAAAGGGGCTGAGATCCGGAGTGTTTCCGGGTTTCGGCTCCTTTTTTGTCTGATCACGGACAAGTTTAATCTTTGATGATTCTTTGCAGATGAGAGCGCAGCGAGAGAGGAGAGAGAGTATGGAAATCAATGTAAGTACTGTTGCATGGGTGCTCATCGCTTCGGCGCTGATCTATTTCATGCAGGCTGGGTTTGCACTATGTGAGGCCGGTTTGACGAGGGCCAAGAACACCGGCAACATCCTGATGAAGAACATGATGGACTTCTGCATCGGAACGCCCTGCTACTGGCTGGTAGGCTTCGGCCTGATGTTCGGAAGCACAGCTCCCATTATTGGACGCCTGGATCCTTTGATTCGCGGCACCTACGATGCCACGAACAGCGTGGTTCCGCAGAGCATGCCGCTTTGGTGCTATGTCATCTTCCAGACGGTGTTCTGCGCAACGGCAGCAACCATCGTTTCCGGATCCATGGCAGAGCGGACGAATTTCAAGGCCTACTGTGTCTATTCCGCAATCATCTCCCTTCTGGTCTATCCGATCGGCGGACACTGGGCATGGGGCGGCGGCTGGCTGTCCATCCTTGGCTTCCACGATTTTGCAGGATCTGCAGTTGTTCATAACGTCGGCGGCGTGATTGCCTGCCTCGGCGCAGCAATGTTAGGACCCCGTATCGGCAAGTATGACAAAAACGGAAAGGCAAAGGCAATCCCCGGTCATAACCTGACGGCAGCAGCGCTCGGTGTATTTATTCTCTGGTTCTGCTGGTTTGGCTTCAACGGCGGCTCAACGGCAGCGATGGCTACCGCAGACGATGCCATCAATGCCTCCAATGCCTTTATGACAACGAACCTTGCTGCAGCGGTTGCAACCTGTGTCACGATGGTTTTCACCTGGGTTCGTTACGGAAAGCCTGATGTCTCCATGACACTCAACGGTGCACTGGCCGGTCTTGTGGCAATCACGGCAGGCTGCGACTGTGTAAGCCCGGTAGGTGCCTTCTTCATCGGAGTGGTCGCCGGCTTCCTGGTGGTTCTTTCCGTTGAGTTCTTCGATAACATCGCCAAAATTGATGATCCGGTCGGCGCAGTTTCTGTTCATATGGCGAACGGCATCTGGGGAACCATTGCAGTTGGTCTGTTCTCAACCGGTGCGGACGGTGTCGGAAAGGGACTGTTCTACGGCGGCGGCGTTTCCCAGCTTGGTGTACAGGTCCTTGGAATTATCGCCATCGATGCATATGTTCTTGTGGTAATGTTCATTGCCTTCAAGATCATCGACAAGACGATTGGTCTGCGTGTTCCCGCTCAGGTGGAAATTGACGGACTTGATATCCATGAGCATGGCCTTGCAAGCGCTTATTCCGGCTTTGCCATTGCGGATATTACCAACATGGATATGGACATCAATGACAACACAGATCTTGGTGAGGAGGATGTGACCAGGGCCTCTGAGGCGCAGCAGAACGCTGCCGTCAAGGTGGTGCAGGAGCCTGCACTGGTTCCTTCGTTGGATACCGGCATGCACAAGATTTCCATTATCTGCCGTCTGTCGAAGTTTGATGAACTGAAGAAGGCACTGAATGAGCTTGGTGTAACCGGCATGACCATGACGCAGGTGATGGGCTGCGGCATTCAGAAGGGCTCTAACGAACGCTATCGCGGTGCAATTGTGGATTCCACTCTTCTTCCGAAGGTAAAGGTTGAGGTGATCGTTTCCAAGATTCCGGTAGAAAAGGTCATCGCGGCAGCGAAGAAGACTCTGTATACTGGTCACATCGGAGATGGCAAGATCTTTGTCTACAACGTAGCGAAGGTCGTCAAGGTCCGCACCGGCGAAGAGGATTTCGCGGCACTTCAGGACGTGGAATAATTTACGGAATTACATTTCATATGGAATCTTATCGGATTGCTGCCGGAGTGGCTCCGGCAGCGCCGATATCTTTCATAAAGGGCAGCTGCGCAAACCTTCCTCCGCGTGGCTGCCCTTCCTTTGTGTGCGATGTGAGCGGATATCACAAATTTCATGAAAAAAGTTCTTTACAGGAAAAGGATACCGGGTGTATCCTTGCAACATATTTTTGTGATATGCAGGTGACAAGGGCGTCAGCTGAAACGGAGGGATTTGTTTCAGGGATCTTTGTCACCTTTTTTGTATTCACCCGGCCGGTAAGGAAAGTGCAGCGGACCTTTCCCTGCGAGGATGACCGGAGAGAAACCTTTGAAGGAGCATTCCTGTAATTCATTAAACGCGCCAATTGAATAAAACGAAACCTC
>ERZ1034680.297-NODE-297-length-28643-cov-15.239156_pt1 | contig 28643 bp, 18 predicted proteins | sample MGYA00520639_ERZ1034680 | MGnify/ENA primary metagenome ERZ1034680 (study PRJEB33766, sample SAMN09781760) | gut metagenome | biome: gut microbiome | host: Homo sapiens | place: Madagascar | study: EMG produced TPA metagenomics assembly of the PRJNA485056 data...
GACAAGGAACTGGAGGCTTACAACTTCCATCAAGGCCACATCAACCGTCTGAACGAGGAGATTGACGTGCTCAAAGCCGAGATGGAGACGAACCAAACCTATCTCGACAATGTGCGCACGGCCGCCCGCATAGCCTCCGCATCGGCCGAGGAGCTGCAGCAAGTCATCAACGAGTCAGACCGCGCCTGCTCCGAACTGTACACCGACCTCGACGAGATGATAACCCTTTCGGGCTGGTTTGCAGAGTGGAAGAACAATTCCGACGGGCTGCGTCTGCGCTTGACCAACCTGCATGCCGACTGGAACAACACGTGCAAGATGCTCGACGAGGCTGAGCGCCAGCAAACGTTGCTGCATGAGGAGATAAAGAATGCTGAGGCCAATGTGGCCGAAGAGCAGCGCCATGTGGCGGCATGCCGCGAGAGCCGCGATGCCACACGCGAGGCGCTGGGCGAAAAAAACGAGGAGCTGCGCCGCCTCATGCCCGACACCACGCCCCAAAAGGTGGCCGAGGCGCTTGAGGCCGAAATAGCTGCCACACGTGCCGCCGAGGGCCGCGTGCGCAAGGCTTGCGAGGAGGTGAAAGGCACCTTGCGCCAGCTCGAGGGACACCGCGACAATTTGCTGAAGACGCGCCTCGACAGCCAGGCCGAGCAGCAAAAGCAGCAGCAGGAGCTCGACCTCATGATACTGCGCTTTAACGGCACCCACTCGCCGGTGCAGTTTGCCGAGCTCGACAGCATATTCACCGACACCACCGACTGGAAAGCCCTGCGCCAGCAGCTCAGCACCTTGAGCAATGCCCGCCTCGTGGCCGACAACAACCTGCAACAGGCCCGCAAAGTCCTGCAAGCTCTGCAAGGCGATGCCGCCCGTCCGGCCACCGTGCCCCTTGCCCCTGCCGCCGATGAGGCTGAGGCAGAGCAGCCCGCCGATGGCAGCCGTGCCTACTATGCCGCCTTGCAGCACACGCTCGAGCAGACACTCGACGACGCCCGCAAGCGCTTGGCCGACCTTGCCGCCCAACTCTCTGAGGTGAACGCCCGCCTGTTGGCGCACCGCGACAGCAGCGAGCGTGCCGAGGCCATGCAGCAGCGTCTTGATGCCGCCCAGACCGATGCACGCGAGTGGGCAAGACTCAACGCCATGTTTGGTTCGGCCGACGGCAAGAAGTTCCGCACCATGGCCCAGAGCTACACCTTTGGCTATCTTGTGGCCCATGCCAACCGCCACCTGCAGCAACTCTCGCCCCGCTATGAGTTGCGCAACATACCCGGCACCCTCACGCTCGAGATAATCGACCACGACATGTTCGACGAGCACCGCTATGTCACCTCCCTCTCGGGTGGCGAAACCTTTGTGGTGTCGTTAGCCCTTGCCTTGGGGCTTGCCTCGTTGTCGGGCTCGGGCCTGGTGATAGGTTCGCTCTTCATTGACGAGGGTTTTGGCAATCTCGACCGCGAGTCGCTCGACCTTGTGATGCTTGCGCTCTCCAACCTCGAGAACACCCAGGGCCGCAAGGTGGGCGTGATAAGCCACACCGAGCAGATACGTTCGCAAATACAGCCACAGGTTGTGTTGTGCCGCCGGCCGGGGGGCAGTAGCTACATGATTGATGTCCGCTGACGCGGCATGTGCTAATATGTCAATATGCTAATGGGCTGACGCCGTAGCGTGACTTGGCAGCCGCTAACGCGGAAAACAAAAGAACATAAGGACATAAGAACAAAAGGGCTGACGCCGTAGTATTACTAAGTAGTAACGCTACGGCGTCAGCCCTTATGTTCTTGAGGCCACCCGGACGTCAGTCCGTGGCCTTCAGCCGCGCAGCGGCCTTATGTTCTTATGCTCTTATGTCCTTATGTTTACCGCGTTAGCGGTTGCCAAGCCACGCTACGGCGTCAGCTACATTAGCACATTATCAGCCCACCTGGCTACCGGCCACCACCTTGCGGTCAACCGTCACCACCGAGAGCGAGTCGTCAAAGTTGACGGCCGACAAAATCATGCCCTGGCTCTCGATACCATTGATAGTGCGTGGAGCCAAGTTAGCCACAAAGCAAACCTGCTTGCCCACCAAGTCCTCAGGCTGGTAGTACTGCGCAATACCGCTCACGATAGTGCGGTTCTCGGCACCGTCGGCAATCTCAAACTTCAGCAGCTTCTTGCTCTTCTTCACCTTCTCGCACGAAAGCACAGTGCCCACGCGCACATCAAGCTTTTCAAACTGCTCGAAGGGGATATTCTCCTTCACCGGTGCAGCCTTAAAGTTAGCCGCCTCGTTAGCCTTCTTAGTGTCGAGCAATTTTTGCACCTGAGCCTCCACCACGCTGTCCTCAATCTTTTCAAACAGCAAGGCCGGTTCGCCAAGCACGTGTCCCTCGGGCAGCAAGTCAGTAGCCCCCAGGCGGTCCCATTGCGCCTCGTCGATGTGCAACATCTGACGCAGTTTCTCGCTCGAGAAGGGCAAGAACGGTTCAAAAGCAATAGCCAGGTTAGCCACAAGCTGCAACGACAAGTTAAGCACCGTCTTCACACGCTCGGGGTCAGTCTTGATCACCTTCCAAGGCTCAGAGTCAGCTAGATACTTGTTGCCGATGCGGGCAAGGTTCATAGCCTCCTTCTGCGCATCGCGGAAGCGGAAACCCTCAATCAGGCGCTCCACCTCAGCCTTCACGTCCTTAAATTCCTCAATAGTCTGGCGGTCGTAGTCAGTCAGTTCGCCAGCAGCCGGCACCACCCCGTTGTAGTACTTCTTGGTAAGTTGCAGCGCACGGTTCACAAAGTTGCCGTACACAGCCACCAGCTCGTTGTTGTTGCGAGCCTGGAAGTCCTTCCACGTAAAGTTGTTATCCTTCGTTTCGGGCGCATTTGCTGTAAGCACATAGCGTAGCACGTCCTGTTTGCCGGGCAAGTCCTTCAAGTACTCATCGAGCCACACCGCCCAGTTGCGCGAGGTCGAAATCTTGTCGTCCTCAAGGTTAAGGAACTCGTTGGCAGGCACATTGTCGGGCAGAATGTATGAGCCTTCAGCCTTCAGCATGGCCGGGAACACGATGCAGTGGAACACGATGTTGTCCTTGCCAATAAAGTGGATAAGGCGTGTGTCGTCGCTCTTCCACCACTTCTCCCAGTCGTTGGGCAGCAGTTCCTTGGTGTTGCTGATGTAGCCAATGGGCGCGTCGAACCACACATAAAGCACCTTGCCATCAGCCCCCTCAACCGGCACCGGAATGCCCCAGTCAAGGTCGCGGCTCACGGCGCGCGGTTTCAGTCCCATGTCAAACCAGCTCTTACACTGTCCCATCACATTGCTGCGCCACTCCTTGTGCTGCTCCGTAATCCACGGCTCGAGCCACTTTTGGTGCTTGTCGAGCGGCAAGTACCAGTGTTTGGTTTTGCGCAGCACCGGTTTCGACCCGCTCACGGTAGAGCGCGGGTTAATCAGTTCGGTAGGCGAGAGCGCCGTGCCACACTTTTCGCATTGGTCGCCATAAGCCCCCTCAGCGTGGCAGTGCGGACATTCGCCCGTAATGTATCGGTCGGCCAGGAAGGTGTGCGCCTCCTCGTCGTAGTACTGTTCGCTCTCCTGCTCCACAAACTCGCCCTTGTCGTAGAGTTTGCGGAAAAAGTCCGAAGCCGTCTTTTTGTGCACCTCCGAGGTGGTGCGTCCGAACACGTCGAACGAGATGCCGAAGCCCTCAAACGACTCGCGTATAATCTTGTTGTAGCGGTCAACCACCTCCTGCGGTGTGCAGCCCTCCTTGCGGGCGCGTATGGTGACGGGCACGCCATGCTCGTCGCTACCGCAGACAAACAGCACGTCACGTTTCTTCAGGCGCAAGTAGCGCACATAAATGTCGGCAGGCACATACACCCCGGCCAGGTGGCCGATGTGCACACCGCCATTAGCGTATGGCAAGGCGGCGGTAACCAGCGTACGGTTAAATTTCTTTTCCATTATATCTTGTTATATTATATATGCGTGTAAAACTTTGTGCAAAATTACTGCAAAGTGAGAGATATGCAAAATAAGTGGGCTGTAAAGTCCACTTATTTTCATATCCGAACTGCCGCGTAATTTATCCAAAATTACTGCAAAGTGAGAGATATGCAAAATAAGTGGGCCTTTATCTGCTTACAAAACAGACTTTTTAGCGAGACCCTTTTGGGGAATTTTTAAGTTGCTTGAAACGCGCTGCAAAAAACGCAAGCACTAATGGGGGCGACGCGTCCCGCGTCGGGAAAATGCCATGTCCTTGTCCCAAATAAAGGTTCTCAGACAGTACTAATGCACTTTTGTCTGTGAGCTTTTGCCTTGATGCCCGACGCGGGACGCGTCGCCCCCATTAGAGGTAGCGTTGGGTGCTTTGAACACCCTGACTGTAAGGGCACAGGTGCGGGCAAAACGGCTGTCCTTTAACAAAAAGAGGGCAAAAGCCCTGTCTTTCAAAAAAATCGCGTATATTTGCACGTTCAAAGGCGTGCCGTTAGGAGTAATTGTGCCCATGCGCGACTTGACGGACTGGAAAAACAATAAATAAAAATAATAATTACACAATCACACACTAATGCAAAACAAAGGATTTGTTAAAGTAATTGCAGTGCTGCTATCCTTGATTTGCCTCATGTACCTCAGCTTCTCGTACCCCACTCACAAGTACGAGGCCAAAGCCGAGCAAATGACGGCACAGGGCAAGGACGGCGCCGCCTACCTTGACTCCATGCGTAACGAGACCGTATGGCTCGGCAAGACACTCAAGGACTGCGAGGCATTGCAAATCGGCCTGGGTCTCGACCTCAAGGGCGGTATGAACGTAGTGCTTGAGGTGAGCGTGCCCGACGTGGTGAAGAACCTCGCCGGCGAGAGCGCCAACGACCCCAAGTTTAAGGAAGCCTACAGCAAGGCAGTGGCTCAGGCCAAGAAGGGCGATATCGACTTTGTCGACGCCTTCGTGAGCGCCTACCAGCAGCTTAACGGCACGAACAAGCTTGGCGGCATATTCGCCTCAAAGCTTGGCGAGAAGAACATCTCGTACAACTCGAGCGATGCCGACGTGAAGAAGGTGCTCAACGAGGAGGTGAATGCAGCCGTTGAAAACTCCAACAAGGTGGTACGCTCGCGTATCGACCGTTTTGGTGTGGCACAGCCCAACATTCAAATCCTGCGCGGTAAGGGCCAGATAGGCCAGATTATGGTAGAAATGCCGGGTATCAAGGAACCCGAGCGTGTGCGCAAGCTCCTTCAGGGTAGCGCCAACCTCGAGTTCTGGGAGACTTACACCCTTGGCGAGACCATGTCGTCGCTCACAGCCCTCGACAAGCGTCTGGCCGGTGCCGATGCCAAGGACTCTGCCGCTGCCGAACAGCACCCCCTCTTTAGCAAGCTCATCATGATGCAGGGCATGCAGCCCACCAACTGTGTGGTAGGTTATGCCATTGCCAAGGATACAGCCGCCATCAACGCCATGGTCAACAGCGAGGCCGCCAAGAGCATTCTGCCCGCCGACCTCAAGCTGGCTTGGGGTGTGAAGAACGCCAGCGGCATGAAGGCCAATGTGTTCGAGCTTTATGCGCTGCGTGCCAACAACGGCCTGCCCTCAATGCAGGGCGACGTGATAGCCGACGCCAAGGACGAGTTTGACCAAAACCACCGCCCCATTGTGAGCATGACCATGACCACAAGCGGTGCACGCGACTGGGCCACACTCACCAAGAAGAACCTCAAGAAGTGCGTGGCCATCGTGCTCGACGGCTACGTGTACAGCGCCCCTGTGGTGCAGAACGAGATAACCGGTGGCAACTCACAGATTTCGGGTAACTTCACTACTGACGATACCCGCGACCTTGCCAACGTGCTCAAGAGCGGTAAGATGCCCGCCCCCACCAAGATTGTACAGGAGGAGACAGTAGGCCCGAGCCTCGGTGCCGCCTCTATCCAGGCAGGTTTCACCGCTTGTGTGGTAGCCTTTGTGCTCTTGATGGTGTTCATGTGCTGCTTCTACGGCTTTATTCCGGGTATGGTGGCCAACGTGGCATTGATTCTCAACTTCTTCTTCACCTTTGGTATCCTCACCTCGTTCCAGGCTGCCCTCACCATGAGCGGTATTGCCGGTATGGTGCTCTCGCTCGGTATGGCGGTTGATGCCAACGTGCTTATTTACGAGCGTACCAAGGAGGAACTCAAGGCTGGCAAGGGCATCAAGACTGCCTTGGCCGAGGGTTATGGCAATGCCTTCTCAGCCATCTTCGACTCCAACCTTACCTCAATCATTACAGCCGTAATTCTTTACAACTTCGGTACAGGTCCTATCCGTGGTTTTGCCATGACACTGGGCATTGGTATTGTATGTTCGTTCTTTACCGCCGTATGGGTGAGCCGTATTGTGTTTGAGCACTTCCTCAACAAGGACAAGTGGCTTGGCCTTACCTTCACCACTGGCCTTTCAAAGAACTTCTTGAGCAACGCCAACGTCAACTTTATGAAGATGGGCCGCCGCTCAATCTACGTGTTCATCATTGGTGCCGTTATCGCTATCGGCTTCCTGGCCACCCGTGGTCTGTCGAGCGGTATCGACTTTACCGGTGGTCGCAACTACGTGATAGAGTTTGAGCAGAAGGGTGTAACCCCCGAACAGGTGCAGAAGGCTGTGGCAGCCAAGGTTAATGCCAAGGACCCCAACGCCAGCGTGAGTGCCATTGCCATTACTACCACGAGCAATGCTGCTGTGCGTCTGTCAACCAACTACCGCATCGACGACGACAACGAGAGCATCGACCAGGATGTTGAGCACTTCATCTACGACGCTCTGCACGAGGCCAAGCTCATCAAGGCCGACTACAAGACGTTTATCGACCGTGACAACCACACTGGTGGTTCAATCATCTCGGCCCAGAAGGTAGGTCCTACCGTGGCCAACGACATGGTGCGCGGTGCCATTACAGCCGTGTTGCTCTCATTGGCCGCCATCTTTGTTTACATCTTGATACGTTTCCGCAACGTGGCCTTCTCGGTAGGTTCGGTAGTAGCCCTTGTGTTCGACACACTGCTTGTGGTGGGTGTCTACTCAATATGCTGGGGCTGGATAGGCTTCTCTCTCGAAGTTGACCAAACCTTTATCGGTGCCATTCTTACGGTGATAGGTTATTCTATCAACGATAAGGTGGTGGTGTTCGATCGTATGCGTGAAAATCTTCAGTTGCACCCGCGCATGAAGTACTTCGACTTGTTTAACATGTCGTTGAACAGCACGCTTACTCGTACGGTGATGACTTCGGCCACTACCTTCCTCGTGTTGTTGTGCATCTTTATCTTGGGTGGCGACAGCATTCGCTCATTCGCCTTTGCCATGATACTGGGTGTCATCTTCGGCACACTTTCATCTATTTTCCTTGCAGCGCCCATCGCTTATCGTACGCTGAGCCGCAAGCAGAAGGGTGAGGAGGAGAAGGTTTGCTAATATGATAATTTGATAATGGGCTGACGCCGTGGTGTTACTACTTGTAACACTACGGCGTCAGTTTTGTTTGCGTATTGCATCGCTCGCTTTGGCCGCTAACGCGGGGGCATAAGGGCATAAGATATAACGTTTGTGTTAGCCGCTTAGCGCGGAAAACATAAGTAACATAAGTTTACATAAGAAACACATAAGGCCGCTGCGCGGCTGTCGGCCACGGACTATCGTCCGGGTGGCCTCAAGGGACATAAGGGCTGACGCCGTAGCGTGGCTCGGCAGCCGCTAACGCGGTAAACAGAAGAACATAAGGACATAAGGACATAAGGACATAAGGGCTGACGCCGTAGCGTGGCTTGGCAGCCGCTAACGCGGGAGACATAAGAACATAAGGACAGAAGAACATAAGGCCGCTGCGCGGCTGAAGACCACGGACTAACGTCCGCGTGGTCTCAAGAACATAAGGGCTGACGCCGTAGTGTTACAAGTAGTAGCGCTACGGCGTCAGCCCTTATGTCCTTATGTTCTTATGTTCTTCTGTTTACCGCGTTAGCGGCTGCCAAGCAGCGCAACGGCGTCAGCCCATTGGCATACTGGCGCGTCCTCCCACCATGCGGTCGAGGCCGAAGGCGTCCTGCCGCAGTTGCACGTGTTGCAGCCCCTGTGCGGTAAACAAGCGGGCTGTGTCGGGGCCGTAGGCACTGTTGATTTCAACCAACAGATGGCCGCCGGGCGAGAGACTCGTCTTGGCATGACGGCACAAGGCACGGTAAAAACGCAAGGGGTCGGTGTCGGGCACAAACAAGGCCGTGTGAGGCTCGTGCTGGGTGACATGGGCCTCCATGCTGGATTGCTCATACTCGCAAATGTAGGGCGGATTGCTCACAATGATGTCGTAACACGCGGCCGCATCGGGCGGTGCCAGTATGTCGCGCAGCTCAAAGTGCACGTCGGCACCAAGCGTGCGCGCATTGCCACGTGCCACACTGAGTGCCTCGGGCGATATGTCCCAGGCCGTGACATCGGCATCGGGCAGCGCCAGTTTTAGGCTCACCGCTATGCAGCCCGAGCCTGTGCCGGCATCGAGCAGCCGCAAGGGCCGTCCCTCGGGGCGCGGCATCAGTCTTGCCACATCGGTGGCCCATGCCACAAGTTCCTCGGTTTCGGGACGCGGAATGAGCACAGCGGGCGACACGGCGAATGTGTGGCCGCAAAATGAGGCCTTGCCCAGCACATACTGCACGGGCACACCCTTGGTCAAAAGTTGGCACATATTGTTGAGGCGTGCGCGCTCATCTTCAGAAAATTGCCTAACTTTGTCGGCATAAATATCGGTACGGCTCACGCCGAATGCGTCCTCGTAGAGCATGAAGGCAATGGCGCGTGCCTCGCCCTCGCCGTAGAGTGGGGCAAGGCTTTGGCGCAGGGCTGTAAACTGGGTATCCATCAGTGTATATATTATAAGGTATATTATGCAAGTTAACGAACGATATATGCGCCGCTGCATTGAGCTGGCGCGCTACGGCCAGATGCACGCTGCACCCAACCCCATGGTGGGTGCTGTTATTGTGCATGGCGACCGCATCATAGGCGAGGGCTACCATGCCGTGTGTGGCAAGGGTCATGCCGAGGTGAATGCCATAGCCAGTGTGCGTGCTGCCGACCGTGCGCTGCTGTGCGACAGCACGATGTATGTGAGCTTGGAGCCTTGTGCCCATTATGGCAAGACGCCGCCTTGTGCCCGCTTGATAGTGAAGACGGGCATTCCGCGTGTGGTGGTGGGGTGTGTCGACCCCTTTGCCAAGGTGCAGGGCCGCGGCATAGCCATACTGCGTGAGGCTGGCGTTGAGGTGGAGGTGGGTGTGCTCGATGCTGAATGTCGTGCACTGAACCGCCGCTTTATAACGGCTCAGACTAAGCGCCGCCCTTACATTACGCTCAAATGGGCGCGTTCGGCCGATGGTTTTATCGACCGCTGGCGCGACGAGGCTGAGGGCGAGGCTGCGGCGCGCTTGTCGTCGGAGGCGTCGCTCATGCGTGTGCACCAATTGCGTGCCATGCACCAGGCCATATTGGTGGGGCATAACACGCTGCGCATGGACCGTCCGCAGCTTAATGTGCGCCATTGGGCGGGTAACCAACCGCGCAGGGTGGTGCTGGGCCGTGTGGCCGAGGGCGAACTGCCTGCGGGGTGGCTGGCTTATGCCGACATCGATACTGCGCTGGCCGAATTGTACCGCACTGAGGGGGTACAGTCGCTGTTGGTTGAGGGCGGGCAGCAGACGCTGCAGAGCTTTATTGACCAGGGGCTGTGGGACGAGGCTTATGTTGAGCTTTCGCCCGTGGTGCTTGGCAGCGGTGTGCCCGAACCGCGTATGCCGGTGGGCGTGACGCTCAATGAGGAACACTACTTCGGTGCCACTGTGTGGCATTATACTGAGTAGGGGAGGGAGGTGAGTTCTGAGTTTTGAGGTTAGGTGAGTTCTGAGTTTTGAGGTTATAAGGTTATAAAGTAACCTTTGTGAGCAGGCAGCCTACCTCTAATGGGGGCGACGCGTCCCGCGTCGGGGAAATGCGCACTATGCTCATACACTAAATACATGCTCACAGACAGCGCAAATTACATGCGAATGTTGTTGGGGCTTTGCCTTAACTACCGACGCGGGACGCGTCGCCCCCATTAGAGGTAGGGGGGCTGCTCGCTAAGGTTACTTTATAACCTTGTAACCTCAGAACTCAGAACTTTCCCAACCTCAGAACTTTCCCAACCTCAGAACTCTCCCAAGCTCAGAACTCTCTGAATATGGCGCGCATTTTCCCGACGCGGGACGCGTCGCCCCCATTAGAGGTAGGGGGTTGCTCGCGAAGGTTACTTTATAACCTTATAACCTCAGAACTCATAACCTCATAACTCCTCCAACCCTCGCACAAAGTTACAGAAAATAAATTCCAATACGTTACACTATTCATGCAAAAGATTTCACCCATCACGCGCAACCTGCTGCTAATCAATGTGCTGTGCTACCTGGTGCAGGCCGTAATGCGCACGCGCGGCATCGACCTGACCGAATGGCTCGGACTGCACTTTGCGCTGGCTGACAACTTTTATGTGTTTCAGCTGCTCACATACATGTTTCTGCATGGCAGTTTCACACATTTGTTTTTCAACATGTTCTCGCTGTGGATGTTTGGCGGACTGATAGAGCGCACTTTGGGGGCCAAACGCTTCCTTATATATTATATGGTGTGCGGCATAGGCGCCGGCATCTGTCAGGAACTGTGGCAAACGGCCGACTACTTTATTGAGGGCATGTATGCCTATGACATGGTGAATACGGGGTCGAGCCTCATGCCTATGGGGCTGTTCCTCAACCAGTGGACCACCATTGGTGCCTCGGGCGCCTGCTATGGTGTGCTGCTGGCCTTTGGTATGCTCTACCCCAATGAGCGCATCATGCTGCTACTGCCGCCCATACCGATGAAAGCCAAATATTTTGTGGCGGGCTATGCTGCCATTGAACTGATATCGGCTTACGCCTCGAACGATAATATTGCACACTTTGCCCACTTGGGCGGCATGCTGTTCGGGTGGTTCTTGCTGCGCTGGTGGCGGCGCCGTGCGCACAACCGGCAGACGGTGGGCGGCTGGCAGCGCTGGGACGACCGTGCCAAGACGCACCGCACGCTGTGGCAGCGCATCAAGCAATGGCTCGGCATGCCGCAGACGGCAGCACCGGGCAATGCGCATCACACCGCTACGCGCGAGAGCGACTATGAGTACAACATGCGCGCCAAGCGTGAGGCGGAACGCAATGAGGCGCGTATGGACGAGATACTTGACAAGGTGCGCCGCTCGGGTTACGACAGTCTGACTACCGACGAGAAGCACGAGCTCTTCAGGCTCAGTCGCAAGTGATGTATGTGCGCTTTGCTTTGCTGTCGTAATGAGCTGCAAAGTGCCTGTTCGTGCTTTAGCCCTTACAGGTAGGGCGTATATTACTGGATAGAGAATAGATGAAACAGAACTATGACTAAACTGCTCACCTTTTTGGCGTGGCTCGCGGTGCTCATTATGTGGGGCTGCGCAGCCACTGTGTATGTCAGTGCCGCCACCTATGGCAAATATATAGCTGTGGTGGGGCTTGGCTTCCCCTTTTGTGTGGCAGCGGTGCTGGCAGTGGGCATGGTGTGCCTGCTGCTCAAACCGCGGCTGGTGTGGATACCCGTGGTGGGCCTTGTGGGCTGCTTTGGCTCGGTGCGCGACTACTTTCCGGTCAATTTGAGCTCGCCCCCGCCCAAGGGCACCCTCAAGGTGATGAGTTACAACACGCTGGCCTTGGGCAATATGCGCATGTCGGACGATAGCGTGAACTATGAGGTGGTGCGCTACATCATAGACCAGCGGCCCGACATAGTGTGCCTGCAGGAGGTGTCGTTCCGCAACGACGAAGACCGCGGACGCATGACACGCTCGATGCGCCGCTATGGCTACCACTTCGAGACCATCTGGGTGGGCGAGAACCAGCTGGGCGTGATGGCCCGTATGCCCATTGCCGACAAGCGGGTGGTGTGCCACTCCAAGGGCAATGGCTTTGCCGCCTTCAGCCTTGTGCCGCGCCGTGGCGACACCATTACCGTGGTGTGTGCCCACCTGGAGTCGATGCACTTGTCGGGCGAGGAGCGCAGCGAGTATCACGAACTTGTAAAGTCGCCTACCAAAGCCGACAAGGTGCACGGCAAGTTGACGCTTGTGCGCAAGATAGCCACCGGTGGCTATGAGCGCGCCTTGCAGGCCGACACGCTGGCACAGTTTATTGACCGCTACAAGGGGCGCAAACTGATAGTGATGGGCGACTTTAACGACACGCCCATATCGTATGCCCACCACCAGGTGTGCAGCCGCCTGACCGACTGCTTCAGGGCCACGGGCAACGGCATAGGCCGCTCGTTTAACCGCGATGCCATATATGTGCGCATTGACAACATATTCTGCTCGTCGCACTTCAAACCTTATGCCATGCGCATCGACACATCGGTTTCGTGGTCGGACCACTATCCCATGGTGGGCTATCTGAAGGAGCTTGGCTCGAAGTAGCGGGGCGCTTGCGGCATGGTTGACACGCCCAGGGGGCTGTAAAGACAATTTGGGCTGATTGGTGTGCCCGTAATGTCTTTTCAGCCCCCTGGTCTGTCGTTGGCAGAGGGGTTACGTTCCCTCCGTGTTGGTTATCAATGACATTGGCGTTTTGGGGTGAAGTAATAGGTGAAACGCGTGAACTGCGGGACGCAAAGTTGTCCGAAAGTTTTCCGAAAAAAACATTTTCGATTGCTTTTTTTGTTAGAAAGTTTGCCGTATCTTTGCCTTGCAATTAAGAAATAATTCCAACACGAAGGTTCGTTGGAGACGAAGCGCGGCCCGCAATGGCGCCACGTTAGATTAGGTGCACGCGGTGTGTGTAACGCACTGATAATCAGTAGATTAACAATGTTGTGTAACACGCATTCGATGAAAAACAACAGCGTGCGCTTACGGATAACACCCTCCCTGAAAACTACTGTTAAGGCATGCCTGCCACGAGATTGACGGGTAGGGAAAGTGTTTGTCATAACGGACAACTCTGATGACGGAGTTGTGCGAAAAGTTTTCCAAAACGGATAACTTTCTGCTCCCGGCGAACCTTTAGAAAAACCTATATTCCTGCCCCATGTGTACTGACAACTTTATCATTACCAAGCGTAACGGCAAGACCGAGCCGTTGAGCATTGAGAAAATTAAATCCGCTGTGCTGAAAGCCTTTCAGTCGCGCCAAAAAGAGATAGATGCCGAGGCATTGAACCGCATCATGCAACGCCTGCGCTTTTGCAACGGCATGAGTGTGGAAGATGTGCAGAACCAGGTGGAAGTGGCCCTGATGGCCGAGCACCACTATGAGGTGGCCAAGTCGTTCATGCTCTACCGCAAGCGTCATGAGGACGACCGCGAGACGGCCGACAAGCTGCGCTTCTTGATAAACTACTGCAACTCGGCCAACCCCGCCACTGGTTCGAAGTATGACTCAAACGCCAATGTGGAGAACAAGAATATAGCCACACTCATTGGCGAACTGCCCAAACAGGGCTTTATACGATTGAACCGCCGCCTGCTGTGCGACCGCATCAAGGAGATGTATGGCAAGGAGCTGTCAGACCGCTACCTTTATTTGCTCAAGAACCACTTTATATATAAGAACGACGAGACGTCGCTGGCCAACTATTGCGCCTCGATAACGATGTACCCGTGGTTGCTCAACGGCACCAAGGACATTGGCGGTAACTCTACAGCACCGACCAACTTGAAGTCGTTCTGCGGTGGATTTGTCAACATGGTGTTCATTGTAAGTTCAATGCTCTCGGGCGCTTGCGCCACTCCGGAGTTCTTGATGTACATGAGCCACTTCCTCGAGCTGGAGTATGGCACCGACTATTATGCCCATGCCGACAAGGTGGTTGACCTGTCAGCCCGCCAGCGCACCATCGACAAGATTATTACCGACTGTTTCGAGCAGATAGTATACTCTATCAACCAGCCTACGGGTGCGCGCAACTTCCAGTCGGTGTTCTGGAACATTTCGTACTACGACAAGTATTACTTTGACAGCATATTTGGCGAGTTCCGCTTCCCCGACGGTTCGCGTCCCTCATGGCCCGCACTCGACTGGCTCCAGCGCCGCTTCATGAAGTGGTTCAACCAGGAGCGCACCAAGGCCGTGCTCACCTTCCCAGTGGAGACGATGGCGCTGCTCTCGAAGGACGGCGACGTGATGGACACGGCGTATGCCGACTTTACGTCGGAGATGTATGCCGAGGGCCACAGTTTCTTTACCTACATGAGCGACAATGCCGACTCCCTGGCCTCGTGCTGCCGTCTGCGCAACGAAATTCAGGACAATGGTTTCAGTTACACGCTCGGAGCCGGCGGTGTGTCGACTGGTTCGAAATCGGTGCTCACTGTCAACCTTAACCGCTGTGTGCAGCAGGCTACCCGCGAGGGACGCTCATACGTGGAGTATCTTGACGACGTGATAGACCTCATGCACAAGGTGCAGCTGGCTTATAACGCCAACCTCAAGGACTTGATGGACAAGGGTATGCTGCCGCTGTTCGATGCTGGCTATATCAACATCAAGCGCCAGTATCTGACCATTGGCGTGAATGGTATGGTGGAGGCTGCCGAAAGTCTTGGCATCACCATTTCAGACAACAAGGAGTATGAGGAATTTGTAGGCAACATATTGGGCCTGATTGAGGGTTACAACCGCAAGTACCGCTCAAAGGACGTGATGTTTAACTGCGAGATGATTCCGGCCGAGAATGTGGGTGTGAAGCATGCCCGCTGGGACCGCGAGGCTGGCTATTATGTGCCACGCGACTGCTACAACTCTTACTTCTACGTGGTTGAGGACCCCAATACCGACATCATTGAGAAGTTCCGCCTGCATGGCCGCCGCTTTATAGAACACCTTACGGGTGGTTCGGCCTTGCACATGAACCTTGACGAGCACTTGAGCCAGCCGCAATACCGCCAGTTGCTGCGCGTGGCTGCCAAGGAGGGTTGCAACTACTTTACGTTTAACATACCTAACACGTTGTGCAACGACTGTGGCCACATTGACAAGCACCACTTGCACAAGTGCCCCAAGTGCGGGTCAACCAACCTCGACTATCTGACCCGTATCATTGGCTACTTGAAGCGTGTGTCGAACTTCTCGCTCGACCGTCAGAAGGAGGCCGGCCGCCGCTACTACCAGAAGGTGGAGGCTTAAAGCGGGGAGGACGGCTTTAATATGAACAAGCATGGGCTGCCTGAAGCCCAATGAGCCCATAGCCCAGAGTGCCGCTCGGCTGCCTTGGACTATGGGCTCATTATCTTAACTAATGGGGACGTTTTATGTTAGCGTTTTATAGAACAGCAATAGTTCTTTAGCGCATTATCTGCACATTACTACTACTATGCTCAAATATTACAACTACGACATTGTATTTCAAGAATATCCCGACGAGGTGACCCTCGCCATCAATATGACTATGTGCCCCAACCGCTGTGTGGGTTGCCACAGTGCCTACCTGCGCGAGGACATAGGTGAGGAACTGACCCATGAGCGCCTGACGGCACTGATAGACTCGTATGACGGCACTATAACCTGTGTGGGCATACAAGGCGGCGACAACGACCCCGAGGCCGTGCTGGCCGCAGGGCGTTACATCAAGCAACATTATGAGGGCCGCTTGCGCACAGGGTGGTATTCGGGCCGCACGTGGCTGCCCGATGCCGCCACCCTTGCGGCCAGTCTGGACTATGTAAAGACTGGTCCCTATTCGGCCAAATTCGGTCCGCTCTCATCGCCCACCACCAACCAGCGCTTTTGCCGCGTTGAGGCCGACGGCACATTGACCGACATGACGCAACGCTTCAAAAAGAAGGGGGTGAATGACTGACATGACACACACCACAGAACAAGTGCAGGCTTACATGGCCCGTGTGCCCGAGAGCCTTGCGCGGTACCTTGAGGACGAGGTGCTGCCACAGTACGACCACTTTGACCCGGCCCACCAGCGCGACCATGCCCGCAGTGTGATGCAGCGCAGCATGGCCATGGGGGCGCACTATGCCGACACCGATGCGGGCATGCTGCTCACGGCGGCAGCCTGTCACGACCTTGGTCTGTGCGAGGGGCGTGCGTGTCACCACCTTGTGTCGGGGCGCATTGTGAGGGCCGACCAACGTTTGCGCCAATGGTTTGACGGGGCGCAGATTGAGGTGATAGCTGAGGCCGCCGAGGACCACCGCGCATCGGCCGATCGTGCGCCGCGCACCATTTATGGCATGATAGTGGCCGAGGCCGACCGCCTGATAGACCCCTTGGTGTCGATGCGCCGCGCGGTGCAGTATGGCTTGGCCAACTATCCGGAGCTCACGCGTGAGCAGCACTATCAGCGTATGGTTGCCCACCTGCACGAGAAATATGCCGAGGGCGGCTACTTGCATTTGTGGTTGCCCGAAAGCCCCAACGCGGCCCCGCTGGCCGAACTGCGCCGCATGATGGCTGATGAGCCGCTGATGCGCCAAACGTTTGACCTGCTGTGGCGGCAGGAGGTGCCGTAGTGCTATGGCCGCTGATGTGCACATTTGCAGATCAGTGTGTATGGCGTGCTTAGCCGCAGATCTGTTAATATTGTTGTTCGGTAAAACGTAAATATGCGAACATATTCAAGCACCAAACGCAAGCACTAACGGGGGCGACGCGTCTCGCGTCGGGAAAAATGCAATGTTCATATATTTAATAAAGGCTCACAGACAGCGCTAATTACACGCCTGTCTGTGAGCCTTTGCCTTAATGCCGCGGGACGCGTCGCCCCCATTAGTGGTTGCGTTTTGTGGGTGCGTTTTGTGGTAGCGGTATCTTTACTATACTACAAATACTTTACTTGCCGAGTATCTTACATCTTACACTAACTCGTTGCAACTCATTGACTGTCAATGCTTTACTCAGTGTAAGATGTTACAAATTCCACCTACACGCAACCTACACAACTCACATGTTGCCACACGGACAAGCACGGGAGGAAGATGTCACGGCATAGGGGAGCAGAAAGGTCTGTTGCTCCGACAAATTGTTCTGCGTCCCTATGCCGTATTATCTACTGCATACGTCCAAACCGACTGCGTGACAGGGGGTGAGGTGTGTAAGATGTATGCAGGAGTGTGTAAGATACTTTGAAATCATCTTACACTCTTGAAATCTCTGTATATCAACTTGTTACGTACAAAAAGTGTAAGATGACAGTAAAAGTACATACACTCGTTTATAGGTAGGCTGACGGGGAGAGAATAAATATAACGCTACCACTAATGGGGGCGACGCGTCTCGCGTCGGGATTTTTTAATAGCCTCGGGACGCATCGGGATTAAGGCAAAGGCTCACAAACAGACGTGTAATTAGCGCTGTTTTGTGAGCCTTTATTATTTAATGTATGAACATTGCCTTTTTCCCGCGGGACGCGTCGCCCCCATTAGAGGTTGCGTTTGGCATATTAGCACATTGCTATATTAGCACATTAGCCACACGTTACCGCATTTACGCGATAGTTTCGCCCTTGAGTGTGGCACTTGAGGCGTCGGTGATGCGTACGCGTGCATACTGCCCGGGACGATAATTGCCGCGGTCGAACACCACCACTTTGTTTTGTTCGGTGCGTCCGAAAAGCTGCTCCTTGGAGCGCTTGCTCACCCCCTCAATCAGCACCTCGTACTCCTGGCCTATGCAACGCTGGTTGCTCTCGGCGCTCAGTTCGTTTTGCAGCGCGATAAGCTCCTCAAGACGGCGTATTTTTACCTCCTCGGGCACATCGTCGGGCAAGTGGCGTGAGGCGTAGGTGCCGGGGCGCTCGCTATACTTGAACATGAATGACGAGTCGTAGCCACACTCACGCATGAGCGAGAGCGAGAGCTGGTGGTCCTCTTCGGTTTCAGAGCAGTAGCCGGCAAAGATGTCGGTGCTAAGTCCGCAGTTGGGAATGATGCGGCGTATGGCAGCCACGCGGTCGAGGTACCATTCGCGTGTGTACTTGCGGTTCATGAGTTTAAGTATGCGGTTGGAGCCGCTCTGCACGGGCAGGTGAATGTGTCGGCACACATTAGGCTCCTCGGCAATGACGCGCAGAGTGTCGTCGCTCATGTCCTTGGGGTGGCTTGTGCTGAAACGTATGCGCATGGTGGGCACGGCGCGGGCCACAGTGCGTAGCAGTTCGGGAAATAGCAGGTCGGTGCCGTCCTCGCGGTGCCAGCAGTACGAGTTGACGTTCTGGCCCAGCAGTGTCACCTCTTTGTAGCCGTGGCTTTCAAGGTCGCGCACCTCGGTGAGTATGCTTTGCTCGTCGCGTGAGCGCTCGCGTCCTCGGGTGTAGGGCACGATGCAATAGTGGCAAAAGTTGTTGCAGCCGCGCATGATGCTCACAAAGCCCGATATGCGGCTTCCGCAGTAGCGCTCGGGCACAATGTCGCGGTAGGTTTCGGTGGTGCTCAGCTCAATGTCGATGGCCTTGTTGCCCACTTCGGCCTGTGCTATGAGGTCGGGCAGGCTGAGGTAGGCGTCGGGTCCGGCCACGAGGTCGACACCATGCTCGTTGAGCAGCCCTTCCTTTACACGTTCGGCCATGCAGCCCAGCACACCGATGATGAGTTTGCGGCCCTTGCGGCGCATGGCGTTGAGGGCCTCGAGGCGGTGTATGATTTTTTGCTCGGCATTGTCGCGCACCGAGCATGTGTTGAGAAATACGGCGTCGGCCTGGTCCAAACTTTCGCAAGGCTCGTAGCCGGCCATTTTCATGACAGAGGCCACCACTTCGCTGTCGGCCACATTCATCTGGCAGCCGTATGTTTCGATATAGAGATGTTTCATGTGTGTGAATATTACGCGTTGGCGGATTTCTTGGTTGACTCGTCAACCTGAAATTCCGCCAACGGTTTTGCGTTATTGTTATTTGCGTCCGAAGTCGGCCGGCACCTCGCCCCAGCGTTTCGTCTCCCACTTGATGATGGGAATGTCGCTGTAGTCGTGTGTGCGCAACCACTGTTCGGCGCGCTCAATGAGTTGGAACAGTTGTTCGGTGCGTGGGGTGCGCTCCAGTTTGGTGCGGCATTTGCGGGCCTTGACCCACAGTAGCGCGTTGCGGCTGTCGGTGTAGATGGTCATGGTGCGGCCGCGCTGCTTGAGCAGTGCCAGTGCATGCACTATGGCCAGGAACTCGCCAATGTTGTTGGTGCCGTGCACTGGGCCGTAGTGAAATATCTGTTGCCCGGTGGCCAGATACACGCCGCGGTACTCCATGGGGCCCGGGTTGCCCGAGCAAGCTGCGTCCACGGCCAGGGCGTCGGCCTTGACTTCGGGCGGCAGCGGCAGCACGGTGTCGTGTCGCCAGTCGGGTGGGGGCGGCGGACAGCCTTTTGGGCCGGCAGCAGGCTTGTAACTGCGGGTGTCGGCAGGCTTTTCGGCATTGTCTGCACCTTGGCTGGTGGCGTCGGTGCGGGGTGCCCCGCTTGCGGTGTTGGGCTCGGGAGCGTTGGCAAAGGCCGCTTTGGCCTCGTCCTCACTCTTGAATGATTTGAACAGGGCACAAGGAAAGCCCGCCACTTGTTGTTGGCAGGCTTCCCATGTGCGGTAAATGCCCGGCTCGCGGCCACGCCACACTACGTAGTATTTGGGGGTTGATGACATGAGGCGGTGTTAGTTGTTAATGGGCTACTACGACGGCCGTCAGTATATATTTTGACACGTCAAAGCAGTAATCGCTGAGTTTTCCCCACATACACGACCTACTTATTACATGCGTTCGGGCATTTCGATGCCCAGCAGTCCCATGCCCAGACGCACCACTTTGGCCACGTTGCGCGAGAGCACAAGGCGGAAGAGTTGCTTTTTGGCATCTGGCTCGCGCATGATGCTGAAGTCGTGGTAGAACTGGTTGTACTCCTTAACCAGCTCGTAGCAGTAGTTGGCCACGGCAGCGGGCTGGTATTCGGTGCCAGCCTGGCGCACCACAGCGGCAAAGTCGGCTATGTGCTGAATGATTTCCTCCTCCTTGGTCGAAATCTCCACGTCGGCAGGCAGAGTGTCGGGAATGTTGATGCCGGCATCGGCAGCCTTGCGCAGGATAGAGCGTATGCGGGCATAGGTGTACTGTATGAACGGGCCCGTGTTGCCGTTGAAGTCGATACTCTCCTCGGGGTTGAACAGCATGTTTTTGCGGGCGTCGACCTTGAGCAGGAAGTATTTGAGGGCGCCCATGCCCACGATGCGTGCCACCTCGTTCTTTTCGTCCTCAGTCATGTCGGGGTTCTTGTTAGCCTCGTCAATGGTCTGGCGGGCCTGGGCTATCATGCCGGCCACCAGGTCGTCGGCGTCAACCACCGTACCCTCGCGGCTCTTCATTTTGCCGTTGGGCAGTTCCACCATGCCGTATGAGAAGTGTACCAAGCTCTTGCCCCACTCAAAGCCCAGGCGGTCGAGCAGTATTGAGAGCACCTGGAAGTGGTAGTTCTGCTCATTGCCCACCACATACACCATCTTGTTGATGGGGAAGTCCTGGAAGCGGAGTTTGGCCGTACCAATGTCCTGTGTCATGTACACACTGGTGCCGTCGGCGCGCAGCAGCAGTTTCTCGTCAAGTCCGTCCTTGGTAAGGTCGGCCCATACCGAACCGTCCTCCTTGCGGAAGAAAAGGCCCTTTTTCAAGCCCTCCTCAACGGCCTGCTTGCCCACGAGGTAAGTGTCGCTTTCGTAGTAAATCTTGTCAAAGCTTACGCCCAGAGCCTTGTAGGTCTCGTCAAATCCGGCATACACCCACTCGTTCATCTTGCGCCACAGGGCACGCACCTCGGGGTCGCCAGCCTCCCACTTTACGAGCATGGCGTGCGCCTCCTTAATGAGCGGACTCTCCTTTTCGGCCTTGGCCTTGGCATCGTCGGCAGTCATGCCCTCAGCCTCAAATTTAGCCTGCAGTTCCTTCACCTCGGCACGGTAGTGCTTGTCAAAGGCCACATAGTAGTCGCCAATCAGGTGGTCGCCCTTCTTGCCGCTGCTTTCGGGTGTCTCGCCATTGCCATATTTGAGCCATGCCAGCATCGACTTGCAGATGTGTATACCGCGGTCGTTCACAATGTTGGTTTTCACCACGCGGTTGCCGTTGGCCTCTATTACGCCGGCCAAGGCCCAGCCCAGCAGGTTGTTGCGCACATGGCCCAGGTGCAGGGGCTTGTTGGTGTTGGGCGATGAATATTCAATCATCACCAGCGGACTGTCGGCCGTGGGGTGTGTAATGCCATATTCGGCATTAGCGTCGATATCGTTGAGCAGCCCAATCCACTGTGCGGGAGCAATGACAAGGTTAAGAAAGCCCTTCACCACATTAAAGCCTTGCAGCAGGGTGGTGTTGTCTTTGAGCCATTGGCCAATTTCCTGTGCCGTGTCCTCAGGCTTTTTGTGCGAAATGCGCAACAAGCCGAAAACCACCAGTGTGAGGTGTCCTTCAAATTCTTTCTTAGTCTTTTGCAGAGCCACTTGCGCGGCAGTGATGTCCTGCCCGTAGAGCGCCTTCACGGCCTCAATGACAGCGTTGGTGAGTTGTTGTTCTATTTTCATTGTAGTGTAGTGTTTGCTATTGAAAAGTGTAGTGCTGGCAAGCGTTGTGGTTATCTTCCGAGCCAAGCCTCAGGGTTGAGGCGGGCCGTCTCCTTGCGCAGCTGGAAGTGCAGCGTGCTGTTGCCCGAGGCGTCGGTAGCCACCGTGCCAAGCGTTTGTCCGGCCTGCACGTTCTGGCCGCGTCGCACCGAGGTAGAACTCAAGTTGCAGTAAACCGACATGTACGAGCCGTGTCGCACAATGATGTTGTAAAGTCCGCCTACGGTAAATATGGCCGTCACCTCGCCCTTGAACACGGCGCGTGCCTGTGCTCCGGGGTGTCCGGTAATGTTGATACCCTTGCTGTCGAGTTGCACGCCCTTTAGTCCCGCCACGCTGTATGATCCATAGTGGCGCGTAATGGCATAGCTGCCCGTAATAGGCATGGGCAGTCGGCCGCGGCTACCGGCAAAACTGTTGTTGATGGCGCGGTCGGCATTGTTCTCGGCAAATACGGGTGCCGTGCTCGTCTCCACCGGTTGGGTATACGTGTGCCTTGGTTTCGTGCCCGTTTTTGTGGCATTTCGTTTGGTGTTGCTCCTCGTGTTGCCCGATGCCGTCGTTTTGGTGCTGGCATTGTTTGTTTTGGCCCCATTCTTGGCAGCCGCCTTCTTGGCGTTGGCCGCTGCGGTAGCCTTGCGTTTCGCCTCGGCACGTTCGCGTGCCGCCTGTTCGCGTTGCGCCTTGAGTTTGGCCTGCCGTGCCAGTTCGGCCTTGCGTCGGCGTTCTGCCTCTGCCTTGCGTCGGCGTTCGGCGGCAGCAATTTCCTGTTGTATCAGTTGGTCAATGCGGGCATCGAGCGCGGCAGCCTTTTTGCGTTGTTGCGCAATCGAGGCCTGCAGTTCGGCCTGCCTTTTGTTCAGTTCGTTCACCACCTGTTGGCGTTCTTGCTGTTGGCCCTGCAGCTTGCGTTGTTCGGCCTGTCCTTCGCGCAGCAAACGGTTCTTCTCGGTTTTCACGCCAAGCAGTTCGTTGCGTTTGGCCTGCACTTGCGCCTCCTTCTGCCGTATGATTTCGGCCTGAGCGCGTTGGTAGCGGCTGAAACTGCTCAGGTAGCGCAGGCGGCGGTACATCTGCTTAAAGTTCTTGGCCGACAGAATAAACTGCCACTTCGACACCTGCATGCGGTTGTGAAATATGTACGACACCGAGCGCTGATAGCGTCGTTTGCACACAGCCAAGTCGGCCTCGAGCAGTTTCAGCTGGCGCTCAAGTCCGCTGATGGTGGTAGCCACCTCGGTCAGTTCGGCATGAATGCCGTTCACATACTTTTGTTGTCCTTCAATCTGCACGTTAATCACTTGCAGGTTGGCCAGTTGCGAGTTGACGTCCTTTTTGGTGGACTTCAGCATGTGCTCTTGGTTGGCAATTTTCTTTTTCAGCGACGTCTGTTCACGCTGCAGCGAACGTATTTTCTTATTCGTCTGTGCGGGGAGCGCCAGCGCTGTGCCAAGGAGCAATATGCAGAGTAATATGCGGTACATTTACTAATGAGTTAATGAGGTAATGTGCTAACCCGTTGACGGAATTTCTGGTTAACGGGTTAACAAGTTGACAGGTTAACGAGTAAGTATGCTAAACGTTACATTCCCAGTTGTCCCAGCACCTGTTGCACGCTGCGTTGCGTGTATTTGGCAGATACTGTGGTGCGCGTGTCAAATGAGGCATCAGCCTTAAGGCTCGACAGGCTCAGGGCCAGCGTAATATCCTTTTTGCCCGTACCCGTCACCGCCATGCGCATCTGCGTGGGGAAGGGGCGTCCGCCAAACTGCTCAAAGCCGTCGTAGTTAAAGGCAAACTCACCCTTCTCGGCAGCATTGTTGCTGCGCACCTGCAAGCGTTGAATGGTGTTAGCCTGCGGGTCGGCATAAAAGTGGTAGGCCAGTTTTGGCGTGTTCTTCGGCGTCAGCACGTTAAGCCCGGCCTTTTGCACCAGTTCAAAGCGCCCCAGCCCTTCGGCCGAAAGCGTGTGCTGGCCCGGAATGAACAGCTCGTTCCAAAACAGCGACTGCAAGGCATAAAAGTCGAGCCCCGCTTGGCGCAGAAAACTCACCTCGCCATACTTGGCACGCACAAACTGCTTGTTCATGCGGTCAACCACCAGCACATCGTTGGGCGTAAACTCCATCAGGCCCACCTCCATGCCGAGAAAGCGCAGTGAGAGACGTATCACATCGTTGCGCTTCATCTGCAACTTGCCATTCACGCTCAGGTCCTTGCCACCCACACCGCTCAGCCTTACCTTCGTGCTCGCCGTCACGCCCTGTTGGCTAAGGTGCATGGCAGCCACCTTTTTCACACTGGCCAGGGCGGCCGTGTTATTCGTAATATGCGTAGTCTTGGTTGAGGCCGACGTGTTCGTGTCGGGAGCCTTCACCGCGCTCTTGCTCGAGCGGCAGGCCGTCAGTGTAAGTGCCACGAGGGCTATGTATAGATAACACTTCATCTTTGAAAAGTTGTGTATGTGTTTTAGTGAGTGTGTAAAGTGGTGGGGTGGGGGAGCGAGTTGCCCCTTTCAGTCCCCGTCAGCGGGTGCGCCGTGTACGGTACAATTTGCGCTGCACCCGCCGTTTCGCAGTCCGGTCGGTAGTCAGCGACAGCGCCTTGCGCCAGTAGCCAAATGCTGCGTGACGGTTGCCCGCACTGTAAGCAATGTCGCCCGCGTGTTCAAATATCGACGCATTCTCGGCCACCTCCTCGGTGTACCGCAGCGCCTCCTTTATATATATGTCAGCCTGTGCATATTGCTTTTTCAAGTACAATATCCAGGCATAAGTGTCAAGATACACTGCATTGTCGCCTTCAGCCTCCACCGTGCGGCGACTCATGCGCTCCGCCTTGTCAAGCTGCCGTCTGTCAATGCTCAGAAAGTAGGCAAAGTTGTTCAGGCACAACAAGTTGTTGGCGTTGTACGTCAGCGCATGGTCATAGGCCGCATAAGCGTCCTCCTTCAGTCCCACGCCGTGCATCACATCGCCCATCAGCGCATACACATCGCTCGCCAGCTCGCGGTCGGTGCTCTCGTCAATGCGTTCCACCCCGTGCTGCAACTGGCGTATTGCCTCGTGGTCGCGCCCCATGCGGTACAGCGCCGTACCCTCGTAGTAGTAAAACGTCAGTTCGGCCGGGTCATACAGCTCACCCTCGCGGCAGGTAGCGGCCACCTGGTCCATATTGTTGCGTTGCAGCATAATCCGCAATATTTGCAAACGCGCTTTAGTATAGTCCGGTTCAATGCTCAGTATCGTGTGCATGGCCGTAAGCAGCGAGTCGTCGGGCATGCGCTTCTCTACCATGTAGTCAGCCAGCATCTCCGCCATGTCGCGGTTCTCCTGCGGCTCCGCCAGTGCCTTTCTGAACAGGGCCAGCACCGGAGCCGCATCGCCCCCGTTGCGCACATTGTCCACCGCAAAGCCACGCATAGCCTCAAGCCGTGCCCCGCTTTGCGTGCGCGGGTTGAGCACCACCCGGTTCAGCAGGTCAAGGTAGAGCGAGTCTGCCCCCGCCGCCTTGTAGTAAGCCAATAGCGAAATCTGCGCATAGCTGTTGTCAGGTTCTGCCGTCAGTACATCGCGGTAAATGTCAAGTGCCTGCTCGTGGTAGCCGTGCTGGTCATACAAGTCGCCCAGCAACACACGGTAGCGCAGGTCGTAGGGATATTCGGCACACAAGTCCTCAATGGCCTGATAGGCATGTTCGTCGTCCTTCATGGCCAGATACGTCTGAAACTTCTCCATACTCAGCGGTTCGCTGCGTCCGTCAAGCTTTTCAAGCCGCTCGATGGTACGTATGGCCCCGGCGTAGTCGCCGCTCGTTTTGTACAGCCATATCAAGGTCGAGAGCGTCTCCTCATTCTCATTGTTCTCGGCTATCTCCTCATACAGGTTAATAGCCTCGGCAAACTTTGCGCTGTTGGCCAGATAGGTGGCCAGTGTCTCCTTAAAGTAGCGGTTGCTTGGTTCAAGCTCCACCGCCCGCCGCAGCAGCGTGTCGCCCTGTGCCCGGCTCAGCGTGTCCGAGTACATGGAGTACGACAATTTCAGCACCCCCATCTCATACAGTGCCTCAGGCGCGTCAGGCCTTATTTTGAGTGCCGCGTCAAGCAATTCATATTCAGCGTCAATGTGCTCCGCCTCCTTTTGCCGTATAGCCTCCAAGAACAAGGCGTCAAATCGCCGTCCGGCAGCATAGTTCACCTGTGTGGCCACCCCCGTGTGCTGTTGTCTGTTGGGCTTAACCCCCTTAGGCGCCGTCATAGCCACCGTGTCGGGCTTGACCAACGGTTTTGTCGTGTGGCATGCCGTCAGCACGCCGCTTGCCATAGTCAGCAACAGCACGCCGCACCAATGCAGCAAGGCCGGGGACCAACTCGTCCTCGGCTTGTGCCATTCAGGTATGTACGACGTCTGTTTCACTGTTCGTTTATGGGGGGTAAGTAAAGAAGAGGGGGGCTTCATGAGGGGGCATTTTAAGTTGCCTGAAACGCGCTGAAAGAAAGCGCAAGCTCTAATGGGGGCGACGCGTCCCGCGTCGGGATAGAGGAGGGAAATACGGACTCTGCTAAACAATAGCAGCATCTTTTCCCGACGCGAGACGCGTCGCCCCCATTCGAGGTAGCGTTTGGTGCTTTTGGCCTGTCACCCCGTCAACTTGTCACCCCGTCACCCCGTCAACCAAGATTATATCACTGTTTGCCAGTATGCCCAAATCCGCCGTCGCCGCGTTCCGTACTGTCAAGCGCCTCCACAGCCTCCCATTCAGCCTGTTCGTAGCGGGCAATCACCAGTTGGGCAATGCGGTCGCCATCGGCAATATTAAAAGGCGTGTCCGACAGGTTCACCATTATCACCCCAATCTCGCCGCGGTAGTCGGCATCAATTGTGCCGGGCGTGTTGAGCAGCGTGATGCCATGCTTCAAGGCCAGTCCCGAGCGCGGCCTTACCTGGGCCTCATAGCCCTCGGGCAGTGCAATGCTCAGTCCTGTGGGCACCAGCCGGCGTTCCATCGGTTGCAGCGTGATGTCCTCCTCCAGGTTGGCACGCAAGTCAAGGCCCGCGCTCAGTGCTGTGGCATACTGTGGCAGAGCGTGGTGCGAGCGGTTCACTATTTTAATCTTCATACTGATATATTACTTCGTAAATGAGTGCATCGTGGGCTACAACAGCCCTATGATAGTGCAAAAGTAGTGATTTTGGGGCAAACTTGTCCGCTTATAGCGTGTTTTTCAATAAATTTGCCACACCTTTGTGTGGTGACAGCACATGACGCAAACCACACCATCATTCCACACATTCAAGAGCAACATGAACTGGCAAAATCTCATATCGTCAAAACGCCTTGGTAAGGAGGCTGAGGCCAAGCCCCTCGAGGAGCGCCGCACCGAGTTTCAGCGCGATTACGACCGCCTTATATTTTCTGCCGCCTTCCGCCGCATGCAGAACAAGACACAGGTGTTTCCGCTCCCCGGCAGCGTGTTCGTACACAACCGCCTCACCCACAGCCTCGAGGTGTCGAGCGTGGGCCGTTCGCTTGGCACCGATGTCAGCCGCGAGCTCATAGCCCGCCACCCCGCATTGGCCAATACCGAGGTCACCGGTATGGGGGCTATAGTCAGTGCTGCCTGTTTGGCCCACGATATGGGCAATCCGCCCTTTGGCCACTCGGGCGAGCGGGCCATACGCACCTACTTTAGCGAGGGGCGCGGAGCACGTCTGCATCAGCTCGTCACCCCCGACGGCAAACGCCTATCCGAGGCCGAATGGCTCGACATGACACGTTTCGACGGTAATGCCAACACCTTCCGCCTGCTCACCCACCACTTCAATGGCCGGCGTCCGGGAGGCTTTGTCATGACCTACGCCACCCTGGCCTCCATTGTCAAATATCCCTACGGCTCCGATGCCGCAGTGCGCAAACCCAAATTCGGCTTTTTCGAGGCCGAGCGCACCACCTACCTCCACATAGCCGACGCCCTCGGCCTCAAACGCTTGCCCGACCTCCCCGGCGGCATCATACGCTATGCCCGCCACCCCCTGGTCTACCTTGTCGAGGCTGCCGACGACATCTGCTATGAAATAATGGATATTGAGGACGCCCACAAGCTACGGCTACTTTCCGACGAGCAAACCATGGAGTTGTTCCTTGCCTTTTTCGAGCCCGCCGAGCGCGAGCGTCTGCGCAGCCGTTACACGCCCGACACTGATGTCGACGACCAGATAGTCTACTACCGCTCCTGCGTCATCAATGCCCTTGAGCGAGCCTGTGTGCGCATCTTTGTCGACAACGAGCAAGCCATACTCAACGGCACCTTCGAGGGCTCGCTCATCAGCCATTTGCCGCCCCTTTTGCACAACGCCTACCACCAGTGCGAGCAGGTGGCTGCCACACGCATTTACCGTTGCCACGAGGTTACCGATGTCGACCTCGCCGGTTACCACATCATCTACACCTTGCTCGAGCTAATCACCGATGCCGTCATGGCCCCCGACAAGGCCTATTCGCAGTTGCTCTTGCAACAAGTGTCCACGCAGTACGAGGTGCACGCCTCACGCGAGGGCGACCGTCTCATGGCTGTGCTCGACTACCTCAGCGGCATGACCGATGTGTATGCCCTCGACCTCTATCGCAAAATCAACGGCCACTCGCTGCCGAGTGTGTAGTGAGCTTGCTTGTCAATATGCTAATGGGCTGACGCCTTAGTGTTACTTGGCAGCCGCTAACGCGGGAGACATAAGAGCATAAGTATATCGTTTGTGTTAGCCGCTAACGCGGAAAGCATAAGAACATAAGGACATAAGAACATAAGATATAACGTTTGTGTTAGCCGCTTACCGCGGTAACATAAGAACATAAGCTACATAAGAAACATATAAGGCCGCTGCGCGGCTGTCGGCCACGGACTAACGTCCGCGTGGCCTCAAGAAACATAAGGGCTGACGCCGTAGTATTACATATAGTAACGCTACGGCGTCAG
>ERZ1034680.301-NODE-301-length-28303-cov-105.634983_pt1 | contig 28303 bp, 30 predicted proteins | sample MGYA00520639_ERZ1034680 | MGnify/ENA primary metagenome ERZ1034680 (study PRJEB33766, sample SAMN09781760) | gut metagenome | biome: gut microbiome | host: Homo sapiens | place: Madagascar | study: EMG produced TPA metagenomics assembly of the PRJNA485056 data...
TATTCCTCCTCATAATTAACGGACAAGCCACGAGGCACAAAGTCGATCTTCGGTCGCTCCATCTGTCTGCGGTAATGTTCCACCTCACGCATCCTTTTCTGTTTCTCATCCCATTGAATACGCAAAAGTTTCTCCTCTCTGATTCTAAGTTCTATCTCTTCAAACTCAGGAGTCTTCATCGCCTCCTCTTTGAGATGACTTTTGATGACTTGATTCAAGTATCTTCTCCATGCCTCCTTGTTCTCCTCATTCACGAACGGAGGACACTCATCGCCGTATGTCGCTCGCCAAGTTATCTCGTCAAACTGGAGATACCACTGATAACGTTTATGTTGGTTGTTATTTTCCATCTTATATGAATTCCACAAAATTGTACACTATGCTTTTGAAACCTGTTGCTTCTCCCTTGCAATCATTTCATCTATCACGTCCCTTACAATATATGACGCTTTGTAGAAGTATCCTTTTTGTTTGCATTTTTGAAACAGATATTTGTTGAATGGCACGACCCTATTTTGTTCTTTGCTTTCCTTGTATGCGATGTATTCATTCAGCAACACATCAAACTTGACCTTTTTGTCAGTAAAAGCCTTCTCAAACATTATGAGCGTATCTACATTAACCATAACAAGATCCTTCACCACGATGTTACTATTTATTTTTATATGGGATAATATTTCCCGAAATCTATTATTCAGGTAATAGTTAAAACCCTCTATGTCCAGACTGCTATCTGTATAAACCAGTACAGGATAAACACTTAATGTCTGTGATTCAAAGTTTTCACCGACCATCTCCCGCAAATGAGATTCTATATCATTCGCCAATTGGGTGACACCTTTAGGGCGACCTTTATCGCTTTTCACAAATGCGTTTTCAATCGCTGTTATAATAGTGTCATAATTACCAGACTTGACTATCTCATTTTTCAATTGGACATCCTTGAATTCAAAAAGAAAAACACGCCTAGCTTTCCTTGCATAATAGTCAGGCAACCCCTGTCCAAGTTTGAGCATTTCATCACCTGTCATCTTTTGGTATTTATAATCTGCCAATATTTTGTCTATGACTCTGTAAAACAGATATTGCTCTGTAAATTTCTGCCCCACCAGTTGCTTCAATTGCACGTATGCAGGTCTCTTCACTGCATTTATTAAGCCTTTCTTCTCGCAAACCTTTGCAATGTCAAATAGCATGGAATGGAAGAACTTGTCAACGAAGAATTTCACGTACAACACGCAATATGTATCCACATCTACTTTGTACAGCGGTTTTTCCTGGATGTTTACGGCATTGGTATCATTGGCCATGTTTATACAGAAATTATCAAGAAAATCGCACAAGAATTGTTTGTCATCAGAAGCCAACCTTATGACATTAGTCCTATGCTCATTATTTATCAGTTTAGAAGACAGATTGAACAGTAACAACATATAATATGACGTAGAACAACATTTCTTTTCGCTGACATACGCATCCACATATTCCGATACTTGCTGGTCAACAGAAGCAAAGTCCACCAAAAACAATTTGCTCTTTATCAGTTCTATCAATGGATCTTTAATACTAAGGACAGTATTCAACTTCAAGGCAAATGGCATATAATACCGCAACATATCTTCAGCAGTATAATCTCCCGTTTGACTTATCAATCCTTTTTGTTCCAAGTATTCGTCACATATAATCAGATACGCCTTGAACAATCGTGTTTTATCTTCCTTTGTCAGTTCTTTCCGCATTTGATTCCGAAATTCCAACAATCTCGTTATTGTTGTCAGCAGAGATTGTATGTCAAAGAATTGGTCGGTCTTATATCCCACAGGCCCCATGAAATTTATAATTCGATGCTGTAAGTCTGCATCAAACTGAAACAAAAGAGGTCCCATAATGTTATATTCCGTCTGTCCTACCAGCAAAGAGATTTTCTGATGGACAAGGAAAGACAGCCACATTACAGACTCACATGTGGGCAAACCACAAATCAACTCATCAAAATTACCGGTTTCCTCTTCGTATAATTGGGAATAAGAGATACCTCTCGCATACCGCAAAGTCATTTCCATCATGCCTTATTCATTTTTTTTAATAACCAAAAAATAATTTGCCAGAATATTATTTACTTATTCCACACCTTCCAAAAGAAAAACCATGTTCTAAACAGTGGTTCACAAATCGCTTCGCTTGGATAATGCTTCACGAATCTCATATTCCTCAGCGACATACGGAAGTAGCGATGCACTTTCCCTTCACCTTTCTTGTCCCCAAGCCTATCATCATATTGTCCGAAGTTACCTTCACGCATAATCTCATCAAGAAGGAATTTCCCTTCCTTCTCATTCATCGGAGCAATCATCTTCTCCTCTTCCAATCCAAACACCTCATGCAACACATACATCACAGCCCCTGCAAACTTCCACAATCCCAACCATTTCAAATCCCGCTGCAACGCAGCCAAATCCTTTGAATCTAAATCCGTGAGATCAGTGAGATTTGTGTGCCACTTCACAACCACAAAATAGTAATCAAGAAGCTGTCTCAACCCAATCCCCTCCGCAAACACATGCCGATACAGATACGAAAGAATATAAGCAACATTGAAAGAAAGAGTTGGTACGATAATCTCTACTATCCATCAGACACCATAGGATCTTTCTGCGACGAAAACTACACCATGACTTCTTGCATTACAGGTATTGCATGATATATATTTACATTTGGAGTTTCCAATGTTACTATTAGAGAATATTTTATTGTATTATATTCCTCCCTATAATTCATATTCTTTAACCAGCCTGAAGCTGGATAAACAGCAATATATCCACAAGAAGCTATTTTCACAGCACTATCCACAAAGCTATCAGAAATAACAGAACCACGATTTCTACGCTGGATTCCAATCTGCCATCTACCAGTATCATTCAAACTCTTATCCACACCGTCTTGAAAAACATGACTAATTCGCTTTTCAAACTGCTCATAGCTTTCCTCTGCAGTTTTTACGTCAAAGCGCAATAAGGAAGACGGATACGCATATTTATTGAGTCTTGTCTTTGCCCCTGGTGCCGGTTGGATATAAAAAGACAAAGTCACTTTCATCTTCACTTCCACTTCTCCCATATTTTCAAGCAAATCCTTTGGCCATGGCAATTCTAAGATATGCATATTGTCAAACCTGCACTTCTTTGAATTGCCATCAAATGGATGGATTTCTTGCTCAGCAATAAACGTAACATGCGACTCGTCACTCATCACAGCTTTTTGCTCATTTGGTACACCATAGCCACAAGAATGCAACAGCAATTCAATATTGCGAATTCCATTATTAGAGCATTGCCTAACCATCTCATCAGTCCACTCAGCAGAATGAACCATCAAGCCCCTTATCGTTAAAGGTGACAGCGTGGGATTAGAATGTTTTATTTTTGCAGCCAATCGTGCAGCCAATGCTGTTGCAGCACTTGTTGCATTGATTGCCCCAAATTGGTGTATCAAAGGATTGCTATTTGTAGATACCAAATTTAATTCACTTGGAGCTCCACTAAGTTTCTGTCCATCTCGAATAGCATTTCCCCCTTCCATTAATATTTCAGGTTTTATAATACTTTTATCCCAATGACATGACGTTGTTGAATAGGGAGACAATCCACCCTTAGGAGCCTCGGGGGAAACACCTTGATAATTTTCATCGCTGATGAATGTTTTTTCTGTATACGCACCTACCGTGATGGCATTCCAAGCTTGTCCAGGATCCTCTACTTCCGCATTTATATTATAATTCGGATAAGACAGTCCATCAGTTTCACGAACATTACCTGCAGAAACAAATAAAACAGAATCTGGCAGTCCACCATTAAAGAGTTTTTCATCAATAGCACTCGACCATGAAGAAGGCTCTCCTCCGTTTGCAGAGGAAGATGTTACAGCCATACACATAATATGCGCACCATCATTATTACTTTTCACAATGGCATCTTCTGTGATAACACCAAATAGTTCACGCTCATTCGGCTGCTCGTCACTTCCTGGCACTATCTTGGCAGAACATAAATCTGTATAAACATCCAACTGATGAGGAGAATAAATCATATTTGTCAAATCCCCATATTGTACCAAGCCAGCCATCAAAGTACCATGACGAAGTTTATCCCTATTTGATAAAGTCTTAGTCACATTATGGCATCTAACTATTGGCAAATATTCAGACAACAATTCATGCTCTGATGAGACACCTGAGTCAAGAATACCAACTCTTACCAAACCTGGAAGAGACTTGGTATTTTCCTTAATCAACCCTACCCACTCATTCTCACCAATATTATCTGCCTCCAAAAGCACTCTTGCATCTTTAAAGATACGAAGTTCAGACAATCCATTTATGGAATAGCATATTTTTTCTATCTCCCCCCTGGGCATCGTTGCCAGAACAACATAAGAATTAGAGAATTCTATGAACCGATTAGAACAATGAGCATGCAACAATTTCAATTTGTTCAAAGTATCGTCTATCGAACATCCATCAGCATCTTTTGACAACCAAATTTCAACGGAAAGACATGTTTTAGAAGATGTTGCATAGAAGACCTGTAAATCTTCCTTGGATAAAAAGAAATCGGAAGCTACTGCAACTTTCATACTTTGGATACTATTTATCAACAAAGCATTAGCAGGCTGTCCATTTTTACCATCTTTGCTATTATCAGAATATTTTTCGATTTTTCCTTGCAACCATTTTTCGTTTCTATCTGGCAAGAACAACAATGCTTCTTGAATATCAGACTCATTACCCAAGGTATTCACACTCATGAGTCTTGCACCTTTAGATGTATCCAAAGCATCCATATTACAATGCTTTGCATCAATTTCCATTGCTATATACGAACCATCCGCACAAACATCTTTTGCAAAAAAATTTGACCGACGTTCTTTGCTCTGTGAGATAGCATCCCAATACCATCTTTGGACCATGTCAGCCTGCCCTTGGCGATTCTTGTCCAAAGCACTATATTTAGGACCTATCCCACGAGACTCATAACGAACATCCTTAACCGCCTGATCACCCAATATTATATGTGGATACTTCATAATCGCATTTTTAATTAAACGGCAAAATTCCCTCTATCTTTCATTGACAAGATTTCCTTGAACAATGATAAATTCAGGACTCTATTCTCCAATAAAACTTCTTTAATGGCATCTTTGCAAACCATACATATTTCTGCTTGGCTCATTCCCTCCATAAGAGGTAAAAGATCAGAGATATTACCTTCGAAATTGAAACCATTAATCTTTTCTTTAAGAATCATCTCTATCTCATTCACTGTTGGATATGAATATTCAAGGATATCGTCAAAGCGCCTAAACAAAGCCTTGTCCAAAGCTCCCTTATCATTAGTAGCAGCAAGAATGAGACTTTCCGATTCGTCTCTCTCTAACAATTGCAAGAACGAGTTTAAGACCCTACGCATTTCTCCAACTTCATTATCAGAATCTCTTTTTTGACCGATTGCATCAAACTCATCAAAGAAATAGACGGCAGGCACACTTCTCATCGCATCAAACACCTTACTAAGTTTCAAACTTGTTTCACCCATAAATTTAGTAACAATATTTTCTAGCCTAATAACATAAAGAGGCAAATCAAGTTCTGCCGCAACAACAGAAGCCGTCATGGTTTTTCCTGTGCCCGAAGGTCCATACATAAGAATTTTCCTGCGATTATCAAGGTTATAAGCATGTAACTTGTCTCGCATTAAATACTCACGTAAGACTCTTTGTATTTTATTTCTTAAATTGTCAGAAATCACCAAGTCTGCAAGCCGATAAGGAGTATCCATTTGAAGCAAATATTCTCCAGCATCAGAATTGGATATATTAAAAGAAGGGCGTAGTACCTTAATCTTACTGTTTTTTATGATTTCCTTTATAGACCTTGCCAAAACCACATGACCAGCCTTAGCCTCGGTAGCCGAGACTTGTAATGCCAAAGAACGGAAACGCTCATCATCTCCTTCCACATGACACCTAATTAAACTTAATATTTGGTCAGCATTAGCCATAATTGTCTATTTTAATATGCAAAGATAACATTTATTTTTCATATTCTTTCCAGAACACATATTTTTTATGCAAGATTAACAAGAATGAACAGTGTAGCCAAACTCATAATATAATATATATTATATTTTACTCATATACTAACTATCTATTTTTCCCTCTCACCATCAGCCACACCGCTGCCCCAAGAGCCAGCAATATAATCCCTACATATTGGCATACCTCCTTCATCTCTGTAACTATCCTCTTCATCCTTCCTTAGCCTTCTTCCAAAAGAACCTCGTAACCTTTGATACCATCCACCATCTCGCCTCTTCCAAAATTACCCACCTTCATAATGTCATCCATCATAAAATCAGCCCCTTTCTCCTCTTGATGCAAGAAAGGCTCCACTTGCGAAAGGAACTCCAAACCAAGATACTTCACGCAGAGGCAAGTAAAAATCCTGAGCCCACTTTAAAAAGGGGCATATTTTGAATCCAGCATGACCAGTGTGTCATGCTGAGTGAAACATAGCAATCGGTTCCGCTGGTGATTATCTTTCGAGAAATCGCCTTGAAAGAGCCGAAAGCTTCTCAGATAGGCCCGAAAAGGGCCAATATCGATCTTTGAAATATTGAAATCTGAAATATTACCATCCTTCGGAGGTTCATCCACATACATCTGCTATATGCATACAATGTTTGAGCAAGCCCCTATATCGGGTATTGCCATTACGTGTATGAAAACTGTATTGAAACATGGCAGTTTCTACGTTATTCCGTTTATACAGTTCCTCCAAAGAAAGGCTAAATATAAGCATCTTAAACAGGCCTTACTTTTTAAAGTAGACTCATCAGTCAATTCACCGAAAACATATAATACTGCGCCTTCTGGTAATCGAAGATGGTTACATTACCGGCATTTACAGTAACAGTGAAATAGGTGGCGGTATGATAGTCAAAGCCATTGATGGTATTGCCAGACATCATCATGTTTACATAAGAGGCAGTAGAGTAATCAAAGAGGTTAGGGAGATAACCTGAGAGATAATTACTCCTCTGGTAATCATATACTGACAAAAAATTGCCAGTATGCGAAACACTCATCGGATGATAACCACCAGTGGCAAAATCAAACACACTTGAAGCCACCCTATTTGTCACCATAACATAAGAAGCTACGGCAACAGCTCTTCTTACATCAGCTATCATCTCTTTCCCCTCCCATATCATTAGAATGTACTTCATCCGTTTGAGGCGCAAGAGGAGGAACTGGTGATGGTGGTCTCATCCTATGCCCCTTTTGTTGCGCCATCATAATCTGACACTGAGTGGTTATAGTCTCAGTTGTCTGTTTTGCCTCATCCAATAACTTATGAATGCCTTTTGCCTCAGTTTCAGCCTTATTGAGCATCTCATCGGTCTTGAAGATAGAATACAACGAAAACACCAAGAAAATAATCATTAGGCAGCTCGCAGCAAACATAAGTACATTGAAATCCGCCTGTAGCTTATTGTATTCCAAATGCAAAAGAGCCTCTTGACGCTCTTGATGCTTATCAAGCAAAGTTTGAAGCTGGTCTATATTCTCAGAACTCTTACTCTTCACATTCTTGATGCTGTTTAAGACCTGCTCAAACATCAAAGCATCCTTCTTTTGCAGAGCTACAATATCATCTTGTGCTTGCTTATAGCATGAAGCAAGATAAGCAAATGCTGCACAGGATACAAGTATTACAACAATGACACAAGCTACAAATCTATGCCTACCGCTAATCGTGAAGACTGATTTTGTTTGATTATTCTTTTCCATACAATTCCCTTATTATATTCTTTAGCACTTTGAAAAATTCTCATTACCTTTGCGCCCATTCATTGGGCTTACAAGACTATCCGAAGATTCTTTCTGCGATAAACTTGGCTGGGAAAAAAAGCCAGCCATGATGTAACCACTTGACAATCCCAGTTCTATCACCATCCGTTGCCACCATGCCTTACTGCAAGGCAATACCTAGCCTAACCCCCACCTTACCCCATGCGGTCCCAGCCCGCACAACCATGGCGCAGGGCTTTGATGCCCCGCCAACCTTAGAGCGTAGCGGTTCCGAGCACCGGAGGGCGGTTACATCCTCTCGTTCCTGAGGAAAGAGAGGCTTGGTGAGAAAGGTGGAGCCTTCTTTAATGTTAAAGAAGGACGGGATGATTTTAGAAAAAAGATTAGATGATTTTAGAAATCAAAATCCTTTTAGTATTCGAAAGGACTTTCAAAGTCCTTCAGCACCTCATGTTTCGTATCCTTCTCGGAAAGATTAGCGTGTTCCGTAGGAATGCGCCAATCGATACCAAGCGATTCATCCAGGATAGAGATACCCCCATCAGCCTCAGGGTGATAGAAGTTATCACATTTATATTGAAATACCGCAGTTTCAGACAACACAGCGAAGCCATGCGCAAAGCCCTTAGGAATAAAGAACTGACGATGATTATCTTCCGTCAGTTCCACCGCCACATGCTTACCGTATGTCGGCGAACCCTTGCGGATATCCACGGCAACATCCAGCACTCTACCCTTCACGCATCTCACCAGCTTGCTCTGGGTAAACGGAGGTCTCTGAAAATGCAAGCCACGCATTACACCATAAGAACTCATACTCTCGTTGTCCTGGCAGAACTCCACCTTGTAGCCCACCAATGGCTCCACCTTCTCTTTAAACTCACGCTCGCTGAAGCTCTCGAAGAAATAGCCACGAGCATCTCTAAACAGGCGAGGCTCAATGATGAGCACGCCTTCAATATCAGTCTTTATTACTTCCATTTTATCAATTTGAATCGATTTGTATAAAAACAGGCTACTAAGCTCCATCACCGAAAAGTAGTTCAAAAAAATGGGGAGAGGGAGCCGTTCGCCCGTAAATCTGTTATTTTATTCCATGTATCTTCTTCCATAAAGCAAACCAAGTTCTGAACAAAGGTTCGCTCAATGCCTCGGTAGGATAATGCTTCACGAAGCGTAAGTTGCGCAAACTCATTCTGAGATAGCGATGAAGTTTGCCTTCATTCTCCTTGCTTCCAAGTCTAGTGTCATATTGACCAAAATTGCCTCCTTGCATGATTTCAGCCAACAAAAAACGACCTTCATTCACATCAATAGGTGCAATCATTTTCGCCTCAGGTAACCCCAAAGCTTCATGCAGCACATACATCACAGCCCCAGCAAACTTCCATAAACCAAGATATTTCAGCTCACGCTGCAATGCCGTCAGATTCTTCACTCTTCGTTCTTCACTCTTCACTAAAACAAAGTAGTAGTCTATTAATTGCCGTAAACCAATACCCTCAGTGAACACATGGCGATAGAGCCATTTCTGCATCCTGCTATTATGAATAGGGGAAAACATATATGAAAGAGTGAAATGCACCTCTATTGCCGTTTTCGTATCTGTTCCGCCATTGCCATCCATTGCATTAGTAGCTTCTGCTCTGGTGCCAACTCCTTTGGCAACCGCTGGATACCATAAAACAGCACACCAAGCAAAGCCTGCTTTTGGGCAATACAATATAGCTCCTTCCAATCCACCTTCTTCAAAGAACCAGATATTTCCTTGGCAGAACCAATGCAGAATCGCAAGAAATCAAAGAAAATCTTTTGTTGTTTCAACATAAAGCTTTACTTTTGCACGCATGGAGCAAGCCATACGCATCATATTATCCTACATAGCAGCTATCATCCTCCTTCCGATAGCCTTACTATGTAAGTTCTTCCGAAGAAAGTAATCCTACTTTTTTCGGAAAGGATCCTTGTATATTCCCAAGAGCTGCTTACCGAAGTAATAGAAGAACTGCATGTCATCCACGAAGTAACGCTTGAAGAGGCGCTTTGGCTCCTTCATGCAACGATACAGCCACTCCATACCAATCTTCTGCCAAATCTTAGGCGCACGTTTCAATGTTCCTGCCTCGAAGTCGATGGTAGCACCCAGAGCCATGAACACCTTTACTCCAGGCATCTTATCACGATACTTCATAATCCACTTCTCCTGCTTAGGCGCACCCACACCGACAAGCAGCACATTAGCACCACTCTCGTTTACGATGCGAACCAACTCCTCGCATTCATCCTCATGCTTCTCGAAGCCAAAGGAAGGAGAATGAGCACCAACCACCATCTGGCGACCTACCTTCTCATTGATACGTTCCATTGCCTTGGCTGCAATACCCTCCTTGGCACCAAGCAAGAAGATCTTGCAGTCTGCATCATCCTTATGATACATATAATAAGAGGTGAAGAAGCTGGAACCCGGAATCGCTTCCTTGATTGGAGTCTTCAACAACTTACCGAATAGGTAGAGGATTTTACTGTCACATACCACCCATTCCGACTTCTGATATACATCATAAAACTCCTTGTCCTTCTGTAGCTTAATCAGATGGTCAAGATTAGGAGTCACAAGAACTCCCTCCTTCAGGTTCTCCATGAGTTCCTGACGAGTAATGTTCTGAATATCTATATTTAATACTTTTACAGTTTCCATGTATATTTGTTTTTAGTGTTTCACAAAGCTATCTAATTCTTCCTCTTTAATACCGATAGTCCATTCTGCGAGTAGATGGTCTTCAAAATGTTCACTTTGAATATCCATTTGTTCTTTTGGGGTATCTTTATCAAAAATCCAAATATTACATTGGCGATTTCCATCAGCATACTTCTTTCTGAAGCTTTTCAAAAATGTAACAAGCCATTCTTTTGTTGTTGGAGAAACCGTCAATTTTACGAAAAAATTATCAGTTATGCCACATTCAGTTTTTATGGGAGATAAATAGGTGGAAACATCTAAGTCTGACGAAAATTCAAACTTCTCGTCAAGAACATATTCATAACCATAATCATTCTTTTTACGCTGTAGCTGATAAAAGCAAACATTTCTATTTTTAAGAGTATCCTTGATTTTATCTTTGTCTTTATCTGACATTTCCGAGCCAAAGATTATTCCATGTAAAGCAGAAGGTACCAATCTTTGCATACCAAATCGGTCAGTAACAATTCTAATTTCCTCCTCAGCAGACCATCCTGCCTCTTTTGAGCCAAACAATTTCTGCGGGAGTTTACCTTTAGATATGTCTCGTAAGTCTGCTTTGGGTGCTTGCCTTGAATATTTTACTTCAAGCATGAGTCTATCATTCATATATACACTACTTGGTGCTTTCAGCAACGCATCCTTATTGTATATGATACAATATCCTCGCCTCATAGAAGCATATAAAGCCCACATCATCCCTACGCAAGGATTTTTACTTAAAGAAAATATGCCAACCTTGTCCCTACAAGAGACATATTCTTCAAAAGCCATTTTCACGTTCTCGACAGAATGTTTATTTCCAGGAAATATTTTCAGTAAAATCTGCAAAGAATTTACAAAAAGTTGCCCATCCAAGAAACACTCTTGATCATCATTGAGGTCTGTAATGCCAGCCGCAAAAAATGAATCATTTGCTATCATAGCTAAATCTCTATCTAGATTTTCTATTGCACGATATTTATACAAGTATTTCTGCTTCATTTTATATTCCTAATTTTACCATTTTCTCCTCATAGAATGGAATCTCTCGTTTAGTCTGAGCCAAATCCTCCATTGTTGCCTTGATATACATCCATTCATGAGATTTTCTTACAGCGAGCATCCGACTATTTTCTTCTGTTAGAACAGCATTGCCGTCAGTCAAGACTCTCAACAATACTCTAAAATCGTCAAGTTTTTTAAGCAACAGCAAGTTATACCAATCCTTTACACCGGTAAGTATTTGATTTGCTACAAGCTCTAAAATTAACAATGGCAGATAGTAATATTGCTGGATATCCCTGTCAAATACACAGCAATGACATTGCTTGATAATACATCGAGCAATTTGCTTAAAAAGTTCTAACTTTTCCTTTTCACTTTCAAAATAATCATCTTTTTCAAAAAGTAAAGCCAAAGTGGACATCACAAAGCTTTCTCTACGCTGTTGCTTGTATATTCCTTTTAGAGGCGTTGTGTTATATCCTTCCCATATAGTTAAGTTTCTGCCAAGAAGTTCCATTGGATACCTTTTATTCAATAAAGAGATTAGATTTAACCAACAACGCATATCTTTAAGAGATGTTTCGTCCAAGTTCATACTCCAAATAAAATCATCCCTTCCAATAGCTGTTTCCATATCTTTAGAAAGTTCCATCAACTTTCCCTCTGCTATCTTTTCTTCTTTTAAATAACTTGATATGCAGAATAATATGAAACGGTAATCGCTATTACTGGTATCAAGATCTTTCCAACAGACATGTTGCAGCAAGCAATCCCAAACCCCTGCAATAACAATATTATTAGCAGCCGATTGAGTTGTCTTTCTTGAATTATCGAAAATGCTTTTTTTCAAGCACCATTTGGAAAATGCAGTTGATGAGAAAACTTTTAGGTTCTGCTGTACAAAGATACTTATACCTTTCTCCAACATAGCTTCCCATTCTGAGTTTGCCTTTTCTATGTATGTCTTTTCATCATCATTGGTATCCTTAATGTTAACTGAATCTTTAATATTCTTAGTATTCTCGATGAGACAATCCAACCAGCGTTTTCTAAGCAAAGCGAGAACAATCTTTATATGGGGTGTTGTACCATTGTTTTGCAAAATATAATCTACAATTTGCTCAAACACAATATAATCATCAATGGCAAATAACAATTCATTCTGTAAAGCAGGAATTTCCATTTTCATCATGAAAGATATCCATAAACCGAGTTTTTCTTGCTTCAGTAAATTCCTTGACAATACATAAAAGATGTCGTTTATCGGCAAGATGCCCGAAGAAGTCAGAAAGCTATCCAAATTATCGATGATCTCATCGTCAGTTTTCCTAGAGACATCCTTCAAATATCTGATGGCAGTGTCCTCATAAGCAAATTCCCTATTTTGCTTCAAAATTTCCAGAGGCACTATTCCGTCAACAAATGATTTCACAAGGTTGTCCTCTAATATAAATGTATCAAAGAATCCATACAAAGGTCTTTCGGCTATCTTTTCCAAAAATAACTCACTCTGATGTTCTTTCGTTTCATTACAATATAATCCATATATAGAGAACACCATATATTCAATATGACAGTAAGCAAAGTAATTAATATTCTCTTTGCTCCCCACATTATATACATTAGCTTGGAAAATCTCAAGCAAGATTGCCATGCAATTCTCCAGGCTAATCAAAGTGTCATCATTATCCAATGTTACCAAACTGCCAATAAATGAAATTGACTCTTTGCTGACTTTAGTTTGCAATAAGGCAGATAAGTCATCATTTGATATTTTAACTAATTGATCATTGTTCAACAGATTATACTTACTCTCCAATTCTGTAAACAAGGAATATAATTCACTTACAAGCCCATTCTTGCTCTTTACCTCATCCAATATTTTTTTGTTTCGGAAAGTCTGTAAAGCTGTGCCTGCTATGCGTGTTCTAAATATCTTTATTATGCTATCTTCTTTCATAATCTTCCAATTGGTTTCATTTTGACTGTACCATCTTTCTCTGCTACCTGTCTATATTTGTCAAACATAGACTGTATCAATAGTTTATCTGCATACTCCGTAATTTCATATATGCCAGTTGTGCCTGGTGCACCTTGCGAAGAGTAATACCCCCATGAAGTGCCTACCAAGAAATACCTATCGTCCACTATCAGAAACCTGTCATGTAGAAAATAGTTAACATTATTGGGTCCCTGATGTATCTTCGAGTCCACATACATCAGGGATATTTTCATGTCGCTCAATATGATGGTTATGATATTTTGTTTGATGTAATTCAATCCGTTAACCATTTTCTGATCCTTATCGCTGGAACAGTTTGTCAACACCACCAAGTCCAAAGGCTCTCGAATATGAGAGAACACATCATATTGATTAGAGTTGTCGTTACAGTAAGGATCCCAAATATAAACTCTGTTTTGTGCAGTTTCCAACAAAATGCCATAATATCCAGGATCCACGTTGCCATAAATGCTATGGTCAAATAGGGCATAATTCACCCCATGTTGCATTTTGTCCGTTGTCGATGGTGATGAACCAAAATTAATTTGCGGCATAGCTTCCCAAATCCTCTGTTATATTTTTATCAAACCACCAAGCCTCAATCTTAGATATGATTCGTTTTCTAGATTCTTCCGGTACCAAGGCCACGCTTGTAGCCCTCTCACCAAAATTGTTGAAGGAAGTCCCAAGGCTCCAAACTCTGTCATCCACGACAAGAAAACGGTCATGCAAGTCAGACTTACCTCTCATCACACGACATGTGACCTTATCACTATCTGTTATCAGATTATACTTATCTTGTACCTCTTTTAAAGCCTTTGCTTGAATCTTATCGATATTCTTGCTAGTCAATATCCATACATTTACATCCAAAGAACTTTGAGGAAAAACATAATGGTATAATTCGTTTGCGCCAAAATATGGGTCACAGATGATTACCCTGCGGTTTGCTGTGTTTTGAATTTCCATGAGAACATCATGCGCTTTCTTCAGATTATCCTCTTTTCTGTCCTTATCTCCATCGAAAAATATAAAACGAAGTTCTTTTTCCGCTTGTTCAAATGATTTTGTGTCAGCGACAAAAGTATTGTCTTGTCTACCACCTTCTCCAATGACACTGTGAATGCTTGAATATTTCGGAATAAGTTCTGTAGTCTCATTTCCATTATTGTCTTTTCCTTTCAGAGCAACATTAACAGAATTTATCCCCATCCCGATGCTTATACTTCTGATAAAAGCCATTTTCTCCTTGGTATAGACGATTTGACCTTCTGCATCCACAATAGTGATGCCTATTTGGTCAATCTCTGTATGAAACGGTATAAAGATAAATCTGTTACCTGTATGAAATTCAACTTCGCTACTTTCCAAGATAAGCCCATTTCTGTCAGTATTAGTGGCAAAGCATTTATATCTTTCACCACCTTCTTTTCTATATTTTATCTTGCCGAGTAATCCTTTTAGTGACGAACATACTCTCCAATCCACGGTTCTAAACTCAGGATGATAATGTGTTATATAGATGTTTCCTAATACATTCGTATATCGTCCCACATCTGTATGCAAGTACCTACAAGAAAGCTCTGCAAGTTGTTCCATTAAATATTTATTTTCTTTCAATAGCTTATCTATGGTAGCCGAGTTTCCTCGCAATACATGCACCCCACACCCGCAATCTCTTTTGGAAAGCATTTGTCTCAAAAGATTGTTGCTATCATCAAAACTTGGTAAAAAGCTATTGGGAGAATTCGGATATAAACGAAAGCCATCTGGCGAAAGCATTTGAATAGTATCAGTATCTACAATATAAGCATTCTCCGTATCTTTCAAAAATGAATCACTTACTGTAATCACATCTTCCGTATAATACAGGTTGTAAGGATTCTTTTTCGAAGAGCCATGAGAACGATCACAAACAACCATCCTTTTATCTGCTGAAAAGTCTTGCATATCAGATTCCACAACATCTACAATGCCTAACAATAGATAATATTGCTTAGTATTTTCACTTCTAAGCAAAAGGGAATGTCTAATAGCGTATTTACCAATAATGCTTTTTAAATCCATAACATAATATCTTTGTAAAATATGGTTTGATATCTTAATTTATACATTCAAACACTTTTTCCCATTCTTGATAAATCTTCTCTACGGAATATTCTTTGCTTTTCTTGATGGCAGCAAAAGCCATTTGCTCACGCTTACCATCATCTTTCATGATGTTGGCAATCATACCTGCTGCTTCATTGGCATCATATCCATTCTTATGATAAGGAAGAACGATACCATCCTTGCCACCATCAATGATATCACATACCGCAGAATAGCTGTTATATACGGCAGGAATCACACCAAAGCTCATACATTCTGCTAGCACCAAAGGAAAGCCTTCGTATTCTGATGTAAGCATCAAGATTGAAGCACGCTCATAATATGGCTTAGGTTGCTGGAAGCCTTCAAAAGACACCCTTTGCAAACCATACTCTTTGACCTGTTTTTCTATGTCCTTACGAGCTGTACCATCACCAACTATCGTCAACTTCCAATCAGGAAATACCGGCTCCAGTTTTGCCCACGTATCCACAACTCGATAAACACGCTTTTGGTTAAAATCAATTCTACCCATATAAATAATCTCTTTCTGCTTTTTAGAAAGAGAATAATCATAAGAGGAAGAATCGATGGTCACAGGATTTGTTAATACTTGAAGATGACTAGGATGAGTTATTCCAGTAAACTCTTTGAATTTCTTGACAAAGCTAGATGAAAGTACCATATACAAGTCTGTATGCTGATATACATACTTCATGCTTCTGCTTGTGATTTGCTTAAATGCAAACATCTTAGTATAAAGCATAGCTTTCTTCAAAGGATTATGAACTTCAGATAGTGCAATTTCAACATCCTTGATACGAGCATTGGTATCAGGAGAATTATGATAAAAAGCAATTGTTTTAATGTTTAGCCCTTTCTTTGCCTTATTGATAACCTTACATGGTAAGAAAGGCAACCCCAATTGATTGATGATAAGATCAACCTTATTAGAAATTAATAAAGTTCGAAGGTTACTTACGATTTCATCATTATTAGTATAGGCACCTAAAGACTCTACAACAACCTTTTTATCAAATTTTGCAAGCATTTCTGCAGGAGGCTTTAAGAATGATGCTAATACAACATGATGACCTTCTTCAATAAACTTGTTTGCTAATGTAGATGTCACCACACCAATGCCACCAACCTCGCATGTTCTTAACAAAAATAATAAATTCATAAGAAAATTAATGGGCTTTATAATAATTATACAAACGCTTTACAGGGTCAAATAAATGCCACTTTGTTGCATATTTCTTCACTTGAGCTTTAAAGCTATGATCAACAAGATGGAACTTTTTATCAATTTGATCCAAAGACATATTTTGGTCTAGGAATGCCTTTATAATATCAGTTCTTCCTTTTGGCATAATAGAAGATTGGCGCAAATTATGATTTTCTATAAGCGCCTCTTTCAAAGTTCGCTCTTCTATCATTGTATCTTGCAAACCATTTAAAGTTTCTTCACCTTTTTGATTGTTAACCAATACAAGCGACACTCCTTTCAATACGTCATGCTTAAATGGTGTTCCATATCGTCCAATACCCCAAAAATCAGCTAAACTGCAATCACCTACCCTTTGAGTCTGAGCATACTTACAATGGTAACAACTTTCTCTAAATATTGCACATGCATCAAATGCATTCATATATAAGCTATCCACATCATAAATCGGAAGCAATTTACCGCTAAGAGAGACGGATGGGGAAAATCCCCATCCGTCTCTCCGCCGAAATTCGAAGCCATCAATCTTGGCAGTTCCCGCGAAGCGGGTCGATAATTTTGACAAATACGCATTAAAGACGGAAGCACTTGGTACACCATGACACGCCAAGTCCAAAGTCAGCAGATTAGGATAATCTTTGTTGAGATAAGCATACAGACCAGCTATCTGGCAAGGAGTTCCAGAAAACAACACCTGCCTACCTTCTTTTAAAGCCTTTTTGGCAGATTGATATGAATCCCCAATATAACTTTGCACATACTTTGAGCCTCTTAGAGCTTTCAATCCATCAATTGTATCAACACCTATATGGTGGCAATATAATCTTTCATCAAAAGCTGCTCCAAAAACAATACCACCATTAGCAATGGTTTTACGAGCAAACGAAGAAAACGCACCTCCAGAACTACTTATTCTTCTATCCAAATTATTCCAAACAGCATAAGCTTTTGGCATAGGATTATTTCGGGATTCTAATGGTGAAATAACGGGGCATCTTTTCTCGCATAACTTACATTCCACACATTTTTGGGAATCCACAACTGGAAAGACAAAAGAATCTCTCCCTTCTTGCATACTGATGGCTTGATGATTACAAGCACTGGCGCAAGCGCCACAACCAGTACAGTCTTTATAATCAGCTAATCTTGGCATACTATCTATTATGAGTAAATGATTTACAAGTAAATACCTTATTTAAAAAAGAGATTGATTCTCTTTGTTTTGTGTCAATAATGGACTTAACCCGAATATAATCTATCGGCTGTTCAATCACTTTAAGACTTGTAAATTTATTAATATTATGCTCATCCTGTCCCAACATTTTCAGAAGGCTTGAAAGTCTAGAGCTAGCAACTTCAGGTGTTATAACAACAAACGGTTTCTCAAATATAATAGAGAAAGCAGTTGCATGAAAAGAATCAGCAACAACATATTTTGCATTTTTTATCAAGCCAAGGAACCCCTCCACTGTAGGACACCAATCCAAATGACCATGTCGAATAATATCATGCCAATTGTAGCTGATATTTCTTATCTGAAGATGATACTTGGAAGCAATTGCCTTAGCACATTTGTCAATCTCGGGATCGTGATGGAGATTATATGTCAATACATACTCCTTCCCTTTATAGCTATCATCAGCATATTGACTCCATTCTTCCTTGCTCATCAACAAAGTTGGATCTAAACATTGAACAGCATCAGTTCGTCCGAGTTCCTTTACCAGTTCTACGCCCTTATCTTCTCTAAGTGACAGGAATTCAAATTTATCAAGAAGGAGCTTAGTTTCATCAATTTCATTTGCAGGAATATTAGATAATCCAATAGAAGCTGCATAAGAAAAACATAGCTTTCCCTTTGGAACAAAATCTAGAAAAAGTGCTTTTTCAACACCCTCATTCCAATGACTATTCCAAATTTGATCCGAACCAGCACAATAAGCATCTGCATCAGTGAATCTTCCCATTCCTTCCTCATTTGTTGCAAATGAAGGTTTCTCCAGATTTAGATAATGCATAAACTTATTAAATTGTATTCCTTTTCTCAAATAAGAAGGGTAGATTAGCAACTTTGCTATCAACAAAACGAGAGGATTTTTAAACCTTCTACTTTTATTTTTCAACCTCTTTAATAAGCCTTTATTTGTGTAGCGTTCTGGATAGTAATCTAAAATATAAGCCTGATGACCAAGTTTTTCGATTTGCTTTTGTAAAGCAAAGGCTTGCAAAACGCTACCATAATTTTGGGCACGATGAAGTGTTACAATGTCTATTTTCATTCTGCTAATTTTTATATTTCACGATTTTAGCAGGAACTCCTGCTACAACAACATTATCTGGAACATCTTTTGTCACTACTGCACCTGCCGCGATTGTCACATTATTACCAATTCTTATTGGCCCTAGAATCGTTGCACCAGTTCCTACGTAACAATTGTCTCCTACGAAGATTTCTGTTCCATCAATTGGATGAGCACGACCAAAAAGAACCATTGGAAGGACAGTACAATTCTCTCCTATATGCACCCAAGAATCAATTCTAACAAATCCAGGGTGCACAATGAAAAAGCCCTTACCAACAGCATTTAGCCCAATATACATTCCATATTTCAGGCACATTCTACGATGCTTCAAGAAATGGTACGCATACATCAACTTGCCCCCCCCATTTCTCCGAATGAGCCTTCCAATATTCTGCTTTTCTTAAGTTTGTCATATACTTCCTAATCATTGCATTTTCACCAAATGTGAATTTGGCAAGAAGAGGATGCTGCATACCTTGTGCCTTACGGTCAGCATATATATACTCCCAGAGTTGCTGTTTAGTTGTAATCATATCTATTTTAATTTAGCTAATATTATCATCAATGTTGGGGATTTAAGCTTTGCTAATGTATAATATACTCGCTGCTTAAGTGGTAATCTCTTAAAAGGATATAATGAAAATAGCCTCTTCCAAAACTTATCATTTAGGACATAACGAACATCATCCTTAACATTACCATTATTATGCACAAATCCAGAAATAGAATTTCTTAAATAAAGCATTTGAGATCTGAGTAGATGTAATTCATACTTCTCCTTTGGCAAAATACCTGCCAGTTTCGTCTCTACTATTTCGAAGAATTTATAGTTTCTTTGATATTTTTCTCTAGAATATTGATGCGTCAAAGAAGCAGGATTCATGCGATACGCATAATGACATTCAGGAACATAAACTACACAATTCATCTTAGAAAATAAATCTATATCCCATATTAAATCCTCTGATAAGCATTCCCTCTCAGATAAAAATCGGATGTGGTTATCCTCAATTACTTTTCTGGAATGAATGCAACAGCAAGAAGACATCATATACTTAACATCTCGCTTACATTCAGGAAGTGGACCAACGACATCAAGCATAAAATCTACTACTTGCTCCTTTCCTCTAAAAACCGTAAGCTTATCAACATCATGTCGCTCAGCAAACTCACCACCAACATAAAACTTGATACCACATCTCACTTCATCAGCATTGTACTCTGTTGCTACATTGTAGAGATGTTCCATCATATCTAAATCGATAAAATCATCAGAATCAATGAATGCTACATACTCTCCTATAGCAACATCAAGTCCTGAATTACGAGCAAAGCCGAGTCCACCATTTTTTTTATGAACAACCTTAACTCGCTTATCTTTATTAGCATATTCGTCACACATTTTAGGACAATTATCCGGAGATTCATCATCAACCAGAATAATTTCAATATCCTTAAGTGTTTGGTTTAATAAAGAAACCATACACTCATCTAGATATTTCTCTACATTATAAATCGGCACTATTACCGAAACTTTTGGATTTATCATATTATTTTCTTGTTCAAGAGAGATTAAATTCAACAATTTTGCAATTTATACCATAGACACAAAAGTGTTTAAATATTCACCGCTAACTACTACTTTTAGAACTACAATTATCATGAAAGTAGATGATAACTTGGTAACTCGTTCTTGTATTATAGAACCCTAACTTAATAAGATATTAAATAAAAAAGGAACGTATAAAAAGAACTATTCGACTAAGCATAAGATAATTACCCTGCATCATTCTAAGATATTTTCTAATTAAACTAGATTCATGTGTTTTTAAGCCCATTATTGCAGTAGTATATAACATTCTAGTAGTAAATTTATTCTTGTAGGGGCTAAAAGATATCATTGAATACCATTTCCAAAAGGCATAGGAACGAGAAATTGATCCTAATCCCAATGAAGTTAAGCAATCCTCGCAAGCATTTCTATAAAACATTAGTGTTTTATTACTGTATACTATATTTTTTAAAGCACATGCGCGAACCCAAAAGTCAACATCTTCGCCCATACTACACCCTTTTTTAAATTTCAATTGTTTACTTTCGATTAAGCTTCTTGAAATAACAACAGCACTAGTCAGAGCAATTGAACCTTTTCTTAGAACAGAATAACGAAAAAAATCTATAACAGCATCATCTGTTTTTATATGTTTTCTTAGATTAAATTTTGCATAAGTATCCTCAATGACATTATTGAAGAATGAATAACCCAAACAAAAAAAATCATTATCAGGATATTTATTAATCAGGCGATAAACTTCCTGTAAATACGATTTTTCCCAAATATCATCTGCATCTAAAAAACATATATATTTTCCCACAGCTTTTTTGATACCAAAATTTCTTGTATCAGAAACTCCTCCATTCAATTTTGTATATACTTTAAAACGCTTATCCACTTCAAAAGTTTGAGCAATAGCTAAGCTATTATCTGTAGAACTATCATTAACGATAATGACTTCATAATCATGATAAGACTGTAGTACAACAGAATGCAAAGTTTCTGCTATAAATTTTTCCTTATTAAATAAAGGAATAACAATAGAAAACATCATAACTATTTAATTTTAATATAAAACGATTACTATAGTATTTTAAGTTGTATAGATCGTAAAACTATAAGTAAAAGTATTATTGGAAATGTAATAAACAATCCCGTCGTTAAGGAAATCATATCAGCAGCTACCCATGCAAATGTAAAGAAAATAGCAAACTTGAAGTATTTTTTACCATATATCAAAAACTTAGTAGGCATTTTTACACAGCCGTAAATATAAGCAAAGATTCCTAAAAGGCCTTGTTCTACAAGTAAGTAAAAAGCTTGTGATTCTGCTCCCATTAAATCGCGATTCGACTCATCTTGCAGCTCCATCAATCGGTTAAAACCAGCTCCAAAAAAAGGATTTTTATAAAACTCATTAAGACAATACAGCAACTGTACTTGTCTCATATCCATACTACTGCCACCTACATTCTCATTTCCACCACCTGTTATCGACTGCAAATTCTGAATAATATATCCTCCAGCAAATATACATCCCAACAAGCCTCCTAAAAGAAGGAAAGCGAACGTTTTTTTACTTTTGAATATATCAACAAAAAATAATCCTAATAATAAAGCAATGATAGGAGCTCTAGAATTTGATAGTAGTAGAGAAATAAACATCAATAAAACAAAGACTATAAACTTAACTCTATTACGAAATATAAATTGTTTGGAATTTAACTGCCAAAACAAGAAAAATAAAATAATAATAGCACAATAATCACCCAAAGGAATAGGAAAATGAAAGAAAGAATTACATCGTCCAAATCCAAAACGAATGTCATCGTGATGATCAACATAAATATTTGCACTAGTTTGGCTCTGTAACCATTCCATCCATAAATTGCTTCCAGAAAAACACTCTATCAATGTATACCCACCAATCAATACAGAAACCAAAACAAATACACACAAAATATAATGAATATCATCTTTTGTGCGCAATTTTTTCCATAAAAAAAGAGGAAATGAATAAGTTGCGATTTTACTAATCAAAGGATAAACTGAAGAACGATAAGCTCCTAAGAAAAAGATAGCAACAAAACATATAATAAAAAAAAGCAATGGCTTAATATAAGGACACGAATTCAACGATTGACCCGAATGCGAAATTGCAGCAATAAAAATCGCAATCACATATAATACAAGGTTCAATCCAACATTAGTTTGTCCAAATGACACGAGTGGCACTGTTGTAAAAATAAGAGAAATCGGGAAACAAGCCAAAACTGCTCTGTTAGGCCTATAAAAGGCATAACATACAAAAAGAAATAATATAATAAAAGATATTGCCATAAAAACAAAATTTTCAAATTCCTATCCATTGTGATGGAAATATATTTGGAGCAGCCATGGTATTAAACCACTTTTTAGGATAAACAACTACATTATTATTCCCTAGTCTAGCTCCCCAAAAACTAAAAGTACTGTTTGCTAATATATTCCCACAACAATGGGACATCAGATACATATCAAGAACACTTTTATCACCAACATTCCAATCTATATAAAAACATTCATCATTCGGAAAATGTAAATTTTCCTTCACCCATTCCATATCATTAGAGAAAAAAAGGAATTTAGGTTTATCAAATTTACTTTTCATAATACAAATGGCTTTCTGATAGTATTCTTTAGTACAAATACCTGCAAAAACCTTATTATGAGGTGGAAGTAAATAATCGCCACGTCGCACATGTATGGCAATACAATTACCCCCTTCCATAATCTCCAACATTCTTCTATTTGCATCATCTAACAACAGGTTCTTAAACTTAATTATGTCCCCAGTAGGGAAAAAACGCAAATCTTGCCAATAACCATATTGGAAACTTTTTTTTATCGAGAATCGTTTTTCTGTAGAAAATACAAAATGGAAACCATGTCTATATAGTTTCTCAAAATATTTAAAAATACGATAAAACATAGACCGACATTCTATCATGTCTGTAATAAAGTATTTCTGTATTTCAAATCCGTTATGCGAACCTGTGGCATTGTTCAAATAACACGTTTCATACCCTAATTCTCTCATTTTACAGAGGAATGCGTATTGAAAAAGTTGATTCCCCAAACCTCCTTGGAATACTACAATTATTTTTCGTTTCATTTATTTATAATTTTATTAATTATTATTTTACGCTCAGACTGGCTAAAAACAACCACAAAAACAACTAAAACTGCTAAAATAAAACAGATAACAACCGAACAAAAGGAATATAAATTACCATTAGGTAAAAATAACTGCATACAAACACCTAACGAAATCGCCAACAATAGGCAAATCAAACTACGTAAGAACTGTTTTGTAACATTTTTAACAGGAATAGCTACGATTTTATAAGCAACAAAAAGTTTAACAAAAAATCCAATTACTTCAGCTATACATGTAATGATAAACACCGAACATGCAGAATTTCCCAAAGACAAGAACAAATAAGCTAGCGGAATTGTTAACAAATAAAACGGCATCGTTATCAAATTATAGAATTTTAATTTATTAGCCGCTTCTGCAACAACCGAGAAAGGATTTGACATTCCTAAAAATATAGAACTAAGACCAATAAATATAACAAAAACATCAGAGTTCTGCGGTACTTTTTTAAGCCAAATGTTTAAAATCCAATCAATATTAATTAATATTGGTACCATCAATATGTATAATAAAGAAAATGACACTTTCATGCTCATTAATACTAAATCATATACTCTCGGAAGATTTAAAGTTGCATAATTTTTGATTATCTGCGGATTTAAAGCCATCTGAAAATTTGCAGAGAAATTATTTATTGCACCTTGTATCTGGTATGAAATAGCTCGAGCTGCATTAACTGTAGGACCAAAGAATAAGTTTAACATAAGATTAAATGCTTGTGATACAAAACTAGAAGATAGATACGAACACACGCTCCAACCACTAAAGCCAAACATTTCTATAAATTGTTGCTTATTCCAATATAGGTGGTATCTCGCTTCAGAAAAGTTTCTAATACAATACCGAAAATATACACAGTTAACAACAACCTGAGTCAAACAAAGAAGACCACCATACAATACCAATCTATCTATGCCATTAAGATATAGACTTAAAGCTATAATTAATTTGATTAATGCTTCGATTATAGAAATATAAGCAAAAGCCTTCATCTTTTCTTTTGCAATTATCATAGAACGATATGGTAAAACCAGAATAGCTAATATAGCATTAATATTTGATAGTTGATAAACTATCAAACCTGCGACAAAACGATTTGATGGTATTACCATCTTATAAAAAAAATACCACAACCCAATCGTTTCCGATGCGATAAAGATAAACAGAGCAAATAATATATGTATGTTAATGGTCATACAAAAAGTATTATTTACTCGTTTTTTATCTCCATTACCTATTTCAAAAGCCAAAAATCGAGAGGTGGCAGAAGACAAAGAGCCTTGAATAAAAGTAAAAATAAGAATGAGACTACCAACTACATTGTAAAGTCCAAAATCCTCAACACCTAATTGAGCCAAGACAATACGACTAGTGAATAAACTTATAAACAACAAGAACAACATTCTCATATACAAAAATAATGTATTCTTTGCTATTCGTTTATTATTATTTGAAATTTGTGACATTTTCTATATTTATTTTATCCGAATGAAATTGCGATAATTTAAAGAACTATTTAACGTTGTATAGTTGACTTAATATAAAATTCAGATACTATACAAGTCCTTTATTAATATTTGATAAAAGAATCGAATCTAAAGTTACTCATTGCATATTTAATCTATACCAACTTTGTTATAAATACTTGGGGGATACAATCCCAAATTAAACACTTCTGTATAATTATATTTGAAGTTATTCATTAAGAAAGCTAATTGCGTAGCCCCACAATTTCCTCCAACAAGAGCATTACATTTAGATAAAATATAAATTGAACTTAAATATTCGATTCCCTTCACATAAGGTTCATTTTCTATGCCCAAAACTACTTGATGACACCAATCTGCCCCTGATTGCTTAAAAGCATCACCTATATAATGTCTTTTATTCACTAATACTTTACCAGGAAATTTAGACATAAAATAATCATGTATACTTTGTTCTTCTGTAGCAAGGTAAACATGTGTATATCCTTCTTTTTCTAAAAGTCTTCTGACAACTTTTTCTACCATTTGCAAATCTGGTTGAACAGGATGATAGGCTGGTTTCAATTTAATATAATCACTACCTCTACAGCAAACCCCAACAACACGCATATCAGGTTTTATTATTTTATTATAATCCAAATCACAATATTTTTTCGTTTCTGCATTTAGTTTCACAAACTTAAAGGCAAATTTTTTCCAAAACTTCTGTTGAAAACGTCTATAAAAAATATCATGTCCACATTCAATCTTTCCTTTATATATAGACTTATATCCTTTATTATCAACATCTTTGGATGCCTCAAAAGGCTCAATTCTATCACCAAATGGCTGTTCAAAGAATGTACTCCAACCTAAACTGCTGTTTTGGTTTATCTCAGTAATAACAGGAGTATAACCTTTATCTAAGTAATATAAAATCAGATGCATAACATTTTTAACGTAGGCTACATTGAATACTTTCTGAGTATAATAACAATGATTTAAAACTACGTATCCTTTTCTTCCAGGCTGATCAAACATTCCCATTTCTTGTTTTACATATACTTTTATCAAATATAAATAAAACGAAATTTTATTCATTGCCTTGTATATTATATTTTTAATTGTATCTTTCTTGTTCATAATTTCTTTATTTAGCTTACTTACTATTTCTCTACACGTACAATACCAACATTCGCATTTATAAAAGGAAGGAATATCGTTTCCAAGAAGTCATCTTTCAAGATATTTGAATGTGTAAAAATATCAAACTCCTTATTCGAAACTATTTGCTGATTTTCAATCTTTTTCAATCCACATTTTCCAAAAACAGAAGACATCCCTATGTACTTTTTATAAGAACTATCTGGCATCATCTTTACATCGCTATCATGAAGCGACATTACATTAAGCACGCGCCCCACCATATTAGGATTAAGGCCTTGCCAATCAAAATCAGACTTGATAATTCCACCTGTTAGAACTATAGAGTCAAAACAGACAGGAGCACATCCATGATTTCTGAATCCATCTAAATATTGAGAAATGATATATGTTCCAAAAGAATGGCATAACACAGAAAAATCTGTTACGTCATATTTCTCACTTAATTGATATATCCAATCTCGAAATTGCTCCACTATTTTTCTTCTCTTGCGCTCACAGAAAAGTAATTCTACTCCACCTTCATAAATGAAGGGGGCAAACATCCAGCCTTGACTATTAACGATAGGAGCCAAAGTACTATTCCACTTTGCTTTCGTCCTAATTCCATGAATACTTATCACCATGCCTCGTCTCTTATTACGCTCTATAATATTCCGCATGGTATATACACGCTGGACAATTATAAACTCTTCTTTATTTGGTTGATAATTAATTTTCCACGGATGCAGTCCATTGAGTAATATTTCAACAATCCCCTTATCTTGCTCATCATATATATTAGTACTCAATAATTTGATAAAAGTATCTATCGACTTAGGATTTTGCTCCGAAGCATATAGTATATCATATTGTATCTTATCAAAAAGAGCACAATCGACAAAGGAAGGTATCATCAAATCATTCGGAAATACAATAAGACAATCCAAGTCATTAGGGTTATCTTTTTTAGATACAAAAGAACCACCTACAATTATGCGTGACGCACCTTTATCTTTGGCAAAGTCCAAAATATTAACAACAGCACTTTGAAAATCTTTCCTAATATCTGTTTGACAAAACTCACTAATGAATTCATCACCAGTACAAGAGATTTTACCTGCAACCAAGTAACCACTTTCATTATAACAGAAATTCGCCATAAAACAAAAAAATTACTTATATAAATCAACGTTGATATCAAAAGGACTATCGAAATCTTTCAACATCGCATGCTTTGTATCCTTCTCTGAGAGATTAGCATGTTCTGTAGGAATTTTCCAATCGATACCGAGGGTTTCATCGAGAATAGAAATACCTCCATCAGCCTCTGGATGATAGAAGTTATCACACTTGTATTGGAAGACGGCTGTCTCTGAGAGAACAGCAAAACTATGAGCGAAGCCCTTAGGGATGAAGAACTGGCGATGATTGTCTTCTGTCAGCTCTACAGCCACATGCTTACCATAAGTAGGGGAGCCTTTACGTATATCCACGGCTACATCAAGTACTCTACCCTTTACGCAGCGTACCAGCTTGCTCTGGGTATATGGTGGGCACTGGAAGTGCAAGCCTCGCATAACGCCATAGCTGCTCATAGACTCATTGTCTTGGCAGAAGTGAACATTGTGTCCCAGGATTGGGGCAACCTTCTCTTCAAACTCACGCTCGCTGAAGCTCTCGAAGAAGTAGCCACGAGCATCACGGAAGAGGCGTGGCT
>ERZ1034680.302-NODE-302-length-28230-cov-34.647879_pt1 | contig 28230 bp, 23 predicted proteins | sample MGYA00520639_ERZ1034680 | MGnify/ENA primary metagenome ERZ1034680 (study PRJEB33766, sample SAMN09781760) | gut metagenome | biome: gut microbiome | host: Homo sapiens | place: Madagascar | study: EMG produced TPA metagenomics assembly of the PRJNA485056 data...
ATCAACTATTTTTCAAAGTGCCAAATTCATAGTGCCCCAGAATTCGGACGCTTACCAAGCATCTGACAAGATGCATTTTGCTTAAAAATGATGTCATACCCCTCACACCTAAAGCTATATACATCATCATCTATCGAGAAAAACAGTTCTGCCCGAAGTCCTTCGACATGCATCACGGTGTTATTTATATCCCTGTATGCTGCATAAGCCACATTGTTTAATATACGAACTATCAATTCTATCAAACTACTTTTCCCATCACCATTTTTTCCAACTATGGCAGAAATTGATATGTTAGGACTTGTGTCTGACACATGATAAAAGTCGTTCGGGACAGATTTTACATCTTTTGTTTTTAGCCATTTTCCATCTTGTGTAACCTCATAGTCCTTATAAAATAAGTACCATTTATTTTCATACAAGACCTTCCTAATACGACTGCTACAACCAGGAAGTATTTTTACTGCAAGAATTTTAAAATCAGCCATATCTATGTATTTTTTATTCGCCCCAAACTTTAATGAGATTTATCGTCTCATTCTGAGGTTTGTTTTTCTCTTCTATTCTATCAATTTGCACTATGATTGGCATTTCTGCCAATTGACCAGCCAACACACAAACACCTGTTGATAATATTGGTAGGGATTCTACGGAAACTTTATCCAAATAAGAAATGGTGTTGCTCACCTGTTGAATATCCCTTTCATTCATCAAACGATGAATGAAGTAATTATGAAGTTGTGAAATGATGGTAGAAGAAATATCAGATGGTCGTTGACTGGCTATGGTCATAAATACGCCAAATTTGCGTCCCTCTTTGATAATCTCTTCAAACACCTCCAATCGATAGTCCTTCCAACTCTCACTTTCACGAGTAGATTGATACGAAAGAATATTATGCGCTTCATCCACTATGATATTGAGATAACTCTTGTTATCTCTCATTTTCTTGTATTCATTATAGAGTTTGTTTGTCAGCAGGAGTGGAATCAGTTTCTTCATATCAGTGTTGACATTGCAGAGATTGATGACAACAATATTCGACTTATCCCAGAATGAATTAATTTGACCAGAGAAATCAAACACCTTTTCTATATTCTTCTCATTACTCTTCAACTTATTGATAGCAGGAGCTATATGCTCATTCATAGCTCTATTCCCAAGCATGTCATATATCAACCTCATATACATGATGCAAATGAACTTCTTAATGAAGTTATTTGAAAAAGAAAAATCATCAACCTGCCTATAAATTGCCAAATTCTTGATATACTGAGGTCTTTCCTGAAAATTAATAAAGGTATTCCCATCTCTAGTATAGTAACATTGCCCATTTGTATGAAAAGAGAAGTCTTTTCTCAATCCTTCTTCAATGCCGTTTTTAATCTTCGGCGGGAGGATTTCTTCAACATAATCTATCAGCAAATCTCCTTTTACCTTATCTGACATTTGAAGAATGGAAAATATTTGGTCTCTCAAATAATTTTTGAATTTATCAAGTTCTCCACCGATAGACTTGTACAACTTGATGCATCTAACAATAAAAGGTCTTTGGGTTTTCTCTGTAGCACTGGCAAAAATACAAAGGAGGTTCTCATCAAGCATATCATCATCCGAGAGCGGAATTTTGTCTGAACCCTCTTTCGTATTTGTTGATAAGTCATATATTTTCTTCCCCTCAATGATAGCTTCCTTCTTAGAATACTCTCCATTGAAATCATAAAAGAGGAACTTGGCATTCTCTCTAAACTTGGCATTGTCCTTGAAAGACACAAATAGCTGCCTGTAAATTTTAGCCAACGTATAAGATTTACCACTGCCCGTATTGCCAAAGATACCAATATGGCTGGCAAACAACTTGTTTACACCTATCGAAATTGGCACCAATGGATCCGAGGCGATTGTACCAATCTTAATAAAAACATCATCCTTACTACCGAAAGAGTGAATCATTTCAAATTCATTATTGGTAAGAAGATGACATTCATTGGCAATCAGAGGGAGTTCTGTCAATCCTTTTCTATAGCTATCGCCTTCTATATGCCCAATCAACTTGACTATCAAATATCGATTGATGTATTCTTCTTGCGAGCTATATTGCCCATTTATCCCCTTGTCAACCTCAACATATTCAGTTTCAACCTTGCCTATGATCGTCTCAAAACCTTTTAGTATCTTCACATAGCTGCCCACAGCTACATTCTTAATCAGTTGACCTTGAAAAATCAAGTGGCTATTATTTTTATCCTTATCAACAAGAACTTTTACAACTCTTCCGTCAACGGAGTGGACTACTCCTATTCGGAAGACAGAACTATAAATTGAAACATTATTATGCTCCATAACAAGAATGAATATTGTTGGATATTTCCTTGAAAATAAGATTGATAGTTTTAAGGTCAAAGAATGAAACTTTTGAACATAACCCACTATACTTCTCGTTATTGAGTTCCTTAAACTTCGTTGGCGTCAATATCAGAATATTATTGTTGCTGCATCCATGTTCTATCTGAAGATTCTTTTTATAGTCCTCTTCATCTTCGTCACTGTATGCAAAGACAACAACCTGTAGGGTAGGATTTGTGTCTGCTGCACGCTTGGTTATTTGTGCTATATGTTCATCTGCAAAAGAAAATCCCATTACAAAGAGAATGCTGTTTTCACGTTCCAAGGCATTTGAATATATACGCATCAATTCGTAGAAGTGATAATCCAAAACACTTGTCTTAAACTTCTCCTTTGTAGGATTAATCATCACAATTTTGTTGTAAGCTTCAAAGAATTCTTTGTATGCATCGTCAGGCAGTATACGAGCTATATCATCAGCTTCCGTTTTCACCTCATCAAATGTCTTTTCTTTCTTATCTGCATTCTGTAACTCCACAAAATAGTCTTTGTCAATCTTCTTAAGAGTCTGTTCAATGTCCCATAAAAGTAAGGTGTCACTGACAATCATCCTATTCTGTTCTTTCCAATTAACAGCTCCGTGAACTTTTATCAGATTAAACATCGGAACTTCCGACTGCTTGTGAAATTGCATACTCGCCTTAGAAAGAGATATTTGAAAATTACTCTCGTTATAAACAGGCTTTATCGTTCCACGAAAACCATCATTTAGTTCTATACCTGATTTCGACAAAGTTTCTTCTGCAAGCAAATCAATATTGGTAGTAAACAAGTTAATCTGTTTGTTTAGCAATTGAGAATTTCGTTTATTCATCAACTCATTACAGATGCTAAAGAATTCTGAATAAGCAGATTTCGTTTCCAAAAAATTTTCATCAGAAGCAAAAGACAAATATCGATTTTTCAGTATAACCCCATCACAGTATGCTTTGTATAAAGAAGCCTCAATTACTTCTTTATAAGTTTCTTCACTTGCGTCTTCCGCCAACATAGTTAACCACTTCTCTATTTTTCCCAATGTAGCCAAGTATGGTCTTGATACACCAGAGCCATACAAGAAATTGATATGAGAAGACTGAATAAAATTTCTAAGAACATCTAATGTCATGATAGTTGATTTTTTCTTTGATAATCTAACTTATATCTCTTATTCCATATCCGCCAGAAGAAATGCCATGTTCTGAAGATTGGCTCACTTAGAGCCTCGGCAGGATAATATCGCACGAAGTGCATATTTCTCCATATCTTCAGGAAGTATTTCTTTGCCATTCCTTGTTGCGTAAAATGCCCATACTTGGTGAAGTGCCTTCCGAAGTTACCACCATTCAGAATCTCTGCCAGCAACAACTTTCCTCGCTTTTCGTCCATCGGAGCTATCATCTTCTCCTCTGATAGTCCCAAAGTCTCATGCAGCACATACATCACTGCCCCTGCGAACTTCCACAATCCGAGATACTTCAGTTCTCTCTGTAAAGTATCTCTAATCACTAATAACTCATCATTAGTCACTACATAGTAGTAATCAATGATTTGCCTCATTCCAATTCCTTCATCGAAAAAATGGTGATATAGATGCGTCAGCTGATAAATCACATTGAATGCTGTTGTAGGTATAGCGATTTCTCCAATACCATCTGGTAGGCTAACAACATTTGAACACTGCAAATCCGCATTCCGTTTGAACCACTTCTGCAGTCTGGCATGATATAGAGGATTATTCATAGAGCAAGGAAAGAAATGTAGTTCAACAGGAACACCATCCATTGTTGTTTCAAGATGATGAAACCTTATATCATCCTCCAGTTTAAAATGACACTTAGCATATTCTGTTATCTCTTCTCTACTGGCATTCACCCATACATCAATATCCCCTGGAGTACGGGAATATGGATTCGGATACATCAAGGCATTCCCTTGGCCTTTCAGAATACAGCATCTGAAACCATCCTCCCTGAGCATAGAGAAGAGCTTACCCGCCACAGCATTCACCTTAATGTTCTGCCTGCGAATCTGCTGCGACTTACCCATCCAAGTCATCAACAGTTCCTTTTCTATCGGATTCTTCTTCAACTCCTTAGGATACTCCTCTCCCAGACGTTCAACACCTTCAAAACAAAGCCCTAATATCGCCTGCTTAGAAGCAAAGGAATACAGTTTCTGCCAGTCCATACTAGCAACGACATTGCTTATATCCCCCTTATATCCTAAACAATACTGCAGAGTACCAAAAATATCATTCATCATATTTAAGAGCTACTTGTCTCCTGCAAGTTCCTCAAACATTTCAACATGTTGATCTACAACTCTTGATATGTCATAGTTATTAATTACTTTCTTCAAAGCCTTGGATTTCATTTCTGCAGCTTCCTTTGGATGACGATATAACCAAAGTACCTTTTCTGCGGCATCTTTCGGATTATCCATTTCCACCAACAAACCATCAACACCATCATCTACCAATGTAGGGATGGCATCAATCTTTGTAGCAACAACATTCTTCTCTGCCGCCATGTACTCAACAACAGCCAATCCGAATCCTTCCCACCTTGACAAAAGCATCGCCACATCAAATACTTTCAAGTAGCTATATGGCTCATCAGTCCAACCGGTTATTACAAGTTCCAAACCATTCTCCTTGGCAAAGGCCTTGACTTCTTCCTCTTCTTCACCACTTCCCACAATGATAAAAGCAGAGTTAGGAATCTCATCATGAATCAACTTTGCTGCACGGATAAACACATCAGGTGCCTTCTGTGGAGAAAGTCTTCCAATCATACCTATCACAAAGGCATCTTCCGCAATGCCAAGTTCACTTCTAGACTTTACCGAGGCATTCCTCACAGCACTCACATCAATACCATTCGGAATCAAAGTAAGCTTATCATCCTTGGCTATATGTTCACGCTCTGCCGAAGCCTTTTCAGCCTTAGAGATACAAACAATCTTGTCTGTGCAAGGAGATAAGATTTTCTCCAAGCACAGATATATCATACTTTTCAGTTTCATCTGATTAAAATTTACTTGATGTTAAAAGCCCAACCATGAGGATTGTAAACAACCTTACAATGTAAGCCTATGGCAGCCATACGTCCTAAGCCACCAGCAAAGCTGCTATGGCAATACAGAATGTCAGGATTGACCTTTATGATTTCCTGGCGAATAGCTCTGACTTTTTTGATAACACGCAAAGGAGAAAATGATTGCGTAAGATCCATTTGCTGAACACCATCCACAATCTTGCTATACAAACTTTCATCATAATTTCGAGAACAGATGAAATACTGCTTTATTCCCTTTTTCTCCAATCGAGGCAAAAGCATCTGTAGATAGCGTTCTACACCACCTGCACATTCTGCGATATGTAAAATTTTCATAAGCACCATTTATAATAGATGAATTGTATGAGGAGGAATATTATAAAGTTCAGAATTTCTAACTTTACTGCTCTTTGCCCCTAATCCAATCAATTGCCCTCGAATAGTTCTATATTCATCAGGTGTTAATCTTGGATCTGTTACCATTTCATCTATAAGATTGTCAAAATCTATATCAAATGAGACACCATCCTTCCCAAAGTTTTCATGCTTAGGAGAATATATCAAAATCGTCCTAACCTCTCGTTCGTGCTCAAAAGGAGTTCTTTTAAAAAAGTACGACTTTACAAATACCTCGCTTAAATCTAATGGATTCAATGGAGATAAAGAATTCTGCATATTTAGAAAATCGTCTTGTGATAGATATTTAACAGCACCTATATAAGAAGAATTAAAATCCTTATCATCCGTATAAATCACATCAAACAATTTTCCACCAGTAGTCTTAATACGCACTGCTGTATCATCCAAATAATCATGCTGTGTTCTATCCAACTTGGAATAAATTCTCCACATAGCATCTGATTCTTCTTGTAAAGTCCAACTTTGCCCGAAAACACCAGGTATCAAATCCTTTGCGTTTCCTTTTTCCCCTGAAGGCAAAACCATTTGTTCCTTTAGAAACCAATTTTCATAAACATCTTCCCATGAACTAACTTTTCCAAAATATAAACTTGAATTTTGAATCATCAATTTCAAATATTTGAAAGGAATATACTTATAAATTGGTGCATCTAAATCTAAGCTTATGACATTAGCCGCTTTTAAATTTTCATCTATCATAGTTGTCATTTTTAGATATTATCAATATCATTAAAATCAAAAACTCTTTTCTAATCTATCTATATATACATCTACTGAAAAATCATTTGCCCTAAATGTATCCTTTATATACTGTTTCAGCTTTGATGTATCAGAATTCATCATTAAGATTACTTTCTTTTTCAAATCTTCATAATCTCCCATCTTATAAATAAATCCATTTTTACCATTCTCAATCAATGAAGTTGCTCCACATCCTGTTGGTACAATACAAGGAATTCCATAACTTAAAGATTCTGGAACAATTAACCCATAAGTTTCATGAACTTTAGAAGGAAATATTATGCACTTTGCTTTACGAACCTCCTCTATTTTAGCATTTCCATCCACCCATCCTTTAAATGATATATTAGGATAAGTTCGTTTCAGTTCTTCCGCCATATAACCGTCGCCCAAGACTTCACCTTGTAAACCTAACTCAGTAATAACTTTACAGAAGTCATCAGCACCTTTTTCTTTGGAAAGCCTACCAATATACAAATAAGTACCATTGTCTGGCATGTCAACAATATCAGACCTATTTATATCCACAGGATTTAACAAAGTATCATATATTTTAAAAAAATGTGCGACATATGGTTCCATGAGTTTTTTACTCATTTCTGAAACATTATATGCATAAATATTATTACTCTTCCTGAGACATAAACGAATAATGACTTGGCGTAACAAACGGTATAACTTTTGTAAATAACTTCGAGAGTCACAATTCTTGAATATACATTTCAAAGACAAAGGAGCTACATTACATAGTTTTTGATGGTGATAGTCATAAAAACCACCATTAGGGCAAGCAGCGAAATAATCATGTAATGTATAAATCACCTTAAAATCAGTATTTTTCATCGCTGCGAATATAGAGGACGATAAAGTCTTACTATAACCATGCACTAATATTATTGTTTCTTGTCCATTATATTGCTTCAACAACTTTTTTGTTTGGCGATATGCCTTAATATTCCACAATCCTCTTAATGCAGCCCTTATTTTATTTTTATCAGAAAGCAAATCTGGTTGATCTAAACAAACGCACCTAATCCCCTGAGTTGTCAACGTAGAGTTTACTGGTCCAGTGCCAGAGAAAAAAGTAACGTTATATCCCTTCTTTGCTAGGGCTATAGCACCATCAAAAGCTACCTTACTAGCTCCGCCACACAAAAAAGCGTAGTCATTGTATATTATAATATTTTTAATCTTATCATTCATAAACCTAAAAATTAAAGATTTCCGTATTCATATGGCAAAATCTTAGATTGATTATCCAGTAAGAACGACCAATAAACAATAGTGCCATACAATAAGACAATTAAAGAAAATAGAAATTTAATATTAGCATATTTTTCCTTTAGCTTCAATGAAGCCAAAAGAATAACACATATTATAGACATATCCCAATGAATTCTTGCTAAATCACCGTTCATTGCCAAAAGATTAAAGAGCATTGTTCCAAAAGATGCCGTATATAAATATGTCCTCTCTATTTTTACTACGTTTATCATAAAGGCTATAAAAAATGTGACTATCAAACCATTAATTGTAAAGTTAGAAGAATCGGTTATAACGTATCTTGCCAAATACAGGCTCTTTATACCAAAAATATTAAAGAGCATACCTGCAATACCACTGCGCCCGACAATGTAAGACAATAACAAGCCTATAGTTAACACACTTAATTTAATCTTACGCCTTAAAAAGGGAATTAAGGCTAAAACTACAATTGAAGAAGAATGAAAAGTTGAAGCAAAAACGATCCAACATATAAGTTTTTTCGTGTTTTTTTGTTGAGAATATTGTATTATACCACAAAATAATATGGCTATTGACATAAATTGCATTGCAAAACAATATGAATACAAATAATCATATTGCAAGACAAATAAGGCTACAATTCTGTGCGAGAAACTAAAATATTTATCAGCGCAATAAAATATAGGCCAATACATTATAAAGCCGACAAATAGCCAAAAACATTTTATCGTTGGGAAAAAGATATAAACAACATTATACACAAATTTATTCAATGCATAAAATGAAATTTCTACAGGGGATATATGAAACTGGTCTGTTATACCTCCCTCATTGATTCTAGTGAATTGATAATAATAATCCCATGTATCACCTCCGACATCATTTCCTCTCATTACATAAAAGAAAAGAAGAAATATAAAATATCCCCAATAAATGATTTTATTTCTACCAAAGAAATATACTATCAGAGTAAATATAAAAATTGAAATATACTCGTTCATAGAATTGAAATCTTTTAAACAAAGCCTACAAAATCTTCCATCCCTTACATACCGTATCAGGATTGATAAAATTACTTGGAGCGATAACAATATGGTTTTCCGATGGTTGCTGCAACCATGCACCCCACCAATAATAAGTAGAGTTCGAGATAATAGCATGATGGCAGTTCTGCATCAAATACAAATCAGAGATTGCACTTAACTTTCCTGTTTTCTTCTTCACGAAATACTTATCAAAATCAGAAGAAAGGTTCTCTTCTGCCCATTCACGAACCTCGCCAAATATAACGAACAAAGGGTTATCCAAAGTTTGAGCCATTCGCTGCATAGCCTTATTATAGTAATCTGCTCCACAGGCAGACAATCTACAATTCTTGCCTTCTGCTTCTTGATAACGTCGAACACCCACAAATACCAGTGGGCGATTTTGGTTCAACAGATACTCCATTTCCTCATTGGTTTCTTTTGGCAAATCTACCCCTATGGTAAAATCCTTACGGATAATATCTGCATAATCTTCAAAGTAACGTGGATTCTGCCAATAACCAGTTAGATAAGCATTCTTGATATGAGATGTTACCAATTCCTTTTGAAAATGATAATTTGGAATATCCTCATTGATGCATTTATACTTTGGAAGGAGTACATTCCATCCAATGCGCCTACTTACCTTTTCTGTTATAAATCCACTAGGCATATTGAATGTTGCCAAACTCGCCTCTGGTAAAGACAGCTTAAACTTGTCTAGTTCCAAAGTTCTCCTATAAAGAAGATCTCGCTCAAATCCACGTCTTGTATTAAACGCCATAGGTACATTGTTGCGCAATGACATCGCACGCACCATGGCATATATAAACATCTGGTTGCCTAAGCCACCAAATAAAGTTGTTGCTATCATCTGATTCTATTTTTTATTTTACACAATAACTTATTCACCTCGGCTTTCTCCATTGCATTTAAACCGCACAGATAGAACATGGTGCAACAGAACAATGTAGATACCACTAACACGGCTATCAATCTAAAGAAAGAAGAGGGAAAAAAAGCGGTTATAGCAATTGATACCACTATTGGTAAAGCGTATGATATGACGCTTCTAAAAACAACCTCCATTACGTATTGTTTCCAGTCCATTCCTGCAAAATAGGCACAATATACCACTTTGTAAACTGAATATACAAATGCAATTATCGTCATAGCGACAATCCACATATAAGGAGGTAAACCAACGCTGAAAAAGCCATAAATCATACAGATTTGCAAAATTCCAGTAAATAAGATAAAGATATTAAGCCATTTCACCTTTCCAATGGCATCTATTGCGGTCTTTAATGGCAAGGTAGCCTGCTCTATTAACCTAAGTACAACCATCAACTGGCAAAAAAGCAATGTCCCTTTTGGAACACTCTTCAACCAAATATTTAAAATATAATCGCATTCCGCATAAAAAGGAATTGAAACCAAGAATAGGCAAAACAAAGAGAGTTTGCATGATGAAATCATCATCTGAAACATCTTGTCCCGATTGCCTGAGCTCTCATATTTCACCATTACTGGATTCACGGCTTTCATCAAGTTGGAAGACAACACTTGCAGTTGTCCACTCAACTGGTTGCTGATACCAGCAGCAGCATTCACTACTGTACCAAAGAATTTGTTGATAACAATATTAGAAGCCCATCCGAAGAATGTTCCCGAAGAATGTCCTACAAATTCCCACCCCGAATACTTAAACACATCTGTAAAAAGTTCCTTGCGGTAATACTTTCTCGGCGAGAAAACGCATTCCTCATAATGCCTCTTGCAATAGACTCGCATGATTATCATCGTGATAATTGCGATGGCAGACATAAAAAATCCATAAACTATAAGTCTTTCACCATGATAGTTGCAGATATAGATGGCAGCAAGAAGATTCAATGCTGACTGCACCATTCCCACATAAAAATAATATCGCATATTCTCATGTGAGTTAAGTACAGCATCATAGGGCACAGTCATGATAGTGAAGGCTGTACTAACCATAGCAAAGTAGTACAAACACGAGGCTGCATATACCTTATCTGCATCTATATTGAGCATGTGCTCAAAAAAAACAGGTTTCAAAGCTACCATCATTACTACGACTATCAGTGCTATAGCTAGATGAAATACTATAGAAATGTTGAAAATACTTTTAAGGCGTAGCAAGTCTCCTATACCTTGATTATAATTCATAAAGCGTTGAGTAACTGACACCATAGATGTGTTTAGAAAACACAACATGCTTATCAGACCACCCACTACATTATAGATACCATAGTCAGAAGCTCCCAAAGCATCCAATACGAGGCGTGTTACATACAAAGACACCAAAGCCTTGACAGCAACATTCAAATATAAGAAAATGGTGTTAGTAGCTATGCGTGAAGTTGTTGACATGCTATCAATATTTGAATTTGTAATAAAGATTTGCCAAGACTTTAAAGAACATTGTCTTTAGATGCGAAGGTCTCTTTTCACCTACAAAATACTTTGGTGCTGGCATACATAATTTCTTATAGAACTCCCAAATCTCATATTGTTTTTGCAAGTCTGCTATTTTCGGAGAGACTTCTTTCAAATAAGGGAGAATGAGATTCAAATCCGCAGGATTTCCATTTTCATCTATCGTCTCATTCAAATCTGTTCTTATATCCAACTTGTCAGAGATGACACGCCACTGTTTCACCATCACCTCTGGAGAAACTGAAAAATCCGTATGGTCTTCTATGTGCAACATTTTACGTTGAGGAGGTTGCAACATTGAGAAGCCATCGCGCATATCGGTCCCACCCGTCAGTTGCTCTATGGTACTATACAAGTCAACCATTGAACAAAGACGGTCATCTTTCTTCACACCTTTATCACCTTTAGTATGATAGAACATCAATAACTTGGTTCTCCCATCCAAGAGAAGATCCAGTTTGCTTTTCTGGGTATATTTCTCTTTCATCGTTTTGAGGCCATGGTCTGAGAAGAAAACTACGACATCAAACTGGTTGAGGAAGTCTATGGTAAGATATTTCTCAAAATAAGATCCTATCAAGCGATTTGCCTCTCTCAAAGCATAATCACTTCCCCCAAATTCACCAACGACAACATGTGAGTCCTCATTTCCAATGAAAGAAATCGAATTTTCTGAAAAATTACCTTTTTCTAAAAAAGAATCTACATCATAACATAAAAATGTCTTTTCCGAATTCTGATATTTAAATTCCCCAGTATCTATGGAATGTTTATTCAAACAAATATTAATATCATAGTCTCTCTCTTTTGCATTGTCAAAAATTGTAGAGATTCCCTCTTTCATAAAAAAATGAGGCCATTTGATTCTTGTATCACATCCATTATTACTGGGTATATATCCCGACCATAAGCATGCAAGACTCCTCGGAGTATCTGGAGCAGGTGTATAACATTTCGAAAACAACGTTCCACCTATTTTCTGAAACATTGTATCAAACACTGTTTTTTCCGCTTGTGGATTATACATTTGTATATAATCCACTCTTATCATATCAAAAAATGCTAATAATATTTTCATTCTATCCTATATTAAGAAAATAATTATTTCCAATACATACCAACGACCTCATGAGCACCTCTCTGGTCAATTGGAGGTGGAGTCATATAATCTCCATAGGTTGTTCTCAAATAACTATCATAGTTCTCTACACCATGAAAGCGATGATCTTCAAATTGATATTCTGCGTATTTATCAAAAATTTCAGACTTTAGAACAACAGCCTTTGTCGCAGTCACCAAGAATCCACAATAAGCAGTTTTACCTTTTGACGTCACACAACTTATCTCATCAAATTTCTTCAATACATACTTTAGCGGTATCAAAGAACATGGAATCTTATACAAATGATATACGATGTTCTTGAGTAACGACATGCCCGTATAAGACCTTAAAATTTTTGCTACATAAATTTTCTTCCAAAACTTCATGCGTTTCAACGCGATCATCGCATCTTCGTAGGAATCGGCATAATAGTCTATAGGAAAAACATCTATGTTCAAGCCTATCTCATCCAAGGCATTCTTCTCCACACGGATAGTGCGCTCGTCCGAAATCTTGGCAAATGGATAAATCCACTTTTTATCCGTATGGACATCATACAGTTTATAGATGCTATGGTCATCATGGAATAACTTACAAAATCTATCATACTCAGGACGAGTCATCATGATGTCAATATCATCATCCCACGGAATATATCCTTTGTGGCGAATGGCACCCAGCATAGTTCCCCATGCTAAGGAATATTGGATATGATTATCTATGCAAAATTGATGGACAAATAAAAGGATATCCATCTGAATCTTGCGCATTTCGTTTACATCTGTAATTGGTTTCATATAAAAACTATTTACTTATTATTTTTTTCATGAATTTCAGATATGCTACATATATGTGCAGCATCAACTTTGACTTTATGCGCCAACCTATGCGATAAGGAAGCGGTAACTGAGAGTATGTTGAAGCAGGGATTTCTTTCAGTTTTTCATTCAAATCATCCCACATACTCCAAACTTTATAATAGGCAGCATTATGGCGATAATAGCACAACTGGATACATCTGCCATAATTATACGCTTGTATAATACTTGGTTCTTTGTCCCTGACAAAATCGCCAAGAATGTCAAGGGAGACAAGTTCTTGTCGGGTATTTTTCTCTGAAAATCTGGCAGATATACTCGTCATATTACGATTCTCATAATTATAATATGTATCGTGGAGTACCGCCACATTCTTAGCAAAATAAACAAGACAAGGAGACGTTTGATAATCCTCCGACATATTGATACCTTCACGACATGAAATATTGTTGTCCCTATATAATGATGTTCTTATCAACATACCCCAAATGGATATTTCCCTCTTGCGAGCCAACATTTGCTCTGCCATGGCTTGTGCTGTTGTCACCTCTTTCGCCCTATAGATATGTACACCATCATTCTTATATATTTTTCTATCAAAGACAATGATGTCAGCATCCTCTTCCAGTTGTTTACCAACACATTTTTCTACCACATCCGTATCAAGCCAGTCATCACTATCTACATACATAAGAAATGAGCCATGGCAATGTTTAACTCCAATGTTACGAACTGCGGCGATACCGCAGTTCGTAGCATTTTTCACAACATTCACCCTGTCCTTTCGCTTGGGATAACGCTCCAGCACAGACATAAGAATACTGATACTATCATCAGGCGAACAATCATCCACAAATACATATTCGATGTTTGGATATGTCTGCTCAAACAATGAGCTGGCACATCTCGCTATGTATTTTGAAACATTGTAAACAGGAATGATGATAGTAACCAAGTATGGTTCTGAATTCATTTTTATCTTTAAATTAAATATTTGTCCTTTTTATGTTCCATTAGAAAACCAGGCAAATCTTCACCTTTCAACATATCATAAATATTACTGCAATAATAGGCATCATGCAATCCTAAGCCCACGTTATAACAAAGAATTCTTTCATCATCAGAGCTACGTCCAGCCTTTTCTCCTCTAAGTACTTCACCTATCTCCGCCAAGGACTTGAACTGGTTAAAATACTTGAATCCCTTGACATGGCTATAATCATCACAGAAAACTTTGTCAAAGGCTATGTCACAATTTTGAAAGCCACGAGTATGAACAGGAACGATCAAGACACCTGGTTTGAATATACTGACATCATCATACATCAATCCTGTTGTTTCCGTAATGCAAGATATGATGACATCGGCATCTTCAAACAATTCTTTCTTCGTTTCCACAATCTGAAAAGTAATCTTATCAGAGAGGTCCTTGAAATGTTCGACAAACAACTCCGCTTGGTTCTTGTATCTCAACAATCTGACCACAACTTGGTTGTCACCCAACACTTCTTGCAGACAAAGCATTGTAGCTCGTGCCGTGTTTCCCAAGCCGATGAAAGAAATCGTCTTTACCTCTGTCCTTTTGAATGTCTTTACGGCAAGAGCAGCCACGGCACCAGTTCGCATCGTTGTGATATAATCGGAGTCAATGATAGCCAAGACTTTACCTGTCTTAGAATCAAACAACATGGAATCACTCTTCAATGAAGGAGTACGTCCTGCAATACGAGAAACGACCTTAACATTATATCTACCAATCTCCTTGGGCAAAAGACAAGGCATGGCCGTAAAGAAGTCAATACCTTGTGGATGCACACTTATCTTTGCAGGTAATTGTATCTCAGGCTTAAAAGTAAAGCAGTCTTTTACCCATGACACACACTGCTTGGGAGTAATGCCCAATTTTCTGATTTCTTCGTCTTTTATAAAAATCATTTTATCATATTTACGGGGCATTACACTTTGCTTTGTGACTACATAACAGGCAGGCTATAAGCTTTCACCTAATCAAATCTCAGAAATGCCCCAATTATAAACTTTATCTATTACTGGTATGTCAACATTATGTTTGTGGGCAAGCTGCCAAATGGTGTGTAGACCAAAAGGAAAATCCTCAGTAAAATATCTGCTTGTAAAATCAGGAATCCAACCTCCATCACATTCTTTCATAGGAGAAGTGATGCCTTTCAAACCACTAATGGATGAGATTTTTGCCGTCAACGACTTCACATCATGGCTCTCATAATATTCTAAGAGAGGAGTGAGGTAACCTTTTCTTACAGGTAAAACATCCAACAGTCGGAACAATTCTTCGTCCATCTTTATCAGATATTCCGAAGCCTTATCTGTCCATTCTTCATAAAACAGAATATTGTGGTTGAAAGTACCTTTCTCAATTGTCCAATCTCCAAACATACTATAGAGGCGAGCCGTATGAAGAATAGGATTGCTATTCGTTATGCTTGCCTCATAATAATTAGTAAGCAAATGGACTGGACGACTGAGGATTTCTTGCCACCATTCGGCAAAAGACATTTTATCATCCTCGGAGACGTGTTCCACCGCCATATAATAGCAGTCACGATAACCTAAGAGATTGGCACTATGCCCATATTTCTCGATTCGGCTTATAAATGGAACACGTTGGAATCCGAAAAGAGGCTGGGTCGCAGGAAGAATTTCCAAAGCCTTGAAGAAAAAACCCGAGGAAGCAAAAACCGTTCCTACGTATGTATCTTTTCGTAAATAGGGCTGAATTTTCCTTAACTCACTTTCATTGGCAAAGCCTGGAAGACAAAACAACACCAAGTCTGCTTTTGGTATTACTTCTTCTGCATTAGCTGATATTTGGCTCAATTCCGCTTCCAGTTTTTTGCCTTCGCATGTATTGACAATCAGATGGTTACTCCATCTTTCGGGAGATCTTGTAAGTATGCTTACATTACCCCCCCCAGCCAACCTGCAACAACATGCCCCAAAGAGCCTCCGCCGCAGATACAAACATTATTAAATACCATTTTATTACTTCTTATTACTTGCTATTTTAATATCATATTCATTTAATGCATCTTTTAGCACAACGAAGAAATCTCTTATATCAGATACGTCAATTGCACCCAAAGAGCATAGACGGAAAGTATTGGTTGTACTAATTTTGCCAGGATAGATAGTAAAGCCACGCTCATAGCAATAATCATGCACCTTTTCAAAACTCCAGTTAGAATCAGATGGGTAAAGCACACTTACTACGAGGCCAGATTCTATCTCTCTTGGAATAATGGTCTTGAAGCCTAACTCGTCCAAACCTTCATGAATTGCCTCATAAACTCTATGGTGGCGAGCAAATTTCTTTTCCTCACCTTCCTCGAAATATTCTTTCAATGCCTGAATTGTAGCATAAATAGTTTGCACGGGTGGAGTGAAATGCATTTCACCTGTTTTCTCGAAATATTCATACTGCAAATAAAGATTACAATAATAAGAGCGAGTTGGATAATTCTTAGATGCCTCGATAATACTCTTCTTTCCAACTATAAAAGACAATCCCGACATAGCCATCAATCCTTTCTGCGCTGAAGCCATACAGAAATCAACATTATCCTTTACTACATCCAGAGGAATCATACCAAGAGTAGAAGTGGTATCGCTCACAAAGATTGCACCATATTTGTGGGCAAGTGCACCAATTTCTCTAATTGGATTCAAAACGCCTGTTCCTGTCTCATGATGACAACAATACACTACTGCAACATCTGGATTCTGCATAAGGGTGTTTTCCACCTCCTCTAGATTTGGTTGTTCATAAACAGAAAACTTAAGATTAATATGGGGAATATGATACATCTCACACACTTCGACTGCACGAGAATTATATGCCCCATTATTAACCACAAGAATTTTCTTTCCTTCAGGAACCAACGAATTGATGCAAATATCAATATTAATTGTACCTGAGCCACAGAATAATACAGAGGTGTACTCTTCCTCAGGAGCATGAACTACTCTCAACAAATCAGAACGCAGGCCTTTCATCAATCCTGCGAATTCCTTTTCACGAGGGCATATATCAGGCACAACCTGCGCCATTTTAACGGTATCTGTTGTTGTTGCTGGCCCTGGGTTCAGCAACACGTTTCTCTTTATCTTATCCATCTTATAAACGTATAATAACTTAAAATTTATTTAATATATTTCTTTCAGCGTATGCTAAGTCATCCACATCGTCTATCTCATACCATAGCAACCCCGGTACATTAAGCACGAATATTGGAGAAATACACTGCGACATTGAAAGAAGTTCGTATTCATATCCGAGTTTTGGCTTCTCATCCACAACTTTTGCATAATCCTCGCACATCAATCGATAAAATTGATTAGAAAGCTTGTGAATACCCACCAATTCCCCCTTAGCATTCAATTCTTCCTTGTTTACTGAACAGCGAGTAAGAATATCATTTTCATCAGACTCAACATAATATTGATCTTGAAACTTTGTTACAGGAGTAATAAGCATCACATCTTGAGCTTCACAATTAATAAGCGATGTAATAGCCTTTTTCTCGAAGACCAAATCTGACTCTAATAGTAAAAAGTCATCATCGCCTATTGCTTCACGACAATTCCAAAGTGTATACATGCTATTAGTATCTGCATACCGAGAGCTAAAGACACACTCTATTCCTTCTGTCTTTGCTGCAAGATCTTCATAATGTTCCTTGTGATAGCCTGTACCTATAATGATACGTTCTATGCCACACGCTTTAAGAGTGTCTATTGAACGTATCACCATAGGAATACCACCAGCAGGAACAAAACCCTTAGGTATAAGTTCTGTTCTATTTCCGAAACGAGTTCCCATACCTGCGGCCATAATAACTGCTGTCTTAACCATATCAATTATTCACTTAAGAAATTCATTAAAGCTTCTTTATTCTGTATTGGTGTTGTCGTTGGACGACCAAGGTCTTTACGATTACCTTTCTTTACACAAACTTGTAGAAGTATTGGACCTTCCACATTTTTGATATCCTCAAGAATCTTTGTAAGAGTCTCGGCTGTATCAACAGAATAAGTAGCTGCATAGCCAACAGACTTAGCAACTCCACACAAGTCTATCTTCAAACCGACTGTAGGTTGACCACCAACTGAGTCATGAGCTCCATTATTAAAAACTACATGAACATAATTCTTACACTTCATGCTGGCAGTAATAGCCATATTACCCATATGCATAATGCTTGCACCATCACCATCAAAGCAATAAACTCGACGATTAGGCTTTTGAAGAGCAATACCAAGTGCAATCTGAGAAGCATGTCCCATTGAGCCAACAGTTAGGAAATCGCGCTCATGACCTTGATTCCATGCAGTACGTGCCTCAAATAGTTCACGAGAAATCATGCCTGTTGTTGATACAATACAAGCATTAGGCTCTATACTTGCAGCAACTTTCCGGATTGCTTCTTCACGAGACAATGTGAGATTATTAACTTCTACATTTTGAAGTTTATAAGTATCAAATGTTTCTTTTTCTATGACAAGAGCATAACACTCATTGGTATTCTTCATATAATCTGCAGCTATCTTAATTTGTTTAGCTGCACCTTCTTCATCTTTAGGAAGGATAGCATAGTTGATGCCCATTGTATTAAGCAAGCCAGTAGTTACCTTGCCTTGCTTAACATGTTGTGGCTCATCATGTACACCAGGACGACCACGCCAACCTATAACAAGAAGCACAGGGATATTATATACTTCCTTATCTGTTAATGAAGCTAGAGGATTAATAATATTACCCTCGCCAGAGTTCTGCATATAAACAACAGGTATTTTGCCTGTTGCAAGATGATAACCTGCAGCTATACCCATTGCACCACCCTCGTTGGCTGCGATAATGTTATGATCGGCAGGAAGATTATCTGTTATATAAGCACAGATATTTTTAAGCAAAGAATCAGGAACACCAGCATAGAAATCTATGCTATTATCCTTCAACGTATTTACAAAAAACTCAGGTCTAACCATAATTATTACTTTTTCTTTGTACCAGGAATAAGATTAAGAATCTGCTTGATTGGCATACAATACTGCTCAGAAGCCTCCAAAGAACGACTTGTGCGGAGTATTGTTTCTGCACACTTCACCATAGCAGGATAAGCAGAACGCAACATGTGGTTAGCATAAATGACTACATTAATGCCCCATTGTGCCAACTCTTCTTCTGTAAATTGATTATAGGTCGTTGGAACAACAACGATTGGAGTATAAGCGTCCTTTTCACGGAATCGCAAACAGAACTCCTTGATATCTTCTCCTGACTTTTCCTTAGAATGAATCATGATACCATCTGTTCCTGCTTCTACATAAGCATGACAACGCTCAAGTGCATCTTCAATACTCTTACCAGCAATAAGCGACTCACAACGAGATACTATCATGAAGTCACGAGTAATCTGTGCTTCCTTACCAGCACGAATCTTAGCTTGGAATCCTTCTATGGTATCTTGTGTCTGTACAGCATCTGTTCCAAAAAGGGAATTCTGCTTCAAACCAACTTTATCTTCAATGATTACACAAGAAATACCCAAACGTTCAAGTGTACGTACCGTGAAACCGAAATGTTCAACCTTACCACCTGTATCACCATCAAAAATAACAGGCTTTGTTGTTACTTCCAATGTGTCGTTCAAATCGTGAAGACGTGTCGTCAAATCGACAGCTTCGATATCTGGCTTACCCTTAGAAGTTGAGTCTGTAAGCGAAGATGCCCACATACCATCAAACTCACGCTCTTGACCATTTACTTCAACCTTAGTATGTTCCGCAATAAGACCTGTTAAGCCATTGTGTGATTCAAGGATACGTACAATAGGTTTTGCAGCTATAAGACGACGGAGAGAAGAAAGGCGCATTTGTGGTGTAACACCAAGTGCATCAATTTCCTGTTTGATACCTGAGGCTGAAATATTCTGTGTATATGGAATTTCAATAACCTCGCCACCAAGTTTCTCCATTGTCTTATATACCTCATCACGAAGGTACTTCTCTGGACCACTCTGCCAATCATCACCATGAATAATATAGTCAGGCTTGTATTCACAAAGATTAGGAATGTAGCTCCAATCATCCTGTGGTACGACTCTTGAAACATTCTTGATGTTCTCAACAACATTTTTTCTCTGCTCCCAAGTAAGGTATGGGAGACGGCGATGATTAGCAATCGCCTTGTCTGTGAACAAGCCCACCATCACTTCGCCGTATTCAGCGGCTTTATTGATGATGTTAATGTAACCTGGATGCATGATATCACCAATCATGCCTAAATAAACTGTTTTTGCCATATCAATTTAATTATTTAATTAATTATTTAAAAATCATTAGTAAAGTTACCAACTCAATTTTGGGATAGACATTTTTATAGATTGTCTTACAAGTGCCTATATGTCGAGAAGGTAAATCATTAATCTATTTTATACATTCATACATTAAGTTAATCTGCTGCTCTCACGCAAACGTTTCTTGAAACCTTGCATCACTTTATCTGCCCATTCATGAAGGTTTTCTTTCATCTCCTGCTTTTGCTTTTCATCAAAAGCAGAATAGGCTATCTGTTGCTCCATACAGGTTTGAGCCGTTTCCTTTGCTAAGTCCAGTGTATGTTCTGTCACTTTACCATTGGTAAGTCTCTCGCCTAATTGGGCGTAGAAGTAGCCTTCACAAAAGGCTATACAATATTCTTCTGGTGTCATAAAACATTCTCGTAACATAAGTTTATTTTAGATTTCTGATACTTGTCGTACTTGTAGCCACCTGTACCTCATCGTTCAATGGTTGTTTGTAGAAGCGCATCTGCATACCGAATAACAACAGGCGCAAATCTGTATCATCATTAATTTTAAACTTTCGTTCCTGTTCATTGTATTCCAAATCACCATTGCTATATTGGCATATATAACTCTTAAGTTCTTCTTTTTGTATTTCCGAATATGTGTTATAAACTCTAGCTACTTCTGATATTCTTTTTCTATTAGACAAGCTAACCTTATCCTCTGAGAAATTCTCTCCCAAACTTATCATATCATTTGCCAAGAATTCATGAATTGAACCTGAAGTACCTTGAACATATTCATTTTTAATATTAGAGAATATGTTGTACAAACGATTTAATTCTTGAAAATAAAGTGTATCTGTAGTCAAGTCATACACACCATCTGGAATAGGATTTATAGTCACCATCTTATTATCATTGGTAAATTGAATACTATCACCAAAACTCCAAAAACTAGCTTTCTTAATATAACACCCCGTCAACATGCGCTGAATATAAAATTTGCTGTTCGCATAATATGCAAAATACTTTATGTCATCTAGCTGATTCACATTGATTGAGGTTAACTCTCCTGCTTCTATAGGATTGCTAAACAGTTCATTTAAATATGCTGTATTGCTAAGATGTTCTATCCGAAACCATTGGTGAGCAACATTGTTATTTGGATCATATACCATAGAATCTGACAAATCCAATTGATTCAAGACATCGATTTCTATTTGGTCACAAATTTTTACCCATTGAGCCTCACTTTTTATTTTCGCTATTAATGTTCCCATTGGCTTTTATATTTCTATGTAAACTAATTCTGTCAATTTCTTCAATTGCGGAAAAGTTATATTTGTTTCATTCTTTCGTATAACTCTACGTGAAATTACAAATAATTCTATCCCATTATTTGAAGTCACATTATAGAACTTATATCCCATCAATAATAGAAGAGGATTAAAATAATATGTTGTAGTAAGAGATGTAAATATCCATATAATAAGGAAAAATACAACTAATACATCATAGGCTATACCCTCTTGAGAACTACCCGGTATACTCAAAGACACAAAAAAGTAGCTTAGATATACAGGCAAGTAATCCTTATTTGCACTACTAACTTTTTGCACTGGCAGCCGTAAAGAATCTTTGGGGCTAACTATTTTTGTAAGCAAAACAAACATTCCTGACAACAGTAGAGGTGTTCCTAAGAAAACACACATCGTTAATACTGTATCAAGCCAGTTAATTCCTATAGAGAACAAAGTTACCTGTGCTTTTATGAAATAGAGGCTAGCTATCAATAAACTTGACGCCAGGTTCATCATCCACCATAAGAAATATCTTAATATCGAACCTATATTCATAAATACCCGTTTTCAATTATTCCTTCTAATCCAATTCCATTTCATCATATTTCAACTCTCTTCCTCCCATCTTCCTTGCATGAGTATATACATACTTTGAGTAAGAAAGAAGGGCAGACAGAATCTTGCCGCCATCCACTTCGATGATAGAGCTTTCTTTTTTACCGAGGCTGTCGATGGAGCAGAGGGTGATGCCTTGGTGCTCGTCGTTCTCATCGTCAGAACATATCCAATAGCGGTCATGAAGAGGACCATCCTTTGAATTGTCGTCATACCATACAAAGTTGAGACTGATGGTATTGGTTACTCCTGATGAAATAGACCTCCATGATGTGGTGTAATCCTCATTTTGATATTTCTGACGATGGGTAAGTATCCTTATCTCCAAATCGTTGTTGATATCACAGAGCTGCTTGATAATAGCGAGGTCTTGTGGCTTGAAATATGGGTCGATGATGGTCAGCGTGTTGTAATTGAATGACTGATACCAATTCAAAATGTAAGCCTTGGCTTTCTCCTCTTCTCCAACTTGGATATAGCCATCATCGTTGAAAGTGCTTGTGCGAATCAAACTCTCTACACGGTCAATCCGTTCTTTTGTATCGGCAGCCAACGAAAGGACCAGTTTCAAGTTGTAACGGAAGGCACGATGCATGTTGAGCAAGAAGTCCTTGTTCTGCCTAGACTGCTTGTACTTGCGGTACACATCCTCCATGATATACAAAATAGCATATTTGGCATCGTCTATGTTATGGTCGTAGATGTGCTTGATGGAAAGGTCGAGAATGCGATTCAATTCCAACACTTGACCTTTGCCGTTAAGCAGATTGTCAAGTTGCTTGGTAAAGAATTTCACTTGCTCACGACGGTTAAGGTTATCTATCGTATCCAACTTGTCGTGTGCCTGTTTCAACTTCTTGGCTGATGATATATGACTAAGCAATCGGTTCTTATATTGCACACGGGCTGGATCCTTGTCGAGATTGTTAACCATCTCTTCCGCAAGTTCAGGTTTGTGCTGATAAACCATATCTATCAAGCGTTTATAATCATCGAGCGTTCCATTAAGGCGAAGGCTTCGCATGGCTGTTTCGGCAACAGGCTTAACCAAGTTGCCAAGATTATTCTCCACACACTCATTGATGCTCATATCGAGGCGGTTCACCTTATCGAAAGTAGAAGATATTGACTCTGCCAGTTCTATGCCTTTTTCAAAGAACACTTCTTTATCTCCCTTCTTCTGAAAATAAGGGGCTATCTGAAGAAACAGGAATGCCTTGTCTGCTTTGTTGTCGATACGATCAATGGCATCAAACCAGGTCTTGCTGTCCTTATTAGAGAACTCTGATTTAGAATGGCGCAAAGCTGCAAGACAGGCTATCTTATAACCATCATGCTGGATGCCAAAGCGAGTAGGAAGTTTCTCGTTCACTATTCGCTCTATCTCGTTGACTATTGCATTCTTCTGATTACTACTTAATGTCTGCTTAGGCTTTCCTTCTTTCAGACTCTTGGCGATGATATTGACCACCTGATAGAAAATTTCATCGTTGGTAGAATGCTCCAGAATGGCTATAAGGTCTTGATAGTCCTTGTATTCCAATGGGTATGCCTGATATTCCGCAGATACCCCAGACAGAGAGGCTTCCTTGCAGAAGATGAATTCTGTTACATGCTTTAAACAGTCGTTCATGAACTGCTCATCGTAGCGGGTCAAAAGAGAATAAAGGGTATCCCTGCTATAATAGAACATGGCTGGCGCAATGCCATAAATGACTATTTTCTGATCCAACACCGAACAGGTGTCAAAATGAGCAGGGAAATATTTTCCACATAATTGGTTGAATTGCTTGGTATCGTTGGCAAGATAGTACTCCAAAGCGATATTGCTCCAAATAACAGCTTTCTCACCATCAGACAACTGCGCATCTATATCATCTGCAAACTGCGTCAAGAGCTGTTCGTCTTCGCACATGCCATATCGTACAAGAAGTCCCATTGAACGGGAATAAAGTTCGAGGGCTATGTCGTATGCTGTGATACAAGATGATGATGCCAAGAAACACTCAGTCTTCATCTTGCGACATTTTTTCAGGATGTCCTCGGCATCACCACTTGAGACTTTGGCAAAGTTCTTTGCCAGGAAAAAGCCACATTCGATTCTTTCTTTCAACATCTCTATAGACTGCCAATTGTCTAATACTAAACCTTTAATTCTGTTGGCAAATGAATCCTCAGGAAAGTGTTTTGTCATCCACAAGTATATACGCATAAAGATGATAACCTTGCGTGACGGACGTTCCAGTTTCTCAAAATAATGAAAATTGGCTTTCAACACTGGAAGGAATGCCTCATGATTTATCTGTTCGGCATAATACAACATGCGAGACAGTAATTCAAGAGGGTTCTCACGGTTGTCGTAGGTATTGTCGGTCTTGGCAATTAAATCGAAAAACTTATCCAGCTTCACCTTTTTCTCTTCCTGTTTCAACAGATACTGACTGGCAGCCAAGGAATAGGCTCGTTTCTTGCGTTCCGTTGTGTTGATTTGGTCTATCAACTCATCTATCATCGTTGGGTAATCACATACCAATGCCTTGATTGGTTCTTCAACTACTTTCAAATGATAGGCGGTTTCTTCCAAAAGGTGTCGGATGCCCGATATGATGTCACGGCGTATGTCGCCAGTAGAACAGCCCAAAGTATTCTCTGTCTCTGACCGTTTGCCCAGATAGTCAAACCTACCTAACAGTTTTGACAGACAAGACACACGAACCGATTCGTCTTCCAAATCACAGATGTAGAGATAGAGAAGTTCAAGTCGGGACTTGCTCTCCTCTGGAAGGATGTCTTTTGTTGCCTCAATGATAGTCAGTTCGGCATCCACATAATCAAACGTCGGGTATTTGATGGTGTCGGTGAGAGATTCGATGTAAGCCATAGCCTTTTTCATCTCTTCGGGCGTCATCTTTGACATAGAATGACAAACGGTGTTGAGAATCTTGGCTTTCGGCATATCTGTATCTGAAACTGCCACTATCAATTGAATAGCTTGCAAAACAGCTTTGCCAATATTTTCCTTGTTCTCATGCTCAGGCAACCATATCTGCAACAAATGCAGCTTACGGGAATTGCTTGGCAGTTTAGCCAACTCACCCAAGAAGTAATCAACCGAGACATCTGCAAACAAGTTCTTGGCGGCATGAGTGAACGTGCGCAACTCATCGTCCTCAATCTTGGCACTGACCATATCGAAATTGGTTACGTTGCCTGTTTCTGCATCCGGCTTGTTTGACATCAACGACATCAACGTGTAAACCCTATCGGCATTGACTGTCTCCTTGTTTGCCTTAGCTACTTTGTCAACAATGGCTATAGCTGACTCATAATCTATTGGCATCAAGAGTTTTGCCAACTCAATGGCTTTGCTTGGTATTTTCTCAAACTGTATGGTAGATACAAGTTGGTTAATGTTCTCTTTCAGTACCTCATAGTCGGAAGGGTTCAACAAATCCTTCTTTCTGGCTATAAGCAGAAATGACTTCAGGCGTTCCTCTGAAAGATACACATTACGAGATAATGCCAATGCTTGCTCGGAATGTCCCGTGGCAAGAAGAGCTTCCAGTTCGTTGTCCCACAACTCATTTTTCTCAATCTCACGAGACATGGACTTATTGAGAGCAAAACGGAACAGGGTTGCCGCATATTTCTCCGGTTCATCCTTGCAGGCTTCATAGCCAAACTCGCACTGCTCGTTGAGAGCTGCCTGAGAATGCTTGTTGACAAGTATCTTCTGGATATTGTCCCTGCTGAGAAAGTTGACCAGCTGGTCTGTCTTATGCAAAGTCTTCATGAGGGGTGGGATGAAGCTGCAATGGGAAATCATATATTGTGGCATCTGCAAAACATGGAGTATCTTCAACTCTATGTTCTGCTTCAAACTCGTCAACTGACGCTTCAGGTATTTATGAAAGCCCTCATTGTTGAGGGTACAGATGCCCGACGAATCTATATGTACAAACTCCTTATATTTCTCCGTCAACCCAAGAAACTCATCTTCTGACAGCGACAAGATGGCTGCAGCCACTGGCACTTGAAGAGGAAACTCCGTATAGGTCAATAAAGCGAAGAAATCAAATGTCAAAGTTTCGTTTGTATCAAATATATGATGAAAATCAGCATCATACAAGTCGGTTGTGCCTGATGCATTTGATGCTACCAAATCCTTCAGCTTACCTTTCTTTATATAACGGTTGAGCACTGTTTCCATACGGCTTCCCAATCCTCTTGTGATGTCGCATAGGGCTTGAAGTTCTTCTTCGTTAATGTCTGAAACTGTTTTTCGGAAATAATCCTTTACGTCGGCATCACCAAACGGAATTATCTCGTATTCACTGATACTCAACTTGGAACAGGAAGGTATGATATTCTTGATATCTTCTTTCTTGCCTGAAAAAATGAAGCGACCATTGTTCCAAAACATCTTCTCCAAAAAACGTTTGACACTCTCAACTTTTTCTGGCGGAACATGATCAAAACCATCAAAGACGAAGTATAATGGCTTATCTGAACGTTTGATTTTTCGATAAACGGATGGCCATAATGCTGTAATGTTGGCTTTCTCTGCATCCCTAATGTCGAAAAGTTCATCTGCCCCGTAGGCATACCAGTATAGTTGCTCCACAACGCTGTGCTCCATCACATCCGCATCCATCAACATAATGTCAAGGCCATCGTTGAAATAGCTCATACAGTTACGACCATGCTCCCTGGCAAACTGCGCCAGCACTGTGGAAACGCCAACACCCTCTTCACCATATAGGCAAAGAACATTATCTTCTACCAAACGCTTTTCGCACAAAGCAAGTATCTCCTTGCGGATGATTTCGTTGGAGACTGGACATGGTTTGGTATCACTATAGTAAAACATGTCGAGTATAGAGCTTTCTGCAATGGCCTCCTTATTACAAGGTCGGTTGCTCAGCACTTTCCTGGCATATTCTGCTCCATAGAAATTCTGTATGGCATATTTGGCATTAGGCAATATCTGCACGTTACTCTGCTGGATATCGAATTTATTCTGCTCTTCTGACATAAATATGATTTTAAAGAGGGTTAGGATACTTTCCAAAGTATCTTAGGATACTTGGCGAAGTATCTTAGGATACTTGCCCATGTATCTTAAGATACTTTTTTGGGGGTGTTTTAGCGACCTGCTTGACGGATAGTCTTTTTGCGGGCCGTCCATGCATTATTGATTGCCACCCGGATGTTGTCGACGGTCTGTCCTTTCTCCCATTTCGGAACGAAGGGAAGGAGAAGGGAAATGAAACTCTGCTTCACTATCAGCTCATCGGTGAGGGATGGCTCTTGCTGTCGCATAGTTGCCACCACCTCGCCCAGGTCTCTCGCTGTCTTGCAGGAGCGAAGGAGGGTGATGTAGCCTCGCAAGGATTCCACCTTATTTATATATATAGCCAAAGCCTGTTCTTCCCCGGTGAGAGGTTGAGATGCTTCGCCATCCTTGGCAAGCGTCTTCTCAGCGAACTGGTCGCCATAGAAGTTTTGCTCTGCCTTTGTTGCATTGGGGAGGATTTGGTTATTGCCTCCGTATATGTTGAAAGTTACATCTGACATCGTATAAAGGTAAAAAATGACTTACTGGCTATGATTCCTTATTGATTTTCCTAACCTTTTTCAATAGATATTCAACGTTTTTCAATGCCTTTCAACGGAATTGTTTTCGGACCACGGATGTTGTATCTTTGCAACAGCTTAAACGAAGAACG
>ERZ1034680.305-NODE-305-length-27521-cov-28.983398_pt1 | contig 27521 bp, 23 predicted proteins | sample MGYA00520639_ERZ1034680 | MGnify/ENA primary metagenome ERZ1034680 (study PRJEB33766, sample SAMN09781760) | gut metagenome | biome: gut microbiome | host: Homo sapiens | place: Madagascar | study: EMG produced TPA metagenomics assembly of the PRJNA485056 data...
GCTATCAAGTAAAAATAACAACATAAAGGGTTAAAGCTTTTGCCCTTACAGGGCGTGGAGACTCTACTATGCAGAAGCCCCAGGGTGTTGCTTCGCTTACCCTGGGCTATGTGCTCCATTGGGCTTTTATTGACATCATCGGCTGCGGCTCAGCAATTCAAGCAAGCTTGATTGCATTCGCCTTGCACGATGATTCAGCCCGCCCTTGTTAAATCCGAAACTTCAGTAACGAACTTCCCCGTCAACCCGCCAACTTATGACATTTATGCGTAAGAATTAAAAGGTCTGCGATTATGAATATCAAACACTTTATGCCCTACATCATAAAGCATCTCGAACACGTGGTGTCGCTACTCGTTGTCTTTTTGATGCTTGTGGCAACCGCACTATGGTCTGGCAAACTATTTGGCCACGACATTGGTAGCAATGCCACCACCGGCAACAAAGCTAAAGCCACCTTGGTGCGCCCCGACAACGAACAGATGCGCACATTGGGACTGCCGGCCAACAATGATTGTGAACTGACCCAACGTGACAGCGCCTCGTGGACGGTTACCGCCCAAGACGGCACCGATCTCGGCGTTGTGGTGAGCACTGCGCCATACGCGCGCCACATAAAGGGCTTTGCTGGCACCACCCCACTCTATCTATACATCAACACTCAGGGACATATTTCGCAGATTGCTGCTGCCGAAAATGCCGAAACACCCGATTTTTTCAAACGCGCCTTTGAAGGCACTGCCCCTCAATGGACGGGGAAATCTGTGGCCGATGCGTCACACGCCAATGTTGATGCCGTAAGCGGTGCCACCTATTCGAGCAAGGCCATCATAGCTAATGTGCAAAATACCCTGGCGGCACGCAGCAGGGCTGAGAGCGCGGCAGCCCCCATACCGGCTATTGGCTGGACACGCACCATTATTGTGGCCCTGGTGCTGCTCACAGGCATACTTATCACCTTTAAGTGGCGCGGACACAAATGGCTGCGCATGGTGCAGCTGCTGCTCAATGTAGGCATATTGGGCTTTTGGTGCGGGCAATTTTTGTCACTATCATTGCTTCGCGGTTGGGTGGCTAACGGACTTGACCCTGTAGCCAGCTTGCCAACAGTGCTGGTGCTGGGAGTGGCTGTAATCATGCCATTCATTAAACGTCCGCACCACTACTGCTCATGGGTATGCCCCTACGGCAGTCTGCAAGAGCTGGCAGGCCGACTGCCTTTCCCCAAAGTGCATTGCTCGCCCAAAGTGTATAAAACAATGAGCCGCATACGCATCACCGTTTTTGCCATCATCATGCTGCTGCTCTGGACCGCGTTTTGGGACATTCAGGTGCTCAATTACGAACCATTCAGCGCATTCATGGTAAATTCTGCCGCGCCAATAGTCATGGTGCTCGCCTGCGTGTTTGTAGTAGCAAGTTGCTTTGTGCCAAACGTGTGGTGCAAATGTCTGTGTCCCATGGGACAATTACTCAACCTGTCCGAAAAATAGCTGTTGCACACACCTATGGTGCAATGCAATATTAAACATAAAGAACCCCTATCAACTCCCCTACAATGAACGACGCATTGAAATACAAAATTGTATCACTTGTACTGGCCATAGGTCTGCTGGCATCACTGATACATCTTGTGGTCTCACAAAAACAGGGCACTCAGCCTGAGCACAAACCAGCGGCAGAGATTGTCATGCAAAACATTCTTTCGCGCAAAAGTGTGCGCTCATACACCAATCGCCCTGTCAGCCGTGCACAACTTGACACCCTTGTGCGCGCTGCAATGGCAGCTCCCACAGGCATGGACACCCGTCCATGGAAATTTGTTGTAATCGACGACAAAAACGCCATGCAACAACTTGCAGCCAAACTACCACGTGCCAAAATGCTGGCTGAAGCACAAGCTGCCATTGCCGTGTGTGGCGACATGAGTGTGCTGAGCAAGGACGGAAAGCCCTCGCGCAACTGGATGCTCGACTGCTCGGCAGCTACCGAAAATTTGCTATTGCAAGCCGAAGCCATGGGCCTCGGAGCTGTGTGGACTGCAGGCTATCCCTACCCCGACCGCATGGAGGCCATCAAATCGGCCCTTTCGCTGCCCGACCACATCATTCCGCTAAACCTCATACCCATTGGCTACCCTAAAGGTGAACCACAACCCAAAGACAAATATAATAAGGACAACATTCATTACAACAAATGGTGAACACCTGACGGGGCAAGTTGACCTAACAAAAGTCTTGCTAACAACGCGCCAATCTGCCACGCTGTTTCCTAAAAAGAACGCATCAACACCAACCTTTCTATGACATCTACATCTGAAAACAAACAACCACAACCAGCACAAGGAAGCACCTCAAACAAAGGTGTGACAATCGGGTTTTTATTAGGTCTGCTCGCAGCCGTGTGCTATGGTTTTATTCCCTTCTTTACGCTCCCCATCAAGAGTGGAGCAAAGGCCGATTTCATGGCCGACCCTACAATCTTGTTCTACCGCTTTGGCTTTGCCAGCCTCATCGTAGCAGCCATCATGCTGATGCAGCGCAAAAGTTTCAAAGTAAGCCGCGGCGAACTGGTCACACTCATTTACCTTTCGTTCATCAGCGACGGCTCGGCGCTCTTCTTGATTGATGGTTACAATTACATGTCGAGCGGCGTGGCTACCACGCTTCACTTTATGTACCCCGTTGTCACCGCCATTATCATGATGGCCTTTTACAACGAGGCCCGCCGTTTCAGCACCATATTTGCCGTTATCATGGCAGTTGTAGGTGTTGGCATACTGTCGTGGGACCCCACGGGCAATACGTCAATACAAGGCGTCATCATCGTGCTTATTTCGGCCGTGTGCTATGCGCTCTACATCATTCGCGTCAACCGCTCACGCGCAGCCACCATGGACGGCACGAAACTGGTATTCTACGTCATGTTTATCGGTGCCATCATATTTGGCGCCGAAGCTTTGCGACAAGGCAATTTCAAGCCCATCACCACAACCTCGCAATTAACCCACCTTGCCGCCCTCGCCATTATTTGTACTTTCGTCACTAACACCTGCCTGGTGTTCAGCGTCAAGCGCATTGGTAGCACCATGGTGGCCGTGCTTGGCGCACTCGAACCGCTCACAGCCGTTGTGATAGGTTGCACAGTGTTTGGCGAACCCATCACTTGGCAGGTTCTTGCTGGCATCGCACTCATTATTCCTGCCGTGCTGGTGATTATATGGACCCGACGCAGATAATCAAATTCTCGTACAAACAACACCCAGTTAACGGGTTAACAAGTAAGTATGCTATTTTATTATGCTAAAGTTTGAATGGTGAGAAGCTTAAAAAGCTTGGCAAACTTGCCTGTTAACCCGTCAACTTGTTTAATAATTCCGTCAACGCATCTATTATGGAAGAAAAAATAAGACAAGACCTTTACCAATACTTGCTAAGTCGTGGCAAAATAGACGAGCGCATGCCCGAATGCCCCGATTTGGAAGACAAGTGGCCCGAACTGGCACAAGCCTATTTGCCCGACGGCATACGTGAGTTCAATGCCTACCCCACCGTGTCATTGGGTTGGGTGATGTTTATCGGCATGGCGATGGCCACCTATTGGGACAAAGATTGGGAGCGCTATGGTCAAACGCCCAACATATACGAGCAAATGCGCAACCAACGCGGTTTTGACTGCTTGGACGAATACATTCTCGAGGACGTGCTGCACATGAAGGGCGATGGCCTCAAGCAGCTTAACGACCTTGTGGCTGAGTGTGCCTCGCGCACCAACAACACGCTCATTCATGCCCACCTTGAGCCAGGTACACCCGAAGCCTTCAAAGCCTATGTGGCTTGCTTGCACCAACTCTACCTGATGGGCATGGCGGTACAGCTCAAACGCTTGGGTTACCACATGGAACTGACGGACTAAAAACGTGCAGGGCACAAACCCCTATAACCGTCACCTCATGCCTGTTGTCTGTGGGTGCAAACTCAAAAACACTCCCGCAAGGTTGGGTGTTCAAAATAGACTTTTTAGAGAGAACGTTTTGGGGAAAGTTGCCTGAAACGCACGGCAAAAATGCGAGCACTAATGGGGGCGACGTTTGGTAACACAAGCGGTTGTACTGTTGTATCTCCTCTTCGGGCGTGCGGTCAATATAGCGTATGTCGTACAGTTCGTCCATAAGCGCTATGGTCTGTTCCGTCAGACCGCAGTTTGTGGTGTTGCCAATCGCTTGCGGTGCACAGTCAGTGTCGTTGCTCATGCGTTTTTGCTGCTGAGGTGTTTCAGCACTTTTACTTTGTGGTTCCGGGTTACGCGCGATAACGTCTATCAGTTTGTCAACACCACGTTTCACAATGGCATCGGCATAGCGCAGCATTTTGTTAAGCATTCGTTTCATGATTGTCATACAATTTGGTTTGATACAAAAGTAAAGTGCTGCAAAGGTAACACCAAGGCATTGTTCCCATCAAAAAAAGTGTACAATTTGTACACAAATATTTGCGCCCTCGCCGTCTTTCCTCTTGTAAAAGAGTGCGTGTGTTTTTACTGCCATCTTACACTTTTTATGCGTAACAAGTTGATATACAAAGGTTTCAAGAGTGTAAGATGATTTCAAAGTATCTTACACTCTCCTGCATACATCTTACACACCCCACCCCGCCGCCACGCAGTCGGTTTGGACGTATGCGGTGGGTTATACGGCATAGGGACGTAGAAAGATTTGTCGGAGCGACAGACTTTTCTGCTCCCCTATGCCGTGATACTGTCCCCCCCGTGCTTGTGTCGTGTGGCGGTGTGCAGGTTGTGTAGGTTGCGTGTAGGTGACATTGGCAGCATCTTACACTAAGTAAAGTGTTGATAATCAATAAATTGCAGCACATTAGTGTAAGATGTAAGATACTCGGCAAGTAAAGTTTTTGTAGTATAGTAAAGGTCCCGATACCACTAAACGCAAGCACTAATCGCAAGCACAAAACGCAAGCACAAAACGCAAGCACTAATGGGGGCGACGCGTCCCGCGTTCGGGCATAAAAGCAAAGGCTAATACACTAAACACAAAGGTTAAACACTAATTACATGTCTGCCTGTGAACCTTTGCTTTTATGCCCCGACGCGAGACGCGTCGCCCCCATTAGTGCTTGAGTTTTGTGTTAGCGTTTTGTGCTTGCGTTTTGTGCTTGCGCTTAGTGGTAGCATTTAGTGCCTGCGTTTTTTGAGACTTTGTCAATGCGTCACCCAATCAAATAACGCATTGACGAAGTATGGAAAGAGCACTTAGGCTGAATAAGTTCTCCACTTTTTACAAAGTACAAAACTCCCCGCTGCCTGACCTTGCTTAACAAGATCGAACAGCGAGGAGTCGTACTTTAAGTGGGTATACCGTATGGCCCTATTTAGCCAACGTACAGCATATAGAGATTTTTAGTTGTTCTCAGGACGGAGTTTGCGCACGGTTTCACCAGCACGCCACATTTCGCTTTCGTGGAGCGCCTTGAGTTCCTGTTCAAGTCCTGCACGGTAATCGGGCTTAGAGTTGGCGTCGATTGAAATTTGAGCCTCGTTGCCACTTGCCACGCTCTGGTAGAGTTTTTCCATCACAGGCTTGATGGCATCGTGGAAGGGAGTCATCCAATCCAAAGCACCACGCTGGGCCGTTGTTGAGCAGTTGGCATACATCCAGTCCATACCATTCTTGCCCACCATGGGGAGGAGTGACTGGGTGAACTCTTCGATAGTCTCGTTAAAAGCCTCAGAGGGGGTGTGTCCGTGTTCGCGGAGAGTTTCGTATTGAGCCAAGAAAAGTCCCTGGATAGCACCCATCAAAGAGCCACGCTCACCAGTAAGGTCGCTGGTAGCCTCGCGCTTGAAGTCGGTCTTGAACATGTAGCCCGAACCTATGCCCACACCAAAGGCAAGCACCTTTTCGGTAGCATGCCCCGAAGCGTCCTGATATACAGCGTATGATGAGTTAAGACCACGACCCTCGAGGAACATGGTGCGGAGCGATGTGCCCGACCCCTTAGGAGCTACCATGATGACATCAATGTCTGCGGGAGGCACTACACCGGTGCGGTCGTTCCAGGTGATGGCAAAACCATGCGAGAAGTAGAGTGTCTTGCCCGGAGTGAGGTGCTTCTTGATAGAAGGCCAAAGCTGCATTTGTGCGGCATCTGAAAGCAACATGCAAACGATTGTACCCTTTTCGGCAGCCTCCTCAAGTGAAAAGAGTGTTTCGCCTGGCACCCAACCATCGGCCACAGCCTTTTCGAATGTCTTGCCTTGACGCTGGCCTACAATCACGTTGAAACCATTATCGCGCAGGTTGCAAGCCTGACCAGGACCTTGTACACCATAGCCGAGCACGGCAATGGTCTCGTTTTTCAATACTTCACGTGCCTTTTCCAAGGGAAACTCTTCGCGGGTGATTACTTCTTCTACAACTCCGCCAAAATTCAATTGTGCCATAATATTTAAGTTTTTGTGTAGGTTGCGGCAACCGTTTGCACAATCAGCTGCACATTACCTATAAGGTTATAATATAAATGTCTATAAATCAAATATTGAAGTTTCGGATTTAACAAGGGCGGGCTGAATCATCGTACAAGGCGAATGCAATCAAGCTTGCTTGAATTGCTGAGCCGCAGCCGATGATGTCAATAAAAGCCCAATGGAGCACATAGCCCAGGGCAAGCGAAGCGACACGCATAGTAGAGTCTCCGCGCCCTGTAAGGGCAAAAGCCTTAACCCTTTATGTTGTTATTTTTACTTGATAGCTGATTTAGCGGTCTTAAAGTGGAACATCGTATGTATATTTTGTTCAACAGCTGCGCCATGTATTAAAGCTTTTGCCCTTACAGGGCGCGACTGCTCCGACACGCGATACCCAGGGTGCCGCTTCGCTTGCCCTGGGCTATGAGCTCCATTGGGCTTTCAGCCCGCCCTTACTAAATCCGAAACTTGAGTCAAATATCTATCGTACTAATAGCCTCGTCAGAACCCCGTATTGGCTTGTTGCGCACGTTTCTCCTCCTCACGCAGTTCGAGGAATTCGTTAAGTTCCTCGCGGCGGCTCTTGGTTACAGCCACCACGCCCGAACTTACATACTGCAATATGCAGCCATATCCCTTCAGTTTGTGATAGAGTTCGAGAGTTTCCTCAGGCAGCCCCTCTTTCGACACAATGGCATAGGTTGAGTTTACCTCCACTATTTTGCCATCATACTGGCGAATGGCCTTTGATATGTTGCGGTTTTCAATCAAACGCGCCGTGGCTATTTTGTAAAGGGCCTGATCCATCACATATATTTCGTCGTTTGTAAAATACTGCGCCTGGATTACATCGATTTTCTTTTCAAGCTGCTTTACCAATGTCTGCACCGTGTGCTCGTCGGTATAGCAAGTTATCGTGTAGCGGTGCACATGTTCAATGCCCGATGCCGATACATTAAGACTTTCAATATTGAGTTGTCGGCGTGTGAACACATTGGTCACGAGGTTCAGCACACCGGCCAAATTTTCAGAGAACACGATAATCGTGTAAAGCGTAGTGTCCTTTTTATCTTCGTTCATACAATAGTCGTTTTTATTAAGTTTCACGCCTCAAGCATCATATCATCTACGTCGTGTCCCGGACAGCACATGGGCAGCACATTGTCCTCTTCAAGCACTGCGGCTTGCAGCAAAAAGGGGCCGGGGGTGGCAAGCATTTGGCTGATAGCCTCATCAAGCTTGCTTCGGTCGGTGACGGTCAGTGCCGGTATGTTGTAAGCCTCTGCTATCTTCTCGTAGTCGGGGTTCATCATGGGGGTGAACGAATAGCGGTGGCGGAAGAACAGCTGCTGCCACTGTCGCACATTGCCCAAGAAATTGTTGTTGAGCAATATGATTTTAACCGGGGCATGCTGCTCCATGATGGTGCCAAACTCTTCGATGGTCATTTGCAATCCGCCATCGCCAAGGAACAAGCACACTGTGCGGTCGGGCGCACCGAATGTGGCACCAATGGCAGCCGGCAATCCAAATCCCATGGTGCCCATACCGCCCGAGGTTATGATGCTGCGCTTTTCGGTAAAACGGAAATAGCGTGCCGCCATCATTTGGTTCTGTCCCACATCGGTTACCAACACCGCCTTGTCCTGACTGAGTTCGGTTACACGACGCACCACCTCGCCCATGCGCAATGGGCCTTCGGCAGGATGAATTTGCGGTTCTATAACCACCTCGTGCTCTTTAGAGTCCCATTGCCGAAAACTCTCACGCCATTCGGTATGCGCTTTCTGCTCGAGCAAGGCTGTTACAGCCGGAAGCGTCTCTTTACAGTCGCCCAATACAGCCACATCAACCGTCACATTCTTGTTTATTTCTGAGGGGTCGATATCGAAATGTATCTTGCGTGCTTGTTTGGCATAGGTGTCTAACTTGCCTGTAATACGGTCGTCAAAACGCATGCCGACGGCTATGAGCAAGTCGCACTCTTGTGTCTTTTTGTTTGCACCCAGCGAACCATGCATGCCAAGCATGCCCACATTCAGCGGGTGATTGGTTGGCAAGGCCGACAAACCTAACAGCGTGCAGCCTGCGGGCAAACCAGCCTTCTCGATAAAAGCACGGAGTTCCTCGCCAGCATTACCCAGTTCGACACCCTGCCCTACCAACACGAGCGGACGCTTGGCCTCGTTAATCAAGGCTGCAGCCTCGGCAAGGCTCTGCTTGTCTGTTGGCGGCACGGGCACGTAGCTGCGTATAAAGTCTATGGTGCCTGGCATATAGTCGGCCTTTTCGATTTGTGCATTCTTGGCAAAGTCAAGCACCACAGGCCCTGGACGTCCGCTTGCTGCAATGTAAAAGGCACGGTGTACAGCCCATGCCACATCCTTGGCCGAGCGAATTTGATAGGCCCATTTGCTAATAGGCTGGGTGATGTCTACCACGTCACATTCCTGAAAGGCATCTGTGCCAAGCATCTGTGCACCCACCTGTCCGGTGATGACCACCATGGGCGTACTGTCCATCATGGCATCGGCAATGCCTGTTATCGTATTAGTGGCACCAGGGCCACTTGTTACGAGGCACACCCCCGTGCGCCCGCTCACACGGGCATAGCCCTCGGCTGCATGGGCGGCAGCCTGTTCGTGGCGCACCAATATGTGATTTAAGCGGTCGCGATAATCATACAAGGCATCGTACACGGGCATGATAGCACCGCCCGGATAGCCAAACAATGTAGTAACCCCCTCATCGAGGAGGGCACGCATCAGTATTTCAGCACCGCTAATTTGTGTATTCTTGTTTTCGGTCATAGTTGTCTGTTAAGGTAGTTCGCTTAATGGTCGTAGCGTGAGGCAAGTATGCCTTCGCCCCCATCAACCTACATTTCTTACGTTAGGAGGTAACGTCGTCGGTGTTCAATATTATTTTGAACATCCTCTTATATTTATATTTCGCGCACACCGCCTTTGTCGGCACTGCTCACCATGCTGGCATAAGCCCTCAAGGCCTTGCTCACCGTACGTTTGCGTTGTAAGGGGCGCATGGGACGTGCAGCCAGTTCCTCATCGCTGAGGTGAACTGATATGCTGCGCGATGGTATGTCTATCTCAATGATGTCGCCATCAATTATCTTACCAATAGCACCGCCTGCTGCGGCCTCGGGGGATATGTGGCCAATGCTCAAGCCTGACGTGCCGCCTGAAAAACGGCCATCGGTTATCAGCGCACAAGCCTTGCCCAAATGGCGGCTCTTGATGTACGACGTGGGGTAGAGCATCTCCTGCATACCCGGGCCACCCTTGGGCCCCTCGTGGGTTATAACTACTACATCGCCAGCCTGCACCTTGCCGCCAAGTATGCCCTTGCAAGCCTCGTCCTGCGAGTCGAACACACGAGCTGGCCCTTCAAAGTGCCACAAGCTCTCGTCCACACCGGCGGTTTTCACCACACAACCATCAAGCGCTATGTTGCCAAACAACACGGCCAGTCCGCCGTCTTTTGTATAGGCATGTTCCATGTCGCGAATGCAACCTGTGGCGCGGTCGGCATCAAGCGACGGCCATTGACGGTCCTGCACACCCATCTTGGTGGCAAACTTGCCGCCAGGCGCACTACCATATATGCGTGCAGCCTCGGCATCAACCTCGGGACCTGTTATGCTGTAATGTTTAACGTCCTCACCCAATGTGGCGCCATTGACACGATGTGCAGTCAAGTCGAGCAAATCGCCCTTGGCCAATTCGCCCAATATGCCAAGCACACCACCAGCGCGGTTACACTCCTGCACAGAGTAGCGCTGCGTGTTGGGCGACAATTTACAAAGACATGGCACATGACGGCTCAACTGGTCAATGTCCTGCATTTTGAAGTCGACACCGGCCTCATTGGCCACAGCCAACAAGTGGAGCACGGTGTTGGTAGAGCCGCCCATGGCTATATCCAATGTCATGGCATTAAGAAAAGCCTGACGGGTGGCTATTGAGCGCGGCAGCACCGAGGTGTCTCCCTCACCATAATATTTCATAGCATTGCTCACGATGAGCTTGGCTGCATCTTCAAACAAGCGGCGGCGGTTAACGTGTGTGGCCACTATGGTGCCATTGCCAGGCAACGACAAGCCAAGCGCTTCTGTCAAGCAGTTCATTGAGTTGGCTGTAAACATACCCGAGCAACTACCGCAACCAGGACAAGCACGCTGTTCGATTTGTGCCAATTCATCATCGCTCACCGAGGTGTCAGCCCCCTTCACCATGGCAGTGATAAGGTCGACATTCTGCCCCTGATAGCGGCCGGCCTCCATCGGGCCACCACTCACAAACACGGTTGGTATATTCAAGCGCATGGCCGCCATCAGCATGCCCGGTGTAATTTTGTCGCAGTTTGATATGCACACCAGCGCATCGGCCTTGTGTGCCTGCACCATATATTCTACAGAGTCGGCAATAATGTCGCGCGAGGGCAACGAGTACAGCATGCCATCGTGACCCATGGCTATGCCATCGTCAATGGCTATGGTGTTGAACTCTGCAGCATAGCAACCAAGTTTTTCAATCTCTTGCTTTACGAGCTGCCCGGCCTCGTGCAGATGGGTGTGGCCTGGTACAAACTGGGTGAACGAGTTGGCTATGGCAATAATAGGCTTGCCAAAATGCTCACGCTTCATGCCTGTAGCTATCCACAAGGCACGTGCGCCCGCCATTCTTCGTCCTTCGGTGCTGAATGCACTGCGCAACTGTATTTTCATAACTCTTTCAGGATATTTATTAGCTTTGTTGCATAACACACATTATCATGCAGAAGCTTTACAGTTTACTACTCTTGTTGTTATTTTGTTTTGCAAATGTAACCAATAATACGATACAACAATACAAAATGTAAGAAAAAGTTCGGAAAAATGTCGAGAAAAACCGATTATGTGCCACAAGCATGCACATTTATGCAACATTACGTGCACTTTACCACCCCGCACCATCACCCCCACACAAGCTATGCGCGGGCTTCGTGTGCCACATACTAAAGTTTTGCCGCATATTTGCCGCATTTATGTCTAAAATTGATTAGCAAATCTCACAACAGAGCACAAGTAAAAGCCTGCCTTAGCGGTTTATACCATTTTATTTACGTAATTTTGCCGCGCTGTTAAATCCTTAACGAATTGACGAGGCGGACAGAGTGACGAGTTATTTAACACCGTTTGTTGAAATTCCGTTCACACACTGCTCGATATGCGCAGAACGCACTTGCCACGCCCGTCAAACCATCAACACACAAACTTATTTAGAACAACGACCCCTATCATATATATGCAAATCAAACACATAGGCACAATGCTTGCCATAGCAGCTGCTACCCTGCCGCAGGCCTCTGCACAAAATGCACTGCAGCGCGCAGGTCAACACGTTACTTACACGGCCGAAGCACAAGCAAGCTATTCGCATAACAAAACACCTTTGTGGCTCACAGCCAACAAATACGGCATGTCGTCGGTAGATACCAAGAACGGCTATTTGCGCATGGCCATCGAACGCCAGGCTGATGCCGACTCGGCCTGCCATTGGCGCTTTGGCTATGGGGCCGACATAGCAGTTGGCGCGCACTATCCGAGCAGCGGTTTCGTTCAACAGCTCTATGCCGACATCGACTGTCGTCTGGCGCGCCTTACCATAGGTGCCAAGCAGCACCCCATGCAACTTAAAGACAATGAACTGAGTAGCGGATCGCAAGCGCTGGGCATCAATGCACACCCTGTGCCTGCCGTACGCCTGTCCTTGCCACGCTACTGGAATATTTCTGGACGTGGAAATTGGTTGGGCATACGCGGCCACATCTCGTATGGACTGATGACCGATGACAATTTTATGCAGGACTATCTCAGAGGCACCAAAAACCGTTATGCCACACGGGTATTGCTGCACACAAAGGCATTCTATTTGCGAGCTGGAAATGCCCAAAAGTTTCCCATCACCTACGAAGGCGGACTTGAATGGGCCACCCAATTTGGCGGCACAATATACAACGCAAGGCAAACCCCCATTAAGGCGGGACACCACCTGAAGGACTTTTTCACCGTACTTTATGGCGGCGGAGCCGATGTCACCGATGGCGTTTATAGCAACGCCCTTGGCAACACATTAGGCAGTTGGGTGTACCGCCTCAACTACCACGGACGCGGCTGGGGGGTCAGCCTTTACTACGACCATTATTTTGAAGACCACTCGCAGATGTTCTACAATTATGGCTGGCGCGACGGCATGTGGGGACTTGAGGCACACTTGCCAAAAAATCCCATACTTGGAAAATTTGTGTACGAATACATCAAGACCACCGACCAAAGTGGCCCCATCTACCACGACCATACACCCGAAATTCCCGACCAAGTGAGCGGTAGTGACAACTACTACAACCACGGGCTGTACACGGGCTGGCAACATTGGGGCATGGCCATTGGCAACCCGCTCTACGTAAGCCCGCTTTACAAGGGCACACGAAATTTGAGCTTTATTGGCACACGTTTCAAGGCGCACCATCTGGGCTTTAGCGGCGACCCACTCCCCTGCCTGCACTACCGCATCATGATTACCCACGAACGCAACTTGGGCAATTGCAGCAGCGATTGGACCGAGGCACGCACACTGAACAGTCTGCTGCTCGAAGCTGCATGGTCACCCCTTCGCCTCGGACGCATCAACACCAGTGGCTGGACCGCCAAACTGGCTTTTGGACTTGACCGTGGCAGCTTGATTGGCCACAACACCGGTGCACAACTCACCATCACAAAGAACGGATTGATTACAAAATAGCCTCATGCACTTACACACATTATTATATAACAAATGCAGCACATTTGCCATCACAGCGATGGGCATGCTGCTCGCCACAGCCTGCTCGCACGTGAGCCGCAATGGGCTGATCGACGGAAGATGGCGCCTACACGAAATTCACAGCAAAGCCACACCAACAGATGCCTATTATACGGCACAGAAGAAGTATGTGCTTAATGACCGCATATACTGGTCATTTCAGCTCGATTTGCTACAAATAACCTCTGCCCTGGCACATAACGGGCAGACTAACAAAACCTTTGCCCGCTTTAACTATGAGGGCGACAAATTGGCTGTGTATAGCCCCTATGCCCACCTTTACGATCATGATATTCCCATTACCGACCCCAACATTTCATTAGAAAGTGTAGGCATCAGAGGCCACGAGGCCAAATTTCGCATTGTGCGCATCAATTCAAGTTCGCTCATTCTGTGCTCAGACATGGACAGTTTGGTATTCCGGAAATTACACTAAACGCGATTAAGGACATTGGTTGCCCGCTACATCTTGCTCCCCTATACAAAGAATATTAAGAAAAAACATTACCTTTGCAAATATAATATACAAGGAAATACTTATGGCAAGATTCATCAACCCCTTCACTGATATCGGTTTCAAGAGAATCTTCGGACAAGAGGTATCCAAACCTCTGATTATTGATTTTCTGAACAGCCTGCTGCTCGGCAAGGAACACATCACAAGCATCACATTCCTTGACAAGGAGCAGCCGGCCCTATTTGAAGATGACCGATCGCTCATATACGACATATATTGCGAAACAGACAAGAATGAGAATATCATTGTCGAAATGCAGAACAAGTCTCAGCCTTATTTCAAAAACCGGAGCATATATTATGTCTCCGAAGCCATTGCAAGGCAAGGCGAGAAAGGGTCTGATTGGAAATACAATATAGATGCTGTGTATCTTGTTGCTTTCTTGAATTTCTGTCCGATGGATTTTAAGAAGGAGTTCAGGACCGATGTGGGACTGACTGACTTAAAAAGCAGTGAAATCTTCTCAGACAAAATTAGAATGACATTTATGCAGTTGCCTTTATTCAAGATGGAGGCAAATGAGTGTGAAACAAACTTTGATAAATGGATTTACGTTCTGAAAAACATGGAAACATTAACAAGATTGCCATGGGCTGCAAAAAGCGCCGTGTTCAAAAAACTGGAGCAAATTGCCGACGTTGCTTCTCTTTCAAGACAAGAGCGTATGAAATATGACGTGGGATTGAGAAAATACCGCGATACACTATCTGTGCTTGAAGGTGCTAAATTAGACGGGCTGGCGGAAGGCAGAGCACAAGGTATAGCCGAAGGTAAAGCAGAAGGCAGAGCGGAAGGCAGAGCAGAAGGCGCACAAAAGGAAAAGATTGAAACAGCAAAAAGACTTTTGGCTATTGGTGCAGACACCAATACCATAGCAATTGCTACCGGATTAACCACAAACGAAGTTGAAAGTCTGATAGGAAATTAAACGTCCTAATCTGCTATCGGAACTTTGCGCAGCATAGATAACTAAATACAATTACTGTTTCTACTATTTGGCTGCTGAACCCACAATAGCCCCTGGGAGTTTTAACACAACCCCCAGGGGCTATTTTCATGAAAGCGCAGGCCGTGGGTCAACAAGTCATAGTACATCAGCATCGAGGTGCTCAAAAATCACATGGCGCGCATCATGGGCGACGAGTTCAGCGGCGCCTTCGACACGCTGACGGAGCGCGAGAGGGGGTGACCATCGGACACTTTAAGCCCCCAGTTTGTTGCGCGGAAGTGATTAAAGCCATATCTTTGCAAAAAGAATATATACACATTATATATACACACTACGCAGTATGCTCACACTCTTTGTCATAATATTATCAGCTATAGTCTTGTTCTTTCTCTGCGCCATCATCACAGGTATAGTCAAAGCCCTCAGCCTGACTCCCGAGGAGCAAAAAGAACTCTTGGAGAACTACCGAATGGAGAAAAAGCAAAGGAAGGAGAGCAGACGACTATATAGGAGCATTGAAAGCCGAGCTTATGAGAAATACCCCGGGCTGTTTGGATTTAACTATGACAAAAGAAAGAAATACATAGACAAGCACCTCTAACCGCCCTGCGTGTCTTTTAACACCCGGTTAAGCCGTGTTACTTTTGGATCATCACACACCAAAAGTAACACGCTTTTTTATGAATAACAACGACATCAAGACCGTAACCCTTACCATCAACTCGGAGCAGGCACAACGCAAGCTCGACGACATCAACCGCCGGTTGGAGCAGGCACGCATCAAGCGGCAAGATGCCTTTGACCGCGGCGACGGCAAGGCTCTGCAAGCATACACCAACAATACAACAGACTAAGGCTGAATACGTAGCAGACGATTAGCACACGAATTATAAAAGCGACAACTACACATCAACACCTTCAATGCGTAAGAGAAAACGTTTTGTACTAACCCCTGCAGCAAATCCCGTCAGCGTGCCGTCCAATCCGATAACACGATGACACGGCACTATAATACAAATGGAATTAGCTCCAATGGCCTGTGCTACTGCACGCACGCCATTGGAGCAACCCGCTGCACGCGCCACATCTGTATATGAGGTGGTCTGACCATACGGAGTGGCAAGCAGCGCGCTCCACACACGTTGCTGAAATGGTGTGCCGGCCATGGCCAAAGGCAAATTAAACTGTACAAGGGCACCCGCAAACCAAGCGTCAAGCTCTTTGGCTGTTGCTCGAAGCAACGGGGTGCTTCCACAAACATAACGCGCATTAAAGAAGTGCTGTATGCGCTGGTCGTTACGCCGACGATGCTTACCATCAGCCCAATCGCACAAGCATAACTTGCCTGCATAATCGCCAAGTACCATCTCGCCACATGGCGAATGATACGGCTGCGTAAATATTTGCGCTGCACTTTTCATTGAACACGTTTTTCAAAATGCTGAAAATCTTTGCGGTGCTTCCATGCGCCACCCCATACAAAGCCATGCTGACGGAACAAACGATAACATAGGTCATCGGTCGTTATCTTATACTTAAAACTACGCTGCCTGTTGGCATAGGGCCGTCCCTTAGCCGGACTTACCACCAGGGTGCCATCCTTACGGTGCCACACATATGGGTTGTAAAGCGGATTAACATCGACCGCTCGCCCCCAACTATGGTTTGACAGTTTTGACGAGCCTGCCACACGGCGGTAATTGAAACAGGCCGTATTGTTGGCCGACATAGACCGCTCATCATCGGCTCCATAATTGTCAATCAGCACCATGCGTTCTATAGGATAGTGCGCTTCATACAACTGTTTGAAAATAGAAACTAAATCATTTGCCACAGACTGATGGCAAACCATTTCACCAATTTGCGGCTTGCCATTGCCGTTATAATGCAACAAACGCAGGTAGCGCAAACTCGACAATGGAATGGGGCAATCGGCCTTATACGACAACCCCGACATACGCTTGGCCACCATGCTGTCAACCGCACACGCCTCAAAGCATTTCTGCAAACCATAGGCCTGCACTGCCGCCTCACTTACCTCGCAGCCAGCACGCCATTGGCGCAGCAGTTTTATTTGACTTTCTATTGACAAATCACACGGAGTGCGAATAGTTACTTTTGCAACTCGACAAGTCTCCTCGCCAGACTTATTTGTTTGTTTACACGCCATGGCCGAGAGGGCTGTGGCAAGCAGACACGCACCTGTAAAAAAGCCACACGCACGACACATTTGTATATAGGTGTTCATCTTTCTTTTCTGCATAACATCACCTGTCATATTCCTTACACCGCTACCCATTTCTCCACACACGTAAGCAGTACCCAACAGGTCACATACCCATTATTTATTTGATGGTACAAACGATTCATAAGTGCCATTGCTGTAAAACACACGTATCTCTTTTATTTTACGCTCATCTTTGTCAATATTTATGCCCATTGTAGCCATATTGCCATTACCGCGAGAGGGGATACGCTGCTCGCGACGAGGAGAAACGATACCCGCACGAGGTTCTACTGCGGCACGATTATGCACGTCAACCACATCAGGAGCCATCGCAAAGGGTGCATCAGTACTTGATACCCCTTCGACATTAGAGGCAGCAGACTCAAGCTGAACAATTTCGCTCGCTGTGCCCAATGCCCCATCCTCATCGCCAGATAGGGTATGACTCGGGGCGCCATTTACCAACATCTCGCCCTCGCCAAACATCAACCAATTAACATTTATTTCGGGGAATGCTACATGCACTCCCATTACGTGTTTGTTCGTTGGATTGGTGCGCCCTGTCAGTATGCTTGACAATGATGCTGGTGAAATACCAAGCCGAGCGGCAAAATCCTGTTGCGACAATTTGGCATAATCCATAATAGATCTTATGCGTTCAATCATTGTTTCGTTCATATATATAATGTGTTTAATCGTTACATGGAGCGAGGTCCCGGCTTATCTACCTCGATGTTTTTGACTTTAGCTGCACAATTAACCATTTCGGTGTCTGAAAAATTGAACAATATTGCGCCACATTTTTTATGCGTTGCAAGACGCACCTCCGAGCAAGGACTCAAAGCCTGGTGGAGGAGAAGGCACAAGCACAATGACTTAGCAAGCCTACTTGCGGTCCAAAATTCATACTTAACAAATCGGCACCCGCCATCAAGCCTTGAGGCCCGAAATGGCTTATCTAACATGGTGTGCAGAAGCGTTGGCATCACACTCGCTTCAACTAATTCATTTACAAAGATAAAAAATAAGGGTCAATTAAGCAACAGATCTAGTGCACAATCGTCAATTTACATTATATAATTCTTTATTCACATTACCATATCTACAAATTTACACCTTGATATTGTGTTTTACATTATAATATCAAGAGCATACCACGCACTATTTAGCAAGCTAAAGTAATTCTATCGCATTTTTTCATAACTAATTGGTTTACAACAGATTTCGCACAAGTAGGGCTTAAATATAGCTAGCAATACACCATACATACAACAAATCACTTCTATTTAATCAAGCGTTTCGAAAGTATACGCGTGTTTTTATTGGTTTTCAGTATGTTACACTTAAAGTAAAGACTTGCATTTTTATAAATCTACAAAACCACTTTACATTCCAATGTTTATAGACATATATATTTATGATTGTAACAAACGAAAAATCGAACACACTTACAAAACTAAATATTTTGCTTTGCAGTTTACATTATAAGTGTTTACAAATTACATCTACACCAATAAATACTAATTTTGGTTTAATGTAAATTATCGAGCACGAGCAAAGCCGAGAAATCCACCATATTCCCATATCCGCACCAATGGCCATTTTCGCAGTTTTGACGCAGCCACAGCGAGTTAATTTCAATATAAACACTTGATTTACAATGAGTTACACACATTTTTGTCTACACAACGCATCATTCCATTTAGATTTACAGATACCACATATTGCTATATACATATTACAAATTGCACCATTAGTGCGTTTTTTGAGCGCCAAACGAGCCTTTTCTTTCGCTCAAATGGTCAAAATTTACATTTTCTACGCAACACGCCCGCACGCCATACCATTAACAGGTCGTTTGAACGCCCAATTTGGCATAGTTGGGTATTTGTTTTTCTAGTGCGCAGAACCTGATTATACTCCTTCAAAAATATTGAAAAGCACCATCACCATAGCCCACTCTACACCACGTGTGCAAATCGGGCGCAATCTGGAAAACCAGGCATATTGAAAAACAGAACAATTATAGGACTCATTCAAACATCTCATGTTTCCAGCTGTCCCCGAGGCCCTACTGACAAGAAAAATCTCCCATACTTATAGAAGCCCCCTCCCCCCTTCCCTTACCGCCAAGCACACAAACCCACGCTTTTGCAGACACGTGCCTACCCTACCCCCTGCTGCATACATACAAGACAGAGCGGCAGCCATGGGACATTTAATCCCACAACTGCCGCCCTGACAAGCTTTCATTTCAAGAACTACTGCTTGTTAGTGTAGCATAAAATATATTAACTCCTTCATCAGGTCACCATTCGATGTATGCGATCCTTCTGCCCCTTTCGACCGCGCATCGGTCCGTCGTATTTCGGCCAGGATTTGCATCACCTTCACTCCCGAATAGCTACGCATGGCAGGCAACACATTTTTCTCAACCTGCCACTCGGTTAAGCCGAGCCAGGTGGCAATACCCTGCTTCGTTTTGTTCGGAGCATAAAAGGCCACCATCAAATTTGCAAAATATTTGAACAGCGAAGCCAGTGTGCGCTGAATGGGATTATCTTTCTCATTTTCGTCAAAATATTTCACAATTCTGTTCACCTTCAGCACGTCCTTGCAGCCTATGGCGTCCTGCAGTTCAAAGATGTTATAATTCTTTGATATGCCGATATGCCTTTGCACCAATTCTATGCTTATCTGCTTTTCACCCTCGGGCAGCGACAACACCAGTTTGTCAAGCTCCGAAGCCATGCGGTTAAGGTCTGCCCCCACATACTCGCTCATCAGTTCGGGAACCCCCGCCTGTGGCACCACCCTTTTACGCTGCAAATACGCACGAACAAATGGCGGCAACTGTGCGTCGCGCAGTTTGGCCGATTCAAACAGCACACCCTCTTTATTTATAAGGGTTGCCACCTTTGTACGGCGGTCGAGCGTTCCATTTTTATGACAAAATACGAGTATCGTACTGGGTTGAATTTTGCGCAAATAATACTCCAGATGCTCAATATGCTTCAAGTTTTGCGCCTCCTTCACCACTATCACGAGATGCTGCGCTGCCATGGGAAATGCCTGTGCTGCGGTAATGATATTATCAATATCAGCCTCAGCCCCGAAGAAAGTCATCAAGTTGAAATCACGCTCTTCAGGTTTCAGCACAGCATTAACTATGAAGTCTGCCACATGGTCAATGTAATAGCTCTCCTGCCCCATCAAGTAATAAATGGGTTTAAGGTTGCCTGCCTGCACATCGCGCACAATTTGCTCGTAGGTCGGGCCTGTTGCCTTCTTCTTAAATCCGGTGTATCCTCCAGCCATTTTAAGTAGGTGTTCAAAGTTATTTTATACAATCAGTAAGTGTCATTTTCACATTGAATCGACTTTTCTGCCCCATATTGGAGCACACAAAGGTAAGTAATATTTTGCTCTTAGCTAACCCGTTGGCAGAATTAGTTACCCCGTCAGTCCGTTAACTTGTCAGCAAATCTGTCAACCAGCTCTGCCCTCTATTTTAGCACAAACACTTGCCCATATCTCAAGAAATGCCGAAATTAGCAATCGCCGTCCCTACATATAAGGAGGGCACTCTATCAACTATCCGTTGACAATCCTTAAGCATAACGGAATAACGGGATAGAGGAATAGCGGGATAACGAGTCGTCACACAAGCCCACCTTTTGCCTTACGAAATATTATGCCACAACAATATGTAAGCAACAACGTATCTACGTTACCCCACTTGCGGGTTTCTGTTAACCCATTCGGCCGACGCGCTCCGATACAACTTCAATACTACTGATAATATATATATATGAATATAGCCAAAGCCACTTACTGTGTGAGAAGAGTCTGCACAATCCTCTTCGTCATACTATCAGTTCTTTGCCTTTCATGGCCACTGGCGTCAATGGCCAAGAAACGGGCTTTGCTCATCGGCATCTCCCACTACCCACAGACAACGAGAAACAATCCATGCACCTGGACCAATATCCATGGCAGCAACGATGTGCGTCTGTTACGAGGCACACTGCAAAAGCAAGGGTTCCGCATCACAACCCTTACCAATGCCCAAGCCACCGCCTCACACATAAGACGCGCACTCAAGCGGCTCTGCCAGCAAGCAGCCAAAGGCGACATGGTAGTTATACACTTTTCAGGACACGGCCAACCATTTGAGGACCTCTCGGGCGATGAAGCCGATGGTTGGGACGAAGCCATTGTACCCTACGACGCGAAGAAATGCTACAGCCGTACATACACCGGACGATGCCACATCATTGACGACGAACTCGAGCGCTACATCAACAACCTGCGCACCACGGTTGGCCCCCGTGGTTTTGTGTACGTGGTGCTCGATGCCTGCCACATGGGAGGAGCCAGTCGCGACGAAAGCGAAGCCGACTCCGCGGCCTGTGCGCGCGGCACCAACGTGGGGTTCTCGCCCAACGGCCGCACATACATACCACGCATCGACCGCCGCGGCCACTTCACGGTTAAAGCCTCACCCCGAATGGCTGGCGTGTGCTACATAGAGTCATGCCGTGCCTACCAAACCAACACCGAGATTTACGAACAAGGGCAATACTATGGTCCGCTATCGTTCTACATTAGCCAGGCCTTGCAACACACTCCCCTCACCCACAACCTGCAGTGGGTGCATAAGGTGGTAGAAGCCATGCAGCACGACAAACGACTGATTAAGCAAAATCCAGTAATTGAAACTGACCGATGAACCATACCATTAGCGACACCGACTATGTAGAACTAAGCACATTTGCCGAGGAGCAATGGCACAAGGTGCTGAATTATTTAGGCCGAACGTTCAATCTGCCGCGCGAAGATTGCCAAGATGTGTTTCAAGATGCCTTCATCGTGCTTTACGACCAAATAAACGAAGGCAGACTTACTCCGCTCAAATGCTCGCTATCAACCTACTTTACAAGCATTTGCCGCTACAAGGCTTTGGAACTACTGCGCCACAACAACCGTTCGATAACGACAGACTACGCCAATCTTGCCACAGACAACGATACCAACAGCACAACGCTTGCCCAACAAGCCAGCAAACTGGCATCATTCGACCCAACACTGGCCAACGAAAAGGAATACAAACTGACACTTGTCGAACAGATAGTAAAACGGCTGCCATCACCATGCAAAGAACTGTTATGGGGCTTCTACCGCGACGGCATGTCCATGAAGGCATTAGCACACATGCACCACTACAGCGAGGGGGCTGTAAAGGTAATAAAGCACCGGTGCTGCGAAAAGTTTAAGAAGCAATACGAAACAACCATTAACCAAACCCGATAGCCATATATGACCACACCCCATCACACGCCCACCTCACAAGCCGATTTACAATACGACCGCATAGACCGCTACCTGCGGGGCAAAATGACCGAAGCAGAGCAACACGCTTTTGCACACGACCTTGCCCACGACAAAGACCTGCGTAACAGAACAGAGGCCATGGTGCAGCTCGTAAAGGCGATGGACCAAGCAGGACGCGAAAAGGACACACAAATAGTGCATACGCTGGAACACATGAAAAGGGATAACGTCATAAAGTTCGTGCGTGCCTTAACCCAATGCCACGATACGGAGGTGAACTACGCCACATGCGCCAACAATACCAATAGCGCCAACGAAAAGCAAGCGCCTTTCCACCGTCCACACAAAGGCTATTTGCGCCGCATAGCCACGCCACTTTCGGCCGTTGCCGTAATGGCCGCAGCCTTCTGGGGCGGATTAAAGTATTACGATGCACAGAGCTTGAGCCAAATGGGCAACGAATATATTGTCCTATTTTTGCCACAAACAGAGTCCGGCATAATGCGTGCCGATGTTGCCGACACCCATGCCGCCACAGAGGTAGCCAAACTTTACAACGCAGCATATACATACCAACAGTTAGACGCAAAAACAGCAGCCGCCACCCTTAACCAATTAAAGGAATTGTGGCAAAAAGCCCAAAGCGACACCTACAACGAGTATACCAATCAAGCCCCGCTCATTGGCTGGGCTTTGGCAAATGTCTATTTAATAAATCACGACGAGCTGAATGCACTGCATACGCTTGACAAACTGATAGAGCTGACTGCACCGCAATCGCTCGTACAAACCAAAGCCATAGAACTACGCCACAAAATCAAGAACCGCAAAAAGATATTTGGCCTGTTGTAACAAACGCGTCAATCAAAACCACATGAAGATATTATCAATAATACTTGCACTGTTTGCAACATCATTTGCAGTACATGCCCAAACGTATACAAAGGCTGAACTGACCCAAGCGGCCTACAACATTCAACAAGGGCACAACGAGGGTGCCAAAATATGCCTGACATACAAAGCACAAGTAGAAGCCTCAAAAGCATGGACCGAAGAAATAAGGCAAAACTACTTATTCGCCATTCAGTCGCTGCTTGAATATTACAGCATGCAAAAGCGCTACACCGACGAGGAAGAACTGCTCAACCACGCCATAGCCTTGTACAACACACGCGACAGCATAACCAACAATCCGCAAACACGCGCACTACACACTATGCAGACACGCGTGCAGTTTGACAAGAAAAACTACGATGCCCTTATCGGTTATGCCAAGAAGGCACTCAACATGTACAATGCTGTCGGCGACCATGGCATTGACTACTGCATATTGTGTTGCAACACCAGCCTGGCGTATGTTGAGCAAGACGATGAACAACACGCCACACAGTATATTGACGAGGCATTTAACTGCCAACAAAAGCTCGCCGCCCAGTTCAACCTGTCAAAATACAGGGGCTACTACCCTATTCAAAACCAACGCGGATATGTGTACCAAACCTTTGGCATGTACGAAAAAGCCATTGAATGCTTTAAGGACATTGTAGACAACGCCTCGCCCGACACCTTGGCTTCGGTCTATTATCTGGCAGCCAACAATCTGTCAACCTGCTATTTCATAATGAACCAACTCGACAAAGCCATTCCCCTGCTTGAGACCGTTAAAAAAGCCACGCCCACCCTGGCCTACACCGTAAGCCAAAACCTGTCCGTGGACTATGCACTGACGGGAAACGATAAAAAGGCACTCGAAAATCTCAGACAATTTAATGCCGAAGGCTATGAACAGGCACTTGCCATTATTTCAAAGTTCTCTGAAATAGACCGCGAGGCCATGCTGAAGAAGCTGTCGCAGGAGATGTCCGATTGCAACAATTTTGTGGTCAGATATGTGCCGCAGGCTGCGGTAGAGGCGTTCGACATCAATCTGCTCATGCGCTCTGCTTCACTGTCGGTAAACCGTATGGTTAAAGACTTTGCCAACAAAAGCTGCAAATACAACGAGCTGGCACACCTCAGGCAGATGCTTGCCAAAGGACACATTTCGACTGCGCAATACGACTCCATTCACCATGCTATCATTGATATAGAACAGAACCTGCTGCGTGCCGACAATCAATTTGAGCTGACACTGAAAGCACAAACCGCCACATACGAAAGCACCAAACAGATGCTGAAGGCCGACGAGGCATACGTGCTTTATTGCAATTTGCCAACATTTGATGTTGAGGACGGCGAGCTGGCAAAAACGCTCCACTATGCTGCCTATATTGTACGTTCCCAACAAAATGATGGCCCAACCATGGTAGACTTGGGGCCATACGAGGACATCGACAGTCTGTTTTTTACCGCCACGCCCACAGCAGAGTATGCCGCCGAAACTTATGCCGCCGGCAATGCGCAGCTTTTATACGACAAATTGTGGGCTCCGCTTATGCCACACCTAAAGGGAGCCAAGCGCATTTACTACTCCACCACAGGCAATTTAGCCACGCTTAACTTCGATGCACTCATACAGCACAACAACAAGCGGTTAGGCGATGTAACAGGACTCACACTGCTTTCATCTCCGCTTAAAATAAAAAGTGCCACCAACGTCACCCCCATCAAGAATGTTGTGGCCATGGGCTGCCCCGACTACGACATGACGCCCCAGCAAATGGCCAAAGCAACCTCTCCCCACCATGTCATTCAACACGAGGACATCAGCAGCAAATTGGCTATGCGGGGCGACGACACACGCGGAAACTGGCACGCCATTCCTGCCACACGCAACGAAGTGGCCAACATTGCGGCCATAGCCCGGGCCCATGGTGCCAAAGTTTGCACATTTACCGATGCCCAAGCCACCGAGGAGGCTTTCAAAGCCCTGGACGGGCATGCACCTGACGCACTGCACATTGCCACGCACGGATTTACCATAAGCACCATGCAGCAATACGACAATTCGCCATTTGCACAATCGCGCACGGCATTTACGCCCAATGGCAACTATATGATGTGGAGCGGCCTTGTGCTTGCCGGTGGCAATAATGCCTGGCAGTGCAAAACCTTGCCAAAGGGGGTGGAAGATGGCATACTGACAGCAGACGAAATTTCGCGTCTCGACCTGTCGCACACCCGGCTCGTGGTTCTCTCAGCCTGCGAAACGGCACGCGGCCACATTGACAACACCGATGGCGTGTGGGGACTGCAACGGGCATTCAAGCAAGCCGGTGCCGGCACCATTGTCATGACGCTTTGGAAGGTATCAGACGAAACAACTTGTATGTTCATGACCGAATTTTACCGTCAGCTTGCCAGTGGCCTCAACACACGTCAAGCACTTAAACGCGCCCGCACCTACCTCATTGAGCAAGGAGCTACCGACCCCTATTATTGGGCTGCATTTGTAGCAATGGACTAAGAACTAACTGTATATACAGACAATCCGCGATGCCTAAAGTTCGGCATCGCGGATTTTCTGTATTGTGTATAGTTGTATATTATTGTCCGGTAAAACATAAACGTGTGAACGGGCTCAAGCACCAAACGCTACCAAGCCCCAAACGCTATCATTAAGCGCTATCACCAAACGCTACCTCTAATGGGGGCGACGCGTCTCGCGTCGGGATAGAGATAGGAGGAAAATACGAACTCTGCTAAATAATGGCTGCATCTTTTCCCGACGCGAGACGCGTCGCCCCCATTAGAGATAGCGCTTAGTGGTTGCGCTTAGTGGTAGCGCTTGATTGTAGCGCTTGATGCTTGAGCCCGTTGCCTGTTTACGTTCTACCAGACACCAATAATTAAAACACCTGCGTCAATTCAGACGTTCCGATTATCATTACATTTTGGCTCAATCGCCCTCGGGCAGACATCGGCAAACATCATCAAACATCAACATTGCACAACATTATATGCAAGCAAGCCGCTTGCTATCACAATATAATTGTAATTTTGCCTTTCCATTAAACGTCTCTTATTATAATCATGCAATCACTCAACCTGCCCGCCTACGAGGTGAAACTCAGCAACCGCAACGGGCAACCTGCCATATATGATTTTTTGCGCCACTGCTACTTGCGACTCACGCCCGAGGAGTGGGTGCGGCAGCACTTTACGCATTACCTGGTGGAGCATAAGGGGTACCCGGCCGCATTGTTGGCCAACGAGGTGACCATCAACGTGGGGGGCGTGGCACGCCGCTGCGACAGTGTGCTGTATCATCGCACGGGGGGAGTACCTCGCGTTATAATTGAATATAAAGCGCCACACATTGCCATCACGCAGCACGTATTTCAGCAAATATATGCTTACAACAGTGTGTTAAGGGCTGACTATTTGATTGTGAGCAATGGCATCAAACACTATTGTTGCCATGTTAACTATCAAAGCATGAAAGTGGAATACTTGCAGGATATTCCCGATTACACTGATTTGGCATGATAGCCGTCCGGTTAAATGTTACCCGACATATAAATATCTGCCTTGAACACGTAAGCGGCCAAACTAACGCACCCGTAACAAACACCCTGCACACCCCTCACAGCACTTTTTTGGCAAACTGTCTGCACTCTGCACTTTTGTCTACACTTATATTGATTATCAATGAGTTACGGCGTGTAGACAAGTCTGTTTTTTGTATGCACTACCGTCTGCACGCTGCACTTTTTATCTGCACTGTCTGCACTATCTGCACAAGCTTACATACGCAAGCATTACACTGGTCGTGCCAACAGGGTTTTGCGGCATAGGGAGGGCGTTAAACGTGTCGGAGCAATCGAATATCCGCCCTCCCTATGCCCGATCGATGCTCCCCTGATGCTGCAAATGCACACAGCCACCTGCCATGAGTGTAGATAATAGTGCAGACAAAATTTCGCTTTGTCTACACGCCGTAACTCATTGATAATCAGTATGAGTGTAGACAAAAGTGCAGAGTGCAGACAAAATACGAAAAAAGATTTACCGGGCAGTTCCCTTTGCCAGAATGGCAAACAAGTTGAGATAATAACAAAGATGATATTTGAACTTTGTGATATAGAAGTAATAATTGGAGATAAGTTGTTAGGTGAAACGTAAACAGGCGAATGGATTCTATCACCAAACGCTAGCTCTAATGGGGGCGACGCGTCTCGCGTCGGGATAGAGATAGGAGGAAAATACGAA
>ERZ1034680.308-NODE-308-length-27304-cov-40.930163_pt1 | contig 27304 bp, 26 predicted proteins | sample MGYA00520639_ERZ1034680 | MGnify/ENA primary metagenome ERZ1034680 (study PRJEB33766, sample SAMN09781760) | gut metagenome | biome: gut microbiome | host: Homo sapiens | place: Madagascar | study: EMG produced TPA metagenomics assembly of the PRJNA485056 data...
TGTGGTGATAGCATGCCTTTTCATGAGGCGAGATAGAGCGTACAAAGGAGATAACCCGTTTATCTCCACCTTCCACCCAGATATCAATATCGCCAGGCGTACGGGAATAAGGATTCGGATACATCAATGCATTCCCCTGTCCTTTCAGGATGCAGGTTCTGAATCCCTTTTTCCGGAACCACTCAGAAATCTGGATGGCAGCATCATTCAGTCTAACATTCGCCTTCTCCAACATCCGATTTTTCGCTATCCATTGGAACAGCAACCCCATTTTCATCCCGACCTGTTCCGCAGGCAACTTCTTGATACCATCAAAAAGAACACCCACCAGACATTGCTTCTTGGCAATAGCATACAGCTCCTCCCAATCCGCTTCCTTCAAGGAAGAAGGAATCTCAGACTCCGAACCGATGCAGAACCTTAGGAAATCAAAGAATATCTGATATTGCTTTGATACAACCATCATTCCTTCAACCCTTGATACACTCCTCCTACTTCATCAGCAATCTGATTCCAATCATACTTGCTCATGTCGTAATTCACATGCTGCAATGGAGCCTCGATGATCTTTCCGAGCTTCTTTGAAAGTTCATCCACGTTACCACAATGGAAGTAATCATCCTTTGGCAAGCCAACCTCCAGATTCGCAGGAATATCGCTCACTACTACCTTTACCCCATAGCTCATCGCCTCCAACAGGGCAATCGGCAAACCTTCGTGCGAAGAAGGAAGACAATAGCAAAGGCAATTCGTCAACAGCGAATGAAGTTTTCTGCCCTTGATAAAGCCAGTAAGCACCACACCATTCTCCCTTGCCATCTGCTTCAATCCCAACGAATACTCATCCTCGAAGTCAGTATCGCCTGCTAACACTAACTTTATATCCGTGGAATCCGTGAGATCCGTGTGCGCCTTCTTCCATTTCACGAACGCTTCTACCAGATGATGCAGGTTCTTCTCAGGCACAAATCGGCACATACCCAGGATATACTTACCCTTCTCTATCCCTAATTCCTTGAAATATTCAGGATAGTCGCAGATTTCAGGCTCAGAAACACCATTATATATAAGGAGTACATTCTTCGTCCTTCCATATTTACGAGCAATGAGGTTCTTTATGACGTTCGAGATGACGATGACATCATCGGCAAACATGCAGCCCATACGCTCACCCATCTTCAGGATTGTCTTGGCAGCAAATCCCCATTTGTCCCTGTCATAGTCAGGACCATGATGCGTAAACACCACCTTCATACCCAGCAATTTGGCGTATGGCACCAGCAAGGCAGGACCAATGGCATGGATATGCAATACTTCAGCGCCCAACTTCTTCGCCTCATTGATGGCACGGAAAGTATGGATGATAGCCTCGAAACTCTTCTTCTTAGGAGAAGGAATCGTTACAAGTTTCACTCCCTTCCATTCATGCAAGTCATCCTTCACATAGTTCGAGCGACGGATTAACGTTACATCATAACCACGCTCCACCATTCTAGGGAACAATTCCTCACAATGCGTCTCCACACCACCCATGATATTCGGGATACCACGAGTACCTGTTACAACTATTTTCATTTTATTTGATTATTTTTTCAAGAAGCTTTCATAGAAAGCACTTAATCTGGGATAATAATTATCCAAACTTAATTTATCATGAGCAAATTTGATTGCCCCTGCACTATAATTCATATAAATTTCAGCTGATAAAGAATTTGCCTTTTCAACAACTTTTCTCAACCCTTTGCTATTTCCACTTTCAAACTGATAACCAGTTTCACCTTCCACGACGATTTCCGGAATACCACCTATTCTGGCACCAATAACAGGAGTACCAACAGAATAAGCCTCAATTATCGTCATCGGATTGTTCTCATACCATTCAGATGGTACAATCACAAAGTAAGCATCAGCAACTAAGTCTTTTAATTCCTTACCTTGCTTGTAGCCCAGGAACTCAACATTCTTCATCCCATAAGTACGAACAAACTCTTTGAGCCCGTCTTCTTTCGGTCCTGTACCGACCACCTTCAGTTTACACTCTGGTAAATCCTTGAAAGCTTCCAGCAACGTTCTAACACCTTTTTCATACGACAATCTTCCAAAATACAGAAAGTATTTTTCTTTAGATATTGTCTTGGGTGATTCTGCTATAGAAGTAGAGAAATTATAGAGCGTAATGTTCGGTATATTCTTCACTGCCGGCATATACTTCTCCTGTATATCCCTCGCAAAGTTGCTCACATACAGGAAACCGTCGATATACTTGGCAGGATTGAAGAAAGCATTGCGAAAATACTGCTCTGCTGCCATCACCGCACTCATCACCTTGCTGCCTTTACAACAGGTGTGGGTAAAGCATTTATAGAAGTACTTACCCTTACAATCCTCACAAATTCGTCCACTGCCATCCCTGAAAGTATAGGCTGGACATACGATACGATAGTCATGCACGGTGAATAAGATTGGAATATGATATTTCCTCAGAACCGGAAAGATGGAAGGAGTAATCTGTCCCCACATCAGATGAATATGGGCGATATCAGGACGTTCGTCCTTAATCAACTGTTCTATCTTCTTTGCAGCCTCAAAGTGATAGAAATAGTTAACCATATTCTTCACCTGTTTCAAAGGTCCCTTTCGGGTTTCCTTCGACTCAGGGAAATACTTACTATAAGGTGAAGGATTATTCTCCGCCCACTTCAAGGTAAAGTAAACTACTTGGTGCCCATGCTCCTCCAACAGCTTACCTGTATTAAAGCAAACTGTTTCCGCACCACCTTTATTATAATTATATACGTCGATTAATAGTACTTTCATTTTTTATAACGTATTACTGATATGCATAGGCTGTATCTCATCAAAAGAGTTATCATGGTAGCAGTACGCTCCAGATAAATCATATCTTTGTCCTATGCTTTGATAAGTTCCTTTCTGAATGATATATTTCTCACCAAGCGAATAGAAGACTAAAGCAAGGTTATTATCTGAAAGATATTGATCCAAATACTCCTTTCTCATGGCCAATCCATTCTTCCTGTAATTGGGCTTCGTATGAAAGATTGATTGTAAAGGTCGTACCTTTACCAGGATATACCCAATCATCTACATCACGAAGAGTTCGCTTATAAGTTTCAGCCCAAGGGTATTCATTCCAAAGGTAATATAGTTGCTCATGTTATAGGAAATGCTTATCCTCGTCAAGTTCACCTTGGCTTGAAGATGCTGGAGTACTTCCGAAAGGAAGAAGCGCAACTTACTGAGGATATGAATATCTGCATCTCTTCAGACATCATTGAATCTACTTTTGGTAATCACCAGAGAAGAAACCCTCCAGCATTATCAAAGCAAAAAGTTCACACTTGGTTACTCCATAACTATCAAGAATGTCTTTTTTCTTAGGATAAACGTTAGCAAGTACCTCCGAATTAAAGTTCGTGATACCCCTATTATCCTGTTTAGGATAGCATTTTCTACCCAAAGCTATAAATTCATTGTATTCTTTTTCTTGTTCCATATTTAACACTTTATTCCTTAGAGTTATATTTTCGGACTTTATGGTATATTTGCTGTATAGGCATAGTCCAGTTTCTTATATCAATATCATATTTTTCAAACATAGTAAAGAAGAACAAACAACGTTGCCTATTTTCAAGCAGCATATAAAAATAAGCTGTGTAAATAACATAATACGCCAACGACTTATCATATTTCCTCAAATACAACATATTTACAATTTCGCAGACTAAATTCTCTGCTTTATTTATATATGCCATTCTATGATTATCATAGTCTTTTTGCAGCATGGTATTTGCATAGCCTACATCATCCTTTCCGGACTCTCTTATTTGATTATCAATAGTCAGAATATCGTCTGCATGCACAACTAAGAAATGTAACATTTCTCTTTTATCGCCATTATGCCTACACATTTCTATAAGCCTGTCAAATATTTCATCGTTGTTTTTCCTCAAAAGAACTAAATCATCACCTACTTTATTTTTGAGCAATTCTAGTTTAAGCATCAGTAAGTTTCGTTTTCTATACAAGAAACGATCATCAAGTTCAGCAATATCAGATTCTATCTCAGAAATATATCGTTCGATATACCTATCAAAATCTGCGAACATTTCATTCTGAAGCTGATTGTTTAACGATTGATTATTCAACAAGCTCACATCCCTCAGCAATCGATATGTTTCTTGTATAAAGGCCGCTCCAACACGATATCCCCTATTCAAAAAGGTGGTTCTATTCAAGAATAACCCAACAGAATATTCCTGCCACTTGTAACCATTATCAAACATGACATACATCAGTTTAATTTGGGTTATCATCTGCTCATCCCCTTGCTGTCTTTTCTTATTTTCAGCAATAATTCTTTCAATTAGACTATTAGTCTTCTGCTGGTTTCCATTTATTCGATAGTGCATGAAAGCGATATCCAGAAGATTGAGATAATCACCAAAACAGGCCAAATTGATTTTCTCGATTTCCTCCGCAAGAGTATCAGCAGCCTCCTTGTCGGCAATTATCTCATCATAATATCTCATCAGGTCACGATACAATTCTACATGTATAATCCCTTTACGTTTCAGTTCAAGAAGCTTAGAGATAACATTCTTCATTTTCTCCTTCTCGCCAGAGGCCTCATACGCACAATACTTATTAATAAGAGATACAAGCCTTGACTCATCATCGGTATCCGGACATTTTGACTCCAACTCTTCCATTTTCTCATAGTCAAAGTTATTATGAGCCAGATATGTCTTAAAGCTCAACATATATCCCGTATTATCGAATCTGGTCAATTTGGAACATTCATTTTCAAATGCTTTTATTGCTCCAATTCTGAACAAGACATCAAGATTAGGCAAGTAATACTTAATATACTCCCTATCAAATAAATCCCATTTCTTAGCTTCATCTATGAATGCAATCTGCACATCTTGCCTCTTTATCAATCCTCGGCTTTTTCTTATTTTTAGCTCATAAAAGCGCAATAAGGCCGTTGTCGTTACAAGCCAACCACGATTTTTTTCCTTTTCCAAAGCGTCTTTATGAGTTTTATAATAACGAAGAAGCAGAACCTCATGAGGAAGTGGAAGAAATGTGCTGATGATAACTAAAAGGAAAAATATTCCTGCAGCAATGATATGCCAATTCAAATATATTGTCACCAGCAAGATTGCAATGCATACCCCCAGACGCATCCATATTCTCCGATGATGAAACCATTCTTTTATTTTATACTCTGCACATATTATGCCAAGAATAAATATAAAAGCACTCCACAGCAGACTTAAAACAGTAACATTATTAGTTTTAAGAATGTCCTGTATAAGATTGATAATATGTTCCATTGTCACCATATATTGCCATTTTTAAAATTCAAGACATCACACTCTCACCTACTCATCATTTTGAGTTGATCCACCATCAGCATTTTCATTCCGCATCATTGTTTCAAGCCTTTCTTTTAAATCTTCATGAAAACTTTCAAAGTCTATCAAATCCGCTCGCCCTAAAGTGGTATACATAAGATAATGCGGTATTTTATGAGATGTGTCAACATGGATACCTTCCACATCCAAACCTGCATGTAGTTCTTCATATACCTTTCTTCGGCAATCAAAGATCATTGACCGAGTCAAATATTGCGTACATAAACCATTGACAGCTACATCAACTATACTTTTTTTGGTATTCCTATAATAATTGTAGAAAGCTTGATGTATGTAAGAACTGCGCAAAATATGACTTATGAAAGCGAGCCAGTTTTTGTGTATACTTTGACTAGAGGCAACAGAAAGCTGTTCAAGTAATCTTAAATATACAGTAGATGACTCACTGACATCAAGAGGAAGGTATGAAGATGTAACCGCCAAAGAGCCAGACTGTACGAAACCATTGGCCAATGTCTTCACCATATTATATGTAGGTGCCGTATTACAAGCCGAAAGGAAAACCAGCGGAACTTGGACATGATGTTCAATTATATCCTGCGGATAGATTCTTTCATCACCCATAAGCAGATAAGATTGGTGGGATTTTTCATCATAATTACCATGAGTATCAATAACTAATAGCTGGGGGGCTACTTCTTTCACCACATCAAAGAACTGCTGTTTATTTACACAATATTGTGTTGTAAATCCATATTTCTTAGCCAAATCATCACATTCATTTTGATAGTAAACAAACGCTTCATCCCTCGTACCATAAACTACCAACGTATGTTTCAGAATATCTTTTGGTATTCTATATTTCTGTACTTCATTGACAACGTAGTGCATAAGATTACCTCCCAGAGGAAACTCTGCAATTCTACAAATATCATGCGTGAATCCCAAAGGAATACCATCTAAAGGAAGCCATTCAATTGGCAAATCAGTAATTGCAACAATCTGTTTGGTACATTCTTTCAACATTTTCTGCGCATCTTTTGAAAGAGAACCTTCTACAATTTTTGCACCAACCTGCTTCATTATTTTCTCTAAGCTCTCCTTATCCTTTGCATTACACAACCTTTCAGAAATACTTGGAGCAACAAATGATAGTTCACGATTAATTTCAACGCCTTGAAACGGTAATCTCAAATAAGGAGAGAACTTATAAGATGCATGTAGTTGCCCAACTATATCCAAAAATCGTCCTCGAGGGAAAAAAACAAAAGAATAAGCTGCAGTTACCCTTTCTAAAGAAAGTACAGCATCACCCTCTTCTATGTGAAAATCAATCGTGTAATTTTTATTCGTAGGTTGAGATAATACATACCGAAGAGATTTCTCAACATTGTCATAACCAGGAACATGAATATTCTTCAAATAATCTCTCATATCCTTATGTGTAAAAGGAAGAGTTATAATTAAAGGAGAATTAACCTGATCCAATGTTACATGAGTTTTATGTAAAGGATATAGAGCTTGTGTCTCAATATCCATCATTTTGATTATTTGAAGAATCAACTTGTTCTGTCTTTCAAAAGTATCTGATTGCCTACACGCTTCTCCTGCATCTCTCAATCTGTCTTCCTTACTATATTCATTCATTAAATAATTCCAGTCGCCCAACATACTATGACTTGTCAAGGTATTGATAACTGTTGGATTGAAGGTCAGTCCATTATCAATATCTTTAATACACTCTGGCACATAATAAGGCTTGTCTATCTTAGAAAAATCAACATATTTAGGAGCCAAGGTCTTCAAGTAGTCTATAGCCTCACGAGAAGAAGAAAAGACGTTACCCCATGTAAACCAAGCCTTTTGGAATTCATTTACCAGATACAAACATCTCTCATTATGTTTATTCTTCAAAGCAGCCGCTATTTCATCTAAACAATTTATTGTTTCGGTACAGATAAAATAGACATTAACAGCATCATCCTTTTGCATTACCGGCAATGGTCCTGCCAAATTAATCGTATCAGCATAAATGAATGTAACCAAATATCCGCTTCTTTCTCCATTATTAAGAACAGCCTGATAATAATCACTCCCCATCACAAGATGCTCAAAAGTATGAGGATATAACCCTAAAGAAAACAAGAAATCATTCGTGAGCTCTTCAGGAACAATAAACGCAGGATTATTCCTTGAAGGTCGTTCACCTAAAACAAAATTATATTGAATCGGATGTAATATTTGCATAGCTAAATTTCAATCAAGAATAACTTACACTATCAAGAAATACCAAAAAACTCCTCAAAAGACAAGGAAGGCCAATTCCATTGTAAGACCAGACCTTATCAGCATCTTCATCACCAATAACAGGAATATTGGCATTATGGGTAATCACGAGTACTTGGCGATTTTTTTGTGAAATTGACTTGAAGTTTGAACTGCCTATTTTACAGCAATCTTAATCTATTCGTTTAAGCTTGCCATCTATCATCATACCATAAAATGTAGGCTTGCCATCAACTTCCTTAGCAAAGCTTTGCTTCCAAGTCAACTTATAAAGCACGGTATCCTTACAGATTTTCTTCCATAACTCTTCATTGTATGGCTGTCCCAGAACCTTATACAACTCATCACAATATTTATTATTTGGCTTAATCTGCTCAAAAGCTTCTGCTACCTTTTTCACATGTTTCTGTGACAACACAATAGCATAATCAGTTAGCAGATAGTCAACCAATCTATCATAATGTTTCCAATAATTATAGAGAAAATCTCTTACTACAGCATAGACATAGCGATGGTGATAATCGCAACCTAACGAATAGTTTGCAAAATATCCACTAGCAATAGAACAATGCAAGTAATCAGGGCGCTTGATAGACCATAGAGGCATTTTCATATAATCCTCAAAGCTAGAGCCCGTACAGAAGAATGTTGAGTCTATCCAAATTCCACCATAACGAGCCAAAAGATTCAAACGCAACAAATCAGAATAGATAGTTCTTGAGATAATGCCCTTCTTACGCTTCTCCTCTAACCAATCTGGAAATTGCACATAGTCCTTATAATTGTTATCAGTAATGACAATCACCTCATATTCTCCAGCATTGCGCTTGATAGTATCTACACAAGTTTTTACGATTTCCGGTGCATTATCAATCCCCTGCCACCAACAAATCCAAATCTTATTGCGAAGTTTTTCATCACAATCAGGTACCGACTCCTGCACCTGGTAATTCTTCCAATAATCCTTGAACTTATCCTCCAGGAAATCAATCATGATTTGATGTTTTCTCATCAATCGGTTCTTCACACTCTCAGGTTCCTTGAATCCATTGCGATTCATGATCTGTATATCAATTTTCGCCCAAAAGGTAATAACTGCCGCTTTTACAGAAATCACCTTAGCCACATCACAAGAAGCCTTGACCTCCTCAAGGCATCTGTGAAAAATACGCTTAAAACTATTATGCTTGTTTGCCATAAATTATATTATTTTTTGTTTGAGAATTTTAGCAGGAACACCAACAACGACAACGTTGTCTGGAACATTTTTTACAACTACAGAATTTGCTCCTATTTCAACATTATTACCTAAATGAACATCTCCGATAACAGAGACACCTGCCCAAATTGTAACGTTGTCACCTACAATAGGAGCTTTACCATTAATTCCTTTAGATGTACCAAGTGTTGAAAATTGATATATAGTAAAGTTCTTTCCAATTACGCTATTATCATTTATAACTACGTTACCATGGGCAATTAACATTCCAGCATCCACTCTTGTCTTAAAGTTCATATAAATATTGGTTATATTCTCTAGATGTTTGTACCAAACTAAAACTATCAAATAAATTGGTTTTATCCACCAATAACCTTTACTTCTAAGATACTGTCCTATACGAAATAAGACCAGCTGTCTGCAATTGGCTGAAGTCACAAAGCGTCTTGCTCCCCCAGAAACTGAATAAATTCCTAATCTTTTGAAATCTTCTTTTAAATAATATTTAATTTTCATCTATGTATTTTTTATATTCTATTGAGCCTACCACAAAAAGTAAGACATGTATTAAAATATTGTTTTTCACTAAAATAACCTCTGTTTTATATCGCTATAAGGAATATTTTCGTATCTTTATATCATTAACCTAACAGAAAAACTGTGGGTAAAAGGAAGATCCGAATCCTCTGTTAGAAATGTTCACGATTCTGTAGCAATATCACCAGTAATATTTCACTAAGAACTGACACTTATAACGAGAATAATCTTACCATCTAGGAGATAGCTACAAGCAACAACTAAAAACAGTTAGAATCCGCCACGAAGTAAGGCTTTCAAAAGCGATAAAGAATCCCAATAATACTTATGATTCCATAAACAGTACACCACAATATTACATTAGTTTACAAAGTTTCATATAATTCTAAATACTTCCGTGCTGTATTCTTAACATTATATAGAGACGTAACTCGTTGATAGGCAGAATTTATCATACCTGGATTATTTTTATGCTTTAAAAACATTTCAATCTTCGAAGCACAATCCTCAACATCTTGATTCTTAAAATAATAACCATACTTACCATTATCGATAATTTCCAATGGACCTTGATTCTCAGAAACCAAAACAGGCACTTTAGCAGCCATACTTTCTGCCACAGTTAGCCCAAATCCCTCATAAATAGAAGGTTGAACATATAGATCATAGTCACATAGATGCTCAAAGATGAAAGATTGGTCTTTTGCACCCAAGAAATTGACATAGCTAGCAATATTTAACTTATCAGTCATTTTTATTAAAAAATTCATAGATTCTCCATCGCCAATCAAATCTAAGCTCAAGTTATGATAGCCTTTATTGACAAGATTAGCAATGGCCTGAATTAAAATATGTTGCCCTTTCTTCTCGTGCAGCAAGCGACTAACTTGAACTATTCGTAACTTGTCATTATTTCTATTATCATTAATTTTGATTGCCTTTATGTCAATACCATTCAGTACCACAAAGCTGTTCAGCCCTGTATGATTTAGTACATCAGTATGCACTGCATGAGAAATACTAAATATTTTCTTACACTGATGTAAATGCTTTGCATCTTTTGCAAAACATATATCATGCTGCGTCACACATAATTTACTTTTCAAACTATGCAATAATACATAAGACGCAATTGACGAATAATGTATATGAATAACATTAGGATGTAACTGATATAGTAGCCAATTCAATCTAAGAATAAAGAAAGGATTCTTGCTTCCAACCTTCCTTTTCAAACAATGAAAATGGATTTCTGAAGCTAAAGTACTCTTTAATTCATCATTGACAATATCATTTATAACTATAATATGAATTTCATGTCCAAGTTTTACTTGTTCATTGGCTATATTATGAAGCATCGTCTCTATTCCACCAAGACCGAAGCCATAAGTAATATGTACAATTTTCATTATTTTATCCTATAAGCAGATGTCAATTTATCAGACATCCTTGATTAAAAACAATTTCCTATCATATACTATCAAAAATCCCATCATAGCAGTTATTCCTAACAATAAAAACATTCCTCCCGCCGAGAATGATTGTGCAAAAGCAGCTACATATGTCAAAAAACCTAACATCATAATAGGATTGCCGCGCCTCTTATAATAGGCAAAAATCATCCAAATAACAACAGAAATATGCAAGATTAAACCGACAAATCCATACCTTATCAGTAAGGGTCCCCAAACAGTATCAATTGAGTCTAATTGACAAATTCGAGCTTCACCATCACTAGATAGATTAGCTGTTCCTATCCTAAAAATGAAGTGCTTCTGCGCAGTATCTTCATGCATCGGTCCTACACCAAATGGAATTTTTTCTGGATTCGATAACAAATAATCTACACGCTCTGCAATCAAAGCAATACGAAACATAAAAGTACTTTGCGAAGCTAAACCTTGGTAATCACCTTGACTAAGATAAGTGAAAACAGGAACTTCAACATTATTTGTACCACCTTCTTCAGCAGTGCGAGAAGACAATAAGGTATTAACAAAAGGAAAAGCCACCATCGCTGCAATCAAAATTGGTATTTTATATTTGGTTCTTTTTGTAAATAAAACGAACAATCCTATCTCCATAAATAGAGCTAATATCGGGGTTCTATTCTGCGATATCATGAATACTCCGAATACCAGAATAATGACCAACCATCTTCCTCTCATTTTCCTCAAGTAAAACAACGCTGTTAAAAGAATAAAATCTATAAAAGGTGGTGTACTTTGCATCCGATAATTTCCTTCAAGCATATTCGTTTCCGAAATGAATGTATTAACCAATTGGAAATGGGTAAAATATTGGACAACAAAAAATACACACGCCAATATAACACCTTTAAATATTAGACGAATACCTTTTTGCAACTCTTCTACCGGACTTTTTCTAAATACAAAATAAGTCAATGCGTATAAATAATCACGAGATACCGCCAATATATTTCCTATAGTATCTATATCGGTAAGATAAGCATATAAAAACTCAAATACAAAGAAGACCAAAAACAGTGCTGATATTTTAGCACCACTCAACCCTTTGATTGAAAAGAAAGATGAGTTTCTTAAAAATCCAATACAACAACAACCTAAGAGAAGAAGAATTCCATAATCTTTATACTTAACAGGTGCCTCACCTAAATTTATAATAAAAGCATCTGATGCAAAAAATATCAGAATAAACAAAGGCCATGCATACTTACCTTTATTGTATTGAATCAATGCTGCGAGCAATAAACATATACTAATTATTGTAGCTATCATCGTTTCTTTAGACTCTTTAAAACATTAAAAATACATGTAGGAACAAATGAATACAGGAACAGCTTAAAAGTACTTTTGCTCCCACAAAATCGTTTTGTTTCAGCTATAGATTCATCGCTTACACCACACTCCTTTAATTTAGGAATCAATATATGATTATATTTTTTACTATCCCCATAAACCAAATACATTACACACAATACATTATGCAAGTTTTGAAATGCTGACAGAAAATCCTTCTTAAGAGTTTCTTTTTCAAAGAACTTATTTGCTATTAAAGTATATCCCTTATAATCAACCATAACTCTATCAACACCATAACCATACGCCGATTGATATTGCAACGTTTCTTTTAAGAATGCCTGATTACTATAATAGAGTTTCTTACCCTTAGCCAGCCATCCCCACCAATAGCACAAGAATGCATAATGAGTGCCCATAAAATCCTCATCGAAAGGAATCTCATTGATGATAGAAGTTTTATATACTACATCCGAGATAAAACTCAACATACCGCCCATATCCTTCAACAAGAAGAAATAAGCACGAGCCTGAGCCAAATCAGAGAAATCAACAGTCAGCTCGTCAATATCTTCACGCAAAAAAGGCTTTTCCCCTGTATAGTTGCCATTCTTATCGTACAAAGACGTACTGGAGAGCATAAGCTGAATATCATTCTTATCCCCATACTCAGCCAGTTCAAAGATTCTTGCGAGTCCGCCTTTTTTCAAGAAGTCATCATCACCCCACAACAATGAATACTCGCCTTTTGCCAAATGCATGGCAGCTATAAAGTTGCCATCAGGACCTAAGTTTTTCTCATTGCAATAGTATGATATATGCAGTTGGGGATTAGCCGCAATACATGCCTCAGATACTTGCTTTGTCTCATCTGTAGAAGCATTGTCGCTGATGTTGATTTCCACTTCATCTTCCTTATGAAGTTCCTTGATTTGTGTGGTCAATATATCCAAATTTTGTTTCAGATACTTGGCTCTGTTATATGTCGGGATATTGAATGATATTCTCATAATCGTTAAAAACTAAATGGTATCGTATCTGCCGGATCATACAATTTATCTGTATAAGCCAACAATATAAAATTCTTATCGCTGTTATTTACTACTATATGCGCTACTCCATTGGGAATGAAAACGGTCTGAGCCTTTTCAAAAGGCATCTCTATGTCTCTGCGTTCATGCGTTTCCATATCCTCCAATTTCAAGATAGCACTACCTTCAATGATTGTAAACCACTCCACTGCTTCTGGATGATAATGACCGCCCTTAGCCTGACCAGGCTTACCCATAGTAAGGTAAACCTCACCTGTATGAGAAGGTATGTCCTCCTCTGTTCCTGTTATTGCTTTCAAAAACCAGCCTCTGTCGTCTGCTATGAGACGACGAGGAATGATTCTTACTTTATCTATCTGTGACATACTTAATTCTTAATATGTATCGATTACATCTGTTATCTTAATACTTGCCTCAAAACCAGTAGCATCATGTAATTTCTTACCATCCAATGCCAGATATTTCATACCCACATCAGCACGTTGCACACTACCGAAACAACCATCCGGCACTTCCTTACCCATAGCATGATGTATCTCCGTTACAATCTCCTTGACTGTTACAGTCTCTTTACCTTGGATATTATAAAGTCCTGATGGAAGATTCTTCTCTAATGCCAGAGCCAACATACGTGGCACCTCACTGACATATACATACTGTCTTGTTTGGTCTCCAGCAGTAAAATGAAGTTCCTCACCATTGCGAATAGCATTGATTACGTATGGTATCAAACGCTTTGGATTTTCACCTGCACCGTAAATCGTTGGAATATAGAAATGCCAGTGTGTGAAATCATGCTTGTATGAAGAAACGAAACTACTCAACATGCGTTTACTTACAGTATAGTCATTTGGTGCAGGACAAGTAGATGTGAGAACATCTTCTTCTGTAAAGAAACGTTCTTCATGAGTCTCGCCCATTTCAAAGACACTGCCAAAAGTAACAAAACGGCCTATGTATCCAAGTTCCTTCAACTTATTGCAGATGGTGACTGGAGCTGTAACATTGAGATTATAAATCAGATTGAAACCTTCCTTGAGGTTTGCCTGAATACCAGCACCAATAGCATAAACAATGATGTCAGAAGTCAGCAAGCCTGAGCAATCCAGTTCCGCATCCATCAAGTTTACCTTATAGAAATTGTCAAACTGATGGGCTGTAGGTTCGTCCAGTCCATACATATCCAGGTTCCATCCAGCTTTATTGGCATATTTGGCAATGGCAGTAGAAAGGAAGCCATTGGTTCCTAAAATTGAAATTTTCATTATCCTATAAATTTATTGATTTCCTCCACACAGAGGTCATATACATTTTCAGTCTTGTATCTCTTATACCAGTCAGAGGTGAGCATGGCACACTGCTTGGCATTCAATCTTGGTTTCCATCCCAAACGGGTCTTTGCCTTATTGATATTGAGCATCAAAAGGTTTGCCTCATGGAGGGCATTCGGATCAGAAACATCCTTCAACTCACCAAAACCAAAATTCTCAACGATGGCAGAAGCCACTTCCCAAACGGTCAATACGCTGTCTGCTTCTGGACCAAAGTTCCATCCTTCACAGTAACCTGTAGGATCATTCCACATTTTCTGAGCCAAGAGCATATATCCGGATAATGGTTCCAACACATGCTCCCAAGGACGAACTGCCTTTGGAGAACGGATATCAATCACCTTAGTTGTTTCCAAAGCTCGGATACAATCAGGTATAATGCGATCCTTAGCCCAGTCACCACCACCGATTACGTTACCAGCTCTTACAGATGCAAGGCTCACAGTATGCTTTTTTCCATAGTCAGCAGGATTAAAGAAAGAACGTCTCCATGACTGTATAGCCACCTCACAAGCGCCCTTAGAAGAACTGTATGGATCATAACCTCCAAATGGGTCGGTCTCTACATATCCTTCCAACTGCTCATTATTATCATAGCACTTGTCAGTAGTAATCATTACACCCACCTTCACACTCTTAGTAGCACGGATAGCTTCCATTATATGAATGGTTCCCATGACGTTCACTTCGTATGTTTCTACAGGAATCTCGTAAGAGAGACGAACCAAAGGCTGTGCTGCCAAGTGGAATACAATCTCAGGCTGATACTCTGCAAAGATTTGCTTCATCTTCTCTCCGTCACGAATATCAGCACGGATGTCTGCCTTTATCTTTGAACCGATGCCTGAAAGTACAAAGTTGTCACGCTCAGAATATGGGTCTAGACCTACACCTACAACCTCTGCACCCAACTCATGAAGCCAGATACACAACCAGGAGCCTTTAAAACCTGTATGACCTGTTACAAGGACTTTCTTACCCTTAAAAAATCCATCAAATACGTCTATCATAATTATTCCTGTATTTTTAAATATTACCAGTTAACTTTCGAGCCTCTATTGAAGGAATAGAACGCTCCCAACGCTTCCAAGGAGCCTTATCTTCTGCAAGGAGTTTTTCGAGCATGTTCTTCTCGCGGATATTATCCATGCACTGCCAGAAACCCTCATGTACGTAAGACATCAATTCACCACGCTTAGCAAGTTCTACAAGAGCAGACTTCTCAAATACGCAAGAATCACCATCCAATAAATCAAATACCTCTGGTTGGAGTACCATATATCCTGCATTAATAGGAGCACCATCGCTAGCATTCTTCTCACGGAATGACTTTACTGCAAAATCTCCGCTGATGTCAAGTACGCCCTTGTCCTGCGCCATCTTAACGGCTGTCAATGTTGCCAATTTTCCATGGCTCTTATGGAACTCAACCAACTTGTCTATTTCCACATCGCAAACACCATCACCGTATGTCATCAAGAAAGGCTCATTGCCTACATACTTCTGAATACGTTTGATACGGCCACCAGTCATCGTATTATAGCCAGTATCAACCACAGTTACTTTCCATGGTTCCATATTGGTCTGATGAACGGTCATCTCGTTCTTACCATTGCGATAATCGAAAGTGATATCAGAGTTATGCAAGAAATAATTGGCAAACCAATCTTTGATATACTCCTGCTTATAACCAGCACAAATTACAAACTCAGTATAACCATAATAGGCATACTCCTTCATGATATGCCAGATAATAGGCATACCACCGATTTCTATCATCGGCTTTGGCTTGAATTGAGATTCCTCAGAAATGCGGGAGCCGAACCCCCCTGCTAAAAGTACTACTTTCATGCTATATCTTATTTTGTTTTACAACATCCTTAATTATCTTATCCATTTTTTGTCCCCAAACAGACCAGTTTAAACGTTCATTATAAACATCTATACAAGTTTTGGACATCTTCTCCAATTCTCCAGTTTCCAAACACTTCTTTATTATTTTTCCGAAATCTTCACCTGTAGAACCTAAAGGTAGTCCATACCCATTTCTGCCATTCAACACATAATTTGTAGTTCCTCCGGTATGATGTGTGAAAGATGGAAGTCCATATGCACTTGTTTCACCAAAAACGACACCTGCACACTCAGCAATTGTTGGCAATAATAAGCAATGACACAACTTGATCATATCCACAAGCTTTTGATACTGCACTGGATTATTTTTGTCTAAGAATCCTACAAAATCTACATATGGCAAAGATTTTATATCTTCACTTAATTCACGTATGCCAACAATATGCAATGTAGCAGGAACACCATTATCATTCAGATATTTACAAGCACTCACTGCAATATCTCCACCTTTTCTTTTCCAATCTACACCCAAAAACAGTAAATGAAGATGACCATTATAAGAATATTCTTTCTTAATAATGTCTTTATCATCCAAATTAGCTCCAAGCTCTAATACATGAACTTTATGTTCATCCTGATTATAAAAATTCACAGCAAATCCTTTAGCCCAATCAGACCCATAGATCAAGGCAGAACATTTATCTAGAGCTTTCTTTTCCATAGAGTTTGCCTGATCTCTATTATATTTTAGCGTATCAAAAATATAATAATCAAAGAGAGCCTCTGGACTTGCATCAGACATATAGACAATCGGTTTCTTTATACCTTTAAGATGATACAAATATGGTCCACAACATGGAGCATAAATTAAATCATAAGTATTCAATTTTTCAACAGAAATACTTTTAGCATACTGTTTAGCCACACATTTAAAAAACAATGGCATGACAGGCTTATGAATAAATTTGCTCAAACATCTAAGCAAAAACTCTTCAATTTCCCCCATTTTATTGTTGTATACCGGAATCCATTCTACCGAATGTTTTTGATTCTTTAAACTTTCATACATCTTGTAGAATGTACCACTCCAAGTATACCTGTTATGAGGGTCACCAACAGATATATACGCTATTTTCATATCAAAAATTTCTTAATAAATTCAATACTATTTACAGTGATATCAAAGTCACTAAAATTGACATATAGATTTTCAATTAATATTACATTATTATTTTAATTGCTCAACATTTAAATTAACAGAATGCGCCCTTGCTAACCACGTTATTATGAATTAAAACTAATTCTATTTCCTCACCCCAACCAGCACACCAAGTACCTTAGGGCAAAGGCGTTGTGCAATAAAAAAAACACTTACACAAATAGCAACACATGCCAAAGGTGCTGTTAGATAACTTATGATCATCATATACCAAGTATTGCCCATCGGCATTACTTTAGTGATAATAGATATTACATGACCTAAAACAAATGGATGTAGGGCATAAATAAAGAAAGAAGTCTTAGATAGTTTTTTGTTCCACAAATACAATCTCTTGTGCCTACACAATACCGATGCTAAGATGATGAGAGCAAAACTCTGTACAATGACAAGCCAAGGATGTATCATTACAGACACCATGTCTCCCATAAAAGAAGCAGTATAGGTTTGCCAAACTATCAACACAAGCGCCAAAGGGAAAATAACGTTTCTCCATTTCCATAAAACATCAGTAAAATCTTGCTTATTTATGGAAAAATAAGCTCCGACACTAAAGAACAAACCTGCAGAAGCAAACGTGTCACTTATCCATGCCACCCTTATATCGAAAGTATATATTGCAACCAACAAGCCAACCCCCCAAAATCCCAACTTCTTGATGAACCAGTAGACAATAGGAGAAAAAAGCACCAATACCATCAAGTCTCTCATATACCAAAATGGCAAAAGCACGGGACCACTAATGTGAGTCACGATACCAAGCCATGTAGTTCGCTCTTCCCAGACACAACCATTCCAAAACATGTGAAGATATCCATTCCCCCTGAAGTATTCAAGGATTTCATGCCATGATTCTCCATGAAATAGGATATCTCTCAACTTAAACATTAACGTCCAAAGTATCATCAAAAATATCCATGAGAAGTAAGGAACAACTAAACTATGCCATCTCTTGCGAAGCTTAGCGATATAGATAGACTTAGAATACTCCTTCACTTTAAAGAATAAGAGATATCCAGAGATGAAAAAGAATATGGGAACCGCACTTCTCGCTATTACTTCAGAAATAAACAATCTTATATAATCATAGATTGCAATTCCAGTAAAACCGCTTGCATGAAGTTGTGTGACATCTATGTGTTTTCCGAATCCATGAACAAACACGACCAATACGGCTAAGGGAAATCTTAAAAAGTTTACACTCTCAGAATCCCCCCCCACCCGAATTATTTTATTTTGACACATTATTACACTTTTCTTTAAATAAGTTATCATGATATATTTTTTATTATATAACGTATACCTTTATTTACATAATTCTCAATAAAGGGTTCTAATTTATCATAGTGTACATCAATATCTTGAAGTCCATCAACATCTTTTAACATCCTTGTTTTATCTAATCCTAAAGCATTGTGCAGTGTCATTATACGAGAGTCACAAATATTACTTTCGTAATGGACAAAAGACTTTCTGAAAATAATAGAGAACATATTTCCATGGAATGTATTGGTCACTACAAAACTAGCATGATGAAATAACCATAGAAATTGTTGAGGTGAAACATCCATAAGATTAAAATCCACATTTTCAGAAGATTTACCTCTTAAACCACGAGTATTACAAATATTCACAACAGGCAGTTTCAACTTCTTACCAACTTTTTGTGCAAAAGCTAAAGTTTCATCTGCTTTAAGCAATGTGTATACTAATAAATAATGTTTTGGCATACCACAATATTTGTTTTCGAGTTTTTCCCATTCTTTAGCTTTTAATAAAAATGTCGGATCAGGATTCACCTCTGAGTCTAAATTGAATTCATCTTTTATATAGTCTTTAAGGAATTGCTCTCTTACACCTATAGATTTCAAATTCTTGAGATATCTAAGATAAATATCATGCTCTGTAGGAGAAAATTTGCTATTACCTGCACTAGCAGCATATGAGAATTTACATTTTGTTTTACCAAAATCAAGGAAATAAATTGGATCATTCTCTCCAGATGATGCGAGATTCCATATTTGGTCTGAGCCACATACCAAAACATCATATTTATAAGGGGAAATTTCGTTGCGATTAGTAACTCTTTGAGACAAAGGCAACTTTGTTTCTATAAAATTCCGAAATACCTTTTCCCGATTTTTACCAATACCGAATATACCTCGTAGAATAAAATCCTTTAGATTCCATTTCCAGTTCTTATAAGGTGTCCATAGCCTCCATTCATACATATCTGTGGTATGTGGATGACGGAAATCTATAATTTCGGCATCCAAGCCAAGATTCTTCATTGTCATTACCATAGCATAAGACTGAAGCACACTGCCATAGTTATAAGCAGAATGGAAGGTAACAATGCCACACTTCCGTTTGTTGTTAGATAGTTCTATTTTCATAGTGAAATGTTATTTTCCTTTGATAATTATGCGCAGATTTCTTTTGATTATCTTATCAAACATACAGAGTCTATAAGATTTATCAATTCCAAACAAGGGCAATATTTTTCTGAAAACCTTTATTCTAAAGTTCTTTTTCTTAGGATTACGCAATTGTTCGTTGCCATTAACCGCTTCATCCACACTTCTTTCAAAAAGATTGAATTCAGAACGAATTCCATCAATTAAAACCATACCTTTTTCAGTAGTAGGAAGAAGAACAGAACAACCATGAGGATGTTCAAGTGGAAGATCTCCATCTAATCCCCAAAAATCGCCTATAGTAACATCAGAAACTCTATTAGGTTGAGCATACCTACAAGTGTTACAACTGTCACGGTAGCTAAATCCATCAAAGAAAGCGTTGTAATAAATATCTTGATATCTTTGTTCAAACAAAGAACTTCGATAAATCTCCTTTCCGCCTAATAATAATAATAATAAATAGGCACCTTTTCTGAAGAAAATTTCATCAGGAACAACACCTTTAGTCTTTTTTAAGATATGCCTGCGCAAAAAAGCCAAAGACGGTGTACCATGACATATCAAATCTACAGTATAGAGGTTACCTGCAATTCGTTCTCCAATAAATGATTTTACACCAGCAACTTGACATGGAGTACCTATGAATAAAACTTTTCTATCTTGGCGCAAATCCTCACGAACCTTGCTATAGACATCGCCAATAGTACTCTGTACATATTTGGAGCCCTTTAGAAGCCTTATATCATATTCTGTATCAATCCTTATATGTCTCACCTCAATTCCAGGCATCATTGCGCATCCATAAACAACACCTCCTTGACGAATGACATAACGAGCAAAGGCGGAAGCTGCACCACCAGAGGTACTGCTTTCATATTCTGATTCGCTCTTATCCCAACCAGCATAAGAAGTAAGGGGCTTTTGCAAATTCAATGGAGAATTGACCGGACACACCTTCTTACAAGCTCCACAATCCACACACTTAGTATGGTCAATTACAGGATGAAGATGCCCCATTATGGAATCTTCATGCATTTCTATACATTTCTTAGGACAGCGATTCATGCAAGCAGCACACCCAGTACACTGTTCAGCTTTACATATAATATCCATTATTTCTTATTTATCTTATTTTTGATTGTATTTATTATTGTATTTCGTTCGTTCGTTCTCATAGCAATGTACCAAGCAGAAAGACTTGATATAATAAGTGCAACAAAGCAAAGTATAATGAAATTTGTCAAATTATCTGAGGCAAGTACTTTCAGCTTCAAGTAAATAGGAAGAGGCAAAGATATGATTGTCATACCCAGCACTGGCAGCAAAACAACTCTTACAAGTCGTCGTAAGGAATATCCAATTTGTTTTCTACAGAAGAGAAAGCGAACAAATCCTGAAATCAAAGAAAAAACTATTGTAGTATAAAAAACAGAAGGAGCATCATAACCCATTTTCAGAAGCACATACCCTACTGGTACGATACACAATATAATAAGACTTACAACAATTTGATAATTTCTAATTACTCCAGTAGCAGATAGAGATGTCATCAAAGGCGTTCCAAATAGTGTACTGACCATCAAGTCTACCATTATTAAGATAATGAATAATGCAGCATAATCAGGAACTTCTACAAGCCATAACTGCAACACATAATCTATATTAAGCGATAATGGGAATGCCAACAAAAATAGAATCATATAGGAAAACTTAATTCCAAGATAAGATAACTTTTCCATCTCTATGACATTACCATTAGCATAATTCTTGGTTATTTGTGGATTGAGCGCAACCTGAAAGTTGGAGATAAAATTCATTACAGCTCCCGAAACCTGCGTTGCTACACCTCGTGCAGCATTTATTACCGGACCAAAGAACATGTTAAGAATAATATTAACACCCTGATCTCTCAAAAGCCAAGCAATACTTCCAAATAAATTCCATCCTGCGAAGCCAGACATTTGACAATACAACTCTCTATTCCAAAACAAGCGGAACCGGCTCTCCTCATAATGCTTACGACAATAAACCTGATAAATGCATCTTATCAACAACTGAACTGTAAAAAGCAATATTCCATATGCGATTAACTTATCAAATGGACTAATTGTTAATAAATACACGATACCTAATTTCAAAAATACCTCAATAATACTAATATAAGCATAGACACTCATTTTCTCATGTGCAATCAACACTGCATTATAAGGCACCTGAACAATATTGACGCAAAAACTAAGAATAGCAAACTGATAAACCCAATTAGCTGCCAACAATCGCTCTGCAGGTATCACTAACTTAGTATTAAGAAACCACAATCCGATGGTTTCTGCCAACAACACAATGGTCACAGCAATGGCTAAATGAATATTAAGAGAAGCCGCAAACACGTTTTTGAGACGTTGCATATCTCCACATCCTAATTCAAAAGTCATGAATCGCTGAGTAGAAGAAGTCATACAGTTATTGAGAAAGGCGAACATCGTTACAACCCCACCAACAACATTATATATACCATAATCCCTTATTCCTAACTGTGCCAATATCACTCTTGACGTATAGAGAGTGACTAGCATGATGAGAATCATACGGAAATATAAAAATAAGGTATTCTTAGCTACCCGCTTATTATTATTATCTGATGTTTGGTTTGACATTAAATATATGTTTTACGTTTTAATTGTTTTATATGTATTTCGTTAAGCTGCTCAAAGCAACGAACTTAAAAAATGTGTTTACAGTTGACAGAAATGTATTCCAAAGTCCTCCACTCCCAACGCATTCAATATGACACGGCTCGTATACAACGATACCACTATCATAAAGAGCATACGGAAGTAAAGAAGCAAGGTATTCTTCGCTATTCTTTTATTATTATCTGATGTTTGATTTGACATAAATACTTGTAAACTAAAAAGGCATTACGGTCATATGCACTGCTTTTTCTGGATTAATAAACTCGACTGTTCCACTTGGGCTCTTAACAACCAATGTCCCATCTGATATACCAATGACCTCCCCAAATTCATGGTTGCATTTGGCATCATAAAGGTGATCTCCAATTCCTACTCTGTCCCCATTGGGAAGTATTATTCTTTGCAAATTTGGTTTTACCATAGGAGATTGATGTCTATTCTTACGAAGAATTCTCTGCACATCATCACTTAAGTCACAAATAGCCTGCAAGATCAGCGAGCTATCATCTGAAAGTTTCAAACTTTGTGGTAACTTAGCAGGGCTATCTATCGCCAATAACTTAAGCAAAGAGTTAGTCTCTTCTTTTGTCATAGCCTCTGTTTCTGTCAATGCTTTAGCTAATTTTTCTATGGCCTCATTTACTAAGTCAATTCTTAGTGAAGACTGGTATTCGAATGAGCGTATTGCACTGATATCAAATGGTCTGTTAGTCTTTTCATCCTTCATTAAGACCGTTTTCTTATTAAAAGCCTGCCTAAATCCTAATTCATAAAAGACATTAGGATTACGTGCACTCAAATCACAAATTGCCATATCGCAAGCCAAAATATTCTTCAAAATATCTACAATGATGACATTTGTCTTTGATGTTTCATCTGCTCGGATTGGCTCGTAGCCAACCTGCCTACATGCAGGCTCTATTATATGTTTATACACTCTATCAAAATGCCCCTTAGGATACCCATCCACATCACTTATTGGCATAATGACGAAACATGTTTTCAAAGGTTCTTCCTTTGTTTTACTATTTGATTCTTCCATAACATCTACTACCCAATATTAAAATTTGTATATTTCATGCGCGTACAAGAACCATCAAGTACGAAATGTGCTCTGGAATAATTATAACTATCTTTACTTTGATTATTAAGAACTGGCTTTTGGACAAATATCAGTGCATTTTCTACCAACTCAATGTCCTCAACAACCTCTGCACAAGAATAGCATAATTCTTCATATTCTCTTAACTGAGAAACGAACAAGTCATACTTTTCATGTTTTATAATTCTATTATGAATATTATCTGTCTTACCTATATATATAATTTCTACAAGAGAAACTGTATCATTCTGTGGATTATAACGTGAACGATAAACTAAATATATACCAGGATATGTGGGGAGACCATTTTTATTACATTCCCTCCAATATCCATCAAAATTTAAAATATAGTCTTTCATTTTTGATATGGTTTATATGAATTGATTTAAATTCAAAGGATGCAACTATTAAGCCCTATAGGCATAAGTAGTTACATTTTCCGTACTCTTTGATTCTCAGTTCTTCTTATTATGAGCGAACTAGCAGCTGTCCGTGCTTCTCGGCTACGAGATAGCCATCCAAAACTTGAACAATCACCTTACTTCCTTCTGCCAAAACTATTCCTTTCATAAATGTTATCTCCTCATTAACTTTGCTGCAAATTCTAAGAAATCCGCAACGTTCTTGAAATTATCAAACTGCTGACAATACATACTGGCGTAAGGTTCAGGGAACCTTTGTCGTATATCTGCCTTTATCATATTTGCTAAAACCTCCTTTGTGTAAGCTTTCAGCAATTCGTTGTATTGTTCTTCGCTCATGATTGTTTTATTTTAATTTCTAAAACATACTATATAACTTGACTCATATATAACGAAGCCATCATTATATAACGCCCCCTCGTAAAGAGCATTGGTAGTAAGCCCTTCTTCGGTATTCGTTTATTTTAGCTGAAATTTAAACAGACATTTACTTACCATTTAGTTTTGCAGCAACATCTTCTTTCGTCACAACAATCTGTTTCGGACGTGATTCAATCTTTTTATATTCTGCTTCCAATTTCTCAATTTCTAATTGATAAACTCTTTTGCAAAAAATGAAAAATATGGAATCTATAACGATTCTATGATTCCAAACTGGTCTAACAAAAGGAATTATTGCAAATAACAATGTAGCAATAATAGACATTATTGCTCCGAGTTGGCAAACAGACAATATACATACAACCGTGATGATAGAAACATAACCAACAATCACAAATATTGATTTTTGTACCTTCTTACAAATCTGCTTTTTCACCCATAATTCTTTGCGTTCTTTATAAGAGGCTAATTCCTTTTTATGAATTTCACGGAGCTTTATATTTTCATTTTCTGTTAAAACATCTATTGCCTTATGTGCCAAATTTTCATTTTTTTCTGCGGTAGTTTGCAACTTAGACAATTCACTTTCTTTATGCTGACGCTCCAACTCTTGTTCGGCAAGATAAGTTGTTATATCCTCTGTCTTCAAGAAGTTTAAATACGTTTCTTGATTTATTGAATTTAAATCTTCAGGATTTATAGAATGCTTGTGCAAACCAGCCAAAGCTGCTTTTTGTTTATCCAAATCAAAATGACCTTCCTGCTCTTCTTTCATTAACAACTTATATTTTGCTGAAATTGACTCATTTATACTTGCAGACATTACTATCTGTGCTTTTGTCAATATATTTAAAGACGTAAGTTCTAATGTCTTTGAAAATCCTTTATTAGTTATAAGCCAAAAGCGATTAGTCAAGAAATCAAGGCCTGTTGCTAAAGGTACATTTCCGCTTTTCCTAATTCTATCATCAAACGCAATTTTAAATGTCAAGCTGTTACCTGTCAATAAAATGTGTCCTACGTTTCGAAATACGTTTTGAGATTTTCCACCTCTTTTAATGTTGACATAATTCAACAGTTTTAATTTGTTATATACGTCTTCATTAGTATAGGAATCGGGTATGATAAAACTATCTTGTTCGATATTTAATTCATAATTTTGCTTATCATAATAATTTTCTTGTCTATCCATGATAATACCCTCAGATAGCAAATCCTGGAAAAATTCACTTTCCATGGTTTTAACATCACTTGGATAGCGGCAATTAGTTACAATATACTTCATTGCTGTTTTTGAAGGATCAAGTGGTTTTTTCCCCCTAACAATATCCTCTGCTATAGCAAAATAATCTCTAATATCTTTGTCTGTTTCAGCAAAATAGTATAGAGAAATTAAAGTCTTATGGGCTTTTCTATTTATTTCTTGAACAAGATTATAGAACTCCTTGTAGAGCGTCTTGAATAATTGTCCATTATAACCAGCACGATGGAAAAGAATTTCTGTTTCCAAATAAATATTCAGTTTAGAATCGATCCCATCTATCTTATCAAAGTTGGTATTATAGCACAATCCTATAAAAATAACAAGTCCTAATCTTATATCATTAAGCTGCTTTATAAATGTGGCATCAGTTGATTTCAATAGAACAAAACTACTTATATCATTTTTGTATTCAACATCAGTAGTTTCATCTATTACAAAAGAACAAAACGAATTATATAAAATTTGCTTTTGGTTTTCACTCAAAACAGTTCCTTCCTCACTTTCTACATATTTAACAAGTGCATCTAAAATCTCTTGATTTCGTTGGGTACTTTCTGTTTCGAGTTGGGACACATTATCAATATCCAAATTGTCAAGACATTCGGTCAACAAATAATATGTATGTTCAATTTTTAAGAAATTCAAACGTTTCAGAGAAGTTTTTATGACAGCAGTTGGCAAATCAAATCCATATTCATCTTTGAACTTTGAACAAAATTCTTGCAGCTCGAATCCATTTAATCTCTGACTTATTATCAGCTGCTTCGAAAAACTAGCAATAACAGAGTACAAGTCCTTCTCTTTATCATATAGGCTTCTGAAAACCGCCAATGAAGCCATACACTTCTTATTATCTGATATTCTATCCATTTTTATATACCAAATTCTTTAATTTTCTGTTCTTCCTTCAATGAGCAAACAAGTAGTTGTCCATTCTTCTCGGCTACGATATAGCCATCCAAGTCTTGAACTACTACCTTGCTTTCATCGGCTGCATGAACCACACAGTTCTTGCATTCATACAAGCGGATGTCCTTGCCTACCTTGGCATTACCAGCCTCATCCTGTGGGAGTAAGGTACGGAGACTGCCCCAGCTGCCTAAGTCGCTCCAGCCAAACTCGGCTGGCAAGGTATAGATTTCCTTCGACTTTTCCATCACGGCATAGTCAATGCTTATCTTCTCGCAGGTTGGGAAGAGTCTGCCGACTACCTCTTTCTCCTGTTTGGTATAGAAAGAAGGTGCCATCTCGTCCATGATGCTGGCAAGATTTGGTTGGAAGGTTCGGATTGCCTTGCTGATGGTATCGATGTTCCATACGAAGATTCCGGCATTCCAAT
>ERZ1034680.310-NODE-310-length-27165-cov-9.377278_pt1 | contig 27165 bp, 22 predicted proteins | sample MGYA00520639_ERZ1034680 | MGnify/ENA primary metagenome ERZ1034680 (study PRJEB33766, sample SAMN09781760) | gut metagenome | biome: gut microbiome | host: Homo sapiens | place: Madagascar | study: EMG produced TPA metagenomics assembly of the PRJNA485056 data set...
TGCCCAGGCTGGAAGCTGGGTATCGTCCTTTACACGAAAGAATACATGACTTTGGCGAGGTGGAGCAGACTCTCAACTCGCGTGACCGTATGGCTCAGGCAAGCCGCTGCATGGACTGCGGCGTGCCCTTCTGCCATTGGGCTTGCCCGCTGGGCAATAAGGATTCGGAATGGAATGACGCTCTCTGCAAGGGCGACTGGGAACTGGCTTATCGTCTGCTCAATGCCACGAACGACTTTCCGGAATTCACAGGACGCATCTGTCCTGCGCTTTGCGAAAAGGCTTGCGTGCTGAATCTTACTGACCATGCCCCGGTCACCAACCGTGAGAACGAGGCTGCCATCACAGAGACAGCATGGCATGAGGACTATATCAAGCCCATGATATTCCCGCGTAACGGCAAGAGTGTTGCGGTCATAGGTGCCGGTCCTGCCGGACTTGTGGCAGCCAACCGTCTTAACCGTATGGGTTATGCCGTCACCGTCTTTGACAAAAACGAGGCTGCCGGCGGTCTGCTGCGTTACGGCATCCCCAACTTCAAGCTCTCAAAGAACATCATCGACCGTAGGCTTGACATCCTCATTCAGGAAGGCATACGGTTCGTATACAATACAGTCATCGAACCCGCTTCATTACCCGAAGGATTTGATGCCTACGTCCTTGCGACAGGAACGCCCGAGGCTCGTGACCTGAAGAACGTCCCCGGTCGTGAACTTAAAGGTGTGCACCTCGCCTTGGAATTGCTCTCGCAACAGAACCGCGTCCTCTCTGGTGTGGAGTATTCCAAGGACGAGCGTGTCACCTGCAAGGGCAAGGACGTTCTGGTCATCGGCGGTGGCGATACAGGTTCGGACTGCATCGGAACGGCGCATCGTCAGGGATGTAAGAGTGTCACGCAGATTGAGATTATGCCGCGCCCCGTGGAGGGTCCGGACGATCCGAAGAATCCGTGGCCTAACTATCCGCGCGTGCTCAAGACCACGTCCAGCCATGAAGAGGGATGTACGCGCCGCTGGAACATCAATACGCTGGAGTTTATAGGTAAGAACGGTCAGCTGCGTGGCGTCCGCGTGCAGCCCATCGACTGGCAGCCGAATCCCGAGGGAGGCCGTCCCATCATGGTTGAGGCTGGCGACCCGGAGGTGATAAAGTGCGAGGCATGCTTCCTTGCAATGGGATTCCTCAAACCTCAGCATCCTGACTATCCCGAGAACGTCTTCGTCTGCGGCGATGCCAAGAACGGAGCCTCTCTCGTGGTAAGGGCAATGGCAAGCGGACGCGACGCGGCGCATAAGGTGGACGCTTACCTGAAGTCGCATTGAATGAATAAAATATTATAATTAGCAAGAGAGAGAGTTATGTGCGGAATTGTAGCAATTTTCAACGTTAAGGAGCAGACGCCGGAGCTGCGTACCAAGGCGCTGGGCATGAGTAAGAAGATACGTCACCGTGGTCCTGACTGGAGCGGCATACATTGTTCGGGTAGCGCCATACTGGCGCATGAGCGACTGAGCATCGTCGATCCTGAGAGCGGAGGTCAGCCTCTGTTCTCGCCCGATGGCAAGCAGGTGCTGGCTGTGAACGGCGAGATTTATAATCATCAGGAGATAAGGGAAAGATATAAGGGACGTTATGATTTTCAGACGGGCAGCGACTGCGAGGTTATTCTGGCGCTTTACCGCGACAAGGGCATTGACTTTCTGGAAGACCTTAACGGCATTTTCGCATTTGCTCTTTATGACGAGGAGCAGGACGCTTTCCTTATCGCCCGCGACCATATCGGCGTCATACCTCTTTATATAGGATATAACGCCGACGGAAAGGTGTTTGTGGCAAGCGAACTTAAGGCTCTGGAAGGCGAGTGCGAGCGTTATGAGCCGTTCCTTCCGGGTCACTATTACTGGAGCAAGGCCCCCAGAATGAAGCCTTGGTATAAGCGTGACTGGATGGAGTATGACAATGTGAAGGACAATCCTGCGAGCAGCGATGCCATACGCAAGAGTCTTTGTGCTGCCGTGAAACGCCAGATGATGAGCGACGTGCCTTACGGAGTGTTGCTCTCGGGCGGCCTTGACAGTAGCGTCATCAGCGCCATTACCGAGAGTTACGCCGAACGCCGCATTGAGACAGACAGCCAGAGCCGTGCATGGTGGCCTCGCCTCCATTCGTTTGCCGTAGGACTCAAGGGAGCGCCCGACTTGGCGAAGGCGCGTCTGGTGGCTGACTATATCGGCACGGTGCATCACGAAATCAATTACACCATTCAGGAAGGATTGGATGCGCTTCGTGACGTAATCTACTTCATCGAGACGTACGACATCACCACCGTGCGTGCCTCCGTGCCAATGTATCTGCTGGCTCGTGTGATAAAGTCGATGGGCATCAAGATGGTGCTCTCGGGTGAGGGAGCTGACGAGATATTCGGTGGCTACCTCTACTTCCACAAGGCTCCTTCGGCAGAGGAATTTCATGAGGAGACCGTCCGCAAACTCTCCAAGCTACATCAGTATGACTGTCTGCGTGCCAACAAGAGTCTCTCGGCGTGGGGTGTGGAAGGACGTGTGCCGTTCCTCGACAAGGAATTCCTTGACGTGGCTATGCGCACCAATCCCAAGGCTAAGATGTGCAGCCTCAATGGTTCTGACCCCAAGGCGTCCATGGAGAAACGCATCGTGCGTGAGGCGTTTGAGGACATGCTGCCTGAAGAGGTGGCGTGGCGACAGAAGGAGCAGTTCAGCGACGGCGTGGGCTATTCGTGGATTGACACCCTGAAGAAGATCACGTCCGAGGCTGTAACTGACGAGCAGATGGCACATGCCGCCGAGCGTTTCCCCATAAACACGCCGCTCTGTAAGGAGGAATATTATTATCGCTCCATCTTCGAAGAGCATTTCCCCAGCGAGAGCGCTGCCCGCAGCGTGCCTCACGAAGCAAGTGTGGCTTGCTCCACAGCCGTGGCTCTGGAATGGGACGAAGCATGGAAGAACATGAACGACCCAAGCGGTCGCGCCGTATCTGGCGTACATGAAAACGCTCTGCAGGCGTGATTAATGGCAGTAGACAGGTATTTATCGGCGAGGTTAGGTTAGGCAGGGCTTTAACACAGCAATCTGCCGTCCGACACAATATTTGCATTTCTAACGCTCAATACTCCTCGTTCAGCGCACAACAAAATCTTTGGTGCGAAATTCTTGAGTTTTGAGCGTGCAGCGATAGTGTGCTGACATACAGCTGATTATGCTGCTGAGAAGAGAAATGTGCAATGAATGACGGAGCCAAAAAGCATCATTGGGTTGCAATAGCGCCACTTTTACACTACAATAGTGCCACTTTTATCATGCAATAGTGCCACTATTAGAGTGTAAAAGTGGCGCTATTGCATGATAAAAGTGGCGCTATTGTTAAGCTCGGGTGCTGTTTGCACAGCAAAACACCGTAAAAACAGCAATCCGGAACTCTAGAATCAATTTTTATTTTGTAACAGCTTTTTACTCTTTGTACGATATTTGCATGGCAAGACAAGAAGACGTTTTTTAGACAAGAAAACATGAAGACATGTTTTTAGGCAAGAAGGCATATGCAGAGTCGTTGCCCCCTCTTTCTTGTGCAAATTTTGTTAAAAGAACAGCTTCCCGCGTACACCCTATACCTTATTTCACTAAATTTGTTTAATGTAAAAACCTAAACCATACCTTATGGAGCACAACCAGGAACAATAAACTTCAAATACAAATTCAAATGAAACCAATTCACATATTGTTAATTCTTGCTATCACAATCTTTACAGGCTGTAATAAAAATAAAACCGATGCCGATCTGCTTTATACAGATACTGTATGGGCGTATGTATCAGACAATCCTTTTTATGTCATGGAGGATACAACAGTATGGGAAAATGGTGAACCTTTTTTACAGAACGGAATGGAATACAGTAATGTATCAGAAACAGAATTATGTAATGTAGAAAAACTAATCTCCTCTTTTTTAAAGAAGGAAAAATGTAAAGTTGTGACAAAGCGAGATAGAATCTTGGATAACTATTTCAAACAATGCATTGGTTTTAAGTGTAAGCAGACGAGATATGTCTTTGTGAATTTGTATGCATTCGAAGTTAGGCAGAGATTTAAGCCAACAGATGATGGGTATTATATACTTGCCGTTCTTGCACAAAACCCTTATAACACAATAATAAATAGATTTCCGCCCAAAACACATAATATTTATAATCTTGTGTTAATGGTGAATCTTACAGCCCAAACCGTTGAATGGTATAACCCTCAAAAAAAATAGATTATGAAGACATTGTTTTTAATAATTATCATTAGCTTGAAATCTATGATGATATCTGCTCAAAACATTTCTTCTGCCACAATTATATATTCAGGGGATCTCACTACTTGCAGAATGTATGACATAGTTCCTGAAATGTTTGATAAAGGCAATTATGGAGAATGTGTGATTACGACAAAAGATACAACAGAAATAAATGAATTGATAAGATGTGCAGAGACTTTAAAGTTATCCAAACACAAGACTTTGGATACCCGAGGAAAAATATTGATTGATTACGACTACAAAATTCCGATAAAGCAATTATGGATTTATTGGGGACAATTTGATGTATGCATTGGCCTTAATGGACTTATGTATGAAATCTCGGAACAGTTTGCTAGAAAGCTGAACCAAATTATGCAGAAAGAAGCCAATATAGTCATATTCGACAGTCGTTGGTTTGAATTTCTTCATAAAAGAGAAGTTGAAGGAACTTGATTGTAAAATTAATTTTAAACAGTTACTTAAATGAGATTCATATTATTTATATTTTTGTCAGTTATAGGAATGGTTAGTTATGGTAAAACATCTAAAAAACTTGAAAATGGAGTCTATCATAATGAATATGGTACAAGATTGATAGAAATTAAAAATGACACACTAAAGTGCTTTACCCTTGACCCTGGTACTTCTGGAGAGGCTGGAATGACTGGCGGGCTGAGCTACTATCCTACGGCTATTTGTCAAATAACTGAAGTTAGCAATACTTTTTTTGAGATAAATTCTATAGAAGGACTGATAAAAAGAGGTGTTTTTAAAGACATTTCAATCACAGAAGAAGCTTCAGGTAATAACGCTCCTTATGAAATTTCTTTCGAAGTTCCTAATGCATATAGGCCTATAAAGTTTGAAGTTCGGGTTGGAACTAACTTGTATTCAGGGGTAACTGAAAAAGGAAAATGTACTATAGTGTTGGATAGGAATGGAGTTAACCCTCCAGAAAGTTTTAGTTTTTCATTTCAACCAAAGTATTATGTCGAGAGTAGTCCCGCAGGTCAATACTTTGGTGTTTTATGCCACAGGTATCCGTATGAAGTGAATCTGGATTCAGAGAAAAATATTGTTATAAAGCTACCTAATATAACAGACATACTTTTCTACCAATATTATATCTTTGGAGAATATATACAAGTTTTACATCATGGCATAAAATGGAGAGGTGACTATTATAAAAAGTTCCGGACATCATCACTCAAGAAAATACGTATTTATAACTGAAATGAGTTCCCCGAAGGTGGACTGACACGTCCCTGTATGATATTGAGGATGATAGCCTTTCAGCATACAGCCTATACATTGTTTCGTTATATTTGCAATATGTTAAACCTAATTTAAAATAAATGAGATTTTTATATATTTTATTTTTGTCAGTTATAGGAATGGTTTGTTATGGTAAAACATCGAACAAACTTGAAAATGGAGTCTATCATAATGAATCCGGTTCAAGAATGATAGAAATTATAAATGACACACTAAAGTTATTTTCCTGTTCCTCTTCTTCATTAGAGGAGGGAGAAAGGAGCTATCATCCTTTGGCTATTTGTCAAATAACTGAAGTCAATAATACTTTTTTTGAGATAAATTCTATAGACTGGCCGATGCAAGGTGATGCTTTTAAGGACATTTCAATCACAGAAGAAGTTTCAGGTAATAACGCTCCTTATGAAATTTCTTTCGAAGTTCCTAATGCATCTAAGCCTATAAAGTTTGAAGTTTCGGTTAGAACAAACAGGTATTCAGGGGTAACTGAAAATGGAGAATGTACTATAGTGTTGAATCGGAATAGATTTTACCCTCCAGAAAGTTTTCGTTTTTCATTTCAACCAATGTCTTATGTCGAGAGTAATCCCGCAGGTCAATACTTTGGTGTTTTATACTACATGTATCCGTATGAAGTGAAACTGGATTCAGAGAAGAGTTTTGTTATAAAGCTACCTAATATAACAGACACAATTTTCAGCCATTATTATTTCTTTGGAGATTATATACAAGTTGTACATCATGGCATAAAATGGAGAGGTGAATATTATAAAAAGTTTTAGCGGACAGCAATATTACATAATTGTTTTTCTTACCTTTGCCCTCGGCTAAATAAAAAAATGAAAGTATGCCAACACGCATCAGCTATGACGGAATGTCGCGTCTTACAGCTGCCGGTTATCTCGAAAACGGCAAGCTTAACAATCATTTCTCCACCTCCTATAAGTATGACCTTATGGGAAACATCCTTACGCTCCGTCGTGAAGGATTGCTCGACAGTGGCGACTACGGAACCATTGACGACCTTACCTACAGCTATGAAGGCAACCAGGTGGTGAAGATAGACGATGCGGCAGACGAAAGCCCCAGCTACAGCGGAGCCATGCACTTCCGTGATGCCGCCAATGAAGAGACGGAGTATACATACGACGCCAACGGCAATATGCTGACGGACAGCAACAAGGGAATAACAAGCATTGAATACAATGTGCTGGACCTGCCACAATGCATAAATATCAAGCCGAATGTATTGGGAAACTCTGACAACAAGGTATGCTACACGTATTCGGCAGATGGAACAAAATTAAGTTCTACATACAAAAACGGCGATTCACAGGTATTGCCCTATAGACCAAAACCCTCTTCAAGTATCAAGACAAACGGTATGGTGACACCCATGGTCAGATTACTTGAGAACAATTACTATTACTGTTCCAATCTTGTCTACAACAACGACAGGCTTTCCACCATCCTCTTCGATGGCGGCTACGCAAGTGTGGATGAAAGTGGTGGCATAGTCATGCATTTCTATGTGAAGGACCATCTTGGCAGCAACCGTCTCGTGGTGGACGGTAACGGCAACATCGAGACGGTGAACCATTATTACCCCTTCGGCGCACTGATGGGCGACCGCTGTGGCGTGAGCCGAAACAAATACAAGTACATAGGCAAGGAACTTGACACTATGTACGGATGGAACATGCAGGACCATGAAGCAAGATGGTATGATCCGGTATTGGGCAGGTGGATGGCTACAGACCCTTTGCAGGAAAAATATGCAAGTGTTAGTAGTTATGGTTATTGCATCAACAACCCTATAGTTTTAATTGACTCTGATGGGAAAGATATATATCCGGTTCTTTATAATACAACAGATCAAAGGGGGCATGCTATTGGAATCATATACAAAAGTATAAAAAAATATATGACAGCAATGCGTATGTTTGGTCAAACAACATACGGAAGGCAGTTTATCGGTGCTTTTATTGAAAAAAATCAGACCCAATATGGTGTAAGAGGTAATGGGAAATATTCAAAATATATATTTAAAATAGAAGAGTATTATTTGCCTAAAGTTGAAGATCAATTTCGTTTTATGTATAACATAGAGGGTGCTTTCTCAGCAGAAGAAATTGATGGAAAGCTTAATATTATTCTACAATTAGATGTCATGAATCAATCTACTAATGAATTGGCAGAAACAATAACTCATGAGCTGGCTTTACATGGTAGTGATTTAGATAAAATAATCAAGGCTTATGAGAAAGGAGGAATGAATGCCGTAAAAAAGCTATTTAAAAGAGACCCAGAAGGAGATATGGATCATAAATCTTTAGCAAAGCAAGATAAAAAGCATGAGGGAGTCTCAAATTACAATCAAGTAAAAAGAGAAATGATAAAGAAATACCCCTCTACAAAAAACATTTTCAATAAAGAGAAAAAGAAGTATGAGAAAATATTTGGCATTTAAAAAGGTAGGTTCAATAATGATAGTGGCATCTTTGTTGATGCTGCTATCATCATGTCATGGAAACAGAAAACGATTGTTTCCTTCCAAGCTAAAGGATTCTTACTTAATAACATACTCAAAAAATGAAATAGTAGTAGCATCAGATGGTAGTGCGTCTCATTTTATTTATAAAAATGGTGAATACTTTACTTCTTTTGGTTCTGATTCTATTGTGTTTTTCTCAACAGTTGAAGATTACAACATAATAAAAGTATCAGACGAAGGACATAATTACGAGATAATAATAGAGAAAGAAAAGAATGGAGTATATAAGACAACAACTTATTACGTAACTAATAAGGGTTGCTATTATCCCGCGATTTCGTATAGCTATGATTCTAACTATAAAATTCTTCAAGTAGAAAAATTTAGAAACATAGTGTATAAATAAACATGAGAATAAAAACTCCGAAACCAGATGGATATACTATTATAAACACACGTATTAATAATATATGGCAAAAAAGATAAGATGTACAAAGAGCAATTAGAACGGGTAACAAGTACCTCGGAGATTAATCGGTATACGATTTCTATAAATGAGGCAATGATGTCACTTCTTAATAAATGTGATATTGATTATAAGTCGTTACAAGATACAGTACTTCCTTTATGGTTGAATAAATATATAGAATTAGGTATCGAAAAACGAGAAGACGTGAATTGTTACACCTACAAGAACATTAAAAAGTTCGAACTGTTTTATCCGGATTATATTGGAAATGAATTCTCAAACAACAAGGTGGTTGTTGATGTTGATAAAGTTGGAAATGTAGCAAAAAGTCTTGGAATAAGTTTAAATTTTGCCTTTAAAATAGCAGGATTATTGGAGAAGTTTCCTCAAAATTTTAACATTGTAATAAGTTATGACAATATGGATTTTATCGTTTCATTCTATTGCAAAAGAAAACATGAGGAATGGCTAATTGATGATTTGGATTCTTATATGGATGAAGCAATATTTGTAATTACAACGTAATTTGGTTATAATTGCTCGACAGTGGCGACTACGTAACCATTGACGACCTTACCTACAGCTATGAAGGCAAGCAGACGAGGCTAACTGCTCAGAAAAACGCCACTACTCCACAACGATATGCTGATGTTCGTTGTAGGGTAGTGGCGTTGTTGTATATATAATAAGGTATAGTCTTTTACTTCAGGTTGCCTACGCTGTGGAGATACTCCGCAATCTGTACTGCGTTGAGAGCGGCACCCTTGCGAATCTGGTCGCCTGAGAGCCAGAATGTCAGACCGCAGTCGTCAGCGAGATCCTTGCGTATGCGTCCTACGAAGACGTCATCCTTGCCGGCTGTCTCGAGAGGCATCGGATAGACGAGGTTGGCGGGATCGTCCTTGAGAGTGCAACCGGGAGCGGCGGCGATGGCCTTCTGAGCTTCCTCTACGGAGATGGGACGCTCTGTCTCAATCCATACCGACTCAGAGTGAGAGCGCAGCGAGCTTACGCGTACGCACATAGCCGAGCAGCGAACGTCGCTGTGCATGATCTTGCGGGTCTCGTTGAACATCTTCATCTCCTCCTTTGTGTAGCCGTTGTCCGTGAAAACGTCAATCTGGGGAATGACGTTATAGGCGAGCTGATGAGGGAACTTGCTGACCGTTACAGGCTCGTTGTTGACAAGCTCCTTATACTCCTGCTGAAGCTCTGCCATTGCAGCGGCTCCTGCGCCAGAAGCGCTCTGGTAGCTGGCGATGTGGATGCGCTTGATGTGGCTGAGCTGCTCGAGCGGCTTCAATACCACTACCATCATGATGGTGGTGCAGTTAGGGTTGGCGATGATGTTGCGCGGACGGTTGAGAGCGTCCTCGGCGTTGCACTCGGGCACCACCAAAGGCACGTCGTCACACATGCGGAACGCGCTGGAATTGTCAATCATCACGGCGCCGTGCTTTGTGATGGTCTCGGCGAACTCCTTTGATGTGCCGCCACCTGCAGATGTGAACGCCACGTCGATGTCCTTGAAATCATCGTTGTGCTGAAGGAGCTTCACTTCATACTCCTTGCCCTTAAACGTGTATTTAGTTCCAGCCGAACGGGTAGAACCGAACAGTACGAGGTTGTCGATGGGGAAATCTCTCTCGGCGAGGATGCGCAGGAATTCCTGTCCTACGGCTCCGCTTGCGCCAACAATTGCTACATTCATCTTGTTCTTGTATTTTTTATGTTAATTTTTTACTTTCCTTAAATAATATGTGCAAAGTTACAACTTTTTCTATCAACTTGTTAAGTTTCATGCTTGTTTTTATGTGTTATTGTATAATCTGCGTGTGTGCGTGCGCAGAGTGAGCGGAAGATGGACGGGATGAAAGCCTAAATAGACGTAAAGAAGGCTTATGTGGAGAGTGGAGGTCAGGCGGTGTTTTGTTGTTTACGCACACACGTAAAATCATATCTAAAAGTAAGCTAAAAAACGAAATCCGCCTCGTTTTTTTTTGGTGGATAAACTGAAATGAGCTATATTTGCGGTGTCAAAGTGACAAAACGACAAAAAATCTATAACATCAACTAAAAACCTTTTACTATGGAAGTCGAAAAGATTATGCAAGCCCTTGAGGCTAAACACCCGGGCGAAGCCGAGTACCTGCAGGCAGTCCGCGAAGTGCTCATTTCTATTAAGGACGTTTACAACCAGCATCCTGAGTTTGAGAAAGCCAAGCTCATTGAGCGCCTCGTAGAACCCGAGCGTATCATCACTTTCCGTGTACCTTGGACAGACGACAACGGCGAAGTACATGTAAACATTGGCTATCGCGTTCAGTTCAACGGTGCTATTGGTCCGTACAAGGGAGGTCTTCGCTTCCATCCGTCGGTAAATCTCTCTATTCTTAAGTTCCTCGGTTTCGAGCAGACATTCAAGAACGCGCTTACCACACTCCCGATGGGCGGTGGCAAGGGTGGTTCAGACTTCTCTATCCGCGGACGTTCCGACGCAGAGGTTATGCGTTTCTGCCAGTCGTTCATGACTGAGCTTTATCGTCACATCGGTCCTGATGAGGACGTTCCCGCTGGTGATATCGGCGTAGGCGGCCGCGAGATTGGCTACCTCTTCGGTATGTACAAGAAGCTCACACACCAGTATCAGGGTGTGCTCACAGGCAAGGGTCTCGAGTTCGGTGGCTCACGCATTCGTCCTGAGGCTACAGGCTACGGCGCTCTCTACTTCGTTCATCAGATGATGGCTACACGCGGTCTCGATCTGAAGGACAAGACTGTTGCTATCTCTGGCTTCGGTAACGTGGCTTGGGGTGCTGCAAAGAAGGCTACAGAGCTTGGCGCTAAGGTTATCACAATTTCTGGTCCTGACGGCTACATCTATGATCCGAACGGCGTTTCTGGTGATAAGATCGACTATATGCTCGAGCTTCGCTCAAGCGGTAACGACGTTTGCCAGCCGTACGAGGACGAGTTCCCCGGCTCTAAGTTCGTTGCAGGCAAGAAGCCTTGGGAAGTTAAGGCTGACATCTACCTTACATGTGCTACACAGAACGAGCTTAACGGCAATGACGCCGATATGATTCTCGCTCAGAAGCCTCTCTGCGTTGCTGAGGTTTCTAACATGGGCTGTACAGCTGAGGCTGTTGAGAAGTTTGTAGCTGCTGAGCAGCTCTTCGCTCCTGGCAAGGCTGTCAACGCAGGTGGTGTTGCTACTTCTGGTCTTGAGATGACTCAGAACTCAATACGCTTGACATGGAGCGAGGCAGAGGTGGACGAGAAGCTCCACTACATCATGCACTCTATCCACGAGCAGTGTGTTAAGTACGGTACACAGCCTGACGGCTATATCGACTACGTGAAGGGCGCTAATATCGCCGGCTTCATGAAGGTTGCCAACGCGATGATGGCACAGGGCATCGTTTAAGAGCCCGCAACAAATATTTCGCAAGAAATCAGTCACTTGCGAATTTGTTCCAGCGAATTAAAGAAAAAAAAGTAAGAGTTAGTTCCTTTAGAGAAAGGAATTCTATAATACATATAGGCAAATAGAAATCTACAAGGATACGGACTCTGCCTCACGTGATGTGGTCGCAGAGTAACGGTCCTTGTTTTTTTCGTTTTATTCTGTTTGCTGCCTTTTTTAACCGACAGTTTAAGCCAAGTAAAGACAAAAGTGAATTTGAAAAACATCCTCTTGGGCTTCTGAATATCGTATGAGCCTTGAGGTTTAAAATAATAACAGCCTCTGTTAAGAGGATTCTCACAATCAGGAAAGGAGAACATATTTATGTATGCAATAAGAATCTTGGTCCTGGCATTGTCGATGACAGTGTGTCTTGCCGTGATGGCGCAGACACAACGTGGCAAGGCCTCATATTATTCGAAGCGTGCCACTGGTGCGCGGACGAGCAGCGGTGAACGGCTACACCATGACAGCCTCACGTGTGCTCACCGGACATATCCATTCGGCACGCTATTGCGTGTCACCAACGAGAACAATGGCAAGGAAGTTATTGTTCGGGTTACCGACCGCGGTCCTCGCGGGCGTGGCAGAATCATAGACTTATCTTACGGAGCTGCCAGACAGCTTGGCATCCTCTCGCAGGGGGTGGCGGTGGTGCGTGTGGAGCGTGTACGTACCAACAAGGTGCCGTATCGTCCTGAGCCGGAAGTGGATGATCTGCCGGAATTCGATTTCGAGATTACAGAATATACAGTTCCTGAAAACGGAATTATGCACCTTCCTAAGAAAGGAAAGGTGCATAAATAATTAGGAGTTACTTCTTGCTTTGCTTCATCGTATTGACCTTCACCACGGTGACGTACGATACGGGTTTGCCGTCGTGCTCTGCGGAGACGAGCAATCTGGCTTCGCCGTCCTTTATGCGGCGGTCTGCTTTGACGGAAGCGGTGTAGCGTATGCCGCTGCCAGGAGCGATCTGCTCCACCAGAATGCTCGGCGAAATCTGGATATGGCGGTTGTCTTCTGCCTCCTTTACTGTGGGTATGATGCCGAAGACGGGCAGGTCCGAGTGGTTATATATCTCGAACACCATCTTGCCTTCTTCGTCGGCTTCCAGTATGCCGTCCCCGTTGGCGTCCGTAAAGCTGACATTCTTTATCTCGAGACGCTCGGCGTCAGCCCTTTCCAGCGTGCTTGCGCTGACGGATGACGATCCGTATCCGGTGGTGTCTGCATTGAAGTCGATGCAGTCATTGCCAGAATTGGTGGTGTCCACCATCTGCGACGGGTCGATTTCCTGGCTGTCATCCGCACCGTTGTAAGAGTGGGCGTATGTATCGTCGTAAGAGTGGGCGTAAGTATCGTCGTCGTATTGCTGATTACGTGCAGTCGCTCTCTTCTGTCTTTGTATGCGTTCGTTGCGTTGTCCGAGCCTCTCGCTCTGTTCTGCCTTAGCCTGTTTGTCAGCTGAATTGCCTATGGCTCCACCAACGATGGCACCTCCTGCCATACCTATGAGCGTGCCGACGTCGCTGCCGCGCGGTCCTCCGGCTATGCCACCGATGGCAGAACCAACGACCGAACCTAACGAACTGCCGGCATAAGCGCCCGCACCCGCTGCCGTCATACAACTGCTTACAAGAACAGCGCCGCTGACCAATAATATCATATCCTTTCTCATGATGTATATCCTCCTTGTTCCTATTTACCTAATTGTCTGATTTTCTTTTTTGCAAATATATAAAAAATATGATATAACTACCATATTCTTAATGCTAAAAGAAATATAAAACAATAATCGAAAGGAATTTTAGAACTTCATTACTGATAAAACTACAATTCCTTTCGATATAAAACAGCAATTATCTTTCGCTGTTGAGCGTTGCCTCCAGCTGATGTATCATCTTCGAAGTTTCTGCCGGATCCTTGCTGAGAACGGCAGGAGCAAACTTGCTTACCAAGGCATTGAGCTTCTTCAAGTTGCCCTTCTGTCCGTTACGACGATAGATTTGGCGGAGCTGCCATATCTTTTCGGCGTTCTGGAAGCCTTCCACAAGTCGCTCGAAGCGGATGCTTGAGCGCGGTCCGGGATAGATGCTGTATGTGTCGCCGGCTGCCCAAGTGCGGAAACGTGTGTCGCGCAGAGGGTCTTCCGTCCAGCTGTTTACTGCCCAACGCAGATATCCGTCATAGTCGGCAGCCACCGCATGTATGCCAATCCATGCCGCTTCGGCAGGTGAGGAGAACGAGAATGTGCCGGGGAACGGTTCGGTGCAGCACGTGTAGTATGTGCTTATCTGTCCGCGTTCGCGACGTTGGCGCAGCACTTCGTCAGGGAATTTCTGTCCGTAAGGGATGGAGAGATAATAGAGATCCTGCTGTATCTCGTCATGATAGTTGCCCGCAAGCGTAATCTTGAAGTCAGGATCGGCGTCCTTTATCACCTTGATGGCAGCCTTCATTGCCTCCATCGGGCGTTCGTCCATTGAGATGGCGGTGCGGCTGAACCATCCTTTCTGGCGCAGATGACGGGCGAAGTCGCGGAGGAAACCGCCCCAATAGGCAGCGTATGTGGAGTCGCCCGGCTCGGCACGCACAAACTGTACGCGGTTTGTAGCCTCGTCATAATAGTCGAAACTGAGGTTCCAGGGTATCATGGTGTAGCAAGAGATGAGCGCATCACGCATGCCCACCTCTTCCGTCATAAACTCCACCCACTTGTCGAATACTGCATAGCTGTACGTCCACGTGCCGTCGATGTGGCGGATGCGTGTCACCATGCTGTCGTATGGGTCGAAGGTCTGACCGTTCCACGGCTTGTGCATGATGGAAGCCGTGATGGCGTGCTGTCCGGCATCAGCCAGCATGCGCATTATAGGCAGCATTGCGTCCAGATGTTCGCGGCTCCACGGCTCCACGCCATAATAGCGAGCCACGGCGTAAGGGTTCTGCCAAAGGTCGATGTTGAGGTGCCATTTCGACGGATGGGTAAGTTCTCTGTCCGTTACTTTCAGCTCTATCTTCAGCTTTTCGTCCTTCATTCCCTTGCTGCTTACGCACAATGTGCCCTCGTAAATGCCCGGCTTGGCGTCGCGCGGCACACGGATGTTGAGCCAGATGGGTTGTGTGGAAGTTCGTTTTACAGCCAGATATTTATTCGTGTCGAGCACGTCAGCCACAAGCGACGAATCCCAATCTGCCTTATTGTCGCGACAACCGCAGCCTCCTTTTCCGTCTTTATTCAGCTCGTCGGTCATGACGTAGCGCACGAAGTAAGGCTGGGCGTTCTCTGACTTTATCACGTTGCCCTTGGCAGATTGGAGGTCTGAGACGCTGAGGCTGACGTTGTCAAGGTCGCGGAGCGTATAGATGACCGCCTGAGCGTTGACACGTTCGCCGCGCCAAGCTGTCTTTCGGAGCGTGCGCGAGGCTGACAATCCGGTCGGAACAGCGTGTTTGCCGTAGCGTACGTCGGTGGAAGCCCATGCCGTACGGACGCTGTCGCGTCCCAGACTGCGTGTCCAAAGTTCGATGGGGTCGTGCGGCTTGGGGTCGGCAAGCTCCTCATATTGTCCTAAAGGCATGGCAGCCTTGTCGTGCTTCTGCGCCTGTGAAGCGATAGGCGAGATGATGGAGGCTGCTATAATTAATGTAAGCAACAAGAGTGGTGCGTTATTTATTCTCATATCTCGTTATTATTATATGTCTATACGTTTGTTTTACTTCACCATTATCTTCTTTCCTTCCACCACGTACACGCCCTTGTCGAGGCTGATATCCTTATTGCCCTGCACCATGCCTCGGAAAGCCGTGCGTCCGACTATGTCGTTGATGGTAACGATGCAATTTTCGGGAGTCACGATGCGGATGCCGCCGTCCGTGGCAAAGGCGTCCACGTTGCGGAGGTTGTCCGTATTGATGTTGCCGATGGCTGTAGAGGGTGGGAGAGTGGCGCTTTGTCCGTCCTTCTGATACAGTCGTACATAATCGAAGAAGGTCTCGTACGTGAACGAAACGTCACACGGACGTGCCCATGAGCCGTCGCCTACACTCTGATTGAGGATAAGATAGAATGGCTTGTCGAAGGGCCACTGTCCCTTGCTGAGCAGGTCGGCGTTCTTCGACTTTGCGTAAGAGAACACCTTCACGCCGTCAACGAACCATGAGAGAAGCTCCGGCTCCCATTCCATAGCTATGACATGATAGTCAGCAGCGTTAGTGTAAATGCCACCGGAGTTAGGCTTTGCCTGATTGAGGTCGTAAGTAACGTGTGTGTGAACGGTGTGGTAAGTGCGTCCGTCAGCGTCAATCTGTTCCCAAAGGTCAATCTCACCGCACGTCGGCCATCCTGCCGAACCGTCCTGCGGCATCATCCAGAAGGCGGGGAAGTTGCCCGTATGCGGCGTAGTGCGCAGTCGTCCCTCGATGCGTCCGTACGTGAAGTTCATCTTTCCGGCGCTTTCCACGGCACCGCTTATCATGTCCACGTTGCCTTCCTCGTCGATGTCGTTGGCTATGCAGCGTGTCACGAGATTGCCGTCCTTGATGTAAGCCGTGCGCTTCTGGCCCTCTTTGGTCTGCGCAGTGAAGCGTTTCCATGTGGGATTCTCGCGTGAGCAGCGGCTCCAGTTGGCTTCGTTCGGCATCGAACCGTCCTCGCCGTTGAATTCATCGGCGAACACCAGCTTGTATTCCTCCGTTCCGTCTGGCTCGAACACCGCTGTTACCATTACGTCGCCGTCTACGTTCTTGCCGTCGATGGTGAATGTTTCGTCCGCTTCAGCGTCCGTCACGTCATACTCGTCCCATTGCTTCACGCCGTCAACGTATTGTCCGCCCTTGATGTTCTGTCCGTGGCGCACCTTCACGCCCTTTAGCTGATAGCCCTCAGCAGGAGCCACCGGCATAAGATAGATGGGCTTGCCCTTTGCCACTGTGGTCGGTACGCCAGAAAAGTCGTCGCCAACTATGTGTCCGCCGATGGCGTTAATTTCCAGTTTTACGTTGTCAGACTGAGCCAATACGGGCGAGACTGCTGACATTGCGCTTATGCACAATGCTATGGGTAAGATGTGATTCTGTTTCATGATTAGTTTTTATATGTATAAGTAATGTTTATGTAAAGGTAATGTTATTTATCCGGTTGACAAAGGAAAACCTTGTTTTGTGATTCTTTTTTTAAGTTATGGCGTATTTTTATAAAGCTAAACGACTGAAAATCTAAAAATTAATGTAATTTTGTGTACTGATAGGTTGATATAAAAATATTTCAGAAATACATTTACCGATATGACTAATCTTCTTCTATTACAATACACTTGCTTTCTTGTGTCACTGTTATTAGCGCCTATAATAATAGTGTCGTATTTCATACAGGAAGGTACAAATCGCAGATATGAGCGTTCGCGCTGGATGCTGGTCACTGCCGTGCTCCTTCTTGCTCTCCATTATTTTCTTCAGATGCGCTTTTCCATCCGTGCCACCACAGACACTGGCGCCACAGTGGTGAACATCCTCTTCTATACTCCCGCTGCCTTTCTCTTCTCCGGCTCCGTGCTTGGGCTTGAAGGCGACCGTCGGCGATTCCGTAGCTATTCGATGTTCGGTGCCATGTGCACCTTTCTCATTCTATTGTTGTTTATTATAGGGTGGCTGAGAAACGGATGTCTGGAGATGCCATACGTGCAACCCATAATGCATGCCGTGTACTTCGTGGTAATGACCGTGTTTGTGCTTGTTCCGTGGAAGGCTATAAGGCGTAGCCGTAAGAGGGTCATCAACGAGACAGGTGGCGACATCGTACCATACAAGCGCTTTGTCGGCTCTGCCTATCTGCTGATGAGCACCACATTGTCCGTGCTTGTCATTGCGATAGTCTGGCGACCTTTGCTTTTCATAATAGCTCCGTTCGGACTCTTTGCTATCTTCTTTTACGTCCTCTGCTTTGTCTATCTCGGTTTCGGCATGGCATCCATCAGGGACGTGCTCGATGAGGATGTGTCGGGAGAAGAATCGTGCGGAGCTGATGATGATTCGGACAATAAGGAGAAAGAATCTGTGCTTTACCCTGCTGAAATGGCGGAGAAGGTGGGTATGGCATTGGATAAATGGGTGAAAGAAGGCGGTTATCGCGACTCGAGCACTAATATCTCAAAGGTGTCTCGCGAGGTTTATCTTTCGCGTCGCGAACTGAGCGAGTATTTTGACCTGCATCTGCATTCCACCTTCCGTATCTGGCTTTCCGACATCCGACTGGCGGAAGCGCAGAAGATGATAGCTGCGCATCCCGAATACAGCAATGACACCATCTCCTCTTCCTGCGGTTTCTCGTCGCGCAGCCAGCTCTACAAAATCTTCAGCGACAAGCTCGGAATGTCTCCAAAGCAGTGGAGAGAAAAGTTAGATGTGGAGGAACAAAAGGGGCAAAATTCGTATGAAGACGAGTGAAAAATACCCTTAGTTGTCCGATTTGATAGGAATCAGACACCTAAATCAAGGGAATCGGACACATACGCATAGGAATCGGACACTTTTTTACGAACTTTTTTATATCTTTGTGATATCAAAAGTGTGGGGTGCCATACTTTTTCATCAACCTATTAATTTCAAAAGCACGAATAGATTGAGAGAATAATATGGGTATATTTCCAGTAAAGCAGAACAGAAAGTAGACAGTAATATGTACAGATGTTACAAATAAAGAATCACACAAGTAATGCCCATAACGAAACCGATAAGATTTTTAAAAAGGCTGCAGCAAGTGATTGCCGCAGCCTTTTATTGTATATGGATTAGCTTCTTTTTAAATTCCGATAACTTCCATATTGACCTCTTGTTTCCTTTTTTCTTTTATTCTCCGACGAGCGTTATTCCGTTGTCGGAGATGGTAATGAGTCGGCGCTTATACAGGTCGCCCACCGCACGCTTATACACCTTCTTGCTCACTTGGAAGCGATGCTTGATGTCTTCGGCGTCACTCTTGTCACCAAGGTCGCAGTGTCCGCCGTTGTCGCGCAGATACTGTAGGAGCGTTTCGGAGAAGTCGAGTGTCTGCTGGCGGCCAGTCGGCTGCAGCGTCACGTCAATCTTTCCGTCTGGACGAACCGTAGAGATATATCCTTTTACGCAGTCGCCGGTGTGCAGATAGCGGAACACCTGGTCTTCGTATACCAGTCCGGGGTAACAGTTATCAATGATGACCTTGAATCCCATCTCCGTCTTCTGCCACACCAGAAGGTCTACTTCCTGCCCGTTCTTGTAGTAAGGATGGCGTTCGCTGAAGTAGCGCTCCACCTTTGCTGAAGCCACGATGCGATAGCTGTCCTCGTCAATATGTACGTGTACGATGTATTTCTCGCCCTTCTGCATACGCATCTTCTGCTCGCGGAACGGACAGAAAAGGTCCTTCATGAGTCCCCAGTTGAGGAACGCGCCGTACTCGTTCACCCACGCTACCTCAAGGTAAGCGAAGTCGCCCACCTTGCAAAGCGGATGCTCAGTAGTGGCAACCGGACGTTCGTCCTGGTCAAGATAGACAAACACCTCCAGCTCGTCGCCGGGCTTGACGCCCTCTGGTACGTAACGTGACGGCATCAGAATCTCTCCCTCGTCGCCGCCGTCGAGATAAATTCCGAAGTCAACTTCCTTGACTACGGTCATCTTATTGTAATCTCCAAGTTTTATCATATAATATATGTTAGGGTGATTTTTTATATTATTCTGAAATTTCTGATGATTCAGATTGTTCTTTCTCCGGCTCCACGATGCGTCCGTCCACGATGTGAATGGTGCGGTCGGTGATGGAGGCGAGGTGTTCGTCGTGCGTGACGATGACGAAGGTCTGTCCGAACTTGTCGCGCAAATCGAAGAACAGCTGATGGAGTTCCGCCTTGTTCTTCGAGTCGAGCGAACCTGAAGGCTCGTCAGCGAATACCACGGCAGGATTGTTTACGAGAGCGCGAGCCACTGCCACACGCTGCTTCTCGCCGCCCGAAAGTTCTGCGGGCTTGTGCGAAGCGCGGTCTGCCAGTCCCATAAACTCCAGCAGTTCCATGGCGCGTTCCTTTGCTTCCTTCGGGTTCTTGCCTCCGATGTATGCGGGGATGGTGATGTTCTCCAGCGCCGTGAACTCAGGCAGAAGCTGATGGAACTGGAACACGAAGCCGATATGACTGTTGCGGAACTTGCTCAGCTCTGACGAACTCAGCTTGCCTACGTCCACACCGTCCACCATAATGGATCCGCTGTCAGCCTTGTCAAGTGTGCCCATTATCTGCAGCAGCGTGGTCTTGCCGGCACCGCTCGGTCCGACAATGCTTACCACCTCGCCCTTGTTGATGTGCAGGTCGATGCCCTTGAGCACCTGGAGGGAGCCGAAACTCTTGGTTATGTTCTTTATGTCTATCATAATTTTCCTCGGATGTTAATGTTTTGTCAGTTTATATAGCTTTCTTCTTACCCACGTTATCTTTCTGCCAGTCCACTTGCGCATGGTCTCGTACAGACTCATGTCCTCGGTATGCTGCGACTGTGCGAAGGTCATCTCCTCCATTGCGTCGCCGTGCTGGTCGGGGAAGATAATCATGATGTTCTTGCCGGAGAAGTGGTTCTGTATCTCGTCGGGCAGTCGTTCCAAGGCGTTCTTGTGCGACACGGTGCCCTTACGCGCCGTCACGACTATGAAGAGATGGTCGTCTGATATTGACGAGGCTATCTGTGGCATCTCCATCCAGTGGTCCATACGTCTCAGCGATACGCGCATGGCGGAATGTCGGTTGCGGATGTATTGCTCGATGAGGGGCAGCACGTCTTCGCGACCGTAGAACTCGGTCTGGCACTCCATGTTTACGGCGAGGCGGCAGACACGCTCCAGCCAGCGATAGAAGCCCGGTTCGAACTGTGCCCTCGACGGAACAGCCACGTGTATGCGGCGTATGGTGGAGAGCGGCTGGCAGAGACGCGCCATTATTATCTGCGAGTTGAGGCCGTTGAATAGGCTCTGATGGAAGGCGCCCCAGAACTTCTGCGACACCTCCTTGTGCATGTGCATACCGATGAGCACGTCGGTGGCACGGAATTCCTTGAAGGCATGTCTGATGCCGTTGGCGATGTTGGCAGCCACACGCACCTGCGTGGTCATGGTCATGTCGGCAGATGCGGCGTACTTTGCCATGCGGTCGAGCAGTTGCTGTCCCTGCTCCTGATGGCGGCGCATGTCTTCATCGTCGTAAACTACGTTCAGACCCACGAGCGTCGTCGTGTTCTTGGCGTTGCGCATCATCATAGCCACGTTCACGAGGCGCTGCGCATACTCAGGATACTTCATCGGTATGAGGATCTTCTCTTCCGTCAGCTTCGTGTCTTTTTCGTCAGCTATCTCCTTGTCGCGCAGCGTGATCTGCTGTGCGGCTTGCTCCGTTATCATGGACGATATGATGCACGTGAAGAGAATCATAATGACGATGCCGTTGAGCATATCGTCATTGACGAGCGACTGTCCGGGTGCTGTCTCGATGTTCATGCCTATCATCAGCATGGCGATGGCTCCTGCCGCATGCGCCGACGTCAGACCGAACATCATGTTGCCCGATGAGATGGGCAGACGGAACAGCTTGCTGGCGATGTAGGCAGCAAGCGCCTTGCCCAACGTGCCGAATCCGGCCACGATAAGCACCACCATGAGGATGTTGCCGCCTTGGAAGAGCATGCGCACGTTGATGAGCATGCCCACGCCGATAAGGAAGTAGGGGATGAAGAGGGCGTTGCCGATAAACTCGATGCGATTCATCAACGGCGATACGTGCGGTATGTAGCGGTTGAGAATCAGGCCGGAGAGGAATGCACCGAAGATGCCTTCTATGCCGACCGACTCGCCGAGCGTGGCGCTCATGAAGAGGATGGCAAGCACGAATATGAACTGCATGACGGCGTCGCTATAGCTTCTCAAGAACCAGCGTGTAAGGCGAGGGATGATGAGCGCCAGCGCCACGCTGTAAAGCACAAACTTGCCCGCAAACCATAGCCAGAACCCGAATGTGGTCTCGCCCTTGTATGCCTCCACGACGGCTGCCAGTACGAAGAGCGCCAGCAGCAGGGCTATCATCGACGAACCTACCGAAAGCACCACGCTGGGCTTCTTCTGCAGACCGTAACGTCCCACGATGGGGTAGGCGATGAGTGTGTTTGACGCCATGATGCATCCAAGGAGCAATGAGGCTATCTGTGAGTAATGTAGCAGGGTGAGGCTTGCTACGTAAGTGATAATCAGCGGAATGGCGAATGTCAGCAGTCCGAAGACGCCGAATCGTCCCTTGTTTCGGCGCACGCCGTCGGTGTCCATCTCAAGGGAAGCAAGGAACATGATATAGTAGAGTCCCACTTTGCCGAACAGCTCGAAGGAGTTGTCGCGTTCAAGGATGTTGAAGCCATACTTGCCCACGGCAACGCCAGCCAACACCATGCCGATGATGTGGGGGATGCGCAGCTTGCCCATGATGATAGGGGCGGAAAGGATGATAAGCAGCACCACGAAGAAGATGATTGTGGGGTTGGTTATCGGAAAATAGCTGGCGATGTCGGTCATATAATTATGTGTATATTTGTATAATGCAAAGTTACACATAAAAATCCGTAATCTTATTATGATGCCAATAAAAAGAAAGCAGTGCTGACTGTATGGGGATGCAGAAAGTCATGCTTCCCCATCAGTTTGCACTGCTAAAACCTATATTATCCTAATTATACCTCAATTGTTTCGAGTTATAACCTTTCATCATTCTCAGCATTAGTATCTTGCTGAGAATTCGCTTACGTTCAGAACGCGGAACTGGAAGTCGTCTTCATCGTCCATGTAGTCCTGATAAATGCGCATCTTCTTGCCGTCGAAGCGTACTGTTACGTCTGCGTAATCGTCGTCGTCATCGTCATAGTCGCCGATTTCGAACGGCTCCCAGCAGCGAAGGACGCCATAATTGGTGTCTTTCCATTCCCAATGACCGATCTCTACGTCGCCGTCCATATAGAAGCAAACGAATGTGCCGCAGGGCGAGAAGATGGTGCGGTAGCAGTAGTCGTCCTTGTCGTCGAGGATGTCGTCCTCGTCGAAGTCCCATTGCTTGCCTTCAGGCGATAAGGTTACCTCCTGGTACACTCTGCCGAGATTCAGCCATTGCTTGCCGTAAGCGAAGTAAACGCCGTTGGCGTAAAGCCATGTCTCCGAGCTGTCCATTCTCCATGAGCGGCAGAGCTGGCGTATAGCTGGGTCTGGCTTATACTGGAAGTCGATGTCTACTACTATGGTGATGTCCACACCGAAGCTGTTGGTGTACGTAATGGTGGCGTAACCGGTGATGCCGTTGTCCTTGATGCGGATGGTGGTTTGGTTGCTCAGCTTATATACGCCGTCCTTCACGCGTGTGTATGTACCGTATATATACAGGCCGTTATCAATTATGATGGTACCTTCTGCGTCAACGGCGCGTGTCTTCATACGCTCTGTGCCATTCTTCTTGAAGATGGCTGTAGAGCCGTCAGCCTGGCGTGTCACGCCGACAGTCTGCTGCTGTGCCTTCTTTGCCTTTGGTGTGGTGATGAGGAAGTGTCCGTCTGCGAACAGCTCTATGGAGTTGAACTCCTGCTCAGTCTTGCCGTCACCCCAAGTCTTTACGTCCATCTTGATGGCGTCCTTGGCATATTGCTCATCAGCGTTGTTGCCGAGTGTGAATTCTGTGGAAGGCTTTGCACCGTCAGGGAATTGTGACTGCTTCTCGTAATCGTCGCTGTCACATGCCACGAAGCCTAATGAGGCGATGGCAATAATTAATGAATAAAGAATGTTTCGTCTCATAATGTTTGGTTTTTTAGTTGTTAGTAAAATGTGGAAGGTTATGTATTGTAACCTTTATCGCTTTATTTGCTTACAAATCCGAAGATTTGAGGTTTGTTGAGTTATGTGGTTGCAAAGATATGTAATATGTTTTACATTTGCAACACTTCAGGAATAGAATAATTTATAGGAATTTCTAACGAAATCTAATTATTGTAAACAAACTGACTGTGTGGGCACAAAAAAAGGCATTTGGTTTATTTTTGTAAAAACCAAATGCCCTGATGTCTTGCTTTTTGCATGTCAATGGCATGCTTTTGCGCTATTAATAGCCTGCTGTGAATGTATTTACGGCTACGATATGTGCGGTCATGAGTTCTTCTGTTTCGGAATAATCCTCATAAACGCGCATCTGATTGCCCTTGAATCGTACTGTAACGTCGCCAGACCAGTCGTCATCATCATCGTCGTACGGGTCCCAGTAGTGCATTATGCCGTCGCTCTGGTTGCTCCATTCCCAGCATGCCACGTCCACGTCGCCGTCCATATAGAAGCATACGTATGTTCCTGAGGGTGAGAAGATCACGCGGTGGCAGTATTCTGTATCAGGATCAAAGAAATCGTCCTCTTCTATGCCCCACTTATTTGCCGAAGGCGAGAGCTTGATGTCGTGGTACACTCTGCCGTTCTCCATCCATTGCTTGCCGTGTGCAAGATAAGCTCCGTTCATGTACATCCACATCTCGAAGCTGTCGCATCTCCATGAGCGGCAGAGGCTGCGGTTGGGTGTGGCGGTCTTGTCCTGCGTGGCAAGGCTTACATGTACGTTCGACTGGACGCCGTAGCGGTTGGTGTAGGTCACCTCTCCTCTTCCTTCTTCCACGTCATTAAGGAATTCAATCACGGAGTTGTCGCTCAAACGGTAAGTGTGGGCATTCACGCGTGTGTAAGTACCATACTGGTATTTGCCGTTGTCGATGTCCATGGTGCCGTTGTTGTCGGTGGCGCGGGTCTTGAGATGCTTGGTGCCGTGCTTCTTGAAGATGGCGGTGGAGCCGTCTGCCTCACGAGTTACGCTTACGGTGCGCTCCGGTGCGTAGTGGGCAAGTGGCGTGGTGATCAGATAGTGGCCGTCGCCGAAGAACTCAATGGATGTGAAATCCTGAGTGGTGTTGCCGTCCCAGCTATCTACGTTCAGCTTCATGGCGTCTTCAGCGTGTGCTTCGTCCTCGCAGTCGCCGAATGTGAACTCTTCTGTAGGCTTGGCGCCATCTGGCACCTTCGCCTTCTGCTCGTCGTTGTCGCTATCGCAGGCTACGAAGCCAAGCGAGGCAAGTGCGATGAGGCATGAGTAAAGAAAGTTTCTTTTCATAATTTCCTTGTTGATAGTTTTTTTATGATTTTTGATTGTAGGTTATGATGTGGCATTGTCTGCCATTGTTTTCTTAAAGTCTGAAGGCGATGTAAGCTCTGATGCCGCTCTGCTTGAGAGTGAACTTCTCGGTGTTGAATAAGCTGGCGCTTTTGTCTTCGCTGTTGTCAGAATCGTAGCCTTCTTCCTCATCCTCATCGCCGCCAAAGTCGGTCTGAGTGTACTTCACCTTGCCCCATACGCCTTCCACGCCGAGAGAGATGGCTTTGTATGCCACTGAAACGCCGGCTGCCATCATACATCCGAATCCGTATGAGAAGTTGTCGTTCTGGATAATGCTGGAAGCAGTAGGCATTACGTGGAAGTAAGCTGTAGCGATGAGCTTGTTCCAGGGATTGACGCTGATGCTCGGACCTACGTGAAGAGCATAGTCAATCTTGTGCATGCCGAGGTCTATTCCGGTAAGCTCTGAAATGCCGATGTCGCCGTCAGGGTCGCCGCTTACGATGTCGTCGAAGCCGTCAGAAGCGCGTGTGCCGCTCTCGTTGCTGTACGAAATTTCCTTAAGCTCCAGCTTAGAGTAGGTGACGTCGATGAAGCCGTAGTCGATACCGAACTTTATCATTCCTGCTATTGGCTTGCTGTGAAGGTAAGATGTGCGGCCCTTCTGGATAAAGAACGAACCTTTGGTCTTCCATTTCATCTCCTCGCCGTCAGTGCGCTCGAGGTTGGGTGATGTGATACCTATTTTCCAGTACTTTCTGCGCTTCCATGTCTTCTGTATTTCCTGCTCCTGCTCCATGGACGCCATGCGGGTCTCCATCTGCGCAAGTTTCTCTCTCAATGTGTCAGCAGGCGCAACATTGGCGTCCTGGTCTGCTGCATCGGCGGCTATAGGGCTGGTGACTGTTGTGTCGATAGAATCAGAAGATGCAGTGTATGTCTGCATAGTAGACGCCGAAAGTGGCATTGCAAGGGTGGCTAATGATGCCACAATGATGGTCTTGAAGATTTTTCTCATTGCTGTTTTTCGTTATAGGCTTCCTACAGAACCTTAGCGAAGCCGGTTAAAATAAATAATGGTGTCGGCGTGGTGCTGACTATGCCCCAACTGCGTTGTAATCGTTCATTAATCGAATTTTAACAATTTAAGGTACATAACGCCTTTATGAATGTTAATATGTGCTTTGTTTTTTTTATCTTATTGCAAAGTTATGTAAAAATATTATAACTTGCAAGTGTTCCTTTATATGCTATTTAATATGACGTTTCGGATAGTATTGCATAAAATGCAGATTTTGTGTTTATTCTGCAATATGCTTGGAATAAAGTGCAATAAGGGAAGATTAGGAAAATAAAAATGCTCAGTTTAAAATAATGTTAAAACTGTTGACCGTCATTGCTTGGTGGGTATATAAACAAAAAAAATCCCCGCAGTCTCTCCGAAGAGAAGACCACGAGGAAACACCCCTGTGGGCGCTGAGGGATTCGAACCCCCGACCCTCTGCTTGTAAGGCAGATGCTCTAAACCAGCTGAGCTAAGCGCCCGATTGCTTTTGTCATTACTTTTGTTGTTGTAATGCTTAGTTCTTTAAAGCGAGTGCAAAGGTAGGGGATTTTATTTAAACCTCCAAATGTTTTCGCAGCTTTTTTCAAAAAAACTTCAAAAAAGTGCATTTTCTTTGTTTTTTGGACGGTTTTGGATGAACACGGGGTGGTTTTGGGGGCGAATTCGAGGTTTTGCTGTATCTATAGATAATGAATCAGAAAAGTCAACTCTGGCTCTGTTATTTATTTTTTTTCTGTAAATTGCAGTTTATTATTGTTTGTCTGCTATGTTAGGCAGGGCTTTGACAAAAACCTTTATCCACATGCCGCTTATGGGCGCAAATTCTATCGGATTTAAATAAAAGGCTTTACATTAGGTCTTACGAGAACCATGTTCTCG